>Ga0137461_1000334_pt1 | contig 10686 bp, 12 predicted proteins | sample EasRivERMGT746_2_FD_104650 | JGI IMG/M metagenome (GOLD analysis project Ga0137461, IMG submission 104650) | Soil microbial communities from meander-bound floodplain in the East River, Colorado, USA - East River MetaG ERMGT746_2 | ecosystem: Environmental > Terrestrial > Soil > Floodplain ... | reverse complement strand
GTTAGGAATGACGATCTGCCAGAGTTCAGGTGAGCTGGCAACGCCGGGTTGTCCAGCCATGAGAGAGTGGTTCGAGCCGGGCAAGATCCCGAAAAGGAGATGTCTTCTCCATGGCAAAGGCAATCCGGAGGCCCGGCAGGGTGATGCTCCCGGCGCCACCCGCGGGATTGCCCTGGTGCAGCCGACTGCGGGGCTGCAACTGGCGCTGGACCCGCGTATACCGCGTGAACTGGAGGCCTTTCCCCTCGAACTGCCGAAAGGGCTCAGGACCAGTAAAATCGAATGGATCATGGACGGAAAGGTCATAGGGAGAACGGAAAACGGAGTAAACCGCTTCCTCTGGCAACTTTCCCGTGGAAGCCATGTTGCGGCGGCAAAGGTCTGGCTGGAGGAGCGGGACGTGCCTGTCGAAACCGGCCGGGTCAGATTTGTGGTAAAATAGTCAGCGGTAATCGAAGTAATTCAACACAGGGAGATGATTATGAAAAAATACGGATTTGGTTCAGCAGCCATGCTTCTCTGCATTCTCATTTTGGCCGCATGCGCATCGACACCGCAAGTACAGCCCCCTTTGTCAGGGAAGCCGGCGAAAATCGCCGTCGTGCTGGGCGCCGGCGCCGCCAAGGGCTTTGCGCACATAGGGGTTCTGAAAGTGCTCGAATCCCAGAAAGTCCCGATCCACATGGTTGTCGGCACCAGCGCCGGCAGTTTTGTGGGAAGCCTCTATGCATATGGTTACGATACATACACATTGCAGAAAATCGCCTTGTCCCTCGACAAGAGCGATGTTGCCGAATTGACCGTACCGGACAACGGCTTTATCAAGGGTGAGCGGTTGCGTGATTATATCAACAAGCAGCTGCGAAACACAGTAATGGAAAAGCTCAGGATTCCCTTTTACGCCGTGGCCACCAACATAAAGAGCGGTGAACAGACCATCTTCGCCACCGGGAATACGGGGATGGCGGTTCAGGCGAGCTGCGCAGTCCCCGGTATCTTCCGGCCGGCAAGCTTCTCAGGGACCAGTTATGTGGACGGAGGAGTGGTGAACCCCCTGGCGGTAGACGTGGCCAGGCATTACAAAGCTGATATCGTGATAGCCGTCGATATCACTTCCGCCATCGGCAACGCTGTACCGGCCGGCACAATGGACACCATTATGAAGTCCATAGAGATCATGTACAACAAGATTTCCCAGATTCCCATAAGCAAGGCCGACGTGGTGATCAAACCGCAGGTGGGGTTTGTCGGAGCAGCGGATTTTGAGCACCGCAACGAGGCGATCATGGAGGGGGAGAAGGCCGCCTGGGCTGTCATGCCCCAGATCAACGCAATATTGGCAAGACTCAGGCTGGAAGGGCGATTGCCGTAACTGGTCCGGAAAAGATTGAGTGCAAGGCGGAAGATGCGGACGAAATGCAGAAAATAGTGATAATTCTTGGCCCGACCGCAACGGGCAAGACCGATCTGGCGGTCCGGCTTGCCGAGCGTTTTGACGGCGAGATCGTCAACGCCGATTCCATGCAGGTATATCGCGGCATGGAGATCGGCACGGCCAAGCCGTCTTTGGAATTGCGCCGGAGAGTCCCCCATCACCTCATCGATATAGCAGACCCCGACTGGAACTTCTCCGCTTCCGATTTCCGGAGGGAGGCGGCCGGGGCCATAGATGACATCACCGGCCGCGGCAAAAAGGTCTTCATTGTCGGGGGTACGGGACTCTACATAAGGGCGCTCCTGCAGGGGCTGGCCGAATCACCCAGCGGAGCTGGTGAGGTGCGGATGGAACTTGAGGAGGAGGCGCGACAGCATGGAAATGATGCCCTGCTCGGAGAACTCGCGAGCGTCGATCCGGTCACCGCGGAGCGCCTTCATCCGAATGACCTGGTGCGGATCATCCGCGCACTGGAGGTATACCGCTTGACGGGAACCCCGATCTCACAGCAGCGGAGCAATCATGCTTTCAGTGGTGATTACTATTGCGCGTTGAAACTCGGTTTGACCGTGGAGCGCCGGGAGCTTTATGAAAGGATCGACAGGAGGGTTGAGCGGATGATGGGCGATGGACTGCTGGAGGAGGTGCGCGTACTGATTGACCGCGGCTTCTCCCCTCAATTGAAGGCAATGCGTTCCATCGGCTACCGCCAGATATGCGCGTATCTGTCCGGCGAATATTCACTGGATGAGGGGGTTCGGCTGATAAAAAGGGATACCAGACGCTATGCCAAGCGTCAGATGACCTGGTTCAACGGCGATAAAGAAATTTATTGGGTTGAATATTCTGATAATTTTGCTAGTATTTATAATAATGTGATTGAATTTTTTGCAAAAGGAGAGGAACATGGCTAAGGCGCCTTTCAACATTCAGGATCAGTATCTGAACCAGTCGCGCAAGGAGCGGGTCAAGGTCGTAGTGCAGCTCATGTCCGGCGACAAGATGGAAGGATATATCAAGTCGTTCGATAATTTCTCCGTTCTGCTGGAGGTCCATGGGGACATCCTCATCTACAAACATGCCATCTCCAACATCACCTCCATGGATGGCACCTTCCGTCTTCATCAGTAGCACCACCATCGACGGCTTCGGCCTGAGACAAATGAAAATAAGTGAAGGGGGTGCGGGACACGCATCCCCTTCGTTTAGCCATCAACAAAAAATCCATCATCTGAACCCGGTTTCGGCTCGAAGCAGACCATGAAAAACAAGGATATCATTACAATTCTACTGGCCCTCTTCATCCTTGCCTGCGGGATATCCCTGTTTTACTACCAGAGCGCCATCTTCCTGCCGCTGGTAATCGCTCTTATCCTTGCTTACCTCTTCAACCCGCTCGTAGCCTTGGCTGAGAAGCGGGGTATAGGCAGGACACTCTCAATTGTACTGGTTTTCAGCATAACGCTGACGCTCCTTGCAGCCTTGGTAGCATTTTTCGTCTACTCCATAGGAGCGGAACTGCGGGACGTGCGGATAAACCTGCCGGAATACGCCAACCGTCTTTACGGCTATATTCCGCAACAGGCAAAGGTTTACTTCGGAATCGAGACCCCGGAAAAGGTCCATCAACAGATCAATGCCGCGCTCGACGGGTTGCGGGGTGCCTCCGCCGATATTTTCAAAGATGCATTTGTTTTCCTGAAAACAGCCTTCGCTTCCACCCTCTCTTATATACTGGCGCTTTTAGGCTATCTCCTGACACCTATATACCTCTTTTATTTTCTTAAAGATCTCCCCCAGATGAAGGGTGCGCTGAGAGATTTGACACCGGAACGTCATCGCCGGCATCTGTCGGAGAAGATTGGAGAAATCCATGAAATCCTCTCTGCCTTCGTTCGTGGCCAGTTATCGGTCTGCGCCATCCTGGCGGTCCTATACAGCATCGGTCTCTATTTCATCGGGATTGATCTGGCAATCGCCACCGGCACCCTGGCGGGAATTACCTTTATCATTCCCTATTTCGGCACCGTACTCGGCATCGTACTATCCATGGCGCTCGCCTTCCTCAAATTTCATGACTTTCTTCACCCCCTCCTCTGCCTGGGATGGTTTGTTCTCGTTCAAGCACTGGAAGGAGGGATAATCACTCCGAGGATCGTGGGAGAAAAGGTAGGGCTCCACCCCATCGTCACCATACTCGCCATTCTCATAGGAGGCCAGTTGTTCGGCATTCTGGGCATGCTCCTGGCTTTGCCTGTGACTGCTGTCCTCAAAGTCGGGATCTGTTCTCTCATCGAATATTACCGCTCCACCATTTTATTCAAGGGAGCCTGATGTCCGGCCTGTCCATTGAGAATGTCCACCCCGGCAGCATTGCCGAGGAGATGGAGATTGTTCCTGGAGACCGGCTCACTTCCATCAACGGCCATCCGCTGCGCGACATCATCGACTACAACTATTTTAGCGCCGAGGAAGAATTGACCCTGGAGATAGTCAAGGGGGACGGCGAAATCTGGGACGTTGAGATCGAACGGGGAGAGGACGAGCCGCTCGGATTTATTTTCCAGGCCCCTGCCCCTTTCAAGTGCGGCAACAAATGCATATTCTGCTTTGTCCACCAGCTCCCTTCGGGGCTCCGCTCTCCTCTCTACGTCAAGGACGAGGATTATCGTCTCTCTTTTCTCTACGGCAATTACGTGACCCTGGCCAATATCGGCAGGGAGGAGATTGCCAGAATCATCGAGCAGCGGCTGTCTCCACTTTATATCTCCGTCCACGCAACAGACGCGGCCCTGCGCGAAAGACTCCTTGGCAAGGTGGGGATCATCCCGATAATGGAGATCATGGAAGAGCTGGTTGCTAGCCGGATCACCATGCATACCCAGGTGGTGCTCTGCCCCGGCATTAACGACGGAACGGCATTGGAGAAGACCGTTGCTGACCTGGCAAGCCTCCATCCATGTGTAGCCTCACTGGCGGTCGTCCCAGTGGGTCTGACCAGGCACCGCAAAGGGCTCCCTTTCCTGCAACCCGTGACAAAGGAGTATGCATTTTCTTTCATTGCCGAATGGGAACCGCGTGCTGCTGCCCTGAGGCAAGAATTCGGGGAACCCTTCCTCTTTCTGGCCGATGAGTTTTACCTCAAGGCAGGAATACCGTTCCCTCCACTTGAGAGTTACGGTGATCTGCCGCAACTGGAGAACGGGGTCGGGATGGCGCCCCTGTTCCTTGCCGAGGCCGCCACGGTCCTGGAACAGGCTGAACCGCTAACGCCGTTTCGCGCCACCGTGGCAACCGGCAAATCGCCGTACCGTTTTCTGGCGCATTTTCTCAAGACCCTGGCACGAAAAACAGGGGTGGATCTCAATCCCGTTGCAGTAAGTAATCGCCTTTTCGGCACAAGCGTCACTGTCACCGGCCTGATCAGCGGAGGTGACATCGCCGCGGCCCTCAAGGGGCGTGACCTTGGAGCGGCACTCCTGATCCCCGACGTGATGCTGAAAGAGGGAGAGGGCCTTTTCCTCGACGAAATGACCGTAGACGGCCTGGAAGATTCACTGGGGGTCAGGGTAATCGTTGTGGAAGCCACGCCCCAGGGCATCCATGATGCCATAAGGCAATTGTCAGCATCTTTGTCGCCCTGCTCATCATGGCGCTCGTGACCTCGGTAATGAGCGGACCGCTGATGCAAAGAGTGCTGACCCGGGAGAGTCATTGATGAGCCCCGGCTCAGCTCCTTCTCATTGTGGGCCAGGCTGGAATAAATACTCAATTCATGTTATAAATCAAAGCAGCGATACTCCTGGCAGGGACGTTACAACTATTGATAAAAACAACAGACTTAATTCGGGCAATTGTCGAAATTAAGTAGTCCATCCGGAAATTCCGGATGGAAACAACTTAACAGGGCTCTATAAATTCAATTTATCAGTAATTGAGAGGTAGATATGGAACAGAAAAAAATGCTAGGCGAGATATTTATCGAGCAAAACCTTTTGTCTCCGACAACAGTTAACAGGGTTGTTGAATTGTCCAAGGGCCTGAACAAGAGATTCGGCACTGTCCTGGAGGAGATGGGTCTGGTGACCGGTGAAGAGTTGGCTTTTGCCCTGGCAAAACAATACAATTGCAAGATGATTTCGAATTTTGCCAAAGGTTCATTTTCTCCCGAGTTGCTGAGCATTATCCCTGCTGAAGTCGCGCTGCAAAACCTTCTCTTCCCATTAAAACGCGAAGGGAACAAGCTGGCCCTGGCCATGTACGATCCGACAAATTCAAAACTTGTAAGCAACATAGCCTCGAATAACAACATGTCAATAATGCCGTTTGTCGCCACAAGCAAAGAAATTAACCTGGCCATCTGCAGGAATTACTTTGGGAAAGACGTAGTGGAACCACTGAGAAAAACCGTTCTCGTTGTTGATGACAGCAAGGTCATACTGGAGATGCTGAAGAACATACTGTCAAAAGAGTATCTGGTTTATACGGCTGAAGACGGCATAGAAGGTTATAAGGAAGCGCTGAGCAAGAAACCGCACGTGATTCTGCTGGACAAGGAGATGCCGAAACTTGATGGTTATGGATTGATAAATTCATTGAAAAATCTGCCTGAGACCAAAGGGATCCCAACCATCCTGATAACAGGCACCATTGGAGTCGAAGAGGAACTTACAGCATTTGAGAAGGGCTTTTTTGACGTAATCTATAAACCTCTTCAACCACATATACTTCTTGCCAGGGTAAAACGCGCTTTTGATTTCTTTGAAAGGAAACATTACCTTTTCCTGGCCGGATAAAAATCCGGACAGAACAGATAATATCAGGTGCGGCCCGGGAAATCCTCCGGTCCGGCCATGCCGGTGTGCTGTTTTTATACATTTGCCTTGGGAGGTGTTATGGCCATCAATAAAAGAAGAATCATTCTCTGGGCAGTCGGCGTACTCCTTGCGCTTGCCGGCTGCTTCGCGGCATATACCTGGATAGCCCTGCACTGGAGCTATTCCAGGGGTGAACGAGTCGGTTACGTGATAAAGCTTTCCGAGAAAGGGTGGATGGTTCCCACATACGAAGGTGAGCTTGCCATTCTGCCGGTTCCGGGATCAGTGCCTGAAAAATTCTTTTTCAGCGTGCCGGACAAGGAGGTAGCGGACCGGATAAACAAGTTTTCAGGCAAGCGTGTTGCCCTAATATACCAGCAGCATAGAGGGGTTCCTACAAGGTTTTTCGGAGAGACTGAATATTTCGTGATAGATGTCAGGGGAGCGGAATAAACCTTCGATATCTTATACAAAATGATGCAGGAGAATTGGCTGGGGTTCGAATTCAGGGAATAAAGTGAATATCATCCGTCGCTGCGTTGACGATATAAGCCTTTTCGTTATTACAGTCCGGGTCGGCGGGGAAGAAGATGAAACCGGCCCTGTTAGGTGAGTACCCCTGGGTATAGCCGACCATTGTCTCTCCATCCTTGAAGCGGATTCTTATCCTTTTGCCAAGGCCGACCCTCTCGATATTCAATTTCTCTTCGTATATGGGATTTCCCTCATAGCTTTTCACGAAAAAAACCGCCTTCAGATCCTTAACGTTTATTTCATAGACCCTGCCATCGGCTTTATCATTCAGATGAAAAATATCTTTGTTGGGGAAGAAATCCGCCGTCGTTCCCTTTCTCAACTTCCCGTCTGCATACCGAATTACTATCTTATTTATCATGACTCAGCGCTTCCTTTCGCCTGACAAATTGCCCTCCGTCCTCTATTGTTCAATATATCGGAAATGGTCTGTAGAAACATTAGGATATTTGTCATTAGTTTCATTATATCAGATACCACCCCTAATGCTTGGCGCATATTTACCGATAAGTGGAATAACGAAAATAATGCCGTCGATCACCCCTGCATGGGGTAAAGCACTTCATTGAGAAATGGCGCTTTATGCCGATTGCAATAATTTATATGCCGGGCGGCGAGGTAAAGTGTCCACTTGTAAAAACATCATCTATTGAATGCGACCTGGTAAAAGGAGGGACCGACTTTGGCCGGAATTACTTTTGAACAGATTGTTGCTGTTTTGATGAAAGCGACAAAAGAGACGTTCCTGAACTATATGGGCATCGAGCTCATGACCGGCGACGTTGAAAAACGCGTTACACCCGTGGATTCGGATATCACCGGTATAGTCGGCGTTGCCGGGGACCGGGTAGGGTATATCCTGGTTACCACCAACAGTCAGACCGCCCGCTCCATAGCCAGGGAACTTCTGATGGAGGAAGAGGCCGACGACGAATGTATCCGTGACGCAGTGGGCGAATTGGCCAACAACATCGCGGGCTGCCTGAAAAGCGAGTATCATGAAGAGTATGGCGGTGTCGCCCTGGGGCTTCCCCTGGTGGTTTCCGGCCGACTCAGGATGATCGGCGACAACCAGGCAGATGATGCGAGCATCAACATCCAGTGCAAGGGGGTCACAATCCCGTTTGCTACATCCGACGGGAATATCTCCTTGAAAGTCATGATTTACATGTGACGTGAGCTGAGAGGTCCATCGTCATATGCATGCATCGTTAATTGGTTCATAGCTGCCGCATAAACGCATTCCACAGAAATCGCTGCAAGGCATTTCCTCTCCCGGCACTCCCGTGATTTATCGTCACCACATGGCGCGCACTCCGCTTCACTCCGCACAACACTCACCCTGTTTCCCGGCGGTTTCCAGAGAATGGGATCCGTGGGGCCAAATACAGTTATTGTGCTTGTACCCATGCATGCGGCAAGGTGAGAAACCCCGGAATCGTTGCCGATATACAGATCACTCATGGAGAGGAGCGCCGAAACCACGGCCAGTTCCTCGTTGCGGATATGCGCGGATCGGCCGGGATTATTGACTGTAAATGTTTGAAGGATGTCAGTAATCGATTCGTCTTCAGCCGGACCGGAAAAGAGGAGAATAAACGGGTCACGCCAATGCCTGAGTTTCGCAAGAAGGTCGCAATAGCTGCCGACAGGCCAGCATTTCCTGGCGCCGCCGCTGCCGGGATGCACGGACAATAGTGGCCGTGAAAAATCGTGACCGGCGCTGCGGAGGTATTTCCCGGCCTGCTCCATGCGTTCGGATGGGAGAGTTAATCGAGGGGGGGCCGCCACATCGGCATAATCCGGCAACTGGCGGAGTCGGAACTCAGTCACATGTTGCTGCACCCCTTGCGGGGGGATGGTAAGAATAGCCCGAGTGTCGGCAACAATCGATGCTATGTTTCTCACCAATGCGGAATCCATTCTGGTCGTGAAGACTACGGCGCAGTCGAAACCGGTGAGAAAATCCCGCAGGCCCGACAAAACCGTATCCCCATAGAGCGAAACGTATCGGGCGGTCCCGGACGAGGATGCTTCATCGATCATTCCCGCTTCCAGTAGCAACTCTACCGCTTCGATCCCCCCTGCCAGATGGACAAAACCGGTCTTCTCCCTGAGAAGGGTAATGACCGGCAGAGAGAGGAGAAGATCGCCAAGGGCACCGTCGTGGTAAATAAAGGTCTTTCGAATCATGAAAAGCCACCAGGGATGGCATCAGGCTTGCTGCCCGCGCTCACGCAGCAGATGGACTCATTACTACGGATAAGTCATTCGTACCTGATGTCCACTACCTCGTACTCCTTGACCCCCGCCGGCACCTTTACCCGGACGCTGTCGTCAAGTTTGTGGCCGATCAACGCCTTCCCCACCGGCGATGAGCAGGAAATCTTGCCCAGTCTGATATCGGATTCTTCCTCACCGACGATCTTATAGGTTATCTCCTCATCAGCCGATGTGTCGTATATGGTGACCGTGGCGCCGAACACCACCTTATCGGGCTTCAGTTTGGAAAGGTCGACCACATAGGCCCTGGCAAGTTTATCCCCCAGCTCCTTTATGCGCCCCTCGATGAAGCCTTGGCGATGCTTGGCCGCATCATATTCGGCGTTTTCCGAAAGATCGCCATGTGCCCTTGCTTCCGCGATATCCTGAATAACCTTTGGCCGCTCTTCCCTTATCAGGCGCTTCAATTCTTCCTGAAGCGAATCGAAGCTCTCTCTTGTCAATGGTACGGATTGAGACATCTCTTTCCATGCTCCTTTTTTCGTCCAAAAAATTGCAGGAGCGCTCTTTTCGGACGCTCCTGCCACAACCACTACCTAATATTCGCTTCTCACCCCAGGTATTCCTGAAGCGACTTCACTCCCAACTGTTCTCCCGCTATGGCGATAATGCCGTCAACCGCCGCCCTGGCCCCCGCAACAGTGGTGTAGTATGCAACATTGTGCACCAGGGTATTTCTCCGGATGGAAAAGGAGTCCGCAACAGCCTGCGCCCCCTGGGTCGTGTTGATCACCATGCAGATCTCATTGTTCTTGATGGAATCAACGATATGGGGACGCCCTTCGAGCACCTTGTTGACCACCTTGACGGGTATCCCCTTTTCCTTGAGAAAGGCCGCGGTCCCGCGTGTGGCAACCAGTTTGAAGTTGTTACTATACAGTTTTTTCGCAAGCGAAACAATATGTTTTTTGTCGGCGTCACGTACACTTATAAAAACCTCGCCGGATGTGGGCAGTTTTACCCCGGCGCCCAGCTGGGCCTTGGCGAAAGCCCTGGCAAAGTTTTCATCAATACCCATGACTTCTCCAGTCGATTTCATCTCCGGACCCAGGAGGGTGTCCACCCCCGGCAATTTGACAAACGGGAATACCGACTCCTTGACTGCAATATGCCTGGGCCTGATCTCTTCGGTTATCCCCAACTCCCTAAGAGTCTTCCCGCTCATGATCCGGGCAGCCAGTTTGGCAAGGGGCCTGCCGGTCGCCTTGGAAACGAAGGGTGCGGTCCGCGAGGCGCGCGGATTAACTTCTAGGATGAAGATTTCACCATCCTTTACCGCAAACTGGACGTTCATCAGTCCCTTCACGTTCAGCTCCAGTGCCATCAGCACCGTCTGGCGGCGGATCTCCGCGATAATTTTCGCGGATAATGAATAGGGGGGGAGGGAGCATGCCGAATCTCCGGAATGTATCCCCGCCTCCTCGATGTGCTCCATGATCCCCCCGATCACCGCTTCATGCCCGTCACAGAGAGCATCCACGTCCACTTCGATGGCGGAGTCGAGAAATTTGTCGATCAGTATCGGATGCTCCGGAGAGACCTGAACGGCGGTAAGCATATAGCGGCGCAGTTCGTCAACCTCGTAGACGATCTCCATTGCGCGCCCTCCCAGAACAT
>Ga0137461_1000333_pt1 | contig 10707 bp, 8 predicted proteins | sample EasRivERMGT746_2_FD_104650 | JGI IMG/M metagenome (GOLD analysis project Ga0137461, IMG submission 104650) | Soil microbial communities from meander-bound floodplain in the East River, Colorado, USA - East River MetaG ERMGT746_2 | ecosystem: Environmental > Terrestrial > Soil > Floodplain ... | reverse complement strand
TGTGCATATACAAGTTTTTCGTCAATCATTGAATTAAGGATTTGGCTTTTAAGCGCCGGTGAGTTAGGGTCAGCACCTCTCTGACTGGCATACATAGCCGCCTGGAAGTCAAGTTCGCTCTGCAGAATTATTTCGTTATCAACAACAGCAACTACTTTATCAATCACTCTCTGCGAAAATGAAGATGCGGTACAAAGCAAAATGAAGAGCAAAATATTTTTAATCATTAATTATTTCAATCATCCGATTCTATTTTATATTTACTATACAATTCTTTAACATAATCATTAATGAAATCTTTTTCTGATTCTGCAATGAGTCTTTTTTCAATATCAGATTTGACAAATTCAAATGGGGCAATACTTCCCTCATTCAATACATTCAATACCTGGACAACCGAATGATATTCAGTCTCGTCAGAAATAACAATACTAATTTCCAGTGGGTTCAATCCCTTAACTGTTCTCGCCAGTTTTTGGGGGTAAAGATTTTCTTCTTTCACAAAAATATTCTCCTGCAGATCAACTATTGACGAATCATTTTTTAATTCTTCAACAGCTTTGCTCCAGCCTTTATCAAGAACCCTTGAGCGGAAATCAACAGCAAAAGAGTTATTGTTTGATTTTAGTATGTTAAGAATAAATGAGTTTGAGGTTAATCTGAATTCTTCTTTTTTGGAATTATAATAATTCTCCAGATCGGTCTGATTTATTTTTATATTTTTCCCGGTGTAATTTTGCTTTATCAGCATAGCTGCAGCAAGTTCTTTTTCAGAATTACGGATTATCATTTTATAATCTTCGCTCTTAACTATTCCTTTTTTTATCGCTTCCTGGTATAATATTTCCTGTCTGATCCAATGGTCAATGATCTCTTCACGTGAATATCCGGGCGAGCTGTAGCCGTCAGCTAATTTTTCTAATTCCGATTCGGTTAAATAGCTTTCATTAACACGTGCAACATACTCTGTATCTTTTGTCTGCTCGGTGCAGGAAAGAAGCATAGTACAAGCTGCAGCAATCAACACAAATCCGCTATTCAGTTTTAAATGCTTTTTCAAGTCGATCATAATATATAACAGGATGATATCTTTCTTCAAGACTTTTTAAATATTCATTCTCAAGGTTTTTACTCATTTGTTCCTGGTATTGACCCGAGACTTCAGCTTTTGCTTCCGGAAATGTTTTTAATGTTGCAGGAATCCGTTCAGTCAATTTAAATATAGAATGACCGCCTGAAAATGGTATTGATTTCGAATAATCTCCAACATTTTTAAGTTTGTTTGCTTCTCTTGAGAGGTCAGAAAAATTAACATCCTGCAATTCATATCTTCCTGAGACTTCCCTTTTTCCCTGTCTTTCTGTGAACATAGCAGCTAATGAATCGAAATCTGCACCGGCTTCAAGCATCAAATAATATTTATTGATGAGTGAATCTCTCATCGAAAATATTTCATTGAATGCGACTCTTTCAGGCCAGGCGAATTTTTCCTGATTTTTTTCCCAGTGAGCATAGACATTTGTACTGTCAAATTTTACTTTATTCCATACTTCTTCTTCCTGCAGCTTGAATATAAAAATTCCGCTGCGGTAATCATCCATCAATGCAGCAAATTCTTTATTTGATTTACTCAGATTAAGCGCATCCTCTTCCAGAAGCATATCACCGCTAATTTTATTTACAGCAATCATCAATTCATCTTTATTAAACATCTGTTTTCCTGTAAACGATGAATTTGAATTGGCTGTTAGAAGAAAATCACCAACAGTAATTGATTTATCTGCAAATGAGAACAGCACGGCATCCTTAATTTCATCAAGTCTGGGATGAGTCATGCCGAAGCGGATTGAGTCGCTTTTTTCAATTAATAAATCTATACTCTGTTCATTCAAATCGTAATTGTATTTTGATCTTAATGATTCGATGTATTTATCATAATCAACCTGGTACTGCTGCTTTTTATAAGTATTTCTAAGTTCCTCTTTTTCCTCATCAAAACTAAGCATCGGCATACGATCAGTTAATTTAATTATATGATATCCGAAATTAGTTTGTACCAGTCCGGAGACTTCACCAACCTGCATATTAAAAGCTTTTTCATCAAACTCTTTCACCATCATTCTTCTTTCAAAATAACCAAGATCACCGCCTTTTTCTTTTGTCCCGGTATCATCGGAATATTTTTGCACAAGATCGTCAAAAGATACTCCTGCATTTAATTGTGCAAGAACCGAATCGGCAGTAAGCTTAGCCGCAGCCGAATCAATCTGACCTTGAGCATTTGTATAGCTGATAAGAATATGGCTGGCTTTAATTTTTGGTGTTCGGTTGTTTCTCTTTGTAACTTTTATAAGATGGTAGCCATATCTTGTTTTAACCACATCACCATAAATTTCTCCCGGCTGTAAAGAATACATTGCATCTTCAAATTCAATTGGAAGCAGTCCTCCTGAAACAAAATAAATATCTCCGCCGGTCGGAGCTGAAAATCTATCATCTGAATGTTTCAATGCCATTGCATCCCAGTCAGAACCATTCAATATACTATCCAATACTGATTTAGCTAAATCCCTGGCAGCATCCTCTCCGGTTGTATCTGGTCGTATCATAATATGACTAACTCTTAATTCTTCTTTCCGACGGTCATAAAGTTTTATGATACCAGGTTCAGTAATTTCTTTTTCCATTATATAAGAAACACCAACCTGCTTTTGATATTCATTCAATTCTTTCAACAGGTTAGGATCCTTAGGATAGGCTCGCACTTCAGCATCACGGAGTTTCATTTTAAATTTCATGTAAAGATCCATGAAATTTTTATAATCCTCCAGAGATTGGTTTGCAGCTACATCTCTGCCGCCAATATTTTTTGAATAAGCATTTTCGAATTCATCAAGTTGTATTTTATACTTGCCAAATTCTCCAACAGTCACATCTGATTGTGCAATTAGACAATAATTTATCAGTACAGTTAGTGTGAAAATCAGGTATGAAATTTTTCGAAACAGCATTTTCTCCTTCTCCTACAAAAATGATTATAATTTAGCTTGGAATTTTATAGATAGAAGGGTAGAAAATCAAGGGAAATAAAACCTGGTTTAGCATGATTTTACCAAACCAGGTCAAAAAATTACTTTAACAAAGAAATCTTTAAAGATTTATTGAAGTTTGAGGTTGTCATTCTTATAAAATATACTCCGCTTGAGAGATTATCAGAGCTGAGTTGATATTCATGCAATCCGGATTCCACTTCATCATTGAACAGCACTTTTATTTCCCGTCCGAGTACGTCATGCAAAGTCAGCTTAACTTCTGATCTTTCAGGTACAGCAAATTGTATTTTTGTTGAAGGATTAAACGGGTTAGGATAATTTTTAAGAATATAATAATCTTCAGGCAGGGTGTTGTTATCAGTAGAAGTTACCAATTCCTGAGCTGTTTCAAACGTGTTGATTATTCCCCAGCCCATTAGCCTGTCTGGACTGGAACTTTGTGAAGCATGATTTCTTAATAGCTCAAGCAGCTGCATTGGGGTTAAGCTTGGTTCAACATCCAATAATAAAGCTGAAGCTCCGGCAAGTAAAGGACAACTAAAAGATGTACCGCTTCCGTTATCGTAACAAGTATTAAACGCATTACATGCATGATAATCATTTGAGCCCATTGCCATCAAATCTGGTTTGATTCTACCGTCAAAGGTTGGACCAACGCTGCTGAAGCCGGACCTTGATCCGCTGCTGTTAACTGATCCAGCGGCAACCACACTGTCCCCATCGGCTGGGGCACCCAATGTATTCTCAGGAAGAGAAACGAGACCTCCATTACCGGCAGAGTTAACAACAAATATTCCCAATCCGACAGCAAGGTCAGCTCCGATTGTTATCCGTGCAGTGTTGCCATCCATATCCTGCCAGGTGTAACTGGGAAAGGGAGGATCGTAATCTAAGTAACCAAGTGATGTTGAGGTAACATCAACTCCAATACTATCAGCCCATTCAAGAGCTGCAATCCAGTTATCTTCTTCAATTGGAGTTTCACTATCAGTATTTTCAGTTTTAGCAAGAATAAAATCTGCACCGAAAGCCGGACCAATCAATTGGCCTTCAAAAAATCCACCAATAAGTGATAGTGTTGCTGTTCCGTGTGAACCATCCCCCATATCACTTCCATTCTCGACATCGGGATCACCATTGACAAAATCCCACGTTGCAATAATATTCATAGTGCTGAAAGCCTGATGAGAAAGAAGATCGAAACCTGCATCCATCATGCAAATTGTAACCCCGGCACCTGTATAACCAAGATCATGTACCTGTGGAACTGTAATTTGACTTAATTGTGTAAATGATTGTCCATAATTAAATGTATGAATGTCTTCAGGTTTTGAAAAGTTTTGTCCGGAATTTTCTTTTTCATTATCCAGAGATTCTTCTTCCAAATTATCTTTCCTGAACCGGTGAACAATATCAAGTTGTTTTACAAACTGCAGATCAGCAATTTGGACAAGCTCTGATTTTTTAACCCATCCGCTGATTCCATTGAACCATTTTGTTTTTTGTTTAAGCTTGAAACCAGCTGATTCAACCTGAGCGATATAATTTTGATTAACGGGAAAATCAGTTTGGGATATAAGTTTATTATCACTTAAAACCTTTGCACGTCGCCGTAACGATTTTTCGCTAACGACCGAGGTTGGGTTGGTAAAATATGCTTCAAGATTTTCACCCTTATCTGAAAAGAAAACCCAGACAAGAATTTCATCATCTGAACCTGAGTTTTGCAATACTACATCCAGATTATCTGAAATTTTTTGACCAGCTGATTGTGCAAAGCAACCAACTGATACTAATACAACCAGTAATAAAATTATTTTTTTCATTGTTACCCTGATATTTGTTTAAATTAATTTATTTAACAATTGTTCCATTTATAACGCTGCTGTTCACTGTTATAACTTCAAGTGAACCATCCTCCTTTTGAACCGCCAGAATCATACCATTGGATTCTTCACCCATAAGTTTAGCAGGTTTAAGGTTAGATACAATGACAACCTTTTTACCGATAATATCTTCCGGCTTGTAGCTTTCTGCAATACCTGCTATTAATTGTCTCTCTTCATTCTCTAACTTAACAATTATTTTCAAAAGTTTTTTACTTTTTACGATTTTTTCTGCAGCCAGAACTTCGGCAACTTTTAATTTTACTTTCATAAAATCTTCATAGCTGAGAAGTGTGTTTTCATTTTTATCATCTGATTTGGTGCTGCTTAATTTTGAAATTTGCTGTACAATCACTGCATCCTCAATTTTTGGAAAAATTATTTCTGCCTGGTTTAATTTATGACCTGCCGGAAGATTTTCATTTCCGCACTTTATCCAGTCCGTCGGTTCTGCATTTAGAATTTGAAATATTTTTTTGGAAGAAAAAGGGATAACGGGTTCAAAAAGTTCTGCCAGAGTATAAATTGCCTGGAGACATATATTCAGTGTTGCTGCACATTTTGCTTTATATGATTTTACAGTCACCCATGGCTCAGAGTCATTGAAATATTTGTTGCCATCACGGGCAAGATTCATAATTTCATTAACGCCGTCACGTATTTTATACTTTTCAAAGTAATCTGAAACTCTTTTTGGATATTCTGAAATTTCTTTTAGCATTTCCTCATCAATCTTTTCCAGCTTTCCACGAACCGGAACCTTCCCATCAAAATGTTTGAACACAAAAGTAAATGTTCGATTAATAAAGTTTCCAAGTATATCTGCAAGCTCACTATTATTTCTTAGCTGGAATTCTTTCCAGTAAAAATCAGTATCACGTGTTTCGGGAAGATTTGCGGCTAAAGTATATCTCAAAAGATCAGGTGCAAACAAATCCAGGAATTCGTCAACATCAATTCCCCACCCGCGGCTTTTTGAGAATTTCTTTCCTTCAAAATTTAAAAACTCATTTGCAGGAACATTTTGCGGAAGGCAGTATTGCTCTTTTCCACTTTCATTCCACGCCATCAATATTGCAGGGAAAATTATTGTGTGGAAGACAACATTATCCTTTCCTATGAAGGCAACATACTTTGTATTCTTATCCTGCCAATACTTTTTCCAGAGATCTGGTTGATTTATTTTTTTCGAATATTCTTTTGTGGATGAAATGTATCCAAGCACAGCTTCGAACCAGACATAAATTACTTTTCCGGCAGCAGAATCAACAGGAACTTTAATGCCCCAATCCAAATCGCGAGTGATTGCCCGATCCTTCAAACCATCTTTAAACCATCCTCTGCAATATTGAAGTACGTTTTCTTTCCAACCGTATTTTTCATTCATCTCATTAACATATTTTTCAAGTGCCGGCTGATATTTTCCCAAAGGAAAATAATAGTGTGAAGTTTCCTTCAGAGTTGGTGAGCCGCCTGAAATTTTACTTTTCGGATTTTTTAATTCTGATGGATCATACAACGAACCGCAATTTTCACATTCATCACTTCGCGCTTCTTCGTTACCGCATTTTGGACAGGTTCCTTCAACATATCTGTCCGGTAAAAACATTTTTGCTTTTTCGTCATAAAACTGAAGTGATTTTTTTTCAATCAGTAAACCACGATTATAAAACTCTAGGAAAAACTCTTTAGCGGTTTCATGATGAATCGGAAGACTTGTGCGTGAATAATTGTCAAAGCTCATCCCGAATCGTTCAAATGCTTTTTTGTTTGCTTCATGATATCGGTCTATAATCACCTGAGGGGAAACTTTTTCCTTATCAGCACTGATTGTGATCGGAACTCCGTGTTCATCTGAACCACAAATGTAAAGAACATCATCGCCATTCAATCTTTTATAACGAACGTAAATATCTGCGGGTAAATACGCACCACTTAAATGACCGAGATGAATAGGTCCGTTTACGTAAGGAAGTGCTGAGGTAACAAGTACTTTTTCTTTAGCCAAAGTTTATTCTTTGAATCTTATGTATTTCAAAATTATTAGGGGAAATATAAGAAATTTGAAAAGAAATCATTTTGCAATTAGAATGTGATCACTTGATAATTTCAGAGTCCCGACAGTCAATCATAAAGAGATCTTTATAGGCTGCTTTCTTATTGCCTATTTTTAAATAGTTTCACTCAACAAGCTTCACTTTCAACCCGGATTTTTTTGCAGCATCTGTCTGTCTTTTATCGGACGAAACAAACAAATCCGGCTCCCACATAGCTGCGGAGGCTATATGAATTGCATCAATTGTACGAAGATTATTTTTCTCAAGCAGTAAAATTGATTTTGCGATAACCTCCGGGATCAGGTTAATCATTTCTACATCAACAACTTCTTCAGTCAACCGGTTCTTAGCTGATTGATAATCTTTTTTAGTAATACTTTTCTCTCGAAGTCTTCTGTTCAATGCTGAAATGATTTCAGGAAAACTAAGTATGCTCAAACCGATACTTCCGGATCCCAGGCAAATTTTCTCAATTTCATCACTGCCCTGTTCTTCTATAAATCTTTTCGCAAACGCAGATGAATCGAAGAATGTGCGCATTATGACAGATCTCTTTCGGCAAGTATCGCGGATGATAAATTTTTTCCTTTAGCGACAAGCCGTAAACCAGGTTTTTTCCAGGATTGTTTCTCCTCATCATTATTTTCAGGCGGCGATATCTTTGCAATGGGTTTACCGTGTCTCATCACAATCACAATTTCTCCCTTTTCCACCGCTGATAAAAGTAACGATGCGTTGCTTCTGAACTCTGTAAAGTTAACAGTTCTCATTTTTATTCCTTGTTTTTAAATTCTGTACACAAACGTACAGAATTATTAGCAGCGCTGCAAACCACTTAATTTTACTTCGCCAAAAATGATACACTTTATTTAATCTACTTTACACTGAATAAGAAAAGTTATTTTCCTGTTGACCTTATGAAGAATCATTTTTTGTTTTGAGATCACCTTACCTTTCCAATTATTTCTGTAATTTTATGTCAGTAAAAATTTAATTTTCTGTAAAAGGACCGCCCCTCAGGATTTTCAGGGGATAATCAAGGGAGAATGAAATGAAAAACCATCAAAAAATTAATTTCCAAACCAAATGCGTCCACTCCGGAATTGATGAATATGAATACGGATCTGTAGTACCTCCAATCTACCAAACATCCACATTCAAATTTAAATCTGCTCAGCATGGCGCTTCACTTTTTGCTGGTGAAGAGAAGGGATATATTTACACTCGCATGCTTAACCCGACAATTGAAGCAATGGAAAATGCTATTGCTGAACTGGAAGGCGGACACAAAGCCCTTGGCTGCGGAAGCGGAATGGCTGCTGTTCATACAATTTTTGCAAGCTTAACTAAAACCGGTGACCACATCGTTTGCTCATCTGCTGTTTATGGACCGACGACAACTTTACTAAATACAATAATGAAAAAGTTTGGTGTCGAAACAACCTTTGTCGATTCAGCGAAACTTGATGAGGTAAAAAAGGCAATCAGACCAAACACAAAAGTTGTTTACGTTGAAACTCCGGGCAATCCAACTTTATGTATTTCTGATCTTGAAGAAATTTCAAAGATTGCACACAAGCACAATGCAGCAGTTGTTGTGGATAATACATTTATGAGTCCTGCACTGCAAAACCCGATAGCACTTGGTGCTGATATCGTTATGCACAGCTTAACAAAATTTTTAAATGGTCATGCTGATGTTGTCGGAGGAATAATTGTAGTGAAAGATGAAGAAACTTATAAGCATTTCAGAAAAACTCTGAATCAGCTTGGCGGGGTGATTGATCCTTTCAATGCATTTCTTGTTCATCGCGGATTAAAGACTCTTGCAATAAGAATGGATAGACATTGTGAGAATGCTCAAAAGATTGCTGAATGGCTTGAACATCAGCCCTTAATAAAATGGATAAGATATCCCGGATTGAAAAGCCATCCTCATTATTACATTGGACTTAAACAGCATAAAGGTCACGGTGGAATGATAACATTTGAACTTGAAGGAGGAATCGAAGCCGGAAAAATTCTTATGAACTCAATGAAACTTTGCCAGCTTGCCGTTAGTTTGGGCGGGGTTGAAAGTTTGATTCAGCATCCAGCCAGTATGACGCATTTTTCAATGGGAAAAGAAGCAAGATTAGCTGCCGGGATTACAGATGGTTTAGTCAGATTATCAGTTGGAATTGAAAGTGCTGATGATCTTATTGCCGATCTTAAACAAGCTCTCGACAAAGTAAAAGAAGCACATCTTCAGGTTGAGCTGGCTTGATTACAAATATGCATCATTGCATGTCTGCTTGAATGCATGAAGAAAATTTCAAGACTATTTAATGCAAAAATGCATTCATGCACACATACATTGGCTTTTTCTGCGGTCACCGACCATTTTCTGCCATTCGCCGATTTCTTCTTTTATTCATTTAATATTTTACATAGGTTTTGACTGAAAAATTGCCAAGAAAGGAAAACATAATGCAAGAACAAAAACGCGGTTTTGATAAGAGAGTAATTCTGGGAGCAGTTTTAATTTTCCTAGGTGGATTATTCCTGCTTAACTCACTGGATATAGTTGACTTCCGGTTTTCACGGGTTATTTTCTCCTGGCCTTTTATAATGCTGGTTATTGGTTTATTCATACTTGCTAATACAAACAAAAAGGTTTTGGGTGGAATATTTTCCGGTTTGGGTGCATTGTTCCTGATTCCAAAAATCTTTCCGGAAGTGAATTATGATGGCGGAATTATTATCCCTCTCCTCCTTATTATTTTAGGGACATATATTATAATTAACAAACGAAAACAAGCTCAGCAAAATATTGATGACCAGATGATCAGCAAAGATAAAATTGATGATGTTTCGATATTTGGCGGCGGGACAAAAATAATTTCTTCGGATAATTTCAAAGGTGGAAACATTACGGCAATTTTCGGAGGTTCAGAGATAAATCTGATCGGCTGCAAGCTTGCTGAAGGTGAAAATGTAATTGATGTACTCTGTGTGTTTGGCGGAACAACCCTTATCGTCCCGAAAGAATGGAATATTGCCGTTAGTGTTACATCCATTCTGGGCGGATTTTCAAATAAGAGTATAAGAAATCCTAATTTCGTAATTGATCCGTCGAGAACCCTGCACATTAAGGGATTAGCTATGTTTGGCGGCGGTGAAGTAAAAACTTTTCTTTAAACCATCTTAAAGAATGTTTACAAATCCGGTTCTTAAAAAATTCAGCAGTTTCAACATCTATCTTCTCTCGTGGTTGGTTATTGCAATATTGTATTTCCTACTTCTTTATTTTGGTTCGGGACAGGAATTAAGAATTGCTATTGCAGAAAGTTTTGTATTTACAATTATCCTGAGTGGAATCGGACTGAGTCTCTGGTATCCTGCAAGATACATTTCAATTGAAGAATCAAAGCTTGGACGGATTTTAATCAGCCATCTTTTCGCTGCCTTAATAACCACAACTATCTGGCTGTTGATAGGATATTTCATAATGATCAGCATTTTTGGATTCGGAGACAGTTATGAAACATTTCTGTACAGCACAACTCATTGGAGAGTTCTTATCGGAATAATGTATTATGCGCTTATTACTTCATTTTATTACATGATAATTTATTACACTGGTTTCCAGGAAAGAATTCTCAAAGAATCAGAGCTGAAAAATTTAGTGACTGAAGCCGAATTAAGATCACTTAAGTTTCAGATCAATCC
>Ga0137461_1000331_pt1 | contig 10722 bp, 8 predicted proteins | sample EasRivERMGT746_2_FD_104650 | JGI IMG/M metagenome (GOLD analysis project Ga0137461, IMG submission 104650) | Soil microbial communities from meander-bound floodplain in the East River, Colorado, USA - East River MetaG ERMGT746_2 | ecosystem: Environmental > Terrestrial > Soil > Floodplain ... | reverse complement strand
TCCTTCGCCAGCAAAGCGAGAAAAGCGTCGAATGCGGGGCCAATGGGGATCTCGTCGTAGCGCACGCCGAGATTCTCGACGAGCTCGCGCGAATCTTCGAGGCTCATTTGGGACGTATACTGTGAAGGCATCATGACCGCGCGCACCCGCTCTGGTCCGAGCGCATCGCAAGCGATGCACAGTGTCAGCGCCGAGTCGACCCCGCCCGAGAGACCGACCAGCGCTCCCGGAAATCCGTTCTTCCCGACGTAGTCGCGCACCCCGAGGCAAAGCGCCTTGTAGACCTCGGATTCGAGCGGCGCCTGTTCTGCAATGGCGCCTCGTTGCGGTTCGCCATCGGCCACGGTCACGAATTCCAGCGTCTCCTCGAAAACCGGCAGCTGGCACGCCACTTCCCCCCGCCGGTCGAGCGCAAACGAGGCGCCGTCGAACACCAGCTCATCCTGGCCGCCCACCATGTTGGCGTAAACGAGCGCCATACCCGTCTCGGTCACGCGTTCGCGCATCACGTCGTAGCGGGACTCCTGTTTGCGCATGTGATAAGGCGAGGCGTTCAGCACGAGCAGAACCTGCGCGCCCGCCTCGCGCGCCGCCTGCGGCGCCTTCGCCTCCCAGGCATCCGCGCAGATGTTGATGCCGATGCTGACGGCATCCGGCCGGGTGGTAAGCGGCCCCTGCGGCCCCCACGTGTCTTCGCAGATGTTTACGCCGAAGCGGGTCTCTCCCACCTGAAAGACGCACGGACGGTCGCCGGGCTCGAAGTAGCGTTCCTCGTCGAACACGGTGTAGTTCGGCAGGACGTGCTTGTAGTAGGTGCCTGCGATCCGCCCGTCCTTAACGACGGATGCGGCGTTGTGGCGTTTCCCCTGATCTTCATGCGGGTGCCCGACGACGAGCGTGATGCCGCTCACCTCGCGCGCCAGGCGCGCGAGCGCGGCGCTGCAGTCGCGATAGAAACCTCCGCGTAACAGAAGATCTTCAGGGGGGTAGCCGCACAGCGCGAGCTCCGGGGTCAGGATCAGGTCCGCGCCGGCGGTGCGCGCACGTTCGCAATATCGGAGGATCTTGGCGGAGTTGCCGGCAAGGTCGCCGACGACACAGTTGATTTGGGCAATCGCGATCTTGACGATGCTCGCCATCCGGCAAGTTTACCATCGGGGGATGCCCCTCGCGCTCAGGACGGCTCAATCGAATCTATAATCGGCAACCGTGAGCGCCCCCTCGGACCGGGTCGAGTGAAGGAAGACACGCCCTCGGTCAAAGTTATCGATACGCTCCGGGCCATCGAGCCGCGGGCGTGGAATGCGCTTGCCGCAGGGAATCCCTTCCTGCGCCACGAATTTCTCCATGCTCTTCATGAGACGGGTTGCGCCTGCGAGAGCACGGGTTGGTCGCCCCGCTATGTCACGCTGTGGCAGGGCGCGTCGCTCGTGGGTGCCATGCCCCTCTATGCCAAGTCGCATTCCTATGGCGAGTACGTCTTCGACTGGGCCTGGGCCGATGCCTATCACCGTCACGGACTTTCGTACTATCCCAAACTGCTCGGCGCAATACCGTTTTCGCCGGTCGCCGGACCCCGTCTGCTTGCGCGCGACGGAGCGACCCGGGCGCTTCTCGTTCGCGCCGCGCTGCAGCTCTCGCTCGAAGTCTCGTCGCTGCACGTGCTCTTTCCCACCGAACCCGAAGCACGCGAGATGGAGACGGCGGGAATGATGCTGCGCCGCTCAGTCCAGTTTCATTGGGAAAACCGTGGTTACGCGAACTTCGAGGAGTTTCTCTCCGATCTCGCTTCCGCAAAGCGCAAGAAAATCCGCCAGGAGAGACAACGAGTAAAGGAAGCAGGCGTGCACGTGCGACGGCTGGTCGGACCCGAAATCCGCGACGAGCACTGGAGTTTTTTCACGCGCTGCTACAACAGCACGTACCGCGCACATCACTCGACGCCCTATCTCAATCTGGAGTTCTTCCGGCGGCTCGGCAAGACCCTTCCCGAGCACCTCCTCATGGTGCTTGCCGAGCTCGATGGAAAGCCGATCGCAAGCGCCCTCAATATTTTCTCGCCGCTTGTGCTGTACGGCCGTTACTGGGGCTCGGTCGGCCACGTGCCGCTATTGCATTTCGAGGTCTGCTATTACCAGGCGCTTGAGTTCTGCATAGAACGCGGCATCCGGGTCTTCGAGGGAGGCGCGCAAGGAGAACACAAGCTCGCGCGAGGCTTCATGCCGAACCCGACTTGGTCTGCGCACTGGCTGCGCCATCCGGAGTTCGCGGACGCGGTGGAAAAGTTTCTTGCCCGGGAGTCGGAGGGAATCGAGCGCTACGTGGACGAACTCAACGAACGGAGCCCGTTCCGGACAAAAAACTAGAAGGTCTATTTGTTCTTGAGCAAGCCGCAGAGCAGCGCGGCGACCTGGCGTGGAGCCTGCTGAGAGGGCGCCTGCCGAGGCGCAACCGATGTCGCAAGAGCCGGCTTGTAGGGAGAGCTGAAAATCGGGTCGAGATTCTTCGGGCCCTGAGCTGGGCGGGTCAAGCGGTCGCGCTCCCGATCGCCTTGACGCGGACGGCGCTCCCGCGCCGCCGGGTCACGGCGGCCGGTCGACTTGCTCATCATCGAGGGCGCGACGCTCAGATCGGGCTCGAATCCCGGAACGATCTTCCTCGGGATGCTGAGCCGGGTGGTCTTCTCGATCGCATCGAGCCGTTCATGCTCCTCGGCGCACACCAGCGAGATCGCCTCGCCGCTCGCCCCGGCCCGGCCGGTGCGGCCGATGCGGTGGACGTAATCTTCGGGCACGCCGGGCAGCTCGAAATTCACGACGTGGGGCAAGTCTTCGATATCGAGCCCGCGCGCGGCGACATCGGTCGCCACCAGCACGCGAACCTTTCCCGATTTGAAATCGGCGAGCGCCTGAAGCCGCTCCGGCTGGCTCTTGTCGCCATGGATGGCGGAGGTATGAATGCCGTCACGGTTGAGCTGGTAGGCGAGGCGATTGGCGCCGATGCGGGTCGAAGTGAAAACCAGTACCTGGCGCAAATCGCGCGACTGGACGAGATACGCGAGCAGCTCGCGCTTGCGCTCGCGCCGGACAGGGTGCGCCACGTGCTGCACCAACTCGGCCGCGGTGTTGAGCCGCGCCACCTGCACGAGCACCGGGTCGTGCAGGAACGAGTCGGCGAGCGTGCGAATGTCCTGGGACAGGGTGGCCGAAAACAACAGATTCTGGCGCTGCTTGGGCAGGAGCGCCATGATGCGACGCACGTCCGGGATGAATCCCATGTCGAGCATGCGGTCGGCTTCGTCGAGCACAAAAGCCTCGACTTGCTGCAGATTCACCGCCTTCTGCTGGACGTGGTCGAGCAGCCGGCCGGGAGTCGCCACGAGAAACTCGACGCCCTGGCGCAGCGCCGCCGTCTGCGGCTTCATATCGATCCCCCCGAACACCACGGTGCTGCGCAGACCGACGTACTTTCCATAGGTCCGGACACTCTCCTCCACCTGGGCCGCCAGCTCCCGCGTCGGGGTAAGAATGAGCGCACGCACCGGATGGCGAGCCGGAGACGCGCTGGTATTGGCGTATCGTGCGAGCCGCTGCAGAAGCGGGAGCGTGAATCCGGCGGTCTTGCCGGTGCCGGTCTGGGCGCCCCCCAGAACGTCACGCCCTTGCAGCACCAACGGAATCGCCTGCGCCTGGATCGGCGTAGGCTCAACGTACCCCTGCTCCGCAACCGCTCTCAGCAACTCGGGCAGCAGGTCCAGTTCGGCGAAACTCGGCAAACGAATACTCTCCTTCCGCCCTCGCTCCGGGCCGAAGAAACTTCAGTCGGTGACGGTAAATCTACGGACGAGGGAGGTGACGACCCGGGCATTATAGCAAAGGGACCGCGACCGCCTGAAAAGGCCTTCCCGAGGGCGCGTTCCACCAGTCAGCCCGCTCCGTGACGCTCGAGCGCCCATGCGACGTGCTCGCGCACCAGCGCCGACCGATCCTGGGCCCGCGAGCGCAGCGCCGCGACCACCCCCTCGTTCCGGGGCGCATTACCCAAACCCACGGCGAGATTGCGCAGCCAGCGCTCGTAGCCTACCCTCAGGATCGCGCTTCCGGACATGCGCTCGCGAAATTGGTTTTCGTCCCACGCGAACAGATCGACAAGCTCCACGTCATCCAGGCCGTTGCGCACCCGAAAGTCCGGTTCGGGCGCGAGCTGCGCGTAGCGGTTCCACGGGCAAACGAGCTGGCAGTCGTCGCAGCCGAAGACACGGTTGCCGATAAGGGGTCTTAGTTCGACCGGAATGCTCCCCTTCAACTCGATCGTGAGGTAGGAAATGCAGCGCCGAGCGTCCAGCGTATAAGGTGCGACGATGGCGCGCGTAGGGCAGACATCCAGACACTTGGTGCAAGTGCCGCAATGCTCCTCCACCGGAGCATCCAAAGGAAGCGGCAGGTCCGTGTAGATGTCCCCGAGAAAGAAAAACGAGCCCGCTTCACGCGCGATCAGCAGTGTGTGTTTGCCCCGCCAGCCGAGCCCCGCCTTGCGCGCCAGCTCCACCTCCATCACCGGCGCCGAGTCGGTGAATACGCGATAACCGAATTCACCGATTTCGCCTGCTATCCTTGCGGCGAGCCGCTTCAGGCGCCCCCGCAGCACCTTGTGATAGTCGCGCCCCAGCGCATAACGGGCCACGAATGCCTTGGACCCATCGGCGAGGATGCCCCAGCTCTCGGCCGCGCGGGGACGATAGTCCATGCGTGCCGAAATAATGCGCAGCGTGCCGGGAACGAGGGACGCGGGCTGCGTCCTTTTGCTGCCGTGCTTTCGCATATAATCCAGTTCGCCGGCGAATCCCGATGCGAGCCATGCGCCGAGGCGAGGCTCAACCGCCGAGAGGTCGGTGTCGGCGATTCCGACCGCCTGGAATCCCAGCTCGCGCCCCCACGATTTGATCGTTGCGGCGAGCATCGCAAGATCAGCGGGCCGAATTCGTCGCGCCTGCCGGAGCGCTTTCAGATGACCCATACTCCAGATCATAGCCAGCCGCCGGCAAAGGCGCACTGGACCGCCTATTTGCCGGACGAAGCCGCAACCGCAAATCTCGGGGCAAAGCTGGCCTCCGGTATCGTCCCCGGCATGCGGATTTACTTGCGCGGTGAACTCGGCAGCGGGAAAACCACTCTGATCCGGGGCTTGTTGCGCGGCCTGGGCGTCCAAGATACGGTGAAGAGCCCGAGCTACGCTCTGGTTGAACTTTATGTGGTTTCTAGATTAAACTTGTACCACTTTGATTTTTATAGATTCAGGGATCCTCGTGAGTTTGAAGAGGCAGGGTTGGCTGACTATTTCCACGGCGAGGGCGTGTGCCTGGTGGAATGGCCCGAGCGGGCCGGTGATACGCTTCCTCTACCGGGCCTTGAACTTACTTTGGCCTACGCAGGCGCGGGGAGGGAGATCAGTGTCACGGCCCACAACGGAGCGGGAGAGCGGTGCTTAGCGAAACTCCAAGACGCATGATCGCGTGCGCAAGAGGGTTGTTGCGCCCGGCGCTCTTCGCTGTTCTGATCCTTTCGGATTCCCCCCTTGCCGCGGAACCGTCCGCCGAATCCATACGGGCGATCCGCGTCTGGCCGGCGCAAGACTATACGCGCGTGACGGTCGAATCCGGCCAGACGCTGAAGCACAACCTGCTCAGGGTCCGCAATCCGGAGCGGCTCGTGCTCGATCTGGAAGAGGTCGATTTGCAGAGCGTGCAGCAAGGTTTCTCCGACAAGATCTCCACGAACGACCCCTACATAGCCAATTTGCGCGTGGGGCGCTTCAAGCCCGGTGTGGTACGCGTCGTGCTCGACCTGAAGAGTGAAGTGAAGCCGCAGATTTTCACTCTCGAACCGATCGGAGAATACGGGCACCGCCTGGTGCTCGACATCTATCCGGTCGAGCCCTTGGACCCGATATTGGCGCTGCTGCAAAAGCGCGAGCTGAAGACCGCGCCCGGGATATTCGCCGACGGAACGCCTGATGAGCAAAAACGGGAAGCCAGCCCGAGCATCAAACAGCCGCAGCCGGCCAGCCCCCCCGTTGACCGCCTGGTGACGATCGCCGTGGATGCCGGGCACGGCGGAGAGGATCCGGGAGCCCGGGGGAGCCGAGGGACCCGAGAAAAACATGTCACCCTGACGATCGCGCGAAAATTGAAGTCCTTGATCGACGCCGAGCCCAATATGCGCGCCATGCTGACTCGGGACGGCGACTACTTCATCGAGCTCGGGGCGCGCGTCGAGAAAGCCCAGCTCGTCAAGGCCGATCTGTTCGTGTCGATCCACGCCGACGCTTTCATCAAGCCCCACGTTCGCGGCTCGTCGGTATTTGCGCTCTCGGAACGCGGTGCCTCGAGCACCGCTGCCCAGTGGCTGGCGAGGGGCGAGAATAGAGCCGATCTGATCGGCGGGGTCAACCTCGCACGCAAGAGGGACCGCTATCTTGAAATGACCCTCAACGACCTCAGCCTGACGGCCCAAGTCAACGACAGCCTCAAGCTCGCTCGCGCTGTGCTGGGGGAGCTGGGAGGCGTGAACCCCTTGCACAAGGGAAGCGTCGAGCAGGCGGGCTTTGCGGTGCTGAAATCACCCATCCCCTCCATCCTCGTCGAGACGGCCTTCATCAGCAATCCCGACGAGGAGACACGTCTGAACGACGCGGCCTATCAGGAAAAAATCGCGCGCGCGATCCTCCGCGGCATCAAAGGATACGTCGCGAAAAACCCTCCTCTATCCCGCTCGACCCTCGCGGCGATTCGCTGATCCATCGGCGGGATGGCCGTCAGGCCTTCGCCCTTCGCAGCCGGTGTCGGAAGTATTCGAAGGCCAGCGGCACCAGCGACAAAACAATGATGCCGAGGATGACCCACGTCAGGTTCTGCTTGACGAAGGGAACGTTGCCGAACCAATACCCGGCGTAGAGGAGCGACAGCACCCACGCGAGCGCCCCGGCCACGTTATAGGCGGTAAAGCTCGGGTAGGTCATTCGCGCGATGCCGGCGACAAACGGGGCAAAAGTCCGAAGAATGGGCACGAAACGGGTGATGACAATGGTCTTGCCGCCGTGCTTCTCGTAGAACGCGTGGGCCCGCTCCAGCGCCCTTTTGTTGAAGAACCGCGAGTCTTCCCAGTGGAAGACTTTCGGCCCGACGAAGCGGCCGATCGAGTAGTTCACGCTGTTGCCGAGCACCGCTGCGGCGACCAGCAGCAGGGCAAGCAGGTGCACGTCGATGCCGCCGCCGGCCGCAAGCGCGCCGGCGATGAAAAGCAGGGAATCCCCGGGAAGGAAGGGCGTCACAACCAGGCCGGTCTCGCAAAAAATGATCGCAAAGAGCAGGAAGTAGACCCAGGCGCCATATTGCTGAAGCAGCGTTGCAAGATGTCGATCGAAATGAACCAGCAGGTCCCAGCCGGAAAGCAGGAGTTCCACCGCGGCATTCTACCGCGTCACATATAATTGGAGCCGCGCGGCGATTTGATTCGCACACGCAGCACCGCTCAATCGGCTTTTACGGAAGAATCGCAAACGTGCCCGCCATCCGCCCGCTGAGCGAGACCCTCGTCAGCCAAATCGCGGCCGGCGAAGTAGTCGATCGGCCGGCTTCGGTGGTCAAGGAACTTCTCGAAAACAGCCTCGACGCCGGTGCAACCGATATCGGCGTTGCGCTCGTCGAGGGCGGCGTCAAGCAGGTCCGCGTCACCGACAACGGCGCCGGAATCGAAGACGATGATCTGGCGATGGCGTTCGCCCGGCACGCGACCAGCAAGATCGCGTCGCTCGACGATCTCGAGCGGGTCCGCTCGCTCGGCTTTCGCGGCGAGGCGCTGGCGAGCATCGCCTCGGTCGCGCGCGTTGCCCTGCTGAGCCGGGCCGCGGGAGAAGCCAAGGCTTTTTCCGTCAACGCAGAAGGCGGGAGCATCGGCACCGTTCAGCCGGCAGCGTACCCTCAGGGGACGACTGTCGAAGTCAACGATCTTTACTACAACACGCCGGCGCGGCGCAAATTCCTGAAGAGCGACACCACGGAGCTCGCTCACTGCGAGGACGCGTTCACCCGCGCCGCTTTGTCGCGCCACGATGTCGCCTTCACCTTGAGGCACAACGGTCGCATCCTGACGCGGCTGGCGCCTTCCGACCCGGCGCACCGGGTCGGGGGAACGCTCGGTGCCGACTTCGCTCAGTCGATGCGTCCGATAGAGGCAGACGGCGGTGCCGTAAGGCTCTCCGGCTTCGCGGGCTCTCCGGCTTTCACCCGGGCTTCGCGCGACACCCAATTCGTCTACGTGAACGGCCGATTCGTTCGCGACAAGCTGATCTCGCACGCACTGCGCGAAGCCTACCGCGATGTCCTGCACGGTGAGCGTCACCCCGCCTACGTGTTGTTCCTCGAGATCGATCCGCTCGGAGTGGACGTGAATGTCCACCCGGCCAAGATCGAGGTCCGCTTCCGCGACCCGCGCGCAGTGCATCAGTTCGTGTTCCACGCAGTCGCAAAAGGCCTCTCCGGCACGGCGGCGCAGACTCCGGCCGCCATGGCGGCACCGGTCGCCGTGGGCCGATCCATCCAGCCGCGTGCCGGGCAGACTTTACTGGGACTCGCTCAGCCGGTGGCGAGCTACACCGCGATGTTCGCCGATGCGCGCGCGAGCACTCAATCTGCGGCAGCGAGCGTATCAAGCGACGATTCGAACGCCGACGAAACACCGCCGCTCGGCTTCGCGATCGCACAGCTGCACGGCATCTATATCCTCGCCCAGAACCGGGAGGGACTGATTCTCGTCGACATGCACGCCGCACACGAGCGCATCCTCTACGAAAGGCTCAAGGCGGCGCTCGATTCGCGCGCGATGAACACGCAGAAGCTCCTCATCCCGTCCACGTTTCACGCCGACCGGCTCGATGTCGCCACGGTCGAGGAGCATGGTACGACGCTCAATCTGCTCGGCTTCGACGTGGCGGCGATTTCACCGTTCGCGCTGGCGGTACGCGCGGTCCCGTCCATGCTGGCCAGCGCCGATACGACCGAGCTCGCGCGCGCCGTATTGCGGGACATTCGCGAGTACGGGGCCAGCCGCGTGCTGACCGAGCGCCGCGACGAGCTGCTGGGGACCATGGCGTGCCACGGCGCGGTACGCGCCCACAGGGCGCTGACGATCGCAGAAATGAACGCCCTGCTCCGCGAAATGGAAGAGACCGAGCGCTCCGGCCAGTGCAACCACGGCCGCCCGACCTGGTACCAGATGAGCCTCGCGGACCTCGACAAGCTGTTCCTGCGCGGCCGTTGACAGCCGCCCGGGTGCCTTCATCGCAGCCCGTCCGGCGCGCACCCGGCGGACCGCCTCCGGCAATCCTGCTGATGGGGCCCACCGCAAGCGGAAAGACGCAACTTGCCCTCGCGCTCGCAGCGGCATTTCCGATCGAGGTCGTGAGCGTGGATTCGGCTCAGATCTATCGCGACATGGACGTCGGCACGGCCAAGCCGTCTCCTTCGGAGCGCCGCGCGGTGCCCCACCACCTGATCGACATCATCGATCCGACCGAGGCCTATTCCGCAGCCCGTTTTCGAGACGAGGCCGAACATCTGATAGAGGACATCACGGCGCGCGGACGAATCCCTCTGCTTGCCGGCGGCACGATGCTGTACTTCAAGGCGTTGCGCGAGGGGCTGTCTGAACTCCCCGAGTCCGATGCCGAAGAGCGCGGGCGCATCGATGCCAAGGCCGCCGTGCGCGGCTGGCCGGCGCTGCACGCGGAGCTCGCCCGCGTCGATCCGGAAACCGCCGCGCGGCTCAAACCCAACGACGCGCAGCGCATCCAGCGGGCACTGGAAGTCTTCCGGGTCAGCGGAAAGCCGATGTCGCAGTTGCTCGGGGAAAGAAAGCAGACCGGTCTTCCCTTGCGCTTCATCGAGCTCGCGCTCGTGCCGTCCGATCGCGGCGTATTGCACCGGCGCATCGAAGAACGCTTCGACGCGATGCTTGAAAGAGGCCTCGTCGAGGAACTGCGCGCGTTGCGCGAACGATACGCCTTGCGGCCAGGCCTGCCTTCGATGCGCTGCGTCGGCTATCGCCAGGCGTGGCAGTTGCTCGAAGGAGAAATCGATCGCGACGAATTGCGCAATCGCGGGATATTTGCCACCCGCCAGCTCGCCAAGCGGCAGCTCACGTGGTTGCGCGGAATGTCAAGCGTTCGCGTCTTCGACTGCCTCGAGCCGGGCGTTGAAGTTTCGATACGCAACCGAGTCCAAGCGGACCTCGGCGGCTAAAACGGATAAACGGATAAGAAAATCAATTCCGCTCATCCACCCTCGGTACGCATCTACTTGCCCGCGGCGAGCGCTTCCGCCACCTGCTGGCGGATCCGCTTCGACTGCTCAGTCCGCAGAAGGTCCTGCAGGACGGCCCGGTTCTCCGGGAACGTCGCAAGGTTCTTGCCGAGCAGCCGCGCCATGTTGAATCGAGTGTTCTCGTCGGGCTCTGCGCGAACGGCGGTCCGTATCGACGCCACCGCGGGGGCAGAAGGCGAGGTCCAGGACACGAGGGACTCTGCGATCGCCCCACGAACCACACTGCTGCGCTCCTGATTGAGGCGCTGCATCAACTCGCCGGCAACCTGGTTCGTGCCGAGCATCCCGAGGGACTGCGCAGCGGCACTGCGAACCGCAGGTGCCGCATCGTCCAGGAGTGCAAC
>Ga0137461_1000330_pt1 | contig 10739 bp, 8 predicted proteins | sample EasRivERMGT746_2_FD_104650 | JGI IMG/M metagenome (GOLD analysis project Ga0137461, IMG submission 104650) | Soil microbial communities from meander-bound floodplain in the East River, Colorado, USA - East River MetaG ERMGT746_2 | ecosystem: Environmental > Terrestrial > Soil > Floodplain ... | reverse complement strand
CGCGCCGCCTTCATCGATCGCGAACAAGAGCCGGGCCTGCGGATTGGCCGTTCTTGCGGCTGCGCTTTGACAAAATGCGTTCGTACTGTCCGCAAGCGCCAGGATGAAAATCGCGAAGCGAGCGAATGTCAGATTCCGGGATAAAAGGGTCTTTTTACTCATGAAAAGCGAGCAGTTACAAGGAAAGCGAGGATTGCAAGGCTACCTGACAACGTGAACCCAAGGATCAGAATCTATCTGAGTGGAGGCATTAAGTCCCGTCAGGCATTCCGGACAACTGATGTAAGGTATTCCCATTGAGCTTGCAGGGTCCGGCGTGCAGGCAGGATTTCGGAGACGCGTTGCGTACGCAGACCCACTCGAGAGAGCGAATCCAGCTAGCGCCGATGCCGAAGGAGCAAGGCGCTGACTCGCACGCCAAGGTGCAAGCGTCTGAGGTGCAGCGGACGCAGCGTACTGCGGGTCCAGAGGGCGGCAGAGACGGATCGGGCGAGGAAGTGGAGCCCGGCGGAGCGGCGCGCGCTACCAAGCCCTCGGGTCGATGGTTCGGCTTCTTACCCGAACGCGCGCGCCAATTCCGGTCCGGTATTACGACATCAAGCAATAGTCAGACTTCAGTGACGCGAGGTTTCGAGCCCGGCAGACAATTCGGTCTGTGCGTTCGTGCACCCGAATTTGGAGAGCACTTCCGCCAGTCCTTCGTCGTTGCTGCTGACATTCAGCGCCTGGTCCATCGGGGCGCCTGTGGCTTTTGCGAGCGCCTTGCGATAATAGGCCAGGGACTGAAGCAGCGCGGTACAAGCTGCCGCGGTTTCCTTCATGCGGCTGCGTGCCGCAGCCAGTTGAAAGTACAGCTTGCTCGCGGACCCATAGTCTTCGGAGGACAGGAGCGAGGGCATGGCTTGCTCAAGGGCATCCGAGAGCTGTTTGTCCGCATCAGGCGGAGACCCTGCTGAAGCGGGGGTCGCGTAACCGAGGAGAAGGGCGGTCATCCCTATGACGAGGTACCGTTGGGCTAGAGTTGACATGATCACTCCTTAGTTGTGTCCAATTCCGTGCGCATCCAGCTCCGAAATCCCCTGACTCCGAAGAGCATGACAGGAGTTAAGCAATATAGATGCCAGGGTCTTCCCTGCGGAATGTAAGGTTTACCCACTGCTTGGGGGCGATTTCGGAGCCCTATAATGTGCGGAATAGTTGGCATTAGCGTCGAAGAACGCCCGCCCAATAGGAAGCAGCATGAAACTCAGTCAGGAACAGACCCAGCGGTTCGAGAGCGATGGCTATCTCTTTTTTCCCGGCCTGTTCACGCGGGACGAGATCAAGGTTCTTATCGACGAGGTGCCGCGGCTGTACGCCCAGCGCCGCCCGGAGAACGTGCGCGAGAAGGGAAGCGACGCCGTGCGCACCAATTTCGCCGCGCACCTGTACAGCACTCCCTTCGCGAAGCTTGCGCGCCATCCGCGCATGGTCGAGCCGGTCATGCAGCTCCTCGGTGAAGAGCTGTACATGCACCAGTTCAAGATCAACGGCAAGATGGCCTTCGACGGCGACGTTTGGCAATGGCACCAGGACTACGGCACCTGGAAGAACGACGACCTGATGCCCGAGGCGCGCGCGATGAACGTCGCGATCTTCCTCGACGGGGTCAACGAGTTCAACGGGCCGCTGATGCTCATCCCCGGCAGCCACAAGCTCGGCGTGATCGAAGCCGATCACGACACTTCGACGACGAGTTATCCCCTGTGGACGATCAACCACGACACGATCAGAAAGCTCGTCGAGCGCGGCGGCATCGTGGCTCCAAAAGGTCCGCCCGGGTCGATGATTCTGTTTCACTCGTGCCTGGTGCACGCTTCCACCTCCAATCTCTCTCCTTGGAACCGGGTGAGCGTCTATCTGAGCCTGTGCGCACTGTCGAATCGCATCCAGCGCTTCAAGCGCCCCGAGTACATCGCGCACCGGGATTTCACTCCGCTCAGGTGCCTCCCGGACGACTGCTTGCTGAGGGACTACGAGGTTCCGCTGCCTTGGAAGGACGGAACGCCCGAGGAAGCCTTGAAGCCGAAGCTCGCCGCGCAAGCATGAATCTTTACGCGAAGCTCCAGGAGCGCGAAGCGCAAGGCAAGCCGCTGCGGGTCGGCATGATCGGTGCGGGCAAATTCGGCGCCATGTACATCGCGCAGGTGCCGAAGACGCCGGGTGTGCATCTGGTCGGTATCGCGGACCTTTCTCCCGCGAATGCGCGGGCCAGCCTCGAGCGCGTCGGCTGGCCGCAGGAACACTACGCTGCGGCGTCGCTGGATGCGGCGCTGAAGGAGCGGCGGACGCACGTCTCGGAGGACTGGCGTGCGCTCGTCGCCCATCCCGCCGTGGAGATCGTCGTCGAAGCCACCGGCAATCCGATCGCGGCCGTCGAGCATGCGCTCGCCGCCTTTCGAAACGGCAAGCACGTGGTGATGGTAACGGTCGAGGCGGATGCCTTCTGCGGGCCGTTGCTCGCGAAAAAAGCCAAGGAGGCAGGCGTCGTGTACAGCCTCGCCTACGGCGATCAGCCCGCGATCATCTGCGAGCTGGTCGACTGGGCGCGCGCGGCGGGATTCCCGGTGGTCGCGGCCGGGCGCGGCCACAAATGGCTGCCGCACTTCGCGCAGTCCACGCCGGAAACCGTATGGGGCTACTACGGACTCACGCCCGAGCAGGCCCGCGCAGGCGGACTCAACCCGAAGATGTTCAATTCTTTTCTCGACGGCTCGAAGCCTGCGATCGAAGCCACCGCGGTGTGCAACGCGACCGGGCTTACGCCCGCGCCGGAGGGGCTCGCGTATCCGCCCGCGTCCATCGAAGACCTGCCGCTGGTGATGCGGCCGAAGGCCGAAGGCGGGCAGCTGCATCACAAGGGGCAGGTCGAGGTCGTGTCCTCGCTCGAACGCAACGGCCAGGCGATTCCGTACGACATTCGCTTCGGCGTGTGGGTGGTGTTCGAGGGCGAGTCCGATTACATCCGGCGCTGCTTCACGGAATACGGCGTGCGAACCGACCCCTCGGGCCGCTACGCGTCGATGTACAAGCGCTGGCACCTGATCGGGCTCGAGGTCGGAATTTCGGTGGCCTCGGTCGGGTTGCGCGGAGAGCCGACCGGCTGCGCCACGGGCTTTCGCGCCGATGCGGTGGCGAGCGCCAAGCGCGACCTCAGGGCCGGCGAGATTCTCGACGGGGAAGGCGGATACATGGTGGTGGGCAGGCTCATGCCCGCCGCGGATTCGCTGCGCGCGGGCGCGCTGCCGCTCGGCCTGGCGCAGCAGGTGAAGCTTGTCAATCCCGTCAAGGCCGGCCAGACCCTGCGCTGGGCCGACGCCGCCTATGACGCAGGGACCGAGGCGGTGCGGGTGCGCCGCGAAATGGAATCGATGTTCGTAGCCCCAAAGCAGCGCGCTGCCTAGGGGGCGAGGCACAGTGCCGGAAATTGTAACGAATTGGGACATCTCGCCTCGCAATTTCCCGCCAAATATAGTGTAATTGGGCATAGGCTCGCGAGGGCAGGCGGGGGAGCCACCCAATCGGGTACGGGGCAGGGGAATTTCTTATGAAAACCACATCGTCCAGACCGCTTACGCTGGTTCACGACTCGATCGAAGCCAAGCTCGCGCCGCTCAAGATCCTGGTCATCGACGACCAGTCCACGGGGCGTATCGTGCTGAGCGAAATCATGAGGAGCCTTGACGCGAGCCTGGAGGTTGCCACGTTCGCCGAACCCCTGGAGGCCATCGAATACGCGCGCAAGCACCCCGTCGACATGGTGCTCACCGACTACAAGATGCCGAGCCTGGATGGAATCGAGGTGATTCGGAGACTGCGCCGCATTTTCGGCTACGAGGATGTTCCGATCGTGTGCATCACGGTGGTCAACGATCGCGAAGTCCGCTACCGCGCCTTGGAGGCCGGGGCTACCGACTTTCTGATTCGCCCGATCGACCGGCTCGAATGCGGAGCACGCTGCCGCAATCTCCTGAGTCTGCGCCGGCATGAAATTCTCAAGAAGAACCGGACCCGGATTCTCGAGCAGAAGATCGACGAGGCCACTCGCGAGCTGCGGCGGCGCGAAGTCGAGACGCTGTTTCGGCTGGCGAAGGCCGCCGAGCAGCGCGACAAGGTAACCGGAATGCACCTGGTGCGGATGGCCAAGTACTCCGCCTTGATCGCGAAAGGCGTGGGGCTGTCCTCGGCCGAGCAGGACGCGATCGAGCTGGCCGCGCCGATGCACGACATCGGAAAAATCGGGATACCCGACCGAATCCTGCAGAACCCCGGGAGGCTGGACGGGGAGGACCTGCGAGTCATGCAATCGCATGCGCGAATCGGCTACGACATGCTGAAGGACAGCTCTTCCGGATATCTGCAAATGGCCGCCGTAATCGCGCTCGGCCACCACGAGAAGTACGACGGCAGCGGCTACCCGACCGGCTTGAGGGGCGAGCACATCCCGCTTGAAGCGCGAATCGTCGCCATCGCGGACGTCTACGACGCGCTCACTTCGGTGCGCCCTTACAAACCGGCCTGGCCCGTGGAAGAAGCGCTCGCGTACATGGAGGAGAACGCCGGCAGGCATTTTGATCCGCAGCTTGTGGAAATCCTGACGCGGAACCGAGAAGAAGTGCTTTCCATCGGCGAACGGTTTGCCGATCAGCTGGCGCAGTGACCCGGGACCGGGCCGGATGGCGCTGAAATCGATCCTGGCCGGCCTTCGGGGCCGCCTTAGCGGGCGCCCGGACACCGAGCACCAGCAGGCGATCCTTCGGCTGCTGGTCGGGGTAGTGCTGTTCGTGTACCTCGTCCCGCTGGCCTTCGGCGGCCACGAAGTAAATCTGCTGCTCGTCGTGGCGATGGTTTGCTACTTGACGCTGTGCGCCGCGGTGTTCGGCTGGATCTACTTCGTCCCCGCGCCGTTGCCGGCGCGTCGCGTCTTTGCCGCTGTTCTCGACATCGGGTCGACGACGGCGTTCATGTATCACCTGGGCGAGTACGGCGCGCCGCTCTACACCGTCTACCTGTTGATCATCTTCGGGCACGGGTTTCGCTATGGCAAGCCCTATCTGTACAACTCGCTCATACTCAGCGCCACCGGCTTGGCCCTGGTCCTTACGTTCAACGATTACTGGATGGAGAACCGCACGCTCGGCATCGGTCTGATGGTGGGGATGATTTTCTTGTCGCTCCACGTCGGCAGGCACGTGACCCGCCTGTTCGATTCGCTGCATCGTGAGGAAGCCGCGAACCAGGCGAAGCGGCGTTTCCTCTCCACGGTAAGCCACGAGATGCGCACGCCGCTCAACGCGATCGTCGGGATGAACGACCTGCTGCGCGACACGCCCTTGAACGCGGAGCAGGCGGAGATGGTGAAGGCGATGCATGAGGCTTCGCGATCGATGCTCAAGCTGATCGAGGACGTGCTCGATATTTCCAAGATTGAAGCCGGCAAGGTCAATATCGAAGAAACCGATTTCGATCTTCACAGCCTGATCAACGGCACGGCGGGAGTGCTCGCGCCGCAGGCCGAGATCCGCGGGCTGCAGCTCAGGACCCACGTGATGCCGGAAGTGCCGCACGCGCTGCGCGGCGATCCCTATCACCTGCGCCAGGTGCTCTACAACCTCATCGGAAACGGCGTCAAGTTCACCCTATCCGGCGGCGTCACCTTGAGCGTGTCGAGCCTGGGCGAAAGCGAGCATGGGGTGCGGCTGAGATTTTCCATTGAAGACACGGGGATAGGCATAGCACCCGAAGCTCAGGAACGCATTTTCGAGAGTTTCGTCCAGGCCGACGACTCGACCACTCGCCGCTACGGCGGGACCGGGCTCGGCACCACCATCTCGAAGCAGTTGGTGGAGATGATGGGTGGGCAGATCGGTCTGAACAGCACTCCCGGGAAGGGCAGCACGTTCTGGTTTGAGCTGCCCTTCAAGAAGCAGATGGGAGGCCAGGTACCCGAAGCTTCGCTACGACTCAACGATATCCGGATCATGCTGCTCGGATTTGCCGACGCGGAGCTGCACGCGCTCGAGCAGGACCTCGCTACCTGGGGGGCGCGCACCGGGCGCGCGGCGGGGGTCGAGGCGGCGGCTGCGCGCCTCGCCGAAGCGCAGTCGCTCGGGCATCCCTACCACTTGGTCCTCATGCGCGAAGACACGCAAACCGAACCGAACCGAATTCTCGGGCGGCTCCGCAGTAACCGCAGCCAAAAGGCGCCCCCGATCGTGCTGTGCACGCCCGGCGTATCGCAGATTCGCAGCACCGAGGCGCTTGCGGGCGGTTTCGTGGCGGTGCTGGAGATGCCGTTCAAGACGCGGCTCCTGTTCAACGTCATCCATTCGGCCACCGCGGTCCAGGGGAACCAGGAAGGCGTCATTTCTCTCAGCGATTACTACGCCGCCCGCGACGCCAACCGACGCCGCTACCAGATTCTGGTGGCCGAAGACAACGCCGTCAATCAGCGTGTCATCGTCGGGATACTCGAGCGCGCCGGCCACAGGGTCCGGGTCGTCAGCGACGGGGAGCAGGCGCTCGATGTCCTCGAGAACGAGCGATTCGATGTGGTCATCATGGACCTCAACATGCCCGAGCTGGGCGGGCTGGACGCCGCGCGGGCCTACCGCTTCATGGATCCGGAGGCGATACAGGTCCCGATCATCATGCTTTCGGCGGACGTCACCCCGGAAGCGATGAAGGAATGCGAGGACGCGGGGATCGATGCTTTCTTGCCCAAACCGGTGGAAGCTCGCCGTCTGCTTGACACCATCGCGAGCCTGATTGCGAAACGCGCAACCGCTCTGACGGTGTCCGGCGACGACGCCGAGGAAACCCAGGCAGTCATCAATCCGGCGGCGCTGGTGGAGCTTGAGCTCATCAGCTCGGATAACACCTTCATGCCGGAACTTCTCAACGGATTCATCCAGGACGGGGAGGCGCTGCTGCGGCAGATGGAGGCTGCAGTGGCGGCGGAACAGTACGAGACGCTGAGGGACCTCGTCCACGCCATGAAGGGCTCGGCCGTCACGCTCGGCGCAGAACAGCTGTGCAAGACCTGCGTGGCGATCAACGGTCAAACGACCCCGGAGCTGGAGGCGAACGGGACACGCCTCTTGAAGCTTGTGCGGGAGCAGTTTCAGCAGGCCCGTACTTCACTCCTCGATTACCTCAAGAAAAGTCAGAGTGCAGCCCGCTGAGGTAGGAACGTGGTATGAATAGGTGGGAGAGAGTGAGAAACGATGGCTGACCTGTCACTGCGTGACCGAGTAATTCAGCGTCTTCTAGCCGCATCCGATGCAAAACTTGCCGCCGCCGACGTCGACGACGCGACGTCGCTTCGACTGGATCTGGATATCAGCTCACTTATCTTGATCACATTGGCTTCCGAGCTGGAGGATGAGTTGGGGATCGACATCGACGATGAGGAACTTGGCCGCATACAGACGATCGGAGATCTTTTCAAAGCGATCGAGGGCAGGAAGCGGCAGAATCGGCAGGCGTGAGGCGGTCTGAGTCAATGACTCCTCGACGCGTAGCGATCACGGGAGTCGGTCTCGTATCGTGCCTTGGGCACGATTACGCTCAGGTGGTGAGGGCCCTCCAAAACGGCGTAAGCGGCCTCCGCGCCATGCCGGAGTGGGAAAGCCTGGGCCTGAAGAGTCGGGTGGCGGGTGCGATCGTGGACATCGAGGCCAAGTTCAAGGACTCGTCCATCCCGAAAAGACTGCGTCCCGCAATGTCGGAAGCATCCAAGTACTGCTGCCTCGCCGCGCTCGATGCCGTCGGTGATTCCGGGCTTTCCGAGGTCGACGTGCAGTCCGACAGAACGGCGTGCATCGTCGGTACGGGAATCGGAAGCGTGGAATCCATCTATGCGGGGGGGCGACAGGTCCATTCCGGAGAGATTGCGAAGCTCAGCCCGCTTGTCGTGCTGAAAAGCATGGCCAGCGCGTCGAGCGCGGCGGTGGCCAACTTGCTCAAGGTCCACGGACGCAGTTATTCGATCAGTTCCGCCTGTTCGACCTCTTCGCACAGTATCGGCACGGCATACGAGCTTATCCGTTACGGCATTGTCGACCGTGTCATCGCAGGGGGCGGAGAAGAAGTGCACCCTTTGATTACCGCGGGTTTTCAAGCCCTTCGATTCGCGCTCGCCACGAAATTCAACGAGCGCCCGGAACGGGCATCGCGCCCGTATGACGTCGCACGCGACGGGTTTGTGATCGGGGGTGGTGCGGGGATCGTCGTACTCGAGGCTCTCGATCAGGCTCTGGCGAGACGGGCTCGCGTGCACGCAGAGATCGTCGGGTTCGGGACAAGTTCGGATGGTTTCGACATGGTGATGCCGGAGCCAACCGGGACGCACGCTGCCCAGTGCATGCGCAACGCCATAGAAGGCGGCGGTATGAGTCCTCGAGAAATCGGTGCCATCAACACGCACGGCACAGCGACGATCAAAGGTGACGTCGCTGAAGTCGAAGCAATGAAGCAAGTGTTCGACGGCAAACCGCCGCCGTTCTCATCGACAAAATCGATGACGGGTCATCCCCTGGGTGCCGCCGGAGCACTGGAGACGATCTTTTGCGTAGGCATGCTCGAGCATAACTTCATTGCGCCTTCGATCAACATCGAAGAACTCGATCCCGAATTCGCGGGGATGCCGGTCGTAACGGCTCCGAAGTTCGGGGAACTGGACACCATACTCTCCAATAGTTTCGGATTTGGTGGAACCAACGCGAGCCTTCTGTTGAAGGCATATCGCAACTAGCGCGGCGGGCCTTGTTCGAGCGCTTTCGGGCGCCGCCAGGGTTGCTCCCTCAAGCGAGTTCGACAATTCGGAACAAGGCTCGCCCGCGCGCGAGCCCCACGGGGGCGCGTCCTGACGCACCGGTCGGGGCGGATCGGACTCGGCCCCGGCAGGTCAGGGCTCACGCGCGCGCGCGCCCGTGTTTCGGGCGGACATGCGCAGCCGTGCTCAGGCGGTCGCGTACTGCATTTCCTCCCCTATTTCCACCGCATCCGGCCTCGCCGCCGCACCCCCCGGGACACGTCTTGATTGCGCGCGTGCCAGGCGGCTCATCAGCTTGAGGTCCTTCTCTTCCAGGCGCAGCGCCGCACTGACCCATACGTTGGCGATGTTGAGCAACTCCTCGTAGGTCAGGGGGTGGAAATGCTGGCGGCAGCTGAATACGGCCTGCATGCCGTTGCGGCGCCGCTCGTTGCGCCGGACGTAGTCCCGCACCGCTGCCTCCCCGGCACCGTCTTCTGCGAGCACGTCAACGACGCCCGCTTCGTGCATTTCCTCAGCGGTGTAGACGCGTCCTGAGAGTATCATCTCTTCGGCGCGTTTCATCCCCACGCGCCTGCCGAGCAGGCTGTATGCGCCGTTGCCGGGAAACAGATTGAACAGGATTTCGGGCAGGCCCATGCGCGAGCGCCGCTCGGCGACAATGACGTTCGAGGACAGGGCGGTTTCGAACCCGCCGCCGAGGGCCTCGCCCTGCAGCAGCGAAATGGTGGTCATCGGGCTGTTGTAGTTGCAGATCCGCTGGTACATGTTGTCGACACACAGCTTCGTGTAATGCATGAGCGTGTCGCGGTCGCCCGACCTGATCAGCAGCACCAAATTCTCGAGGTTTCCTCCCAGGCTGAATATGCCCTCGATCCTGGAGCCGCCAACGTAGTAATGAATCTGATGCAGGTCTCCCTTGTACAGCACGCGACCGCCGCAGGATTCGATGGTGCTGTCGTGGGCGCGCAACTCCTCGAGCATGCCAAGGTTGAAGCACGGTGCGCCCGAGGGCTTCATATAGGTCCACGCTATGGCGTGCTCGGGATCGAACCTGACTTCGATCTGCTTGTATTGCCGCTGAAACATCCTCTCTATCATTCTAAAATCGACCGGTGCGTTCATGATTTCCTTCCTTTTCTGGGTGTGTTTAAGAAAACGGGTTTTTTGTGAATTCTGAGAGGACTATACTCCCAAATCCATGGTCGTCGAAAGGCGTCTTATTCCATTGTCCTATTCCATTGTCATTGCCGGTCGTCCGCCGGTCTATCGGGGGTTTCTCCCGTCCCCGCTCAGGAAATTTCCGATGGTCCGCATCCGGAATGTGTGAAAAAGTTGGCATGTAGTTCCAGAAAAACCGGGGTCCGGGCATGGATTCGAGATAAGGGCTGCGCCGGCCGGCTCGTAAACCTCTTACGCGTGGCCGACGCGGCGCTCTACGCCGCCAAAGGTGCCGGACGCAATCGGGTAATCGTCGGTTCGGCGGAAAACGCGGTTAACCCGACCTCAGATGGAATGGCCGGAAGGTGTCGAAACGCCTCGACCGGCGCGGTGATGGCTCCCCGACCAGGGCTCGAACCTGGGACCTGCGGATTAACAGATTTATCCTACTGACCTAAGTTGTTGATTCAGGCCCGCCCTCAGTCGCCTGAATCCGCCGAAGCCCGCCAAGTCTCCTACGTTTTCCCTACGTTTTGGAAACCTGCTTCCGGCCGTTATGCTACGTGATGCACGCGCACCGACGATGAAGACCTTCGCGCGGACCTTTGCGTGATCCGAATCTCCACGTCCTTGCCGAGCAGGGTCAGGAATTCCATCAGGCGCTCGACCGAGAACCGGCTGAGCCGGTAGCGAACGAGGTCCGACACATGCGGCTGGCGGAGCCCGAGAAGCTTCGCCGCCTGCGCCTGGGGCAGTCCGCGCT
>Ga0137461_1000329_pt1 | contig 10752 bp, 18 predicted proteins | sample EasRivERMGT746_2_FD_104650 | JGI IMG/M metagenome (GOLD analysis project Ga0137461, IMG submission 104650) | Soil microbial communities from meander-bound floodplain in the East River, Colorado, USA - East River MetaG ERMGT746_2 | ecosystem: Environmental > Terrestrial > Soil > Floodplain ... | reverse complement strand
GATCATGAGGCACGCACCACGAACCCGGCATCCACGATGCCGCTAATGATCGCATCCGCGTATCGATGCTCCACCACGCACGCGCCGCCGAACGTCATCCCGTCCTCGACGTTATCCGCCCACCACGCACGCGCGTCGGCGGTCACCGCTTGAAACAACACGATTGTCCCTTCGTCCCGCACCTTGAAGTCCACGTTGCTCCTTTCACGTGCCGCCTACGCGGCGTTATCGACGTCATCGAACACGACGCTCTCCACGTTGACCCAAGCCTCACCGCTACCCGCTACGGGCGTCACGAGCACGCGGTCTGCTCCGTATGCGGTTTTCGTGTCGAGCACGCGCACAGCAAACGCCAAGCGCCAGCTGCGCTCGCGCAATGTCCCTATGCGGCCTACAAGCGGGGTCAGTGTGGGCATATTACAATTCTCCTGTCGCCGTCAGTGATAGCGTACGACTAACCGCGACCGTTGTCAATGGTGAGTAGTGTAACGATTTGTGCCACACTGGCACGCGATCGCGCGATTGGGTACGCATGCGCGCGATTCTTATAATAACTTGTCCCGGGACAGTACCATCGTTGTCCCGCCGTTGACAACGTTGTCAAGTTCAATCGCTGCAACGGGTTGCGTCGTTGACAGCGTGTAAATGTCCCACTTGTCCCGGGTGCCCGCGTCTGCGGGTGCTCTGGCGGGTAAGATTAAAATAAAATAAATATGTATAATTATATATACTTTATCTCTCTCTACACGCGCGGGGGCAGGCGCGGACCCATGGGACAAATGGGACAAATCGGGCTTTCGCGCGCGTAAGTGTAGTCGAATCAGCGAGTTACAGCGATTAACACGTCGGGACAATGGCGGGACAGTACCGGGACAAAGTCCCATTGTATTATTGTAACTATTTCGCGCAGCGTTGTGGGCGCTGCCGGGGTGTTGGGCCCGCTGGACGCGCGTGGGCTCGTGTGGGGCGCGCGGTCTGCGTGGGGTACGTGGACCAAGGCGGCGCAACGGTTCGCCTCACCACGGGGCACGTGGCGCGCCGCGTTGTTGTTGTCGCGCGCATCGCACACCCGGCAGCGCCGACGATCACGCCAACGCTCCGCACTCGCGCAGGTAGCAGCACATCATCGCGTGTGTTGCTAACGACAGCACGCGTGATAGCAGCACCGCGCCCGCTCGCCGACCCGGGGGGACCCCCCTTCCAACCGACCGCTACCCCCCTACATTCAACCCCCCACAGCACACGCGCGCCTGACCTTTTCGCGCCAAATTGTCGCAGCGGTGCGCCGCGCCGTGTTACCGTTGCGACCGTCGCGCCCGCCCGCGGTGCGCGGTGCGCGGGGGAGCACGACCGCCGTGAACGACAACGTCCCGCTGCGCGCCTATGTCGACGCCCGCATCGACGATCTCAAAGAGGCGATCGCTGACGCGCGCACGACCATGGACAAGCGGCTCGACGGGATGAACGAATTTCGCGATTCGCTGCGCGACCAGGCCGATCGGTTCGCCACCATCGAACGCGTCGATGCGCTTGAGAAATTGGTCCAAGAGCTGCGCATGGTCGGCAGCGGCACCGCCGGTCGTACGGTCGGGTTGGCACAGTGGTATGGTTGGATCGTCGCAGCGATCGCCGCGGCGACAGCCATTGTCAGCTTAATCCGCACACGTTAAGGAGCCGCACATGCGTATTCGTCGACGTATCCTCCCACTCGTCCCACTTGTCGCCCTGCTCACGGTCACGCTCGCCGGTGCTGCCGAACCGACGTTCCAGCGGCTCAACATGGGCGACCCCGTCACCATTGCCCCGGCTGCGCAACACGAGACGTACGCGTCGCGCACATTCGTCGCCATCGGTGCGTTATATCTCAACGGTTTCGGCGCAACCGTCGGCTACGGGTACCGATTCGACGGCGGGACGATCCTGCTCGCGCAGGTCGCATTCGTCCGCGACGAGGGCGACGACGGGTATGCGCGCCCGAGCGACTTCAACCGCACCGGCTGCGGTGGGTACTGTGATCCGCCGACACCTCCGGTGGTGGCCAAAACGCCCGAGTCATCGCGTGTCGGCATCGCCGCGACGTGGCTATTCGGTCCCGGGGCGCGCGCCGTACGATAACGTTAGCTGGCACTTGACACGCCAGCGGTAACGGTCGTACCGTCATCCGCATGCAACCGTCGCTCGATGCCGCGATCTTGCACCGCGCCGATGCGCGTGGTGGCGTCGTCGACGACCCGACACACGCGCCAGAGGCCCCCGATGCGACCGACGGCAACGCCCCCGCCGACGCTGCCGTATCGGGGGCCGATGGCCGCACGGCTGACGCCGTGCGCGACCCGGATACGGTCGACGTAATCCGCGACGGTGTCGTCATGACCATCGACCGGGACGACCTCGCCGACCTGCTCGCGAGCGACGCGATCGACGACTTCCGCACCGGCGAGTACACGGTGCTCAAAGCGCGTTGCGACGATCTCGCGCGCCGCATCATCCGCGACGGTGGAGACGTCACGTTCACGCGACTAGCGCGCGACGTCGGCACGGCGCCCGCCACGCTCAAAAAGTTGATGGCGACCTCGATGTACCGCGAGGTGTTCAATCGCGTCAGCGACGAGATCCTCGGTACGATCGACGACGCGATCATCGACGAACGCCGCGACGTGATGACGCGCGGCGACGCGCTGCAGCGTCGTGCGCTCACGCTGCTCGGCGAAGCGATGGCGATCTCGCGCGCGCACATGGACGCCGTCAAGGGCAATCCGAGCGCCGCCCGGCCGTCGCTCATCCAGGCCGGTATCGACGCCGCCGCGGAGGTCCGTCAGGTCGTCACGTCGCGCGCTGCTATCGGTGCGCCCGGCGCTACGGTCAACGTCATCGTCAATCGTCAGCAAGCGCTCGTCATCGGCGGCGCGCTCGCCGAATCGGGCGTCGACCTCAGTGACATTCTCGGGGGGTTCACGACACGCGACGCACCGGCGTCGACGGAGGCTGCATGAGGCGTTCATTACGTGGTGTCATCATCTTCACCGTGATCGAGATCGCCACGCTCGTCGTATGGCTGGTCCTCGCCGGCGTCCCGTTTAACGTGAGCGCGCGGTCGATTACCGCCGTCGTCGTACTCGCGGTTGGCCTGTTCGTCGAACACTATGTCAGCATCAACGTCGGCGCCGGGCGCAAGCCATTTGGTGCGCTACCGTCGCGCACGGAGGTATCGTAATGCCCATGATTAGCGACACCGCACGCAAACGTGTCGCCACGCTCAAGAAGGGTGGCGTCGGCATGTTCGCGTCATCCGCCGTATCACGCATCGCACCGACTACGTCGTCGCGCGAGGCCGTATCCGCCGCGGACGCCAAAGCCGTGCGCACGCGACAGCAGGCCGAGGCGCTCCCCGAAGGCGACGTCCGTCGTGGCGCGCGCAAGCGTCGCGGCGGGACGGTGTACTAGCGATGGCCGCCCGTCGTGTCAGCGACACCGCGCGTGAGCGTGTCGCCATCTTGCGCAAGGGCTTCCCGTTCGTCGGTGGCGGCACCAAGACCGAGCGTGAAATGAACCCGCCAGCCGGGCAGAAGTTCTTCCACGGTGAGGGTATCCCCGGTATCAGCGACGGGCCGAAGCGCACGCGCACGAAAGGCGACGTCAAGATGGGCGGACGCGGCCCGATCCAACGCATCCCCGACGCCCCGCCGGCGAAGCGTAAGGCCAAACGGGACATCAATCGGACCGCCTAGGTGATCGTTGATGGCGCATTCGTGGTCGCTCGTCGCCGCCGTTTACAATCTCGAAGTGGCAGCCGGCATGCGCCCCGGGCCGTACATCACGCACACGCAGGCACGTGCGATCGGCATTCGCGCGATGCGTAACCTACGTGCGCAACTCGCGCGTGCCGGCGTGACGGCGGCCGAGTTCGACGCGTACCTGCGCATGCGCGATGCCACGGCCGTGCGGTCGCATGAGAACTTGGGCGCGCTGCTGCCCGCCCGTGCGGCGACGCGCGATGACGCCGATCCCGATGCGCGGCGCAGCTTGCGTAAGGTCGTGTGATGCGCGGCGTTCGCACGTTCAAGCTCTACCCCGATCCGCGTCGCAAGCGGTACTACAAGGTGTTCGTGTTCGACACGCGCGCGATGATGCATGCGTTTTGGCGCGCGCAGGTCCGCGCGAACACCGAACTCGTGCTCGGCCGCCGTGTCTCGGCGGCGTTGAAGCGCCGCCACACCGGCGATCTCGGTTGGGCCGCGCAGGCGGCGCGTTGGTACGGCCATTGGGGCGTGATCCCTCGTGAGCACGTCGGTCAGGTGTTGTTTTACAAGCGATTTCTCGGTGCTGGCGTCGTCGCGCACGAGATGACGCACGCCGCGCTCTATGACGTCGCCGCGCACGCGCGTGGCGGCGGTTATCGGCTGACCGCCCGGGACGATGAGCGCTTGGCGTCGGTCGCTGGCGAACTGTCGCGCCAGTTTTGGTGCCGTTGGTATCGTCGCCCGGCGTTCCGGCGCGTCGCGTCGCGCGCACGAGTGCATCGTGGCTAACAGCGACATCGCCACCCTCACCCATCGCGATTTCGACGACTTCATCAAGCGCGACGATCTTGCCGCCAAGATGGCGTTCCGCGCCGCCTTCCGCCGGTCGCTGTATCTCGTGTCCAAGGTGCTCGTCGCATGGTCCGAACCGCGCAACCTCATGGCCGCCGTGACGTTCAAGGAGCGACAGGATTGGCTGCAATGGGTCGTCTGCGATCATAAACGCGGTCTCTGCGAAGACCCGCGCGGGTATATCAAATCGTCCGGCTGCACGCGCTCCGTGCCGATATTTTGCGCGATCCAGTGGACGGACGACGAACGCGATCACCCCGCGGAAGTCGCGCGCGCATCCACGTTCCTGTCGACGCGATTGCACCTACGCGGCGCCGACTCCCGACTGCTCATCCTCGGCGACACCGAGTCGAACGCCGCCCGCTTCACCGCGTCCACGCTCAACATTATCAACACCAACCCGCTGTACCGTTGGCTGTACGACGAACTCATCTGGCCCAACCCGAACCGTCGCGCGTACAAGTGCGAGTACAGCGGTCCCGAATGGACGTTGAACGGTCGCCGCAACGTCACGATGGCCGACTCGTTCGTCCGCGCCGCGGGCGCCGAAACTGCGATCGTCGGCGGGCGCGCTGACGGTGAGATTTTCAACGACCTCCTCGGCGAGCACAACTACAAATCGCGCACCGAGGTCGCCCGTCAGCGCGACTTCGTCAAGACCGCGCCGTTCCTGCTTGAGAATCGCGACCCGCAATCCCCCGAGGGCGGATTCGTCATCGTCGAGGGCAACCGCTGGCAACTCAACGACGTCAATTCGCTCATCCACGACGAATACCCCGACTACGCCATCTGGCGCCGCGGCGTCTTCCGTTGCTACGTGCATGGCTTGGGCTCATGCGGTCGTTGGGGCGCCGCCGACGCTCGCACGTGCGGCCCGACGACGGAAACGATCTGGCCGGAACGTCACGCCGATGCCGACGCGATCGCACGTCTCGAACGCGACATCAACGACCCCGCCGCGGCTGCCGCCCAACTGCACAACGACCCCACCGCCGCGGCCGATCTCGACCCCGCGAAGATGTTGCCGTTCTACATCGAACTGCGCAACGTGCGCGATCACCGCGACCGTCTCACGCGCGAATGGTGCGCGATCGTCGCCAACGCTGTCGACGGCGTCCGCGGCGAGGAGGCGATCCCGCTGGCGACGATGCAGCCGCATATCGTATCCGTCGACCCCGCCGCCAGCGCCGAGGAGGGCAGCGCGCGCACCGCCATCATCTGGTACGCCCGCGACCCGATCACCGGCCGTCGCTTCGTCAACGATTGCGTCGCCGACCGTTGGGCCGCCGACTCCGGGCGTGCCGAAGCCGCGATCGTCGACATGGTCGTCCAGATCGCCGACCGCGCCCGCATCTCGCCGACGATGGTCAAGATCGTCATCGAACGCGTCGCCGCGCAGGGCTACCTCGGCTCGGCGGTCAAGCACGAGGCGGAGAAGCGACGCATCCGCGTCGCGGCGCCCATCCTCGCCAAACCCGCCAAGGGCATGGCGAAGATCGACCGCGATCGCCGCATGGTCGGCTACCCGATGTCGCAGAACCTTCTCTACGTCCGCGACGGTCTCGCGCTCATCCGCACCGAAGCGCGCCATTTCCCGACCGGCACGCTCGACACGCTCGACGCGATCGCGCAAGCTGAGATCGCAATCGGCAATTACCGTGGTAATGTGATCGACGAGGAACGTGCGCAAGCGCGACGCGCGGCCCGTGAGCGGCGGTTGGCCGCATCGACCGTGACGGGCGCACCGCTCTAAGGTTAGGGAGTAACACGGATGGCCGAAGCCACCGCAACGACAGCCGAATCGCGCCGCCTGCCGCGACGCGCGTTGAACGCCGCCATCGACACATTCGACGTCCGTATTACGCGCACCTCGCGCGACGTCATGCAGGAGCCGTCGCCCGTTCACGTCGAGCCTGAGAAGTGGTCTGAGATCGAACGTTGGTTGAACGACGCTGTCGACGAGGCCATCCGCGCGCGCGACGCCAAGAACAGCGAACGCCGCGCCAAGTGGCGCAAGACGCTTGCGGGTGTCCGCGCGCAACCGGCCTTCCGCCGCGGGCAATCGAACCTCAGCGTACCGCTCACCATTTGGGCATCGGCCGCTGTCCGCGCACGCGTTCGTGCGGGCACGATCGAAAGCGATCCCGTCGTCACCGTCGTGCCCTCCAAGTCCATCGCCGGCGGCGACGAGAACGCCGCGCGCGATCTTGTCACCTTCCTCACCGCCGAATTTCGCAACCCGCGCGCGCTCGGTGGCGCGCAGGCGTGTGACAAGCTGATCTCCGATTTCGTCCCCATGGGTCTCGGCGGCTACGGTGTCTTCATCGAACCCGATCGCAAACGTTATGAACTGGACGCCGCCACAGGTGTGCTCAACGATGTGACCAAGCTCGGTCGCGTGCGTCACACGTTCATCAGTTGCGACGATCTCATCTACCCGCAGGGCTTCGGCACCGACGTGCAGGCCATGCCGTTCATCGGCCGCCAGTTCACATGGTCGTGGCAGGGTGTGCTCGCGATGCTTGCGAGCGGTTGGCTCGACGATGACGCTGTTGAACTCATCAAGGGGCAGGGCGCCGACTCGGCGGCCACCGGCGCCGGTGCGCACGTCGCGTTCCAAGAGCACGATATCGACGAGGTCTATTTCGATTACCCCCTGTTCGACGACGGACTCCCGGTCGCGCTCATGGGATGGCGCCACGCCGGTCGCAAGGTGATGCTCGGGTTGCAGTACTCGTACGCGCCGGGCGGCCGCAAACCGATTTGGCTGATCGACTTCGACAACAATCCCGACCCGATGTCGCCCGAGGGGCAGGGCGTGTGCGAGAAGTTGGACGGCGTCCAGGAAGAGACGGATACGATTCACAACCTCGGGATCGAATCCGCGAAATGCGCCATCGCGCATCTTGTCATCATCAAGCCCGACACCGCCATCAACAACGAACTCGGCGCCGACGACCCGATTCTGCCCGGCACGCACATGACCGACGACACCCCCGACGAAGCCGTGAAAGTGGTCCCGATGGGTTCGCCCGACGGCATGCAGGCCGCGCTCACGCAAGAGATGAACTCGCTCAAGTACGTCATGCGCATGCTCGGCCTCGATGAATCCGCGCTTGGCCACTTGGAGTCGGGTAAGCGCGTTCCCGCGTCACTCGGGCTCGAAATCAAAAAGGACTCGCGTGTCATCACCGCGCACGCCATCGCCAACTTCGGCACCGTGATGACCGAGGTCTTCTACTACACCCTGGAGTTGTACAAGCTACGGTTGCCGCTCGACACCATGCGCGCCGCGATCGGCGACGAGGGTGTGCAGTTGCTACAGTCGTCCGTATTCAGCGCGAACGAATTCGATCTCCGCTCGCGCTACATCCTCAATTTCAACGCCACTGACGCCGCCGCCACTGAGGAATCGCGCAAGCAGCAGCTACTCGTCGTTGGTCAGTACCTACAGGGGTACTACGATCGCGTCATCCAATACGCACAACTGGCGATGCAACTACCGCCGCCGCTGCAGAACGCGTTGATGGACGTGCTGCAGAAAATGGAGAACGGCACCCGCGCGCTGCTCGCCACGATCGACGACATCAAGAATCCCGACGACCTGTTGCCGAAGGTCGCCAACCTCGCGGCGGCGCTGCAATCGGTCGCCACGCAAATCGCGGGCGCGCCCGCTGGCGGTGGCGATCTCGGCGGCGGTGTCGCCTAACGTACAATAGGAGCACGCACCATGGCCTTGGACAACGCCGATGGCATCACACGCGTCCCTGCGCACGTCACCGCAGCCACTACGCGCACACAGGTCGGCACGATCCGCACCGCTGTCCTAGCCGCCGACGTCGCGCTCGCCACGGTCAAAGCGGCCACCGATGCCGCTGTCACCGCCGGTCTCGGCATGGACGACGCCGCCACGATCGCGCTCGACGTAGCGGTCGAAACAGCCAGCCTCGCCGTTACCGCCGTTACGACCGCGATCAACGCATCCGGCTTGCCGAACGCATGATGCGCTGGATCGCGTTCGGAATTCACGACGAAGGCGTCGCACGATGATCGCCGCCGCCGCCGTCGTCGCCGCGCTCGCCACCTGTGCCATCACCGCCGGTGTCGAGGAGGTTGTCTACTTCCCCGTCGACATGTCCGGTCCGACGTGCGACGACGTCCGCCAACGCGTCGAATGCGGGTGCAGCGAGTGCATGACTTGGGACCTCGTCGGTGACGCGATGGCGTACGAAATCGAACGCGAAACCGTCTCCAACGCCACGCGCATCACCGTCGGCCGCGTCGACGTCGAGTACATCGCCGACGGTATCGACGTCACCGCTGTCCATCCGACCGTCTGGTGCTTCGTCGATGACCGCGTCGATGACACCACCCGATTCCCGCGCGACGGAACGCTGTACGCCTATCGTGTCCGCGCGTGCAAACTCGACAACAACTGTGGCCTCTGGTCGACGACCGTCCTCTACCGTGCCGCTCCGTACGCTTGCTACGCTGACGGCGGTCGTGAACGTCAATGCTACGTCGGCGACGACATCGCCTCGGTGCCGTGATGACTCACGACCACGCGTCCGCATTGCGCAAACGCACCAGCGAACTCATTCAGCCCATACTCCGCGCGCTCGCGGTCAACTCGCCTACACATCTACGTCGTGCTGAGATGGCACTACTCGACTATCTCGACGGTCAGTGCGCGCTTCGCGTCGCTGCCGTGTACGAATACCAACATGGGCTCGGCCCTGCTGCGACACGCGACACGGAGGCCGCATAAGCATGGACGCGTTAATTGCCGCGCTCAAGACGGACGAAGGCTTTCGCGCGAAACCGTACAAGGACACCGTCGGCAAACTGACAATCGGCTACGGGCGCAACCTCGACGACAACGGCATCTCACGCGACGAAGCGCACGAGATGCTCATCAATGACGTGATCCGCGCACAGCGCGACGCCGCTGACCTTGTGCTGAATTGGCCCGCGCTCGACGCAGTTCGCCAGAACGTTGTCGCGAACATGGCATTCAACCTTGGCAAGCCGCGCTTGGCGAAATTCGTGAAGTTTCTCGGCGCCGTGAACGATCGCAAGTTCGTCGACGCCGCGGCGCATGGGCGTGACTCCATTTGGTTCACGCAAGTCGGCGCACGCGCGCAACGTCTGATGTGCGAGATGGAAACCGGAGTCATCGCATGACCGCCGCAGCCGCACCGCGCACTAGCACCAGCGTTACCGCCATCGAACTCGACACCGCCCGTATCCGTCTCCGCGGCGCTCGCGTCCTCATCGACAAGGTCCGCGCGCCCGGCTTTTCGCAAGAGCGTCGCACGACGAGTGGCATCTACCTGCCCGCACAGTCTGAGCGCATCCGCTCAACATACGGCCTCCTCGCCCGCGTGATTGCCGTCGGCCCGGACATCTCGCCCGACGATGTGCGCCCGGGCGACACCGTCTACATCGACGAATTCGGCGGTCGTCCCCTCTGGTGGGGTATGCGCGCGCAACCGTACTGGATCGCCGGCGATCACGAAATCATGTGTGTCCTACGCGCTGAAACCGCAGCCGATACCGCCGCGATCAACAGCGGTCTCGCACTCGACGTATAGGGCGCGCACACGATGGCCGACCTTCGCTCGTTCACCGACGCCGACCTCGCACGGCTCGTCATCACCGCCACCGCCTTCCGCGACGGCGACCTCTGGCGCGCGCTGCGCACCGCCGTCCTCGAACCCGAACACGCCCGTATCACCCGCGACCTCGCTAACGAGTCCACCGCGGCCGAGACCTTGAAATTTCGTCAAGGTGAATTGAAACAGGTATCCCGTGCTATCATGCTTATCGACGATTTCTTGCGCGACGTCGAACTAGGCCGAAAACGCCGCGCCGGCAATGTGGAGCGAACGTAATGCGAAACCTATACGCCCGCTGGCCCGCGATCGCGCTCGATCCCGACGACGGCTCCGCCGGTGGCGCCCCCGCTGGCGATCCCACGCCCGACCCTGTCGCCGCCGCGGGCGACGTCAAAGCGGCCGCTCTGGACGCCTCCAAAGCGGTCGCCGACAGCATCAAGCAGGCGATCGAGGCGGCGCGCGCCGCCGCACCCGTCGCACCCGTCGCGTCCAGCCCGTCCATGGCTGACCGTCAAGCCGCGCTCCAACGCGAGGCCGACGAG
>Ga0137461_1000328_pt1 | contig 10793 bp, 8 predicted proteins | sample EasRivERMGT746_2_FD_104650 | JGI IMG/M metagenome (GOLD analysis project Ga0137461, IMG submission 104650) | Soil microbial communities from meander-bound floodplain in the East River, Colorado, USA - East River MetaG ERMGT746_2 | ecosystem: Environmental > Terrestrial > Soil > Floodplain ... | reverse complement strand
CACTACACCTGAGTTATATATAAGATGGATGCAGTACGGAACTTTTTGTCCAATTACGAGAGCTCACGGATACGATGCTCAGCCGACTGAACCATGGGAATTTGGTTCTGAAGTGGAAGCCATAAGTAAAAAATATATTTCACTTCGTTACCAGCTTCTTCCATACATTTATACAATGGCTTATGAAAACTATTCAACAGGAATGCCGTTAGCACGTCCGCTCTTTTTTGAATATCCAAATGATGAATTTTTAAATAATTACAGCGATGAATATTTATGGGGAGATAACTTTCTTGTTTCACCGGTAGTTGATGAAGGACTTACTCATAAAAATATTTTTATCCCGGATGGTGAATGGGTTGATTTTTTTTCCGATGCTGTTTACCAGGGTCCTCAAAACTTCGTGCTGGAAGTTCCGTTAGATAAATTACCTTTGTTTGTGAAAAGAGGGAGTATAACTCCAATGCATCCGGTGATGAATTATTCAAATGAATTTCCTGCAGATACTTTGATTCTTGCGGTCTATCCGTTGCCGGGAAGTGAAGCATACTTTTCTCTTTATGAAGATGACGGATTCTCGCTTGATTATCAATCCGGAAACTATGCTCTGACTGAATTCAGGCAGAATATTTTTACAGATGATGAATTGAATCTTTTCATCTATCCATCAGTTGGAAATTATACCGGTAAGCTTTCTGAAAGAATTTATTTAACCGGCATCCATCACATGGGAAGTTCACCAACTTTTGTTTATAAGAATGGAATTCTTTTAGCTGGCAGAAATTCCTATGGTGAATTGAGGAATAATCCTGAAGGTTATTTTCATGATGACAATAAAAATTTGCTTTATGTACAGATTAAAGCTAAGACTGATAGTCTTTATCAGATAACAGCAGAGGGAATAACTCTCAATATTTCTGATGAAACTATTGCATATCCGAAAGAATTTGTTCTCGGACAAAATTATCCAAATCCTTTCAATCCAGGCACAACAATAAGCTGGCAAATATCGGAAGGCAGTGAAGTAACACTAATAGTTTACGATATACTTGGAAGAGAAGTTGCAACTCTGGTTGATGAATACTGGCCGGCAGGGAAATATGAAACTGAGTTCAATGGAGTGAACTTTCCAAGCGGAGTTTATTTATATCAATTAAGGGCAGGCTCATTTATTGAAACCAAAAAAATGATATTATTGAGGTAGTTTAAAATTATTATAAAGAGAATGCTGCGAACTGTAATTAGAAAATATTTTAATTTATTACCGGCAATAATTTTCTTAATAACCTGCATCGTTGCCTGCGATCACGGGATTGAACCCAAACCAATCGTTTCAGAACCACCAGGATTCAGCGGTACGATCACATTTAGCGGAGAATGGCCTGACAGCATTACAAGGACCCATATCGTAGTTTTTAAAGATCCACTTTTATCTGCATCAGATTTTAATATTTTTAATCTAAGATTTGTCAGTAGCGAAATCCCTTTCGGCACACAGACTTATGAATACAGTTCCCGTGATTCTTCTTTTGTTCCCGGCACCGGAATGTTTGAACCCGGAACTTATGCTTATATTGCTGTTGCACAACAGGCTGTTAAAAATTTATCACTTGTCCGCAGTGATTGGTTCGTTGCAGGTGTGTATTATGCTGGCGGAGACACTACTCAGCCCGGAAGTTTAGTTATTCCTGACAGCACTTTTATTACGAATATTAATATTATCTGTGATTATAATAATCCTCCTCCACAACCGCCTGGTGGGAATTGAAAATTGTTCTAAAAAATATTTTTCAAGGATTCTTTTTTCTGTTCGTTTTCATATTCGTAATTGAAGATAATTTGTTTGCTCAGACATTCAGCATAACCGGAAAAGTTGTTGATCAGAATTCGAATCCAATTCCAGGGGTAAATATCATAATCATAAATACTAATTACGGCGCTTCATCAGATGAAAATGGGAATTATGAAATCGCAAATCTTCCTGTAGGGATTTATTCAATAGAATATTCCGCCGTTGGATTTGAAAAAGCCGTAAGTAGTAATATTTCGTTGTCTGACAAATCGATAACGATTGATGTGATTTTAACCGAACAAATAATTGAATCTGATGAAGTGGTTGTAACTGCCGGAAAGTATGAACAGAAAAAATCCGAGCTTCCAGTCAGCTCAGAAATAATTCACAGCAAAGAATTCACAGAAAAAAACTTTTCAAATCTTGAAGAAGCATTAAGATATGTTCCCGGTGTGAATATGACTGATGACCAGATTAGCATTCGCGGTTCGAGCGGTTACAGCCGAGGGGCAGGTTCAAGGGCACTGCTGGCAATTGACGGTTTACCTTTCTACACAGGCGATTCAGGTGAATCTGTTTGGGAAATGATTCCTGTTTCCGAACTCGAACGTGTGGAAATTATAAAAGGAGCTGCAAGTTCACTTTATGGAACATCTGCAATCGGTGGTGTTATAAATGGACTAACCAGGGAAATAACTGAGAAGCCGAGAACTTCTGTTAGCGGATACTTTGGGTTTTATGATAAACCTTACTATTCAGAATGGGATTGGTCAGGAGAAAGAAGACCATTCAATGGATTAACATTATCACATTCAAACAATGTTGGTGATCTCGGATTTACTCTGGCATTTACACGTCTCGAAGATCAGAGTTATCGAAAAGATGATCACTTCAAAAAATATATAGGCTTCATTAAAACCAAATATGATTTTACTCCACTTTCATCTCTCACATTTATTGCAAATACATTTAACAAGCGAAGCGGAAATTTTCTGTATTGGAAAGATTCACACAATGCACTGATTCCACCAGAAGCTGAACAAGGTCAGAGAATTGAAACGAACAGATATTTGTTTGGTCTGATCTATAAAACTGTTCTGACCGAAAAATTTCTTCTTAATATTAAAACCAATTACTATCGTAATCATTTTAAAGACACGGAAACACCAGTAAACGAATCTACTTCAAATCTTTACAGAGGTGAAGTTCAGTTAAATACAGATATTACTGAAGGAATAGTGTTGACAACAGGAATCGAGGGAATGGGTTCAACTGTGATATCCACTCTATTTGGAAATCCGAATTCAATCGGATTCGGATCTTATGTTGTGAGCGATATCAAATTTAATTTTCCACTAATAATTTCTGCCGGTGTCAGATATGACTATACAAAATTAGATTCACTCGATGGTTCCGGTGCAGTTTCACCAAAGCTTGGTTTGAATTATAAACTTTATGAAAATTTAATTTTAAGATCTTCAATTGGAACAGGATTTAGAGCCCCAACACTTGCAGAAGCTTTTACTTCAACTTCGGCAAGCGGAATTACTGTTAAGCCCAATCCAAATATTAAATCAGAGTCAAATCTTACTTTTGAGATAGGTGTTAATTATATTCTTTTTAATTTTTTAACTTTCGACGTCGCAGCATTTCAAAATGAATATTATGAAATGATTGAACCGGGAATTGATCCGTTAGATGGCCTGGTTTATTTTGATAATATAATCCGTGCAAGGATACAGGGTGTTGAAGCAAGCACATTATTTAACTTTATACCAAATGAATTATCGTTCAGGTTGAATTATACTTACCTGTGGGCAAGAGACCTTGAAACTGGTACTGCTTTAAGATATCGTCCCCGTCATATTTTTTATTCTGGTCTTGAATTTACCAAATGGAATTTTATGTTTGGTGCTGATTTCCGGTTTACAAGTGAAGTGGAAGAGATTGATGAAGAGCTTGTTGATTTAGGAATCATTAAAGATGGCGAGCTTCGTGTTCCGGTTTACGTAACTGATTTACGTCTGGGTTATAATTTAATTTCTCTCAATCTTCCGCTCAACATCTATCTGAATGTCAAAAATATATTCAACTATAATTATGTTGAACTAATAGGAAATATCAGGCATATCAGGAATTACATTCTTGGCGTCAGTCTTCTGATTCAGTAAAACATTTCACTTGTATTTTTATCAGGAAATATAGAACTTTTAATCAGTTCAGAAGAAGTAGAATATAAATTACGAAAGGTGAAAAATGAAAATATCTTTTATTGTTTTTAGCATATTAATTATTACTAATTCTGCTTTGACCCAGCAGGCAAGTGACTACTTCCCTGATCAAACCGGGCATATGTGGAAATTTCGAATAACTCCTCTTGATTCAATGAACAATCCTGTTTTTGCTGAATCTGTTTTTCGAATTGATTCGTTTGCTGTTGTAGAAAACTATCAGGGAAGATTAGCCAATATCATCCCAACTAAAATTGGTCCATTGCAGACAATACAAAATCAGCTGTATACTGATTCACTATTTATTAGCACAGAAGGTACAACCGGATATGAATATTTCAACATCAGCAGGATTGAAGAATTTCTTATTCAGATTGATTCACTTGGACTGGATTCAACATTCAGCTTTGTTAACTTCTTCACTTCGCTTCAGGATTGGTACAGCACTTACAGATTTGCTGCACCAGTAAATGATGATTATACATTGGTATCAGTTGATACTACAGTAATTACTTATGATTTAAGATTTGAGTATGTTGGAACAAGACTTCCGGATGAGACAATTCAAACAGTGCTGGGAACATTTAACTGCAAAAAGTTTCTTCTTCAGTGGAAAGTACTTTACTTTTTTCTTCCGCCTCCATTTCCTCCACTCGAATTGTTGACCACAAACGACAGTATCTGGATTGCACCTGATAACTGGATTGTTAAAGATGTTATTCCGGCAAATAATATTGATTTATCATTTCTTGGATTTCCGCCTTTTACAATTCCCGGATTGTGGACTGAAGTGACAGACACAGTTACTTCTATTGGGGATGAAATAATTAGTCCCAATACAATTTATCTTGCACAAAACTATCCTAACCCGTTTAACCCATCAACTAATTTCGAATTTCAAATCGCAAGTTTCGGATTTGTGAGTTTAAAAGTTTATGATGTACTTGGACGTGAAGTTGCAACACTAATTAACGAAGATAAGTCTGCCGGCACTTATAAGGTTGAATTCAATGCTTCAGGATTGACGAGCGGAATTTATTTTTACCGGATGATTGCCGGTAGATTGATCGAAACGAAAAAAATGATACTTCTAAAATAATGAGAATAAAAAAGCCGGACTGTGTAAGTCCGGCTTATGTACCTATGAGGTTTGTTGTATAGAAAATTCTTACTTGGTAAGAGTCATTTTCCTGACATCTGTAAATTCAGTTCCATCTATTCCAGTAGCAACCAATTTATAAAAATAGATACCGCTGTTTAAACCAGCAGCATCAAATGTTACTTTATGGCTGCCGGCAGCAAAATCTGAATTAAGTAATTGAGCTACTTCCTGACCTAAAATGTTAAATACTTTCAGGCTAACCTTTGAATCCAGCGCAAGTGTGAAATCAATAGCAGTGCTCGGATTGAACGGGTTAGGATAGTTCTGCTGAAGTGAATATTCCGCAGGAGCTATTACTTCCACTTCAACTAAATCTGAATATTCAAATGTTCCATCAAAATCACTCTGTTTCAACCTGTAAGTATAAATACCGGGTTGTAAATTCAGATCTGTAAATGCATATGATTTTGGTTCTGAAGTTGTTCCGAATCCCGGGACAAAACCAACAGCCTCAAATTCACCAACGCTTTTTCTTTCAACTGAGAATCCATTGTTATTAATTTCAGTTGCTGTTTCCCAGTTTAACAAAACATCATTCACAAAAACTGAAGCGGAGAATGAAGTAAGTTCAACAGGTAATGGACTATTCCAGGTTGCCGCAACTTCTACAGCATCCAGTGCACGGCTGTAAAAACGAAACTCATCCATCATACTTCCTGGAGACATACCTGCCGAAGTGCTGTAGCCTCCTACTTTGAATGGGCCAGCCCCGTTTATATTTAATGCGGCTTGACCAACAGTTAATGCGTGTACTCCGTTTACATAAGCTTTTACATCCGGAATTGTTGCATCATAAACAAAATGTACAACAGTTGGACCGGGAGCGATACCAGGGACAAAAACGTCTGTCATTCCTCCGCCCCTTAATGCTATTGCACCAACTCCGGCAACACCATTTAAGAAACAGCGAAATGAAGCCGCACCTGGATCACCAAAAAAATAGTACAAAGGTGTTCCGGGAACCAGATTGTTCAACCACAAACTTATTGTCCAGCTGCTCGTACCGATGTCTGTTACCCAGCCGGTGTTGACGTAATCCGTTCCGCCGGCGCCACCCGCACCAATCAACCCATCACCAAACTGTCCTGATGGGCCCATAGTTAATCCACCCATAACAGGAGCAAATGCGGTTCCCCTGCCAGGAACAGCAAAATTTTGTGTTTGGGTTCCACCGGTCTCATTAAATTTGTACCAAAATACTTCGGGGACGGATTGAGCTGAAATAATCCCCAATCCTAAAACCAAGAATAACAAGATTGCGTAAAGTTTCTTAACCATTGAAACCTCCTGATTTATTATGTGAAATGATAAACTCACAGCGAATTTGCATAATAAAATAATCTAATGCAACAAAAATTCCCGAAAATTTCAAAAAGAATTATTTGTTGTTATTTGACCAGGTCACTTTATTCGTAATTATTTCTGCTCAGAATAAAGGGACATCACACGTTTTTACCGCTAATCATAAATATGAACAGATATAAATTTCATTTCTTAAATTCGTCACAACTTTTTAATAAATATTGTGGAGGTACTAATGAAAACAGATTTACATTTTATGAGGAAAATTACACTGCTGATTTTTTTCATATCATTTTTTGCATATGCTCAGCAAAATATAACATTGCCGGGTGTAAGTCAGCACGCAACTGTAACACAAGAAGTCAGTGTTGCAAAGATTACTGTTGATTACCACAGACCAGGAGTAAAGGGAAGACAGGTTTGGGGCACTTTAGTTCCATACGGTGAAGTGTGGAGAGCCGGAGCGAACGAGAATACAACTATTTCTTTTTCTCATCCTGTTATAATTGATGGGAAAGAAGTTCCTGCAGGTACTTACGGATTGCACATGATTCCAACTGAAAGTGATTGGACAATAATTCTAAATAAAGATTATCGTGCCTGGGGCAGTTTCTTCTATGTTGAAGCAAATGACCAGCTTAGGTTCAAAGTTAAAACCGAAAGTTCGCCTCACCAGGAATGGCTATTGTATTCTTTTGATGAAGTAACATCAAATTCTGCAACAGTTTCTCTTCGATGGGAAAAAACAAAAGTTCCATTTAAAATCGCAATTAATTTACACGAAACTATGCTTAAGGATATGAAAGAGCAGCTAACCGGAATTCCCGGATTTTTTTGGGAGGGCTGGAACACGGCAGCGAATTATTGCTATGTAAACGGAATCGAACCGGAAAAGGGATTAGAGTGGGCTGATCACTCAATCGGTATCAATAAAAATGTTGCCAACACTTTTACAAAAGCCCTGTTACTCAATTCTCTTGGTAAAAAGGAAGAAGCTGGTAAACTTAAAGAAGAAGCATTCGTCAACGCACAGGAGAATGATGTAAATACACTCGGATATCAGTTGCTTACCGGAGGAAAATTTGATGATGCAATCGAAATCTTTAAGAAAAATACTGAATTGTATCCTGAAAGCTGGAATGTGTGGGACAGTCTCGGTGAAGGTTATATGAATAAAGGTGAAACAAAGCTTGCAGTAGAAAATTATACCAAGGCACTCGGGATGGCTCCTGAAAATCAGCATAGCAGGATAAAAGGTGTTTTAAAGCAGCTTGGTGCTGGATAATATTTTCGTTAATTGAAAAAGCAGTCATCCCAACCAGTTGGAGCCTGGCTGCTTTTTGCTTATCCGATTAATCCCTTTTCTTGTTTACATTAATTCTTAACGGAACATTTATTAACATAAAATCACTTTTTATTTCCTCTTTCAGTTTATAGATTACGATTGGGATTCTATTCGATTATCATATAAAGCCCAAAAAAATAATTTTGGATAAATCAAAGAAAAAATTACTGGAAAGTTTTCTGGTTCCGCTTATATTCCCGGCAATTTTGTGGATAGTACATTCACTTTCAGTTTTATTAAATATAGATTTTTCAAATCTTGGACTGCTGCCGAGAAACTGGCCGGGCATAATCGGGATAATCACAGCACCGTTGATACATGCAAATTATTCCCATCTGATTTCAAACACATTTCCATTGATCATCTCCGGCTGGGTGATTTTCTTTTTCTATAATAAAATTTCACAGCTGCTTTTTATTTTTATTTATGTTGTTACCGGGATAACGGTCTGGCTTTTTGCACGGGAGGTTTATCACATCGGAGCGAGCGGAATTGTTTATGGGTTTGTAAGCTTTCTGTTCTTCAGCGGAATTTTCAGAAAAGATAATAAATCAATAGCTTTATCGCTGATAATCACATTTTTATATGGCGGGATGGTATGGGGGGTTCTTCCGGGGATGAAAGATATATCCTGGGAATCACACTTGTTCGGAGCTTTAACAGGATTAATTGCAGCATTTATTTTCAGAAATATTGATCCGCCTAAAAAGAAATATGATTGGGAAGATGAACCTGATGATTTCAATGTCGATGATCTCGAGGTTTCATACGATCCCGAAAAAAATAAATTTAATATTTAAAAAATCAGGACTGAAATGAAGAAGACAACTTCAGAAACAAGAAAATACCGTCTTGAGATGAATGATAAAATTCTCAACTCAGGATTTAATGACTTTAAAAAATTTTTTGCTCTTGATAATAAAGCTTACATCAATGGAGCATTGTCAGCCAAAACTAAAGAACTGATGGGACTATCAGCTTCAATGGTTTTGAGATGCAACGATTGCATTTTTTATCATATTGACAGATCAATCCAGGAAGGAGCCACCCGGGAAGAACTTCATGAAACTTTTAATGTTGCATTGATTGTCGGCGGATCAATTGTAATTCCTCACCTGAGATATGCGTTCGATGTAATGGATGAAATATTAAGTGAAAAAGAATCAGGAAATGTCTGAAAAGAAACTAATAATCCCGAAAAGGATTGTCTGTGCTGATGAAAATAATTCCATCCTGAAAAATCATGCAATTGAAATATCCGGAAGCAGAATTTCTGCAATAAAATCAGTTAACAAATCCATCAAAAAAAAATTTGACGGAAAGGTTTATGAATTTCCGAATCTCACACTGATTCCCGGATTCATCCAGACTCATGTTCACCTTTGCCAGACACTTTTCAGGGGATTGGCTGAAGACCTCCCGTTGCTTGATTGGCTTAAGCTTAAAATTTTTCCTTTCGAAAATGCGCTTAACAAAAATTCATTAAGAATATCTGCAAAACTTGGAATAAATGAACTGTTGCTTGGTGGAACCACAACAATCCTTGATATGGGAACTTTAAGGTATCAGGAAGTTGTTTTTGAAGAGTTAGCTGATTCAGGCATCCGTGCTTTTTCAGGAAAATGTATGATTGATCAGAACGATTTAATGCCGGAATTTAAATCAAACACAAAAAATGAAATCCATGAAACTTTAAAGCTTGCGAAAAATTTTCATCAGAATAATGATGGAAGAATTAATTATGCATTCGCACCAAGATTTGTACTTTCGTGTTCGGAGGGTTTGCTTAAAGAAACAAAAGAGATGATGAAAGATTTTCCCGGCAGTCTTTATCACACACATTCATCTGAAAATAAAAATGAAACCCAGGAAGTGAAAAAAAAATTCAACAAGGAAAATATAGAATACTTTGATTCGATAGATGTTATTGATGACCACACAATCCTTGCACATTGCGTTCATCTCAATGACAATGAAATAAATATTTTGAAAAGCAAAAAAGCAAGAATAGCACATTGTCCTTCAGCAAATTTAAAGCTAGGTTCAGGCATTGCACCGATTCCAAAATATTTAAAAGAAGGAATTCAGGTTTCACTTGGTGCTGATGGTGCTTCCTGTAACAACAATCTTTCAATGTTTATGGAAATGAGATTAGCATCATTAATTCAAAAACCGAAGTATGGAACTAATGTAATGGACGCAAAAACTGTCTTCAGGCTGGCTACCATTGAAGGTGCAAAAGCTCTGCATATTGAACATGAAAACGGAAGTATTGAGATGGGTAAAAAAGCCGACCTCGTTTTGATTGACCTGGATTCATCACGTCATTCATTTTCTGAAGATGATAAGGATATTTATTCGGACATTGTATTTGCTTCATCTTCTCAGAATATTTCCGAAGTAATGGTTGATGGAAAGTGGCTAGTACAAAGAGGTCAGTCAATAAATTATGATCAGGAAGAACTGGTTGAAAAAGGGAAGTCACAACTCAAAAAATTACTTGAAAGATTATGAGAAAAATAATTTTTGCATCGAAGAATGAAGGAAAAGTCAAAGAGGTAAAAGATATTTTAAAGGATATGAAAATAAATATTGTTTCTCTATCTGATATTGATTTCAACGGTGACATTATCGAAAGCGGATCAACTTTTGAGGACAACGCAAGAATAAAAGCAGAAGAAATTTTCGATAAGTACAAAATGCCGGTTATTGCTGATGACTCGGGTTTAGTTGTTGAGATACTTAACGGAGAACCCGGAATTTTTTCAGCAAGATATTCTGGAGACCCAGCGACAGATGAACAGAATAATTATTTTCTTCTTGATAAATTAAAGTCTCTTCCCGAACCTTATAAAGCTAAGTTTGTTTGTGCAGCTGTTTATTATGATGGAAATGAATTTCAAACTTCAATCGGGGAAGTTAATGGAAAAATTATAAGCGAACTTAGAGGAAAAAGGGGAT
>Ga0137461_1000327_pt1 | contig 10817 bp, 7 predicted proteins | sample EasRivERMGT746_2_FD_104650 | JGI IMG/M metagenome (GOLD analysis project Ga0137461, IMG submission 104650) | Soil microbial communities from meander-bound floodplain in the East River, Colorado, USA - East River MetaG ERMGT746_2 | ecosystem: Environmental > Terrestrial > Soil > Floodplain ... | reverse complement strand
CCGAACCGTTTGGATACCTCATTAAACCTTTCGAAATAAAAGAGCTGAACCGCACTGTTGAAATGGCTCTGTATAAAAATAAAATTGATAACGAACTTTTTGAAAATAAAAAAAGATATGAAATTGCAGTTGAGGCCGGCAAAACAGGAGTATGGGAATTCTGGCCAACCGAACAAAAATATTTTTCAGACAAAAATCTTAAAGCACTTTATGGTTTTAGTGAAAATGAATTATCGGATAAGCTGGAAGACTGGTCTGCTCTTGTTTACATAGACGACAGACCGGTAATGGCAGAAACATTCGGAAAGTTTCTTGAAGGTTCGAGAAAAGAATTCAGGCTTGAACACAGAATTTACAGGAAGGACGGCTCGGTCGGCTGGGTTGTTGATCACGGATTGTTGTTTTATGCTGAAGACAATAAACCTCTCAGGTTAATAGGGACAACAACAGATATTACTGAGAGAAAAAATTCTGAGTTAGCACTTAAGAAAAGTGAGGAAAAATTCAGAAATATTTTTGAAAGCGCCGGAATTGGTATGGCTCTGGTTACTCCGGGTGGAGAATATTTCCAGGTAAATCACTCATTTTGTGAAATGCTTGGCTATTCGGAATTAGAACTGCTTGAAATGAACCTGAGAGATATTACACATCCGGCTGATATGGAAGTAACCATAAACCTCAAACAAATGATGCTCACTGAAAAGGATGTCACAAGGAGACAAATAGAAAAGCGATATCGAAGTAAAAATGGTGATACTATCTGGGCAATCACAACTGTTTCTCTTTTTAGAGATTTTGAAGGCAAACCACTTTATTTTATTGCACAGGTTCAGAATATTACCGAAAGAAAAAAAACAGAAGATACACTTGAGAAGTATGCAGAAGAACTTAATTTGCTGAATGCTTCAAAGGATAAATTTTTCTCCATCATTTCACATGATTTAAGAAGTCCGTTTAATGCTTTGCTTGGCATCACTGAATATATGGCTCAGTATTATAAAGATATGAGTGAGGATGAAATCAAAAATTCCGTTTCCAATATTTACAGATCATCACAAAAACTTTATAATCTTATTCTAAATCTTCTAGAATGGTCACGGCTTCAGACCGGCAGATTTGAGGTTGAAAAAAGTGTGATAAATCTTACTGAGCTAAGTACCGAAATAATGAATTTATACAGCGAAAGCACAAGCAATAAACAAATCGAATTAGTTAATATTATAAAAGAGAACATTCTTATTTATGCTGACAGATATATGATTGATACTATCATGAGAAATTTTGTTTCAAACAGTATCAAGTTCACTAATCCCGGAGGAAAAATTATTATCAACGCTCTGATAAACGGACATAATGCAGAAGTTTCTGTAACTGATAATGGAATCGGGATCAGCAGTGAAAACCAGCGAAATCTATTCAGAATTGATGAACAATACCGCAGAGACGGAACAGCTAAAGAAAAAGGAACAGGACTTGGTTTAATTCTTTGTAAGGAATTCATTGAGAAAAACGGCGGTGTTCTATGGGTTGAAAGTGAAGAAGGAAAAGGAAGCAGGTTTTCATTCACTGTTCCAAGATATATTGGTTCCTGATAAACGTTTAATTCTTTTAAATTCTCCCTCATTTATTTAAGAATCCTTTTTTATTTACCCCCACATATTTTTTAATCCATTGGATTGCTTAATTTTCTACCTCAGATAAAATACTTTGCTGATTTATCAGTATTATTTTATTAGAATACAGTATTCTATTTCCTTAATAAAATTTGTGAGTAGTTATGAATGACCTGCTTATAGTTTTTATCGGTTTAGCACTGATTCTTTATTTATTCCTGGTACTCGGAACTGCCAGGACGGCAGTTCTAAAGGGACGAAACGGAATTCTATGGCTTGTATTTGCTATACTCACGCCAATTGTTGCTTACATAATTATCTTACTTTTAAAACCGAAAGAAGTTAAAGTCGATCAGGCAAAGGGTTTTTTCCAAACAATAATAATGGACCTTACTCAGCCGTTTGTGGATCTTGCAAGCACGTCACGTGCACTGCTCGGCGTTAATATTTCTTATGTGCTTGAAGGATTGACATATTTTGGTGTCGTCGGTTTGCTCGCAATTTTCTTTAATGATTATGTCGGACTTGATGATATTGATGCAGGCAGAATGGTTGGAATCCAAACTGCAGGAATTACAATTGCAATGCTGTTTCTTGGAGCAACAGTCGATTGGATCGGCTTACGAAAATCCTTACTCATTGCACTTTCACTAATGCTGATGGGAAGAATACTACTTACAGTTTCCCCTGACCTTGGAATTCCCGGCTTATGGAATTCAGCACACATAATTGCAATGCTTGGAATACTCGGTATAATTCTAGGCTATGGAATTTATCAGCCGGCTTGCTATGCCGGTGTTAAACAACTTACCAACGAAAAAACAGCTGCAATGGGTTATGCGATGCTTTATGCTTTGATGAATCTTGGCGGTTTTCTTCCGGGTATAATTTCTCCACCGGTTAGAAGAGCTTTTGGAATTCCCGGTGTGTTTTGGGTTTACGCTGTATTAACAGTTACCGGTATTGCCGTTGTATATGTTATTATCACAAAGAAGGCTATGGAAAAAGCTGTGCGTGAATCAAATGTTGGATTAGATGGTAAACAAAAGGAAGCAGAAAAAGATGAAATGGAGGGAATGTCAAAGAAAGAAAAGTTTGCTTATTACATAAAAAATTTTCCTCTTAAAGATCTCCGGTTCTTATACTTTGTTTTTATTCTGATATTTGTTCAAACACTTTTTGCCCATAATTGGTTAACAATTCCGCAATACACCAGCCGTGCATTCCAGGGGCAGACTTACTTCGGAATACCAAATTTTATTGAAGATAACTTTGAATTTTTCGTGAACCTTAATCCAATCCTTATTTTTATTCTTGCACCGATGGTCACCGCTTTAACTTCAAAAAAAGATACTTACAGCATGATGATTATTGGAACTCTTGTTATGGCATCACCAACTTTTATTCTTGCACTTGGTCCAAGTTTATACACACTTTTAGCATATATCACCTTAATGACTATTGGCGAAGCGATGTGGCAGCCAAGATTTTTACAATGGGTTGCAGAAATTGCTCCAAAAAATATGACAGGAATTTATATGGGAATAGGACAATTTCCCTGGTTCCTTACAAAAGTAATTACAAGTTTATACTCAGGTTGGTTCTTAATGAACTACTGCCCTGAAGGTACCCTGCCGGTCGATATGAACACTGAAACAATGTGGCTGATTTATGGTTTTATAGCAATTATTTCTCCGGTTGGGTTATTTCTTGCAAAAGGATGGATGAAAAAAGGATTTAAAACAAAAGCATAAAATGCATGAGTCAGTAATGAACTACTCATCAAAATTAGAAGATGCACTTAACAGATCTGAATTACTTTTCAGCCGGCTGTGGGATATTTCTGTTGATGGTATGAGAATCATGGATGGCAGCGGTATTGTAATAATGGTAAATGATGCATACTGCCGGATGATTGATAAAACAAAAGAAGAGCTGATCGGAATGCCCTTTTCGGTTGCTTATCATTCAACACAGCAAAATGATGTTTTAAAAACCTACCAGCGTGATGCAGTAAATGATGAAATCAAAACCAGGTTTGAGCGTGAGAACACTTTGTGGAATGGCAAAAAAAGATGGTTCGAATTTTCAAATTCATTTCTCAGTATTCCTGACAGCGGCAAAATAACCTTAAGCATCATTAAAGATATTACAGAAAGAAAACGTTCTGAACTTGAACTGATTGAAAGTGAAAAAAAATTCAGGATGCTTTTTAATAATGCAAACGATGCTGTTTTCGTTACCCAGTTAACAGCAGATAAAACTTACGGTGATTTTATCGAAGTGAATGATGTGGCATGTAAAAGACTCGGATATACAAAAGAAGAATTTCTCAGGCTCAGTCCGTCTGCAATCATTTCACCTAAGTATATCGACGAATTTAACCGCTGCATTCAAATCCTTCTGGAGGAAAACCACGTTATTTATGAAGTAGATCATCGTGCAAAAGATAAAAAATTGATACCGACGGAAATAAGCTCTCATCTTTTTGAATTTGAAAATAAGCTGACGGTCTTATCCATAGCACGTGACATTACAGAACGAAAACAATCTGAGGAGAAATTAAAGAGAACCAGTACAGTCCTGAGAAACCTCGCATCACATCTTCAAACGATAAGAGAAGAAGAAAGAAGTCTGATTGCAAGAGAAATTCATGATCAGCTTGGACAGGTGCTCACGGTTCTGAAAATTCAAATCTCGCTACTCTCTAAAAAATTAAGAGATGATCAGAAAGATTTAAAAGATAAAATTCAATACGTCTCAGAAGTAATTGATGATACAGTTGAACAGGTTCAGAAAATTTCTTCCAAATTAAGACCTGGAATTCTTGATGAGCTCGGGCTCATACCTGCAATTGAATGGCAAACTCAGGAATTTGAAAAATTAACCGGTGTTCATTGTTCACTGGCTCTTCCGATTAATGAAATTGAATTGGGAAGTGAAAAATCAACTGCGGTTTTCAGGATATTCCAGGAAGCATTGACAAACGTTATTCGTCATGCTTCTGCAAGTTTAGTTTCTGTCAATCTGCATATTGAAGAAAATTTATTAATTCTTGAAGTAAAGGATAACGGAGCCGGAATAACCAATTCGCAGATCCGGGATTCAAAATCTTTAGGCTTAATTGGAATGAAAGAAAGAGCATTAATTCTGGGAGGTGAAGTTATAATTGAAGGTATTCCGGATAAAGGAACGAGTGTAAAAGTAGAAATACCATTAAACAGTTAAGAAAAAATCAGCACACAATGATAAAAATTTTAATCGCCGATGATCATGCAATTGTCAGAGAAGGATTAAAGCAAATTGTTTGTGAAGAATCCGATATGAAAGTTACCGGGGAAGCATCCGATGCGAATGAATTAACCGGTTTGCTGCAAAAAGAAAAATATGATATTGTCATCCTCGATATAAGTATGCCCGGAAGAAGCGGATTGGAAGCATTAAAAGATTTGAAAATAATGCATCCTGAACTGCCTGTGCTCATTTTAAGTATGTATGGCGAAGATCAATATGGCTTGCGGGCAATAAAAGCAGGTGCCTCGGGTTATCTGAAAAAAGTCAGTGCACCGAATGAGCTGGTTTTAGCAATCAGGAAAATTGTCGGTGGTGGAAAATATATCAACCCGTCATTAGCTGAAAAAATCGCTTCGGATTATGGGAAAGAATATAAAACTGTTTTACACAATCGCCTTTCTGACAGGGAATACCAGATAATGTGTTCAATTGCCCAGGGTAAAACAGCTGAAGAAATAGCTGTTGAATTATCTATCAGCATTCATACTGTTTATACTTATCGCAACCGTATACTGGAAAAAATGAAGCTGAAATCTAATGTTGAATTAACTCAATACGCTCTTCAAAATAAATTAATTGAGCTTTGATTTCCAGATTCTGCAGTTTAAAAGATTTTTTTGCAATGATGGTAACATTTTACAGGTTTGCAGAGTCTTAATAGTATCTTTGGAGAAGGATTTGTGCTGACAAAATTACTACAGAAAGAAAATATAAAAATTAACTGCCCGCATTGTAAGCAGGAAATTTCCGATGCCTGGATCTGTAAAATGGAATCGATAATCGGGATCAGGTATGCTTATCTCTGCAGTAATTGTCAAAAGCTGATTGGAATTTCTTCACAAAAAAATACAGAGACTTTTTTAATTCCGCCGGGAAGCAGGGATATTGAATCTATCTCTCAAAATTAAATCAATCCGGATCATCAAGAATTACTCCGCCTCCAAGACAAATATCGCCGTCATAAAAAACTGCAAACTGTCCGGATGCAATTCCCGTGTCCGGTTCATTTAATTTTACATTTAAAACAGAATCATACCTCCAGGTAATAATGCAATCATATAAATTTATTCCGTGACGAATCTTTACCCGAAGTTCTTTTTTTTCAGGCGGATTACCTGAAATCCAATTTAACTTACCGACATTAAAATTATTCCGCTCACGTGTAGTTTTATTTTCTCTGGAAATGTAAACGATATTTTGCCTGACATCTTTTTTAACCACAAACCACGGACCTCCGCCAAGCTTCAGCCCTGATCTTTGACCGATTGTGAAGTAATAATAGCCGGGGTGCTTTCCTAATATCTTACCGGAATCCAGATCAACAATTTGTCCTTCAATTTCTCCAAGATGATGCTTAATAAATTCTTTGAATTTAATTTGCCCGAGAAAACATATTCCCTGGCTGTCTCTTCTTGCCATTGTAGGTAGATTATATTTTTCAGCCAGCTTGCGAATTTCGGTTTTTTTGAATCTGCCAGCAGGAAATAATGCACGCGAAATTTGATGCTGCGTTAGGTAACCAAGAAAGTAGGTCTGATCTTTCACCGGATCAGGTGAAGTTTTAAGTAAATATTTTTCATCAATCAGTTCAACATTTGCATAGTGACCGCTTGCAACTTTTTCAAATGAATTATCAATCTTATCATAAAACTGTCCGAACTTAATTAAGCTGTTGCAGAAGATATCCGGGTTCGGTGTTCTTCCTTCTTTAATTTCATCAATAGTGTATGAAACCACGTTATCCCAATATTCTGTTTGCAGCGGAATAACTTGCAACTGCACTTTCAGATCATTACAAACAGCCTGACAATATTTTAAATCTTCTTCCCAGGGACATTCGCCTAAAAAAGAAAATTCATCCTGAAGCCAGATCTTCAAATAAAATGCAGTAAGCTCGTGACCTGCATCTTTCAATAATCTTAATGCAACGGAACTGTCAACTCCGCCTGACAGCAGAACTGCAATTTTCATAAAATATTTTTTTAATTTTTATTATTGAGGATTTAAAATAGCTATTTGGCAGTAAACTTATCGGGGTTTTATCAACGAGAATTCTCAGCAGACGGTTTGGATTTCTTTTTCTTCGCAGTTAGTGTGTTAATTACTTCATCGTAAATTTCTCTTTTTACTTTACTTAGTACGATGGTAATCAATTTGTTCGAGTTTCTCATCTTCTGGTAAAATCCCACACACACAGAATTTTTACCGTCACAGACTTTCATTAATCCTGAAAATTTATTTTCAAATATTCCGCCGGTTAATGATTGTATGTCTGTGTAATAAATAATTATTTCTTTATTGGAAAAGATAAAATTCCGGCAGATCATTTTTTCATGGTCAGCTTCAATTCTGAATGGAAGAATTTTAAATAACATAATAAAATGCTTATTCAGAAAATAAATCAATAGCAAAGTAATGACCAGCGGAATGATAAGAAGTTTATTCTGATCAACATAAAAAATTACCGGGATCAGATACCAGATCAACAGCAATGTTGCTGCTATATTACCGAACCGGTAAATCAACTTAAAGATGATTGGATAAGTGAAGATTTGTGTTTCGTATATATTTTCATCCATACAGAAGAAAACTCATAATTAAAACTGATACGCTCAAAAAAAAAGCCGCCGAAGAGGCGGCTGAAAACTAATTGGAATAATATTATCCTTCTTTAGAATAAATTTCCGCTCCAATTCCTTTTATCTGGTAGATTATCATAGGCCCTTTAACTGTTGAAGGATCAAACTCCTGACCTTTCTCTTCAGCAAGATGTTCCATATAACCAACAGCTTCATCTTCAGTTAATTCAATTTTGTAAACTTTTCCTTCGACCACAGCTGTCTTTCCGATTGCTTCCATCGGGAATACGATGTCGCCGTCTTTTACTTTAACTTTTATAATTTTTTCTTCAGAATCAGATTTCAATTCCATCCAGCAGCCCATCTTTGGACATACATCAACAACTTCTCCTTCAATCAGTACGACCTGATCCAAAAAACTCTCCGGATCAGAAAGTATATCAGCGATGCTGGTTTTTTCAGTCAGAGTAATTCCTTCGCCAAGTTTTTCTTCTTCTGATTGTGCGAAAATTAAGCTACATGATATAAAGACAAAAAGAACAATGAGCATTGTTTTCATTTTTCATATTCCTTTAATTATTGTTCATAGAATTCAGTTATTTAAAATTTACAGTAACTGGTTTTTGTAATTCCAATTTCATTCCCGGCACTTTATCAACCATCTCCTGAAGCTCTGTAATGCTTGAAGGTTGTTTTTTCTTAAACATTTCCAGGTTTTCTTTATCCTGCAATAATTTCCCGACGTCAAGGCCGATCAAAGTTATTTTAGATCCCTCAACGTAAGATGCATTTGTTTCAACAATCTCGCCATTAAATTGCATCGTAACAAGAATATTCATCCCCTCCATCATATTTACGAATTGATCATCAATTTCTTCATCCTCAATTTCGATCTCCTGTTCCAGTGTGTCATCATCATTAAAATTTTCCTCGATGTCAGGTCTGTCGATCGTAACCTCAGAAATATTACCCTTGGTAAAATTAAAAAAATAATAATCAGGAGATTCGTCTGTAGATTCATCCTCATCCATACCGACTGAAAGTCTACCATCAGGATCGGGTCTTAGCTGTATTTTATTTAAATCAGCAAAAGAATAAGTTGCTTTGAATCCTTCCCATTCAGTATTGCTTATACGCTCGCTGGAAACATATTTAACATCTTCGCCATAATTTCCTGCTGCATTCATTATTTCCTCTTCATTAAACGGGGAGAATTCCTGAGTTACGGTTGTATCATCAACAGCTTGTGAAAACTCAGTAAGAATATCTACAAATACTTTGCTCATCAATATAGTTTCATCAATGGTTCCGCTGCCATCTTTATTGACTGTGATGTTAGTTTCTACTTTAAGACATCCCGTTTGAAGAATGACCGCAAGAACTATTAAAAAAAGTTTAAAAAAGTGTTTCATTATAATCTCTTTGATAGCTGAATGAAATTTTAAAAATCATACTTCAAAATTTAAGAAATTATTTTGATGTAATTAGGACAAAAACCCTTCCAAAAAAATTAATATTAGTCAGAATTTCAGCACAATATTTGACTTTAGTCACCAATATGCCGGTTCTTATTTCAATCCTGTCAAATTCATATATTTAATTTGTCGATCTGTTAAACATTTTACAAAACACTGTTGTGACTGAAAAGAATATATTATTAATAAAACTGGTAACTATCATCCTGGTAGTTTTAGTGCTCGTTGCTTTCAGAAACCCGGCAAGAGGTATAAATAAAGGGATTGAGAACATTTATTCTCTGATTAAAGGGGAAGCTGAGCCGGATACAAATATTATCATCATTCACATTTCTGCAGCTGATATTGAAAGAATCGGACCCTGGCCTGTTAAACGAAGCTACTATGCACTACTTATCAACAGTTTGACAAAGCATCAGGTTAGAAGTATTGGTTTAGAAATTTTCCTGAGTTCAAGATTGGTTACTCAATCCATCTATGAAGAATTACTTAAAAATGAAATACTTAAATCCGGCAAAGTTGTTCTAGGTTCTAAGTCTGGAAAGTTAACAGAAATTAACGGTCAATTTTATACCGATTCATTAAGTTATCCGACCCCCAAACTTCTTGATGATAAACTTGCAACAGGTCATCTCAACTATCATGTTAATGATGAGCTGATAATACCGACGGAAATAATTTACAATGAAATTAAAGAACAATCATTTTCTCAAAAACTATCGGGACTTAGCAGAACGATTGCAGCTGTTCCGGTTAATTATATCTCTTCCTGGAAGAAATTTGAAAACTATAGTTTAACGGAATATTTCACTCTCATTCAAACTGATCACGGAATGTTCCAAAAGTTCAGAGATAAAATTGTCATAATAGGAATAAGCGATGAACAGATTGCATATACATTCAATACACCGTTTGACGAAATTATGCCCGGAGTGGCGTTACATGCTTTTGCTGTTGACAATCTTTTAAACTCCCGATTCTATAAAGTAGAATTTTATTTTTATTCAGCTTTGTTTTTTTCAATTGTAGTGCTGATGCTATTATTCTTTCATCACAAAAAGGAGACTAAGAAATTTATTTATTACCTCGTCTATGTTTTGGCTTTTATTATTATAACATTTTTTATCTATACTTCGCTCAATATTAAGCTTGCCCTGGCTTTCTTCGTTCTGCCATTTCTCTCAGTTGTTTTGATTGATGGAATTTTCTCTGCCATATCTTATAGAAACATGTTGAAAGGTATGATTGATGAAAGTGAAGTTTTAAAATCATTATTACGAAAAAAGGAGATTGAATTAACCGGGCTGCAGAATGAATTAGATTTGAAAACCGGGGAAGGGGCAGAGCATTTAATTGACAAAATAAAAATTTTAAAAAATGAAATAGACAGGCTGAAAGAAAATGAAGAAGATAAATCTGTTGCACCAATTCAAGCGAATGAGCATTCACAGGAATTCTTTGGTATGGTTTACCGTTCAAAAGAAATGACAAGAGCCGCTGAGCTGATCAAAAAAGCAGCTCCGACAAATTCAACCATTCTTATCTTTGGCGAAAGCGGAACCGGTAAAGAACTGGCTGCAAATGCCATCCATTCATTAAGCCAGAGAAAAAATAATAATTTTATTACCGTGAACTGCAGAGCGCTGTCTGAAAATTTACTTGAGACCGAATTGTTCGGACATGTTAAAGGTTCATTTACAGGAGCTTCGTCAGATAAAATTGGAAAATTTGAGTCTGCAGATAAAGGAACAATTTTTCTGGATGAAATTGGTGAGATTTCAGAAAACTTCCAGGTGAAGTTATTGCGTGTACTCCAGAGCGGAGACATCGAGAAAGTAGGTTCATCCATTGCACAT
>Ga0137461_1000326_pt1 | contig 10817 bp, 12 predicted proteins | sample EasRivERMGT746_2_FD_104650 | JGI IMG/M metagenome (GOLD analysis project Ga0137461, IMG submission 104650) | Soil microbial communities from meander-bound floodplain in the East River, Colorado, USA - East River MetaG ERMGT746_2 | ecosystem: Environmental > Terrestrial > Soil > Floodplain ... | reverse complement strand
GTCAATACCGATGCCGACAACCGGCATTGATCCTTATCAACCCCCGGCCTCGCCGGAGCTGTTCGCATCGCACACAGCCAATGCGGCACCGGCCGAGCTTTCGAGCGCGACCGACGCATCGAGGCGGGACCATGAAATGGGGCCCCGACGGCGCGGGTGTTGCTTTTTTCCAAACGGGCGGGACGACCGGGCGTCGGGCCCAACGCTCAGCGCATTCCGTGCTTGCCCGCCAGCCGGACCGTGCTCGCCTGCGGGCCTTTCTCGCCCTCCTCTTCGGCGAAGGCGACGAGCGTTCCGACCTTGAGACTGGCAAACGCGTCGTTGAGCACGCTGTTCCGGTGGAAGTAGATCTCTCGCCCGTCGCGGGTTTGAAGAAAGCCGTACTCGCCGGCTGCGTCGATGCGCAGGACGGTACCAACCGGCGACGCTTCGTGCGTCTTGACCTCGCGCCGCATGCGACCAACGTTGTCCTGCAAGCGACGGCGGGCCCGCTTGAACGCGTCGTTGACCGCAAAATCCGGGTCAGCGAAGCGCTCGTCGTTGCTCGCCGTGCGATCGATATCGACCTCCCTTCCGTCGGGGAGGGCGAGATGGATGTTGATCTGGTATGCGCCGCCGGTGCGATGGTGCTTCGTCGGCCCCCTGACGGAGACACGGCAGGCGGTGATACGCCCGAAGTGCTTTTCGAGCGCCGCAATATGAGAAGCCACCGCCTCGCGGATGTGTTCCTGCGGCGGCATGCCTTGGAAATCGATCTCGGCGGGGGTTTCCATTCGTTGACCTTGTCGGCTGGAGCAACCGGTTACCGGCTTAGAGACTCGAAGACGCGATCGACCGCCTTCTGCAAGGTCACCAGCGGCTGCCATCAACTGGCGCGGTGGAACGGTCCGACTTTTCAGTCTTGACCGGCAGTTTGGTTGCAGCTTCGGTCATGTCCATATCCTCCATCGATGACGGCACAGCCCTCTTTTTAGAGCCCCGCGTATGGGGCACGTTGATGTACGTCAAGCCGGCGGCGGGCATTCTCGGCTAAGGGATGGGCGTCCTCGAACACCGCTCCGTGAGATGTCACCATGGCACACAAGCAGGTTATGTTCCGTTCCGCCGCCCGCGAGAAAATCCTGCGCGGCACGACGCAGCTTGCCGATGCGGTGCGCGTGACCTTGGGTCCGCGATCGAAATCCGTACTGATTGAGAAGAAATGGGGCGCTCCCATCGTCTGCAACGACGGCGTGACCATCGCCAAGGAATTCGACCTTAAGGATTCCGAGGAGAATCTTGGCGCGCGCATGCTGCGCCAGGCCGCCGAGAAGACTGGTGAGATGGTTGGCGACGGGACGAGCACCGCGACGGTTCTCGCCCAAGCCATGTTCGCCGACGGCGTCCGCAACGTCGTTGCCGGTGCAAGCGCGATCGATATCAAGCGCGGCCTCGACCGTGCCTCGAAACGCGCCATCGAGGCACTGCGCGCCCTGTCTCGGCCGGTCTCGACCCGCAAGGAAAAGGCCCAGGTCGCCACGATTTCCGCGCACAACGAGCCGCTGATCGGAGAACTGGTTGCCGACGCGATGGACAAGGTTGGCGGCGAGGGTGTGATCACGGTCGAGGAATCGAAGACTACCGAGACGAACCTCGAGGTGGTTGAAGGCATGCAGTTCGATCGCGGTTTCCTCTCGCCCTACTTTGTCACCAATCCCGAGAAGATGGAGGCGGAGCTGGAGAACGCGCTGGTCCTGCTTTGCGACCGCAAGATCGGCATCCTGAAAGACATGATCCCGCTCCTCGAACAGGCGGCCAAGGCATCGCGACCACTGCTTGTCGTCGCTGAGGACGTTGAGGGCGAAGCCCTCGCCACGCTGATCGTCAATCAGATCCGCGGCTCTCTCAAGAGCTGCGCCGTCAGGGCGCCGGGCTTCGGCGACCGTCGCAAGGCGATGCTGGAGGACATGGCGATCCTGACGGGCGGCCAGGTGCTCTCCGCCGATCTTGGCATCAAGCTCGAGAACGTGACGATCGAGCAACTCGGAACGGCCAAGCGCGTGGTCGTCGACAAGGACACGACCACCATCATCGGCAGCGCCGGCGACAAGAAACTGATCGCTGCGCGCGTCGACCAGATCCGCCGCGAGATCGCGGACACCACCAGCGACTACGATAAGGAGAAGCTGCAGGAGCGGCTGGCGAAACTTTCAGGCGGCGTCGCGGTGATCCGCGTCGGTGCGCCATCCGAAGCAGAGATGAAATCGCGCAAGGAGGCGCTGGACGACGCCATCAGCGCGACCAAGGCGGCCGTCGCCGAAGGGATCGTCCCCGGCGGCGGATTGGCGCTCCTGCGCTGCGTTCAGGCAGTGGCCGATGAAGAAACAAAATGCGCGGGCGACGAACGCACCGGCGTGCAGATCCTGAAACGCGCACTCGAAGCTCCGACCCGTCAGATCGCTGAAAATTCGGCCGTCGACGCCGGCGTAGTCGTCGCCCGCATGCTTGAAGGCAAGGGCAACCACGGCTTCGACGCCGCGCGCAAGGAGTTCGTCGATCTGATGGAGGCCGGGATCGTCGATCCGACCAAGGTGCTACGCATCGCGCTTGAGAACGCCGTGTCGGTGGCAAGCGTCCTTCTCTTGACTGAGGCAACGATGACCGAGCTTCCGGAGCCCGAGAAATCACGCGCGGCAGAGCCCGACCTGGCGATGTGACGATCGTCGACGCCCCCCATCGGCGGCTAGGCGAGTATTCGCTTCTCGATTTCGTAGACCGGCAGCGCGACGTAGTCCTTGTCGATCTCCAAGCGGAGAATCTTGAGGACAGCCGGCGACAGCTCCGGCCGGATCATGCCGAGCGCTCGCGGCGGCGCGACTAGGATCAGCGCATTGGTCTCCCGTTTCGAAACCGCATCGTTGATCCGTTTCGCGAGGCCCTTGAGGAATACCCGCTCCGCTTCGTCGTGCCAATCGGTCTGGCCGATGGCGCTGCGAGCGGCACCGGTCGATTGATACGTCCGGCCGGGTTTGTCGGTGCCCTGCAGGTGCGTGGGTGGATCCTCGACCTGCCGCTCTTCGCGAGTCCTCAGATTGGGCGAGCGCTCATCGCCGGCGTTCTCCAGGATCAGCCACTTCCGCCCGTCGCAAACAACCACCCAGTCTCCGGGTCCGATTGTCGTCTTCGTCATGGATCCTCCTGACTTCCGTTCGTCGAGAAGACCACACTCACCCTCCTCTTCCCTTGACATAGAGCAATCGCGAGGAGGTTTGCCTCGACCACCGGCTTCCTCATCCGGGCGCTGCGCTGGTTCCGTGAACGCGGCATCAGGGTCGAGCGGGTGATGACCGACAACGGCTCGGGCTACGTCGCCAAGCTGTTCCGCAAGGTGCTGCGCATGCTCCGCATCCGCCACATCCGCACCCGGCCCTACACGCCTAAAACCAACGGCAAGGCCGAGCGCTTCATCCAGACCCTGATGCGCGAATGGGCCTACGCCATCACCTTCGCATCATCCGCTGCCCGAGCTGCCGACCTGCCGAGATGGATCGACTGGCACAACGCAAGCCACATGCTAGCCTCGGCCGCAGATCGCCGGCTCAGGCTCTCGCCGGAACAACCTGATCGGATTCCAAACATAGCCATTCGCCGAGGAACATTTCGGCGAGCATGGTAAGGTTGCAGCCGAGAGTGAAGCCAAGCCGTACACCGATGCTCTCGCGATCGCCGGCGGCAGGTGGATCGCCCAGGCCGATCGCGTGAGGCATGTCGAACGGGCCGATCATTCAGCCGATACTCCCGCGAAACGCGCGACAAGCCGCCGGTAGTCCTCAGGCGTGTCGCAGTCGATCGTGAAGACGTCGCTCTCGAACTCCGTCCGCGCGACATCGTCGCCGTGGGTCTCGATCAGGTGTCGGCAGCCCATGTTGATTCCGCCGCTGACGACGGCGGGGATATGCCGCGCCGCAAAGACGATAGGATTGCCGCGCCTGCCGTTGTGATGGGGAACCAGGATCGAAGAACGGTCGAGCTGCCGGTACGCCTCCGCCACGCTGCGGAGATGATCTGCGGTGAGCAGCGGCTGGTCGCCGAGGACGATCATGACCGCGTGGCAGTGCGCGGTCAGCCCTCTGACGCCGGCAGCCACCGACGTCGGCTGGCCCTGTCGGTGAGCGTCGTTACGGACGAACGTTACGGGCAGTCCGGCAAGCGCCGCCTCGATTTCCGCGGCCCGGTGGCCGGTGACGACGACGGTCTCGACCGGTGCGAACGACAGCACGTTCGTCACGGTGCGCCGGACCATCGGCATCCCGCCCACGTCGAGCAACAGCTTCGGGCTTTCGCCCATGCGCGCCGACATGCCGGCAGCAAGGACAACCGCCGATAGCCTGATGTCCGGCACCGACCGCTCGGCCGTCAGAAAATTCGTGCGATCCATCGTTGTCATTCGACACTCACGCTCGCCGTCGGCCCGCGAGGAGATCGGCGACGAAGGACTTCAGGACTGCCCAGATGAACGCGAAACCGTTCAACCCCGTCGCCGGCGGCGCCGCCGAGGATGGCGCGGCCTTGGGCGTCAAGCTGTCGGCCGCCGCCGATTGGCCGGCACCTCCGGCCGGGGCGGCCTGAAGGTTCTTGAGAAGGTTTGCGTAGAATTCCTTGATCAGCTGCTCCGCAACGCTGTTCATCAGGCGCGCGCCGAACACCGCCGCCTTGCCGTTGACCGTGAGGCTGGCCTTGCCGCCAACGCGCGAGGCGGAGGCGCCCATATCCGTGACCGCCGCAGTCAACTCGACCTCCGCGACCGAGGAACCGCCCTTGTCGGAACCCTTGCCGACGATGCGCAGCTCGCGACGGACAGGATCGCGCGACAGGATCTCGATCGTTCCGAGAAAGCTCAGGTTGGCGGGGCCGAGACGCACCGAGACCGTGCCGCGGTAGTGGGTCTCGTCGATCCGTTCCGTGATCGCCGCCCCCGGCAGGCAGCTCGCCACCGCGTCGATGCGCTCGAGAAAGCTCCAGGCGCGAGCCGCCGACACCGGCAAATCCAGACTGCGATCGATATCAAGCTTCATTGTCCATGTTCCTGGTGCCCACGCTGCGCCTTGCGGCGCACAGCCACGATCTCGGCCAGAATCGACAGAGCGATCTCCTCCGGAGTGATCGCCCCGAGGTCGAGCCCGGCGGGAGCCTTCAGATTGGCTATCCGCGTCGGATCGACGCCGCGGTCCAGCAGCTTGGCCTTCAGCGTCGCCGCCTTGCGGCGACTGCCGACGAACGCGACGTAGTCGGCGTCCACCGCCAGCGCCGCCTCCAGGGCCGCCTCGTCACCGCGACTTTGCGTCGAAACCACGATGAAACGATGCCCCTCGTGTTCAACCGGCAAGGCATAGCCCTCGATCCGACGTTCGACGTCGGCAAACTGCGCCTGTTCGGATGTTGGCGCGCACACCGTCATGGTGAAACCCAGACGCCTTCCGAGATCGACGACGGCGACGGCGACGGGACTGGACCCACAGACCACGATCTCAGGGCGCGGCAGCATCGGCTCGACGAAGACATCCATCGTGCCCTGGCTTGGGCAGGTGTTCCTGGCGAAGCGGATGCCGTCGCGCTCCTCGCCGGGCGCGACGCCACGTTCGTCAAGCAGGTCGCCCGGCTGAATCGAGACAAGGCGCGCGTTGCCGTCGGCAAGGGCCTCCCTGGCTGCCTTGAGGACGGCCGCACGGGCGCAGCCGCCGCCGATCCATCCTTCCGAGATCGTGCCATCGGGAAGAATCACGGCCTTGGCGCCGGCCTTGGCGGCGGTCGCGGAAACCGTGCGGACGACCGTCGCTAGCGCGAACGGCGCCCCCCTGGCCTTCATCGTCGATACGAGATCGAGAATGTCCGTGGCTTGGTTCATGGCTTCAGATCCTGGCAAGATACGGTTCGAGGGCAGCAAGGCTCTCGAGGTTGTGCGCGGGAGCGAAAAGATCGATGTAGGGCAGCGCCGCCTTCATGCTGCGCGCCTCGGGCGAGTAGTCCTTCCAGCCGATCAGTGGATTGAGCCAGACGATCCGCCGGCAGCGACGGTGGAGCCGACGCATCTCCTGCCCCATGCGCTCCGGCTCGCCGGTGTCGTAGCCGTCGGAGACGATTATGAGCGCGGTGCGCGAGTTGATCACGCGGGCCGAATGCCAGCGATTGAACGTCGCCAGACTCTCCCCGATCCTCGTGCCGCCGCCGATGCCCTCCGCCATGAGCGACAGCCGGTCAACGGCGCGCGCGACGTTGCGGTCGCGAAGCGACGGCGAAACGTGGACGAGCCGGGTGTGGAAAACGAAAGCCTCCGCCTCCCGAAAAGCGTCGACTACGCCGTGCAGGAAGCGGACAAAAAAGGCGGTGTAGAGGCTCATCGAACCGGACGCATCGAGCAGAACGACGAGGCGGAGCGGCTTCGTTCTGCGCCGGCGCCAGACCAGATCGATGGGTGTGCCGCCGTGGGAGATACTGCGATGGATGGTACGTCTGAGATCGAGACGGCGGCCGCGCCGGCCTGCCTTCTCGCGCCGGACGAGACGCGCGCGCATCTTCGCCGCCAGTCGCGCCGCTAACGCGTGGGCTTCCGCAACATCCGCAGGATCGACAATGTGGCGCATGTCGGCCGAAGTCAGAAACTCGGCGCGCGAGGCCCCTTCGCGACGACCGCGACCGTCGGCGGGGTTCTCGCCATCCGGGCCGCTTTGGCGCTCGACGTGATCGGGAGCGCCCATCGGCCCGTCTGGCGCGCCGGCCTCGGAGAGACGGCGGCGTGGCGCATGGATCGCAGCGGACGATCCGCTCAGCGTTCGCATGCGACGAACACCCCGACCCGTCCAGAAGGCCACGAAAATCTCGTCGAAACGCTCCCAGTCGGAGTGAGTAGCCGAGAAGAGCGCACGGAACGCAGGCTGCAGGAGAGAAAGTCGCGCCGCCGCCGGCGAGGCGAGGATCGACAGGGCGTCGCGGGTCTCGGCAAGTCCCACGGCAAACCCGTTGTCGCGCAACGTGCGAACGAAGCCGGCGAGTCGCCGGCGGATTGCCTCGCCCACCGCCTCGCCCGGTCTGACGGCGGCCGCGGCCATCACGCCACCTTGCCGAGAAGCCGCTCGGTCGCGTCACGGGTCAGTTGCGCGCGATCCTCGCGCGTCTTGAGCACGCAAATCAGCGTGTCGTAGACCGCCTCGGGCGCTTGACGCAGGTCGTGGATGGCGAGTCCGGCCAGCGTCGCCGCCCAGTCGAGCGTCTCCGCCACGCCCGGCACCTTGCGCAGATCCTCCTTGCGGATTGCACCAACCATGCGCGCGATCTGAAGGGCGAGCCCGGTGTCGATGCCGGGCAGTCGGGTGAGGATGATCCGCGCCTCGCGATCGACCTCGGGGAAATCGACGTAATGGTAGAGGCAGCGACGGCGAAGCGCGTCGGAAAGTTCGCGCGTCCCGTTGGATGTGAGCACGACATGCGGGATCGTCTTGGCGACGATCGTGCCGAACTCGGGAATGGTCACCTGGAAATCGGAGAGGAGTTCGAGCAGGAAAGCCTCGAACTCGTCGTCGGCACGATCGATCTCGTCGATGAGAAGCACCGGCGGGATCTCCCGGCGGATGGCCGCCAGGAGCGGGCGCTCCAGGAGATATTTCTCCGAGAAGATGTGCTCCTCGATGCGATCGGCGTCCTCGCCCGCGCCTTCGTGGGCCTTGATCGCGAGAAGCTGTCGCTGATAGTTCCACTCGTAGAGGGCAGCGTTCTGGTCGAGTCCCTCATAGCACTGCAAGCGGACAAGCTCGGTGCCGTAGAGGGCGGCAAGAGCCTTGGCGACCTCAGTTTTGCCGACGCCAGCCTCCCCTTCGAGAAGCAGCGGACGCTTCAGAAACTCCATCAGCCAAACCGCCGTCGCCAGATCGCGATCGGCGATATAACCAACCCCGGCAAGACGTTCGGCGATGCTTTCGCGGGTCAAACCCATGACAAGCCCAGCACGCCCGCTGCGTGGTTACGCTCGCGGCTACCTATGCAACCCCAAGCGCTCGGCGACCGTCCAAGTCCGCCAGTGGTCGTGTGGCATGGATATATGGGTCGAGCCAAGAAAACGGAAAGCATCGTTCATGGCGTTGGCAAAGCACGGAACGCCGCCGACGTTGGGGCTCTCGCCAACACCCTTGGCGCCAATCGGATGGTGAGGCGAGGGCGTCGTCGTCCAGTCGGTCTCCCATTTCGGCGTCTCGACGGCAGTCGGCATGAAATAGTCCTGGAAAGATGCCGTGGTGACGTTGCCACCCTCGTCGTAGTGCATCTCCTGGCCCATCGCGATGGCGAAGGCTTCCGTCAGGCCACCGTGAATCTGCCCCTCGATGATCATCGGATTGATGCGGGTGCCGCAATCGTCGAGGGCATAGAAGCGGCGGATTTTGGTCTCGCCGGTGTCGACATCGACATCGACGACGCAGATGTACGCGCCGAAGGGGTAGGTCATATTGGGTGGATCGTAGTAGCTGACCGCCTCAAGCCCGGGTTCCATTCCCGGCGGAACGCCGTGATAGGCGGCCCAGGCAAGTTCCTTCATCGTCTTGAATCGCTCGGGGTTGCCCTTGACGCGGAAACGATCGATGTCCCACTCGACATCGTCGTCGTGGACTTCGAGAAGGTGGGCGGCGATCATCTGCGCCTTGGCCTTGATCTTTCTTGCCGCCACCGCGGTGGCAGCGCCGGATACGGGCGTCGAGCGCGAGCCGTAGGTGCCGAGCCCGTAGGGCGCCGTGTCGGTGTTGCCTTCCTCGACGGTGATGTCATCGGCCGGCAAGCCAAGTTCGCTGGCGATGATCTGGCCGTAGGTCGTCTCGTGTCCCTGTCCCGTCGACTTGGTGCCGAGGCGGGCGATCACGGAACCGGTCGGATGGATACGGATCTCGGCGGAATCAAACATGACGATGCCGAGGATGTCGCAGTTCTTTGACGGCCCGGCGCCGACGATCTCCGTGAAGAAGGCAACGCCGATGCCCATCAGTTCGCGCGTCTCGCCGCGCCGGAAGGCTTCCTGCTTCGCCTTCTGCTCTTGGCGCAGCTTGGCGTAGCCGACCGTGTCCATCGCCTTCTGCAAGGCGGTGTGATAGTCGCCGGAATCGTATTCCCACCCAAGCGCCGATTGGTACGGGAACTGCTCGCGCTTGATGAGGTTCTTCATCCTCAGCTCGGCGGGGTCCATGCCGAGCTTCTGGGCGAGGATGTCCATCCCCCGCTCGATGCAATAGGCCGCCTCGGTGACGCGGAACGAGCAGCGATAGGCGACGCCGCCCGGAGCCTTGTTGGTGTAGACCCCGTCCACGTCGCAATAGGCGGTCGGAAAATCGTATGAGCCGGTGACGATGTTGAAGAATCCGGCGGGCCATTTCGATGGATCGGCGCAGGCGTCGAAGGCGCCGTGGTCGGCGAGGACATGAACGCGTAGCGCGGTGACCTTGCCATCCTTCGTCGCCGCGATCTCGGTGGTCATGTGGTAGTCGCGGGCGAAAGCGGTCGTCGTCAGGTTCTCGATGCGGTCCTCGACCCATTTCACCGGCCGGCCGGTGACGATCGAAGCCACGATCGCGCAGATGTAGCCGGCATAGGCGCCGACCTTGTTGCCGAAACCGCCGCCGATATCGGGCGCGATAACGTGGATCTTGTGCTCGGGAATTTTCGAGATCAACGAAGCGACCGTGCGGATAACGTGCGGGGCCTGGAAGGTGCCCCAGACGGTCAGCTCTCCCCGTATCTTGTCGTATGAGGCGACACACTGGCAGGTTTCGAGCGGCGACGGATGGACGCGCTGATAGGAGATGAGTTCCTTGATCGTGACATCGGCTTTCTTGAACGCCGCGTCCGTCGCCTCGCGGTCGCCGATCTCCCAGTTGAAGATATGATTGTAGTGCTTGCGCTTGCCGTGCGCGCCTTCGGTCTTGTCCTTGATGTCTTCGCGCAGGACCGGAGCGTCCGGCGCCATGGCCTTGAACGGATCGACGATCACCGGCAGTGGCTCGTAGTCGACATTGACGAGTTCGACAGCGTCAGCGGCGGTGTAGCGATCCTCGGCGACGACGAAAGCGACCTCCTGATTCTGGAAAAGTACCTTCTCTTCGGCCAGCACCGCCTGCACGTCGCCGGCGAGCGTCGGCATGTAGTGGAGGCCGAGCGGCTTCAGTTCGGCCGCGGTCAGGACCGCCAGCACGCCCGGAAGGGCGGTGGCGGCGGACACGTCGATCTTCTTGATGCGGGCGTGGCCATAGGGAGAGCGGACGAAATCGCCGTAGATCATGCCGGGGAGCTTCAGATCGTCGACGTAGTTGCCCTTGCCTTGGGTGAAGCGCGCGTCCTCGACGCGTTTGCGCTTGCAGCCGAGCCCCTGCAGGGCATCGGTCCGCTGCTGGGCGGTGGGAGCCATGTCGTTCATTCTGCGGCCTCCTGGAAGGGTACGCCGGCGATCTTGGCCGCCGCGTACTGAATCGCTTTGACGATGCTCTGGTACCCGGTGCAGCGGCAGAGATTGCCGGAGATGCCGGCGCGAATTTCCTCTTCGGTCGGGTTCGGAATCTCCTGCAGCAGCCGGTAAGCGCGGGTGATCATTCCCGGCGTGCAGAAGCCACACTGCAAACCGTGCATTTCGCGAAAGCCTTCCTGAAGCGCATGCAGCGTTCCGTCCGGCGCGGCAATGCCCTCGATGGTGACGACTTCGGCACCGTTCGCCTGGATCGCAAAGATCGTGCACGCCTTCACCGACTTGCCGTCGAGATCGACGGTGCAGGCGCCGCAATGGCTGGTGTCGCAGCCGATGTGCGGGCCAG
>Ga0137461_1000325_pt1 | contig 10860 bp, 9 predicted proteins | sample EasRivERMGT746_2_FD_104650 | JGI IMG/M metagenome (GOLD analysis project Ga0137461, IMG submission 104650) | Soil microbial communities from meander-bound floodplain in the East River, Colorado, USA - East River MetaG ERMGT746_2 | ecosystem: Environmental > Terrestrial > Soil > Floodplain ... | reverse complement strand
TGATTTCAACGAATCGTCAATGTAGGGGCAGACCCCTGTGTCTGCCCTCTGGGACGGGCGACCGTTGGAGCGCGGACATTCTTGTCCGCGATCAATGCGGGTTAGAAAACCCGCGCTCCTTTGTTCGCCCCTACATAGGATTTCGAAACTGAACCACTACCTGCACGGCGAACAAGTTGACAGACGAGAGGCTTTGCGGGTAGCTTTGCGACCAGTCAAGCTTGGCAAGTTTAGCAGAGGAGGCTTTCATGCGGACAAGAATTACGTTGGCTTTAACGGCCTTGGTCAGTTTGCTTTCGGTCCGAATTCTCGCGGCGCAGGATTTGGGGCCGCAAATTAAAAAGTTCAAAGACGGTATTTACGTCTACGTCGGCAAAAATCTGAATTCCAATTGTGGCATTGTCCTCACTCAAGACGGCGTGGTGCTGATCGATAGCGGCCACAGCCCGACGGATTCGCGGGCGATCGCGGCAGCGGTCAAAAAACTCACGGCGCTGCCGATCCGCTACCTCATCGATACCGAACCGCATCCCGATCACACCACCGGCCATTTCGTCTTCGCGCCGCCGGCGCTGATCATCGCCCATCAAGGCGCCGCCGAGTCGATGCGCGGCCGCGAGCGCGACACGCCGGGGCGGATTGAGAAATTGGCCGGTACGTCGCCGGAAATTCGCTCCGCGTTGCAAGGTTACCGCTTTGTCACGCCGCAGGTGGAGTATCGCGATAAGATGACGCTCAACGTCGGTGAGCGGACTTTCGAGCTTTTCTTTCAGAAGAACGTCCACAGCGAAGCCGATACGGCGGTGTGGCTGCCAAAGGAGCGCGTGTTGTTCTCGGCGTCGGGTATCGTCGTCAATCAGTTCAATGTTCTCCGACCGTCCGTGACCATTCCCGATATTCTTGCCGCGGCGAAGATGATGAAAGCGTTGAATCCCGAGTTCGTCATTCCCGGCCACGGCATTCCCGGCACGGCGAAAATTTTCGAAGACACGGAAAAATATTATGCGCTGTTATTGGAGCGCGTCGGCAAGCTAGTGAAGGCCGGAAAGTCGCTGGACGCGATCAAGAAGGAAGTAAAAATGCCCGAATACGATCACTGGGCGACTAAGGAACGGTTTCCCACCAACGTCGAAGCGGCGTTCAGAGCTGTGAAGGGTAATTAATCTGTAAATTTCGGAGGAGAATTTATGAATACTAAAACATTCGGTTGCTTAATGGCGAGTATTTATTTGTCTCTGGCGATGACGGCCGCGGCGCAGGATCTCGGGCCGCAGTTCAAGAAGGTCAAAGACGGCGTTTACGTTTACGCGGCCGTGCTCAACGAAGCCAACAGCACGATTATTCTGACCCAGGAAGGCGTCGTGCTGATCGACGCGGGACAGAATCCAAAGGATACCCATGTCGTCGCGACGGCGATCAAGAAGCTGACATCTCAACCGGTCAGGTTCATCATTCACACTGAGCCCCATCCCGACCATATTATGGGCGATTTCGTTTACTCGCCGCCGGCCATCGTCATTGCCCATGAAGGGGCGACCGACTCGATCAAGAAATCCGAATCTTTTAGCCCGGCACGCATTGAGAAGCAGATGTCTGCGTCCGCCGAGATGCGCGCGGCCTTCAAGGGCTTTCGCCTGATCACGCCGCATCTGGAATATCGCGACAAGATGACGCTCAACCTGGGCGAGCGGACTTTCGAGCTTTACTATTTGAAAAATGTCCACAGCGAGGCGGACACGGCGATCTGGTTGCCTAAGGAACGCGTGCTATTCACGGCGGCATCGGTGGGCGTGAAGCGCTTCGGCAATCACCGTCCTCTGGTCAGCATCCCGGATACGCTGAGCGGCATTAAAATGATGCGGGCGCTCAATCCCGAGGTCGTCATACCCGGCCACGGCAATCCAGACGGCGCTAAAATCCTTGAGGACATGGAAAAATATTACAGCCTGCTCATGGAAGGCGTCCGATCGATGGTCAAGGCCGGCAAGTCGCTCGACGAGATCAAAAAAGAATTGAAGATCGCCGGCACCGAGGACTGGGCAGGCAAGGATCGCTATCCCAATAACATCGAGGCGGCATACCGCGCGGTGGCAAAATAGTTCCTGGCGTGTTGTAATGAGGATGATGATTGCAGCCGAATAATCGAGGCCGTGGGGACATTTAATATGGAAGCGATAGCCCAAGAGAAGAATCATAGTACAGACCTTGGTCACCCGCCGCTGGTTGTGCAATTGAAGCCCGTGCTAAATCTCACTGACGATCAGCTATTCGAATTCTCCCAGATCAATCGCGACCTGCGAATCGAGCGTAACGCGCAAGGAGAACTGATCATTATGCCTCCCACTGGCGGTGATACCGGCGAGCGTAATTCTGAAATCAACATGCAGCTAAGATTATGGACCAAGCGGAATGGCGAAGGCGCGACCTTCGATTCGTCGACCGGTTTCCGTCTCATAAATGGAGCCGTGCGCTCCCCCGACGCGGCTTGGGTCCGGCGCTCGCGGTTAGATGCGCTGACTACGGATGAAAGAAAAAAATTTATTCCTCTCTGTCCTGATTTTGTTATCGAGCTGCGCTCGCCGACCGATAGCCTGAGTGTTCTGCGAGAGAAGATGCAGGAATATCTCGACAACGGCGCGCAGTTGGCATGGCTCATCGATCCAGAGCAAAGGTGCGTGTACGTCTATCGGCCGGGCGAGCCGGTGCAAGAATTGCAACGTCCTGAAAAAATCTCCGGCGATCCGCTGCTCTCCGGATTCGAGCTTGATTTGCGCGAGATATGGTGATCGCGCCGTTCGCAATGCTACCGTAGGGCTTATTGTTGGCGCCAAATTTTCGGCTCCGTTGTTGAACCTTTCACCGCCAGGTGCTAAAAACCCTTGCGTGGTCGCATAGCTCAGTTGGTTAGAGCGCGCGCCTCACATGCGCGAGGTCGTAGGTTCAAGTCCTACTGCGACCACCACTTCTTAAAATTGTTCATCAGGCTTTTGTGTGGATAATGTGCCACGTTCACTTTGTTTTGTGCACCACGAAGAGCACGAAGGACACGAAGGTTTCGGATAATTATTATTCCGAAATTCGTGATCTTCGTGTCCTTCGTGGTGAAAGCATCTTCACAGTAAACTCGGAAGAACCCGTAAACAGACCACGGTAAAGTAACTCGAGCTGCCACGCAGCTCTTAGCCCTCGATTCATGGCCGGCCAGCGCAAATCTCAATCCACCACTGGTAAACCGCTTTCATTCGGCGATCTGCCGCATGTCGGGCGCGGCACGCCGGCGGGCGAATGGTTTCGCCGTCACTGGCTTGTGGCCGGCACGACCGCCGAGCTGCGCGATTTTCCGCTGGCGGTAAAAATGCTCGGCGAACAATTGGTCTTGTTTCGCGATGACAAAGGCGAAATCGGTTTGCTTGCTTTGCACTGTCCGCATCGTGGCGCGTCGTTGGAATACGGCGATATCGAAGATGGCGGACTTCGCTGTCCCTATCATGGCTGGTTGTTCGACGTTCACGGGCAGTGCTTGGCGATGCCAGCCGAGCCGCAGGAGCGCGGCTTCGCGCCCAAAGTGCGCCATCTCTCGTATCCCGTGCAAGTTCAGGGCGGCTTGATCTTCGCTTACCTGGGACCGCAGCGGCAGAATCCGCCGCCGCTACCGCACTATTGCGCGCTCACCGATCCCACAGGCCAACGATCGTTGGAGGCGACGCGGCGCTACGAATACAATTGGTTTAACTTCATCGAGAACGGCGCCGACCCGGCGCACTTCTCGATACTGCACCGCGCCGATCCGAACGACGGCACCTGGCGCAGTTGGTTTTTCAACTTTCGCGACATTCCACCGTTCGACGCCATTGAAACGGCTTATGGAATGAAAGTGATCTCGCGCAAGCCGGGGCCGACGCCGGAGACCGAGTACGTCGACGAGAAGAGTTTCGCGCTGCCGAGTATTCTACAAATCGGCGACACCGAGTTCACCCACTTCAAGCAGCCGCGCGAGGCGCTGAGCGCGGGTTCGCATAATGCCCATATCATGTTCGTCACGCCCAACGACGACGACAGTTTTACGCTCAACACGGTCAATCACTACACCGGGCCGGATGAAAAGTTTTTTGAAAAACTTGCGCCCAGCCGTAAAGTTGAAACCGAGAGCGAGAAAAAGCCCTACGACCGGCGCAAGTTTGCACCGTTCCGCGGCAGCGTGCGTACCGAAGATATTGCCTGTCAGGCAACGCAAAAAATACTTGGGTCGCGAAAAGAACAGCTCGCCTTTTCGGATCGCGGCGTGATTATGCTGAGAAAATTAATTCTCGATGACATCGAAGCGGCGCGCGCGGGAAAACCGCCGAGAACGTTAGCAAGCGCGGCCGAGAATGGTGGCGCGGTCAAGATCGATTCGTTTACCGGCCTGCGCGCGAAAGGAATAATCTAACTCATGCTGCTGAGAGCGCTTTTGTTTGCCGTTCTGTCGATCGTTGCCTGCGCGGGCACGAGTAACGCGGCGCCGTTGCGCATCGCTTACAGCGCGATCAGCGGCGCCATGTCGTCGCTCTGGGTGGCCCAGGAAGGCGGTTACTTCAAGCGCGAAGGTTTGGACACGGAGCTGCTCTACATCGGCGGCGGTTCGCTGCTGATTCAGGCGATGCTCAGCGGCGAGGTGCCGTTCGCCTACGGTCCGTCGGTGCCGGTGATCAACGCGTCACTGCGCGGCGCCGATGTGGTTTTGATCGGCAACACCGGTAACAGTTTGGTTTTCTCGATCATGTCGCGCCCTGAGATCAAGCAGCCCGCGCAATTGCGTGGCAAAAAGATCGGCGTGACGCGACTCGGCGGTTCGACGGATTGGGCGTTGGACGCGGCGTTAAAGCACTGGAACATCGAACGTAGCCAGATCACGGTGATTCAAACCGGCGGCATGCCGGAAGGTTTGGCTGGGCTGACCTCAGGCGCGCTGGATGCGGTGGTGCTTTCACCGCCGAGTAATTTCCGCGCGGCGAAAGCAGGCATGCACGAATTGGAAGACGTCGGGCAATTGAAAATTACTTTTCCCAACACACCGCTGTCGACGACGCGCTCCTTCATTCGCTCTAACCGCGACGGCGCACTGCGTTTCATGCGCGGTTTCACTCAAGGTTTGCAGCGGTTGCGCAGCGACAAAGAGTTCAGCATGAAAGTGTTGGCCAAATACACCAAGGTGACCGACGTGGAAACGCTCAGCCAACTGCATCAAACTTACGGTGTGCGTTATAGCGGCGATCGGATTCCGTTGGTGCGGCCGGAGAGTATCGATGAGATTCTCAAACGCACGCCGGGCAAAGAAGCGCGCGAAGCCAAGGCCGGCGATTTCATCGACAACAGCTTGCTCCAAGAACTGGACAAGAGCGGCTGGTTTAAGGCTCCGGCAAAGTGAGACCATGCGCGTCGTAGTCACCGGTGGTTCGGGCCGGCTTGGGCAATTCGTCGTGCGCGAACTGTTCACCCACGCCCATCAAGTCTCCGCCATCGATGCGGTCAAGCCGCGCGAGTGTCCGGCGCCGACTTACCTCGCCGATTTAAATAAAATAGACTCGCTGTTCGATCATTTCAAAAATGCCGACGCGGTGATTCATCTGGCGCGCCAGCGGTTTCCGTACACCGAAAGCGGATTCAATTCCTCGACCCAGCGCTGGGAGTTCGCCGACGTTGCCGGCGACGCCGCGCGTTTCAATACGAACGTGGCGATGACCAACAACGTGTTGGCCGCAGCGCAAGCTGCCGGAGTGAAGAAACTTGTCTGCGGCTCGAGCTTGGCGATTTACGGTTTGTATTTTCCGGCGACCGATTTGCAGCCGGACTATTTGCCGATCGATGAAGCGCATCCGCGGCGGCCGCAGGATCCCTACGGTTTGAGCAAAGTCGTCGGTGAAAAACTTTGCGACGCTTTAAGTCAGAAGAGCGGCATGCAGATCGCGAGCCTGAGCTTCTCCGGTATTTATACCGAAGAACACCGTAGCTTGCTCAGCGAACGGAAGAAACACGCGACCATTCGCGGCACCGGCGCGCTGTGGAGTTACATCGACGTGCGCGACGCGGCGCAAGCGTGCCGGTTGGCGCTGGAGGCGAATTTCACCGGCCATCAAGCATTTAACATCTGCGCGCCCGACACGATTATGGATACGCCGACGCGCGAGCTAGTCCAGCGTTATTTGCCGCAAGTCAAAACAGTGCGCGATGATCTTGAAGGGAATTGGTGCGGCTACGCTACAGAGAAGGCTGTGGCGACACTGGGCTTCCGCGCGCGCCATCTGTTCCGCAATGGATCGCTGCAATAACCGATAGGAGGAACGATGCAATCGCAAAGCGAATTCGTGCCCAGGACTTACGGTGCGACTCCCTTCGACCAATTTCTCGAATGGGAAGAGCTTCCGGTAATCAGAAACTTCGTCGTCGGCGACATCCGAAAGCTCGAGGTTGCGCCCTGGCGCCGGCGCGGCGGTTTAGGATGCTATATTATTCTCGGCCATCCTAAGGAGCCGCCCAACTCGGCGGCCTACGTCTGCGAAATTCCCCCGGGCGAGAGCCTCAAGCCGCAAAAGCAAATGTTCGAGGAGATGATCTTCGTGCTCAAAGGGCGCGGCGCCACGAGTATCTGGCTCGACAACGGAAAAAAGCAGACCTTCGAGTGGCAGGAGCGCTCGATGTTTTCGATTCCGCTGAACGCATGGCACCAGCACTTCAACGGCCAAGGCGGCGAGACGGTGCGCTACATCGGCTATACCAACTCCCCGTCGGTTCTTAACCTGTATCACAACTACGATTTCGTCTTTAACAATCCGTACCAGTTCCTGGACCGCTATCACGGCGAAGAAAATTACTTTAGCGGTAAAGGAACCGCGCTGCCGGAGCGGCGCGTGTGGGACACGAGTTTGATCGCCGACATCGAAAAGCTTGAGTTTCACGACTGGACGAAAAAAGGTCCCGGGGCGACCAACGTCGAGCTGGAATTCTGCGACAACATTATCTCGGCGCACATCACCAAGTCTCCCGTGGGCGCCTACAAGAAGGCGCACCGCCACGGTCTCGGCGCCGATATCCTGGTGCTCGAAGGCAAAGGCCACTCGCTCATGTGGCTCGAAGGCACCGCGATGGAACGCTATGATTGGGGCCCGTTCAGCCTGTTTTCTCCGCCGCACATGTGGTTTCATCAGCACTTCAACACCGGTAAGGTGCCGCTGAAGATGCTCGCCTTCAAGCCGTTTGGGCAGAAGTTCCAGGTCATGGACTATGACAGACTTTTCGTCAGCACCGGCGGCGGCGGACATCTGATCGAATTTCCCGACGAAGATCCCAAGGTGCGAGCTATGTTCGAGGAGGAGCTTAGAAAAGACGGCGTAACTGTGAATATGCCGGCGCACATCTACCAGCGTTGAGGAGACTCTTATGAACCGAAGACATTTCCTGATCTCTGCAATTTTGCTACCGCTCGCGCTGCTTGTCACAGGGTCTACCGCTTGGCCTTTGGAGAAGGTCAGGCTGGGCTATAGCGGCGTCGGCTCGGGCGAGGAGGTTCATCACTTCGCCAAAGAAGTCGGTTTGTTCAATAAAGCGGGCCTCGACGTCGAGATCGTTTACATCCCCGGCGGGTCAACCGTTGTGCAGGCGATGGCATCGGGCGAGGTTCAGTTCGGACGCGGTTCGGCCACCGAAGTCGTGAGCGCGAACATGGGCGGGTTCCCGCTGAAAATTCTCGCCGCGTTGATCAATAAGTTCGTCTATAGTTTCGTGACTCCTGGGACGATCACCAGGCCGCAAGACCTGAAGGGCAAAGCGGTAGCGATCAGCCGGTTTGGCTCCGGGTCGGATTTTATCACTCGCATGGCGCTGAAATCGTGGGGCCTCGAACCGGGGAAGGACGTGACGATTCTTCAGATTGGCAATTCTCCCGAGCGCCTGGCGGCGATTGTCGGCGGAAAAGTGCATGGCTCGATTCTCTCGCTGTCGCAGACGCCGAGGGCAAAGAAATTAGGTCTGCGCGTGCTCGCGGATTTGTCACAGATCGACACCGAATATCCGCAGGGGGTTCTTTATGCGGCGTCGTCGTTGATCGAAAAGAGGCCCGATTTGATCCGTAGCTTTCTTGCGGCCTACGTCGAGGGGATTCGCCAGTTCAAAACCAACAAGCAAGTCGCCTATAGCATCATAGCCAAAAGCAGCGGTTTGACGGACCGAGCAGAAATCGAAGAGTACCACAGCCTGTTGTCGAAAAACTTCTTACTGGATTATCCGATGCCGACATTGGCGGGAGTAAAAACGGTCTTGGAAGATCTCGGATCCAAGAATCCCAAGGTGCGTGAGATCAAACCGGAAGATCTGTTGGAAACGCGCTTTCTGCGCGAGTTGAAACAAAGCGGGTCGGTTCGGTAGAGGTTTAGTGGAGCTTGATACTCTGCCACGGGCTAGACATGAGCGGGAGCAGGTTTGCAATCTTGAGTTTCTTCCGTCGTACTGAGCTTTGCCGGGGCGTGAATTGAATTTTGACAAGCTGCTGAAGAAAGGCGGATGAAGTGAACGCTACCGAAGGAACAATGGATTTACGGCAATTCTTGAGAGTTCTGGAATCCGAGGGAGAGCTGCACAAAATCGGCACAGAGGTCGATTCCAAGCATGAGCTTGGCGCGATTTGCAAAATTCATAACGAGCGGCCGAACAGTCCGGCGCTATTGTTTGAAAACGTCAAGGGCCACAAGATTCCCGTGGTCGGCCAGCTTTTGGCGAGCGACCGCCGCGTGGCCTTGGCGTTGGGCCTCTCCCAAGAAACGGTTTTCGACGAAACCGTGCGGCGCGCGAATCATCCGTTGCCGACGCGTTTGGTTTCCAGCGGACCGTGTCAGGAAATTATTTTTGAAGGCAGCGACGTGGATGTGACTCATCTGCCGCTCTGTACCAACAATCCGCGCGACGGCGGGCCGTACATCACGGCGGGCCATGTGATCTTGAAAGATCCCGAGTATGGCAAGAATTTGTCCATCTACCGAATGATGCTGGTTTCGAAGAATGAAGTGACGATTCGTTTTACGCCGGGTCATGACGGTCATGACTTCTTCAAGAACGCCGAAAAGCGCGGCGATAAGAAATTCGAAGTTGCGGTCTGCATCGGCGTGCCGCCGGCGGTATATGTCGCGTCGCAGTTCGAGCCGCGCATCGGCGTCTACGAATTAGAAATCGCCGGCGGCTTAGCTGGCGAGCCCGTCGACGTGGTCAAATGCCGCACCGTCGATCTCGAAGTGCCGGCGCTGGCGGAGATCGTGCTCGAAGGCGAATTGGAGATTCCCGCGAAGACCGGCAACGAAGGGCCGTTCGGCGAGTTCTGCGGCTACACGACGCAGCAGGTGCCGGGCGAAAGGATTATGACGATCAAGGCGATCACGCTCAGGAATAATCCGATCTATCATAACATTTGGCTCGGCAAGCCGCCGCATGAACATCTCTATGTCGACGCGCTGACCTATGCCGTGGCGGCGTATCAAGAGTTGAAACCGGCCTATCCGGCGCTGAAAAAAGCCTACGCGCCGCCCTGGGGTGTGTCGATCGTGCTCATTCTACAATTGGAAAAGCGGCTGATGCGCCAGGGCATCGTCGACAATATTCTCGCCGCGTCGCTTTATACTCGCAGCGGCAAATGGAAACATGTGATCGTCGTCGATGAAGATATCGTGATCGAAGATCCCAACGAAATTTTGTGGGCGCTGACGACGCGCTTCCAACCGGCGACCGATATGTTCGTCATCCCGCGCGGCATCACCAGCACGCTGGAACCGTCGGCGACGGCCGAAGGCGTGACGTCGAAGCTCATGCTCGACTTGACCAAGAAGCAAAACTTTCGCGGCGAGGTGGCGGAGCCGACGGATCAGATGCGCGAAAAAGTTTTGCAGAAGTGGCGGGAGTATGGGTTTAAATGACGGAGGTGCGTTCCAGCGGTTCAAGCCGTTCAAATCGTTCAAGCCGTTTTAGGATGGCAGTGTAGTCAAAAGCGAAATTGTCATGACACGATCAAGTATCAAACGAAGCAACAAGAAAGTCACACTCGCCGATATTCCTCATGTCGGGCCGGGCACGCCGGTAGGGGAATGGTTTCGCCGCTATTGGCTAGTGGTCGGCGTGGCGCGCGATCTTTACGATATTCCGCAAGCGGTGAAAGTTCTCGGCGAAGATCTCGTGCTGTTTCGCGACCCCGACGGCCGGTTGGGTTTGCTCGGCGAGCATTGTCCGCACCGCGGCACGTCGTTGGAGTACGGCGACATCGATGACGGCGGGCTGCGTTGTCCGTATCATGGTTGGCTGTTCGATATTCACGGCCAGTGTTTGGAGATGCCGGCGGAGCCGAAGGACAGCAAGTTCTGCCAAAAGGTGAAACAACTTTCTTACCCCGTGCGTGAATTGGGCGGCTTGATCTTCGCCTACCTGGGACCGGATCGAGACAATCCGCCGCCGCTGCCGAACTATGCGCCGCTGCTGGAGCGCGGCGGGCAGCGCCAGATCGAGCCGGTGCGCCACGCCGATTACAACTGGTTCAACTTTTTTGAAAACTCCGCCGACCCGGCGCATGTTTGTATTCTCCACCGCCATGCCGGTTACGGCCAGCAATCCTGGGGCGATCATTTTTTTAGCTACACCGAGATGCCGCATTGTGAATTCGTCGAGATGGATTACGGCATGAAAGTCGTGATGACCAAGCCTGGGCCGAAGCCGGGGACGGAATTCGTCGACGAGATGAGCCTGGCGCTGCCGAGTATCGTGCAAGTGGGCGATACCGAATTTGTCCACGCCAAAATGGACGCGGCGGCGCTGATCGAGGCTGGATCGAAATGTGAGCATTGGATGTTC
>Ga0137461_1000324_pt1 | contig 10866 bp, 8 predicted proteins | sample EasRivERMGT746_2_FD_104650 | JGI IMG/M metagenome (GOLD analysis project Ga0137461, IMG submission 104650) | Soil microbial communities from meander-bound floodplain in the East River, Colorado, USA - East River MetaG ERMGT746_2 | ecosystem: Environmental > Terrestrial > Soil > Floodplain ... | reverse complement strand
TGGGCGAGCACGGCCAATCCTTGATCCATCGTCATCTGCTCGATCAAGGTATCGAACAACACGATCCGCTTGGCTTTGCCGATACCGGTGAAATAGGCGTTGGAATGGCCCGAGCGTTTCGATCCGTCCATGGTAAAAATACCGCTGGTCTTAAACCCCAGTTGATCGGCCAGCGCTAAAATCCGTTGGCGCAACTCGCCGTCTTTGAGCGGCTCGAATTTGTTGAACCACGGCGCGATGAAGGCCGGGAAAATCACGATCATCACAAGTTGGAACGCGGTGATGAAAACAAAAGCCCACACCCACCAGTAGGGCCCCATCACGTCCATCAGCCAGAGAATAACGAAAAGAAAGGGAACGCCGATAACCAGTCCAAGAACCAACCCTTTGAGCCGGTCGGCAACGTAGAGGCCGACTGTAGTTTTGTTAAATCCGAATTTGGCTTCGAGACCGAAGGTGGAATATAAATCGGTCGGCAGGCTGGCTAGAGTGATGACCAAGCCGACGCCGAGGCAGAAAAAAATACCTTGGCCGTATAACCCGAGCGAAAGCGCCTCAGCTAAGCCGGCGGCAAGCCGATCGAGAAAAGCCAGCCCGCCGCCGAACAACACCAACAACGTGATCGAGCGATCGTAGAGTTCGCCCCAGCGCTGCACATGGCCTTTGGCCAGCGTGTACTGAACCGATTTATCGTATTCGTCGGAATCCATCCTGCCCTGAAAGAAATCGGGGATCTTGTTTTCGAACCAGCAGGCATGGACATGGCGCAGGTTTAACTCGTTGAGAACGAACTCGACGAGAAATTCGAGAGCGAAGAGGGCCAAAAAGATGGTCAGGAAAAGCTGTTCCATTCAGAAAAGCGGGGAAATTGGCTGGGGAGATTCTCTTGTGTCCCGTCTCAGAAGTCCACTCAAAAAGTCGGCGGCCCAATTTCGTCATTCCCGCGCATGCGGGAATCCAGGTTACTCCGAGTGCGAGCTAGGGTGAGGGCATCCGAATTCGAACCTGGATTACCGCGTCCGCGGGAATGACGGATTTCCGAACTTGGCGCCTTTGCGCCTTTGCGGGAGATCTTCCGAATTCTTTTTTGCGTTCTTTGCGTACTTTGCGGTTAACACTCCGAAAAGCGATTCGCTAAGCCGGCGCCGGCGCGGTCACGGCCGGCGTACTGTAGGCGAAGACCAGCTTGCCGTCGCTCTCATCGACTTCGACTTTACCGCCGTTTTGCAATTTGCCGAAGAGAATCTCGTCGGCGAGCACGCGTTTGATCTCGTTCTGTATCAGCCGCGCCATGGGCCGGGCGCCGAAGGTCGGATCGTAGCCGCGCTCGGCGAACCACTTGCGCGCCCGGTCGGTAAGCTCCAAGAAAACCTTGCGGTCATTCAATTGTTGATCAAGCTCGATGATGAACTTGTCCACCACCCGCTCGATGTTCTCCTGGTTGAGCGCGTTAAATGTGATCATGGCGTCGAGCCGGTTGCGAAACTCCGGGCTAAACATTTTCTCGATCGCTTCTTTGCCTTTGCCGACATTGGAGCGCACGCCGAAGCCGAGCGGCGTGCCGCTCATCTCCCGCGCGCCGGCGTTGGTGGTCATGATCATGACGATGTTGCGGAAGTCGGCCTTCTTGCCGTTGTTGTCGGTCAGCGTGGCGTGATCCATGACCTGCAATAGAATATTGAACAGATCAGGGTGGGCCTTCTCGATTTCATCCAATAACAACACGGCGTGGGGATTGCGGCTGATCGAGTCGGTCAACAAGCCGCCCTGGTCAAAGCCGACGTAGCCCGGCGGCGCGCCGATGAGCCGCGACACCGTGTGCTTCTCCATGTATTCGCTCATGTCGAAGCGGAGAAACTCGATGCCCATGGTCTTTGCCAACTGCTTGGCCAACTCGGTCTTGCCGACGCCGGTGGGCCCGGCAAAGAGAAAACAGCCGATCGGTTTTTCCGGCAGACCCAAGCCGGAACGGGACAGTTTGATCGTGCTCGCCAACATGTCAATCGCCGGATCCTGACCGAAGACGACCAGCTTCAAATCGCGATCGAGATTTTGCAACTGCTCTTTGTCCGAAGACGACACGCTGCGCGGCGGAATCTTGGCGATCTTGGCGACGATTTTTTCAATGTCTTTGGCGACGATCATCTTGCGCCGTTTATCCGCGGGCTGGAGTTTTACCGCGGCGCCGATCTCGTCGATGACGTCGATCGCCTTGTCAGGCAAGCGCCGGTCGTTGATATGCTTGGCCGACAGTTTCACCGCGGCGCGAATCGCGCCGGCGCTGTAATGCACGCCATGGTGTTTCTCGTAGTGCGGCTTCAAGCCTTCGAGAATTTTGATCGCTTCATCTTGGCTCGGCTCGGGTATTTCGATTTTCTGAAAGCGCCGCGCCAGGGCGCGGTCGCGCTCGAAGTAACTTTTGTAATCGTGATAAGTCGTCGAACCGATGCACTTGAGCTCGCCGGAAGCGAGGGCGGGTTTGAGAATGTTGGAGGCATCCATCGAGCCGCCGCTGGTGGCGCCGGCGCCGACAATGGTGTGAATTTCATCGATGAAAAGAATCGACTCGGGCTGCTTTTTGAGACCGTTGAGCACACCCTTCAAGCGCGCTTCGAAGTCGCCGCGAAACTTGGTGCCGGCGAGCAGCGCGCCCATGTCCAGGGCGTAGATCACCGCGCTCTTGAGCGCGTCGGGCACTTCGCCATGGTGAATTTTTAGCGCCAAGCCTTCGGCAATGGCGGTCTTGCCGACGCCGGGATCGCCGACGTAGATCGGGTTATTCTTGCGCCGCCGGCAGAGCACGTGAATGGTTCTTTCAATCTCATCGGCGCGGCCGATCAATGGATCGATATGGCCCCGGCTCGCCTTGTCGACCAGATTGACGGTGAAAGCTTCCAAAGGATTGACCCGCTTTCTCCCCCGCCCTTCTTCGTCGTGCTCCTCGTCATCGTCGCGCGGCGGCGCCGGTTCTTCCTCGCCGCCGATTTTAGAAACGCCATGGGAGACGAAATTGACCAGATCGAAACGGCTGATGCCTTGCTCTTCGAGCAGGTAAACCGCGTAGGAATCGGCCTCGCGAAACATCGCGATCAGCAGGTTCGCGCCGTTCACCTCTTTGCGCTCGGCCGACTGGGCGTGGATCACGGCGCGCTGCAGCACCCGGTGAAAACTCAAAGTCTGCTGCGGGTCGCGATCCAATCCGGCCGGCAGCTTTTCCATCTGCCCGTCAAAAAACTCTTCCAAAGATTTGTTGAGACGCTCGATATCGCCGCCGCAAGCGACGATCGCGCCCTTACCGTCCCGATCGCGCAATAGAGCATAAAGCAGATGCTCCAAGCTGACATACTCGTGATGGCGTTTCTTGGCCTCGGTCAGGGCGAAATTGAGCGTGGTTTCTAGTTCTTTGCTGATCATCTTAAGCCTCTTCCATCGTGCACTTGAGCGGATATTCATGTTGGCGCGCTAGGTTTTCCACCAGCGCCACCTTGGTCTCGGCGATTTCATAACTATAGACGCCGGCCACGCCGATCCCCTTCTTATGTACGTGAAGCATGATCTGAATCGCTTCGGTCTGCTCTCTGTGGAAAACGTACTGGAGAACCTGCACGACGAACTCTTTAGTGGTGTAATCGTCGTTATGCAAGAGAACTTTATAGAGGGGCGGCCGCTTGACCTTTTTTTTGGTCTCGGTGACTAACTCATGATCGGATTCGGTTTCTCTGCGGCTCATGACCGGGATTACTTTCCTGCCAACGAAAATAAATCTAACACGCCGATGAGGCGGGTCGCAATCCTCGCGGGATGAACTTGATATTCTCCCCGCCGGACATGGTATAGTACGCTCCACCAAGGCAAAGTGTGCGGCTTCTTCAAAGCGCCCACCAACCCCCAGGAGGTGCCCTATGCTCTCGAACAAAGTCAGCGAAGTCATGACCACCCAACTGACCCAGGCGCCGTCGTCCGCCTCCATCTTCGACGTCATGCAGACCATGGTGGCGGAGGACGTCGGGCGCATCATGATCACCGACGATGACGTGCCGGTCGGCATTTTCACCGAAAAAGATGTTCTGCGCCGGGTGATCCATGCCAATCTCGATATTAGAAATACCGGCATCAAGAGCGTGATGACCGCGCCGGTCCACGCCGTGCGCGAAGAAACCCACATCATCGACGCCTTCAGTCAAATGTATCGTGGCAAATACCGCCACCTGTTGGTGCGCGGCCGGCGCGGTAAGATCATCGGCATCGTCTCCATGCGCCGGATTCTCAATCTCGCAGTCGAGCTCGGCCAAGGGGCGAGCGAGACGCGCACCTTGGGCGATATCGCACTGAGCCCGATTGTGTCGGTGCAACACTCCGCCACGGTTCGGGGAACCATTGCGTTAATGATCGAGCAGAACAGCGGCGCGGTGATCGTCACCACCGGCAACCAGCCGGTTGGCATCTTCACCGAACGGGACGTGCTCAAACGTGTGGCAACCAAAGAAATGAATCTGGCAGAAATTTCCATCGAGCAGGTGATGACCGCGCCGTTGATATCGGTGCCGCGCGCCGCCTTGGTCGGCGACGTTTTGGCGGAAATGTATCGGCGCGACATTCGCAACATGGTGGTGAGTGGCGCTTCGAATGAACTGCTCGGCCTGGTCGCCATGCCAGAAATTCTTCAGTACGCGCATGCCTTTAACATCGATGAACAGGTGCGCCGCAGCTGGCAGGAAGTCGCCCAATTGCTCGATACCGAAGATCAATACACACCCGGCTAGTTCGCAGAATCCGTTGTCTTTCAAGAGGTATGTGTTAAAATCAGGGAGTTGCCAAACCGCCCCAAGGAGGCCGTATTTTGGATACACCGTTGATCAATGACTTAAACATCTGCGTCGCCACCGAGAACGGTTCGGGCAGCGCGTCTTCTAACAACATTCTCTTCAAAGCGATCTTTAAGATGGGCATTCCCTGCTCGTCGAAGAACATGTTTCCATCGAACATACAGGGATTGCCGACGTGGTATCAAATTCGCGCCTGCGCTGACGGCTACATGAGCCGCAAAGATGTCATCGATGTCATGGTGACGTTCAACGAGGCGACGGCGGCCAAGGATATTTACCGGGTTCGCGACGGCGGCATCATTCTTTACGATGATTCCACCCCGCTGCAAGCAAATTTGAAGCGCGACGGCGTTCAGTGCGTCGGCTTCCCGGCGAATAAACTCGTCGCCAAACTCGTCCCAGCTTCACCGCTGCGCGCCAAGCAACGCAACATGGTCTATGTCGGCGCGCTGGCCTATCTCTTCGGCATCGACATGGCGGTGATCAAAGCCGTGCTCGAAGACACCTTCGGCAAAAAGCCCGCCGTCATCGAATCCAACATGGTCTGTATCGATGCCGGTTACCAATATTGCAAAGAACAGGGCGTAAAGCAGAACATCGCGCGCCTGGAACCGATTCCCGGCGGCAACCAAGGTAAAATTCTTACTGAAGGCAACACCGCCGCGGCGCTCGGCGCCATCTATGGCGGCGCGTCGGTCATTTGCTGGTATCCGATCACGCCGTCGAGTTCACTGGCGGAATCGATGGAATATTATTTACCGAGATTGCGTAAACCCATAGATGGTAAGAAACCCTACGCCATCGTCCAGGCGGAAGATGAAATTGCCTCGGTGGGGATGATCGTCGGCGCTGGCTGGGCGGGCGCCCGCTCCATGACGTCGACCTCAGGGCCCGGGCTGTCGCTAATGAATGAATCCATCGGGCTCGCCTACTTCGCTGAGATCCCATGTGTATTTTTCATTATCCAGCGCGGCGGGCCGTCCACCGGTTTACCGACCAGAACCCAACAAGCGGACATCTCGCTCATGTACAACGCTTCCCACGGCGACACCCGTCATATCATCTTAATTCCGCACGACATGAATTCCTGTTTCGATCTGGCGCGCCAGAGTTTCAACTACGCCGATCGCTTTCAGACTCCGGTTTTCGTCGCCATGGATCTCGACCTCGGCATGAACATGTGGTCGTCCGAACCACTAAAGCTAAACCAGGAAGTTTACGACCAAGGCAAGAGGCTCAGCGCCCAAGATCTCGAAGAATGGACCAAAGCCGGCAAAAAATTTCGCCGCTACTTCGACCAAGACGGCGACGGCATCCCTTATCGCACCGTGCCCGGCAACCAAAACAGAATGGCTTCCTACTTCACCCGCGGTTCCGGCCACAACGCCGACGCGCGCTATTCCGAAGACGAGCACGATTACAAATATATTCTCGACCGTCTGCGCAAGAAGTTCGACACCTCGCGCAAGTTCGTGCCCAAGCCGATCATTGAAAAAGAGCGTGGCGTCAGGACCGGGATCATTTGTTACGGCTCGAGCTACGAGCCGGTGCGCGAAGCGCGCCACCGGTTGAAAGCGCGCGGCTTAAAAACTAATCACATGTTGATCCGCGCACTACCGCTCACCAGCGAGGTAACCGATTTTCTCGCCGAGCACGATACCGTCTACTTGGTCGAGCAAAACCGCGATGCCCAGATGGCGGCGATCATTAAAGACGAAAATCCCTTGTTGGGCGCCAAGATCACCAGCATCCTGGTTTACAATGGTCTGCCGGTGAGCGCCGGCGAGGTAGTCAAACAAATTTTCGACGCGGCACAGACCGCGAAAACCGCTTAAGGACGGACAAGAGCATGGCAGAAGCAAAACTTAATAAACTCAATTTAACCGAGAAAGACTACGACGGCGCGCCGTCGACCATGTGCAAAGGCTGTGGCCACGACGCGATCTCAGCGTCGGTGCAGCGCGCTTACTACGAAAGCAGCATCGATCCGCGCAAAGTCGTCAAACTGAGCGGCATCGGCTGTTCGTCGAAGACGCCGGCATATTTCTTGAGCCAGTCGTTTGGTTTTAACGCCGTGCACGGGAGAATGTCGGCGGTGGCCACGGGCGTGAACTTGGCGAATCACATGCTGCTGCCGATCGGCGTTTCCGGCGATGGCGACACCTCGGCGATCGGTCTGGGCAATTTCTGCCACATGATGCGGCGCAACGTGAACATCACCTACATTATCGAGAACAACGGCGTCTACGGCCTGACCAAAGGCCAGTTTTCCGCCACCGCCGATGTCGGCTCGGTGATGAAAGGCGGCAAGGTCAACGACATCCCAGCCATCGATCTGGCGGAATTGGCGATCACGCTGGGCGCCACCTACATCGCCCGCAGTTTTTCCGGCGACCGCAAGCAGTTGACGCCGCTGGTCCAGGGCGCTCTGGCGCATAAGGGCAGCGCGATCCTCGACGTAATCAGCCCCTGTGTGACGTTTAACAACCATGAAGGTTCGACCAAAAGTTTGAAGTACGTCAAAGGCCATCTCGATCCGATCCATGATCTCGACTTCATCCCGCCCTATGAAAATATCGAAGCGGACTACGACGAGGGCACCGATCACGAAGTCGAAATGCACGACGGCTCGCGCATTGTTCTGCACAAGCTCGGCAAGGGCTACGACCCGACCAACAAGGCCGCCGCGATTCAGGCGATCCACGGCGCCATCGCCGAAGGCAAATTTTTGACCGGCTTGATTTACTACAATCCGAACCGCAAAGAGTTCGCCGAAGAATTGAATCTCTGCGACATCCCGCTCTCAGAGCTCGGCCAGGACCATCTGCAACCGCCGCTCGAAGCCCTGGAAAGAATCAACGCAGACATGATGAAGTAATTCTGCTCCCAGACCCTTGAACCAAAATAGGCCCGGTAGGAATCCTACCGGGCCTATTTTTTGAACGGCTTGAACGGCTTGAACTTTTTGAACGGAAGTTAAAACCCCGGCGCTTGCTTAGCCGGCAGGTCGCGCCAGGTGTCGATGATTTCGTTCGACGACGCGACCAAACCAAAGTGGCGCCGTATGTTATCCAACGTGCCGAGATGGAGCTTCGCTTCATAGGCCGCGGAGCAATCGTCGATCATTGTCACGTAGTAATCGAACATATAGGCATCGCGCGCCGTGGTTTCGACGCAAACGTTGGTCGCCACGCCGCACACCAGCACGCTCTGAATGTTGCGCGCCTTGAGCACGGTGTTGAGATCGGTATTGATGAACGCGCTGTAGCGATGCTTGATCACTACCCGCTCGGAAGGCAAAGGCGAGATGCCTTCATATAACTCCGCGCCCCAGCTTCCTTCCCGGCAAGTGCTGAGCCCGCTCTTTTGCGACGAGCGATAAATCCACGACGGCGTATCGGTCCATTCGCTATGGGTCGTGCGAATGTAAACGATGGTCAAGCCAATGCGGCGCGCCTGTTCGATCAGACGCAACAAATTGGGCACCATCGCCAGCGCCGCGCTGCAATCCTCGCCACGTTTGCCCGCGCTGCCGTCGGGACTGACAAAATCATTTTGCACGTCGACGACCACCAACGCGGCATTTTTCGGATCGCACCGCTCTTTCAAGGTTCGCAAAACGTCCATGGCTTCTCCCCTTTCAAGGCCGAGGATGGAAGATCGAAGATGGCGATCCTCCATCCTCCATCCTCGGCTTCAATCATCAATGATCGTGCTTCTTCGCCAGCCCGCCGTGGCCCATCGCCATGATGTCGGCGCGTTTGATTTTTTCTCCCGCTAGCAGACGCGGCAGGAGCATATCGAAAGCGCTGAACGTATCGTGCAGCACGCAGCCGGATAAACCGAGAACCGGGGTGTCTTGCAAATAAGCCATGAGAAACATCGACCCCGGCAACACGGGAAAACCGTGCGACTCGACCTGGGCGCCGCTACGACGAATTCCTTCGGGCGTCCTATCGTCGGGATCGACGGACATGCCGCCGCTGACGAGAATCACATCGGCGCCCGCCTTGTGCGCATTCTGAATCAGTTTGGCGATTTGATCTGGATCATCGGTTGCGAGCTGTTTGTCGGCCAGTACCGAGCCCAGCTCTCCCACTTTTTTACTCACCACCGGCCCAAAGCCGTCTTGGATTCTGCCGGTGTAAACCTCGCTGCCAGTCACGATCAGATGAACCTTGCGCGCCGGCATCGGCAAAATCTGCACGATTGGATGATCCTTGCACAGCGCCTCGGCGCGCTCGACCAACTCCTCTTTTACCAGGACGGGAATGGTTCGCGTGCCCGCGACCACTTCGCCCTTGCGAACGGGCCGGTCCGAATGCAGCGTGGCCAGCATCAGATCGCCCAACGAATTGAAACGATAAAGCAGATCGGCGTCAATTTTCAACAACCCGGATATCTCCGCCACCAGATTGACCCGCCCTTCGCTCGGATCGGTCAATCGCAAATTCGCCCCAGCCGCGGCTTTAGCCAACCGGCGCGCCGCGTCTTCTTCGTGCAGCTCATCCTTCTCTAGATTCATGACATAAATATTGGCCTTGCCGACATCCAAAAGTTTCGAAACATCTTCGGGTCGAATGATATGGCCGCGCCGAAACGCCGGCCCCTTATACTTGCCGGGGATGATCTCGGTAATGTCGTGGGCCAGCGGCAATCCTACCGCTTCTTCAACGGGTATGACTTTGAGCATTTGCGCGAACTCCTCGAAAATTCCTATATCGAATCCGGCGCAATTGTTCCACTCGCCCCTGGCTTTGTCCAGCAGGGTGGTGGTAATAACGATGGCCATGACCTTGACAGAACTCGTCCGCTACTTTCTCTACCTCGGCGCCTTCGGCTTCGGCGGTCCGGTGGCGTTAGTCGGTTTTATGCGCCGCGACCTAGTCGAGAAACGCGCTTCGATCAGCGAGGATACCTACAAGCTATCCCTGGCGCTGGCGCAGATCATGCCGGGCCCGCTCGCCGCCCAAGTTGCCATCGCCATCGGCTATTTCGAGGCCGGCATCGCCGGCGCGACCTTGGCCGGCATCGCCTTCGTGCTGCCGTCGTTTCTAATGGTGGTCGGCATCTCGTTAGTCTACGTCGCCTATGGCGGGCTTTGGTGGATGCAAGCGTTGTTCTACGCCATCGGCGCGACCGTGATCGCGATCATCGCGATTGCCGCCTACAAACTCGCCCGCGGAACCAACAAGCGCGATCCGCTGCTCTGGGGAATTTTCGTCGTCCTCACCGCCGTGACACTGTGGGCTCAGGCCGAGCTGGCGGAGTTTTTTATTTTAGCCGGCGTGGTAGTTCTTCTGGGTCGCGCCTGGCCGGGGTTGAAACAAGGAATACTGATGGCGCTCGGCGGCGTAGCTATGGGTTTGCTCATTTGGGCGCTTGAAGCTTGGCTGCGCCAATCTGGCACAGCAGGTAATTCCGGCAACGTGCTGGTGCAAATTCTTTTGTTCTTCACCAAAGCCGGCGCCTTCGTATTCGGCAGCGGTCTGGCGATCATCCCATTCTTGCAGCAAGGCGTCGTCCAGCAATTTGGCTGGTTGAACGATCACCAGTTTCTCGACGCAGTAGCTGTCGCCATGATCACGCCGGGGCCGGTGGTGATCACCGTTGCGTTCATCGGTTATCTCGTCGCCGGTTTGGCCGGATCGGTGATGGCCGCCATCGGCATATTCCTGCCGGTCTATATATTCACCATCGTTCCCGCGCCCTGGTTCAAACGCCACCGAGATAATCCGCAGCTCAAGGCTTTCGTCGACGGCGCCACCGCCGCAGCCACGGGCGCCATCACCGGCGCGGTCCTGGTATTGACCACGCGTGCGATTGTCGACCTACCGACGGTGGCGATCGCACTTATCAGTTTCGGCGTCCTATGGCGCTATAAAATACCCGAGCCGATCATCGTCTCGGTTGCCGGCCTGGTCGGCTTGGTCCTCTGGCCGATTTTTTACTGAGAGTGTGGAATGAAGTGGGTTACCCGAAAACAAATCCGCGTTAACCGCGTCGCCACGGCGTGGTTGATTCGCCGCTTCATCGATCC
>Ga0137461_1000323_pt1 | contig 10868 bp, 6 predicted proteins | sample EasRivERMGT746_2_FD_104650 | JGI IMG/M metagenome (GOLD analysis project Ga0137461, IMG submission 104650) | Soil microbial communities from meander-bound floodplain in the East River, Colorado, USA - East River MetaG ERMGT746_2 | ecosystem: Environmental > Terrestrial > Soil > Floodplain ... | reverse complement strand
ATCAACTTGATACAGCTGAACCTCTATCAATCAAATATAATAGGGCTTTTTATTTCCTCACTTCGTTGAATTCTGCTGAATTATAGGACAACAAATAATTATGTTTTAACCGAAAATATGTTATTTTTTATGTATAAGGTATTACTTATTTAAGTAATACTCTTTTGGAGGGAATATATTGTGCAGAGAATGTTTTTGCACGATAATTCTTTAAAATCTCTGTTACCACACACTTTATCTCAGAGCCCATTTAATTAATTATTGATGCCATTGTAGCTTCCGGTCCCGGTTGATTATATTAATTTAGTAATTTATTAGGATGTTATGTTCAAATCTTTTTTCTCAATTATTTGGATAGTTAGTACTGGAATTATATGGGGAGCGAACCATTATGTAGATAAGAATGCAAGTGGCTTGAATGACGGTACAAGCTGGGAAAATGCCTGGATTTCTTTTTCAAATATTAACTGGAATTTAGTTCAGGCTAGCGATACTGTTTTTATTTCCGGCGGAATAGATTCAACAGTTTATGATGAAACTTTATTCATCGGCAGTTCCGGTATAATTGGAAATCCCATCACTATTACAAAGGGACTTACTTCAGGGCATGACGGTCTTGTCATTATTCGCAATACCAACAATAATTATGCAATTGACATCGGAAACAAAAGCAATGTGATTGTGAGCGATCTGCATACACGAAGGCAAACAAGCGGTACATCAGTTAAAATTGATGGGGGTACCAATATAATTTTAAATGAACTTAACATTATTAATAATGCTGGTGGAATTAATCTTGAAAATTCAACAAACATTGAGATAAAGAATTGCAGAATCATTAGTGTGTTAAATTCTCCAGGCTTTACAGATGGTATTTACTCTCAGAGGAACCGGTTTATAAACGTTCACCATAATTACATCGAAATAATAAACAGCAATGAAGAAGGACACAATGATTGTATTCAAAGTTATCTGGACGGAACTGATTCAGGCAGTGTTTATGATGAATCAATGAAAGTTTGGAATAATATCCTTTACCAGAACAACACAAAAACATCAAACTCTTCCACAATATTTTTTTCTGATGGATTCGGCTGGTTTACTTTTTACAATAATTTGATGGTCCAACCTTATTCCAATAGTACAGGTATCGGTGCACAGCCAACGGGTACACAGAATATGAAAGTAAGAGCGTGGCACAATACTCATATTGCAGGAATTAATCATGATAAACCGTTTTATTTCAGATATCTTGAAATATTAGACTCACTGGATATTGTTAACAACCTGGTTTATAACTTAAGCGCTTTTGCTAAAGTTAAGCTTAATGATTCTCCGGAACTGAACATTAGAAGATGGAATTACAATTCATACTATTCCCCGGATTCATCTTGGACAATAATTGCGAATGTTGATGGGAGTATTAACTATGACTGGTCGCAATGGCGAACATTAGGACGAGACCAAAATGGCTTTAATGAAAATCCGGAAATGATTAACCCCCTGGTTCAACTGAATGGATTGGGGGATTACTCTCTGAAGGAAACCTCCATCTTAAGAGATGCCGGATTAAACCTTCAAACAGAAGTTGAGATACTTGGTTTACCATGGGAAACAATAGATGGTCAGCCCAGAGACACTTCACCGGATATAGGCGCTTTTACATATAATATAATTGATGTTACACCTCCTGAACTTTTAGCTGCTTTACTTATTGATTCTTCAAAATTAAGATTAACATTTTCGGAAATTCTTGAACAATCCGGAGCTCAAAACGTAAATAACTATTCAATATCTAATGGAATTCAGGTAATTACTGCTTCAGATAGTGCTCATCAGGTTACACTAACGACTTCGTCTCATTCAACCGGGACTTATATTGTTACGGTTAATAATGTTACAGACCTTGCTGGAAATATTATTTCACCAACGGCAAACTCGCAGCAATATGAATATATTCAACTTGATTTGACTCCACCGGAATTAATTGGAATACAGATTGTCCAACCAAACAGTGTTGTCCTAGATTTTTCAGAACCAATTGATTCTACCCAAATCGCGAATTTGCAGAATTACCACATATCAAACCAAGTTGAGGTAATGGGTGCTTGGCTTAATAATACACAGAAACGAATAGTTCTATCGACAACCGCCCACGACTCTGATTTTGTGTATTCGATCATAATAAGCGAAATAACAGATCTTAGTGGAAATGTTATTTCAGAAGAAGCAGATTCATTGCTCTACAAATTGATCGATTTCTCACCGGTATTATTCCTGCAGCATTTGATTAACGAAGTGGAGGCATCTGCATCCGATCCTGGTATGATTCCAAATAAAACTCTTGATGGGTTATTATTTTCCGATCCAGACACAAGCTCAAAATGGACAGCGGATAATTTGCCTCAATGGATACAATACGATCTCGGTTCCGTAAATACAATCAACCTGATTGCAATATCTTTTAATGCATGGAATATTGGAAGCATCTATGAATATTCTGTTCGAATTTCAGTAGATGGGAATGAATGGACCGAAATAATTTCTAACCAATTTTCATCAAGCCAGGAGTGGACATTTAATTTTTCCGATTCAATTGATACCAGGTATGTCCGCATCATTTGTCTATCAAATAATCAAACAAATAATGCCGGTATTTGGGAAACACGCATCTTTGGTCCTGATTCGCTTGTACCGGTAGAACTAATTTCCTTTACGGCAGAAGTGAACGGAGATAATAATGTTGAATTATTCTGGACTACTGCAACTGAAGTGAACAATCAACGATTTAATATTGAAAGGAAATTAGAAACTCAGGAATACACTATCATTGGCACTCTGGCTGGTCATGGCACGACTTCACACATCACTCAATACCATTTTATTGATGAAACTTTTGAACGGGGTTTGAAAAAATACCGATTGCAGCAAATAGATTATAACGGACAATTCACCTATAGTTACGAGATTGAAGTTGTTGTGAACAATCCTATTGAATTTAATCTTGATCAGAATTATCCAAATCCGTTTAATCCAGTTACAAAAATTAAATTTAGTGTGCCGGTTACTGCAAAAGTTTCTTTAAGAATTTATAATGTGATTGGAGAACAGCTTTCAGTTTTAATTGATAAGGAATTCGATGCAGGAACTTATGAAATTGATTTTAATGCTTCGCGTTTACCAAGCGGCATTTATTTTTATAAGATTCAGGCCGCTGAATTTGTTCAAACTAAAAAGATGATCCTGATGAAGTGATAAGTATTATTTCCAAAATAACATCCTATCTTGTAGTTTGTCTGATTATCATACATTAATTATTCTCAATATAATTATATGACATCTCCCGAACTTAAAAAGAGGTTAAAACCCAATATTATTGATGGTACATAGATTGCCCGGTAAAAACTAATACTAAACAGTGAGGGCAAATGGAATTAGTATATTATATCATTTTTTTAATTGTATTAGGATTAACACTTTTCAAAAAAATAAGAACAATGCTGTAGTATTATTTTACAGTATTATTTCTTAATATAATTAAGAAGCAATTGATTTAACCCCTGTTATTCCTCCTTGGATTTCTAATGAGTTGAGAACAGGGGTTAATTTTTTTTATTGGAATTACCACTTAAGTCTCCGAAATAACTCAAAATAATTACAAGATTAATTGACCACAGAATTCCACTTGACAAAATCAGAATTCATTGTTTATCCGTTCGGTAAGTATAACTACCCAATTTTTCTAAAATGCCTTTTACACCCGAAAATTCAAATAAAATTATACTCGCTAAAATCAAAATAAATGCGACTTTTTAATCTTCATAATGCAAATATTAAACGTTTTGAGACTTTTTGGGCATTTATATGCTTTCCGGCACTCGTCTGGTAAGAATTTTGCTATTGGTACAGCACCTAATTGATTAGATCATTTAATAATAATATCTCGGTGAAATATGGAAGATCAACTGCAAGTAGAAGTGGTTAAGCTGGAAGAAGAACTCAGTAAGCTTAGATCTGCTGTTGAATATATTGAAAGCGCAAAATTATCTATTGAGTCAGCTTCCAAAATTATTAATACTATAACAAAAATGAAGGATGAGTTTGAAAAACTGTCAACCAGTGCTCATTTGATTATTCAAAAATTAGATAAAATAGATTTTCCTTCAAGGCTGGATAAATTGGATTCGAATATCAGTTCCGCAAATCAGAATATAACTGAGTCTCTTGGACGAGTCGAGGCAAATGAGAGAGGTGTGCGTGATGAGTTGAAATCATCATCAAAGAGTGTCTTGAATGAGATACACGAAAGTTCAAGAAACATTTTCAACGAGTTTACAAATCAAACAAAAGCAATTCGAGGAATTCAGTATGTTTTAATTATAATTTTTTCGTTGTTGTTTGCACTCGGAATGTTCACATATTTTAAGTGATGTGTAAATTTGTAAATTTTAGAAATTAAGTCAGCCTCTACTCAGATCAATAATTATTACCAAACAAATCTGTCTTTAAGAAAGTATTTTCTCCCTTAAATACTCTTATCATAAGGTATGAATATTCTATTCGTTCATAAGAAATAAAAAAAATCAGGGGGGATTTAAATGAGGATGAAATAAAAAAGGTGGTAATTTTTTAATGAGCCGGCTCTTTTTTAAAAATTAAGCGCTGCTATTGTAAACTTCCGGATTTCATTATCAGTGAATTCTTTGAAATTATAGCGTATATAATTTTCATTTTTCAGATCCTCCTCTTCGTACCATTTATACCTGATCTGGGAGAACCCTAATATTTGCAAATCGGTTAGTACTGAGTTGTGGAATTTCTCCAATGATTTTCTAATCTGAAAATCTTTGTGTGTAAATACAATCAGTTTATTTCTATCAAGTGAATAAACATTCACTTTATAATTTTCCAGCCATAATTTTTCAGCTAAAAATTTTCCGTAAAACTCCCTTATCTTTGGCAATAATCGCAGCTGCAGCTTAACAATCCTGTCCGTTGCTTTGTTATGCAACCTTTCGAGATCAGCATCTGTTGAATCGGCCTTGTCGTACCTTGGTAATAAGTCATACCAGTAATTTAAATCCATTAATGTATTCTTACAGGCTTGCCAATTATTTAAATTCATATTATATCCATCAATCGAGCTTATTATTTTCTCCAATTCAGCATATTGCTTTGACTTTTCAGGGATATAAGTAGAAATAGCTGTACCAATCACTACTAAAATCAATAATGCGATAGCAAAGGAGATTATATATCTGTTTCTCTCATCCCTGTTCAGCATTTTACCTTTCCTTAAAATTGATTGAAAAATAAGGATTTTAGAACACTATCTATGCCAAATTATACTCTCATTTTTCAGAATAAAACCGTGATTATTTCACATTTTTTTAGAGTAATATTTACAATTTGCGCAGAAATTTAATTAAGTGAGAGATGGGCAAGACCTGACTATTGAATTGCCTGAGCACGCTTGAAACGAATTAGCGCTACAAACCTTGGAGAGCAAAGAGCCAATAATCTCTTAAATTACTTGAACAATTTGTCTAAAGACGATTTATCTTTTTTTCGTCGAAGGATCCCGAAAGCTGCCGTTGTGAATGCAGCGACTAAAATAATTACAACTAAATAAATTATTATCATTTAATTTGTGTACGATCTGAAGACAACTCCCGGCTTAACAGTTGTGTCCGATTTGAAATTATTAATTGCTATCTCTAAAGAATTAAAAACTCTTATCAAGCCCGATAATCCTGCAACTTTAGAAAACTCTGTTGACTGTGCTGAAGGAAGAACAATTCGCATTTCACCATTCCGTTGGGAAATGATCCGGTGAATATTTACTAAGATTTGAATAAAGGTTGAATCAATCATCGAACAAATGCTCAGGTCTATAATTATTTTTAAATATCCTGAATGTATATCACTCTGCAATCTTTCCCAGAATACCTTTGCTTCAATAAGTGTAATATTTGTAAGATTAACTTTTTCAATTACAATATCATCCACTGTTTCTCGTCTAAAGTATTCCATAGAAAGTCCTATTTATTTTTAGGTTTTCGACACTCGAGGAAGAGGAATCAGAGTAGTTAGGTTTTTAACAGATGCATTTACCCAATGTATATGCCAAATAATTTTTATTGAATTGTTGGATATTTTCACCCAAATCAGATAATAATTTTATTTAAGTTATCAGAATGAAACAGGGAATAGTATCATTTAAAGTCTAAGCTTAGTATCAGGCAATATTTTTGAAATGAATAGAAAAATTTTTGAAAAGATCAAGAATCAGTAAATAGACAGGCAATTTATTTTTTGAAGATATTATCAAGCAGATCGAGCAATTGATCCCTGGTAAATGGCTTTGACACATAATGCGTAAAACCAATCGAAAGAAATTTTTCTCTGTCTCCCAACATTGCATAAGCGGTGATCGCAATCATCGGAATTTTTTTATAATGATCGCCCAGTTCTTTTATACGGGACATCGCTTCTATTCCGTCAATTCCTTTAAGGTTGATGTCCATCAGAATTGCATCATACTGTTTTATCTTAGCTGATTTTATGGCGTCAGCGCCGTCCATCACATGCTCAATATTAGTGAATGGATTAAGATAAGCGCGAATAATATCTGCATTCACTTTATCATCTTCAACCAGCAGTATATTCGGTTTGAATGATAATTCAAATGACTTCGATTTTGTTGCAACTGCTCCCTGATTATCCGGAGTCAATTTCCTTCGACGACCGGAATCCGGGAATGTCACCGTAAAGGTAGAACCTAACCCAACCCTGCTTTGGAGTGAAATTGAACCGCTCATTAATTCGACGAATTTCTTTGTTACAGTAAGTCCAAGGCCGGTGCCTTCATAGTGTCTCGATAAGCCTTCACTTACCTGACGGAAAGGTTCAAAAACTTTTTCATGAACTTCTTCCGGTATGCCGATTCCGGTATCAATTATTTTAACACGAATTACCTGTTCAGAATCCTCCGGAGATAAGTGTGCATTAATTGTTATGCCCCCTTTAAATGTAAACTTGATTGCGTTATTAAGAAGATTATTAAATATCTTGAATACAATTTGCCTGTCACCAAAAATGTATGGAGTTTCCGCCGGCAAGATTAACTCTAAATATAAATTCTTTTTTTCAGCAACAGGTTTAAATAATTTGACTGATTCTTTTAGTACATCATTTAAATCAACAATTTCGAACTGCAATTCTGTTTTATCTGCTTCAATTCTTGAAAGATCAAGAATGGAGTTTAAGGTATCTATTAAGCGCTGACCACTAATAAGAATAGTGTTCGCCATATCCTTATAAACCATGTTATCAATTTCATTCGAAAGTATTTCTGCATATCCCAGAATTCCGACGAGCGGTGTACGAAGTTCATGACTCATATTTGTAAGGAAGCTCGACTTAAGCCTGTTAGATTCTTCAGCAGCCCTTTTTGCGATTAATAATTCCTCTTCTTTTTGCTTTCTCTCTGTTATATCTTCTTTTATTGCAACAAAATTTACTATCTCTTTATTTTCATCAAATATTGGTGAGATTGAAGCATACTCCCAGAAAAACTCACCGTTCTTTTTCTTATTATAGAACTCACCTCTCCATTGTATGCCGGAGAGAATTGTTTCCCAAAGATCTTTGTAAAAAGATTCTGTATGTTTTCCGGAGTTTAATATGTTTGGTTTCTTACCAATCACTTCATCGAAAGTATATCCTGTGACTTCAGTAAATTTTGGATTAACATATTCCAACCTGCCATTCTTATCTGTAATTTCAATTGAGACAGGACTTTGTTCTATCGCCTTATTAAGCTTCCGGAGATTTGATTCTGTCTGAATACGATCGCTGATGTCGTGAATAATGGAAAATAAATATTGTTTTTGGTTGATTACAATTTGACTGGAAAAAATCTCTACAAAACGAAAAGTGCCGTCGGCAAGCATATGGCTGGAAATAAATGAAAATTGATTTTGATTTTTTATTTTTTCAATTCGCTCAATCGATTCTTCAGGAGAGAGACGGTTTAGATCTGAGATTGTCATAGATTGCAATTCATCTACAGTGTATCCATAAAATGTTGATGCAGCTTTATTAACCTGTTTTATATTACCAGTTTCCGGGTCAATTATTAGCATGATTGATTTCGTATTTTCAAATAGTGAACTATACCTTCTCTCGCTATCTCTTAGTTCTGCCAGGTTTCTTTTTGAATCTGTTAGATCAATAATTATTCCTCTCGACCCTACCACTTTGTCTTTTTCAATTATTGGAGTAGAATATATCTCCGCCGGGAATGTTGATCCATTCATCCGGACAAGCAGGTATTCAAACTCGTCTGGAGTTTTACCGGTTAAAGTGATTGATAAATTTTTTCTTGCAATTTCATGATTTGAAGGTGAAATAAAACTGAAAACATTGATTTTATTGATATCCATTTCATAAGGTATTCCGAAAGTTTTAAAAGTAATTTTGTTGCAGAACAGAAGATTACCATAAGTATCAATTTCAAATACGATTTGCGGGAGTAAATCCGCAAGTTCCCTGAATCTTCTCTCACTTCGCGTTATAGCAGCTTCATTCTTCCTGCTTTCCGTAACATCGACAACAGCAACTAATCGTGCTTCCCTGGAATCATCAAGATTAATTAATCGGGAAAACACGTTTACAAAAATTATTGTTCCGTCCTTTTTCTTGTGGCGAAAGATTCCGGAACGTTCTGGAATCTGAGCTGATTTCTTCAGGTGATCTTCAAATAGTGGAACATCTTCAATTGGCCGCAGATCCTTTACGGTCATATCAAGAAATTCATTAATGGTGTATCCGTATGAATTGACTGCTGAGGAATTGACTTCAAGAATTTTTAACGATTCAATGTCATAAATAATCATTGGCAGTGGGTTGTCAGAAAAGAAATTCTTTTTATTTAACTCATCAATATTTTTTGAATTGTTCATCCGGTTGCAATCTGTACATATACCAACGTTTACAAATATTCGCCTAAAAACGATTTTAAATTTTGAAGGAAAGAAGTATTTTATAAAAGTAGTTGATTGAAATGTTATAGAATTGATTTTGCTTAAAACATTTCTTCCTTCAAAAAATCAAATATTTCTATACCAGAATATGTAATAAAGTTTTACACTGTAAGTAATGATGATGACCAGAAATAACTTTATCACATGGTAATAATTAAACTAAAGAACTATTGCCAAAATAATATAATTGACAGACTAAATCTAATAGTAATCCAAAATTCAAATTAATTTTGAGGGTAGGGAGAAATTTGAAAATATTTTTGCCCGGAAGATTGCTTTGAAGATACGATTTAAAAACCGCGGTTCTTAACTTTTGTGCAGCTCCTGCTTTGAAGATTCCGTCGGGACGAGTCTGGTTTCGGTTTGGGAAAAATTAGTTATATGCTCTCCGCCAAAATTTTTAAAGCAATCCTTCATATTAATTTCATTGAAATTCAGATCGAGAATATCACTCCGCTTCACGGAAACAGATAAAACCGGTATAGAATGGTTTTTCTTTGTTGAAGTATCCTCATAATGAACGATCCCGCGGAAAGTAATTTCATCCAAAGCATTAACTTTATCCAAATGTAAAAGTTCATATAACGACTTAAAAGTTATTTGGTACAATATTAATTCGTATCGCTGATTTAATTCAGAATCAGAAAAGCGTACCTCAACAAATTTTTGCTGATCTTCAGAATATATTATTTCTTTAATATTACTGAATTCTTTTATTGACGGCAGACCATATTCAAGGAACAGGAATTTTGTACCCTCATTATATTTTAAACTTATTTTTCTTTTAAAACGGATATTTGCAAAAACTGAATTTGATAAAACCAATTCACAGTATTTTTCAACTGCAAAAGGTTTAAAGTTTTGGTAACCTTCTTTAAAAGTTCTTGATCGATCGCTTATCTCTGATTTTTTATTTACCCATTCTTCCAGCTTCAGCTCATGATCTTTCTCGAACAATCTGAGTTTTTCATAATAGTCTGTTTCCTTTGTCTTGTTTCGCGCTTCGATTGATTCTTTTTTCTTTTGCCAAATCAAATGATCTCTCTGGAATTCAGAGTTAAGTTTTTCGATCGCCTGTTTTTTTCTAAAAGGAATTATTTCATCTTTTAAATTAAACTTGTACTGGTAATAAGTGTCATCAAGTTTGGGTTCCGGAGGGATTCTCTCGAGTGATGGAATGGATGGAGCAGATTCTTTTTGGGGCTGAGGATTGTTTTCGTAAAATTCATTTAGAAGAAGGTCCCAGCTTATCTCCGGCAAAGATTGTGACACGTCAGGAAAAACGCTTAGTTCACTATTTAATTTCTTTTTTATACCATCAGTGATTATCTGTGCAAATTCCCTGGAGGAATTTAACATCATTCTTTCTTTTTCATAGTAATATCCTAGAAAATCTTTTGAAGCTAATTTTGCAGCACGTTTTAAAACTTCATCGACATTCTCACCTTTCACTGATTCAATTAATTTGCCCGATTTATCCGTAACTCTCACTTCATAATTCATTTTCATTCCGGAATTATTTATTGAATGGATATAATAATTTGAATCCTAATCAAAACTTTGCACTTGAATTATAATTAATGGAGTGTGAGAATCCGGATAAAGCTTGGGAAGGGATTTCACACGACTCATCACCACGATTAAAATACATCAAATTTAGTACCTTTCGAAAACTTCATTTATAGTCTGTTTGAATTCCAGAACTTGTAAATTTTCCCCGTTTAAAGCAATTTATACTTCCGGGAGTACCTGAGTCGGGTTGCAAGTTAGTTAGGTTTTAATGGTGTCATGAATGATCATACACAAAGAATAATTCTGATT
>Ga0137461_1000322_pt1 | contig 10869 bp, 6 predicted proteins | sample EasRivERMGT746_2_FD_104650 | JGI IMG/M metagenome (GOLD analysis project Ga0137461, IMG submission 104650) | Soil microbial communities from meander-bound floodplain in the East River, Colorado, USA - East River MetaG ERMGT746_2 | ecosystem: Environmental > Terrestrial > Soil > Floodplain ... | reverse complement strand
TGTATTTTTCTTGCAATAAGATCTTTTCCGGTTCCTGTTTCACCAGCAATCAAAACTGTTTCATTTGTCGGAGCAAAAATTTCAACCAGTTCAAATACTTTATGCATAACAGGTGAATCAGTAAGTATTTCAGAAAAATCTCTTCTCTCCGGTTTAGTTTCAATGAATGTTTTCCTTAATGAATCACGCTCTGTTTCCAATAATTTTTTTGCAAGAGCTCTTCGTATAGTTAGAAACAATCTGTCTGTATCTGGTGGTTTGGTAATAAATTCATATGCACCAAGCTTTACAGCTCTTAATGCAATTTGCACTTCGTTGACTGCGGTTATCACTATAACAGGAATAGAAGGATAATCAGCATAAACTTTTTCCAAAAGATCAAGTCCGTTCATTTCCGGCATAAATATATCAAGCAATATCAGGTCAATATCTGTGCGTTCCAGTAATGGCAGAACTTTGAGCGGATTCTGTTCCGTGATTATGTTTGTATAGCCTTCCTCAGTAAGTACACTTTTTATTAGTTCCAGGTAAGAAGGTTCATCATCAACAATTAGTATCGGACTGCTTTCCAATTTGATTCCGTTTTTTTTAGAATATTTTAATTAGAAATTAATGAATAATTTGCCACAAAAACCATCATAATACTATTAAAAATCATGCCATCATTACACGTGTTATCCAGGTTACAGAAATAGTCTTCGCTTTTTGTTATTTTCGATTAGTAAATAATTAATATTTTTCACGAATTAGGTGGAAAAATGACCGCAAACATAGATATGATTAAAAAAACCTACGGATCTTACAGTGAAAAACTTAATAAAATAAGGAAAGTTTTACATCATCCTTTGACCTATGCAGAGAAAGTGCTTTACACTCATCTTTGGGATACGGCAATTAGGGAATATGAACGTGGAAAAAATTACGCAGAACTTGCCCCGGATCGGGTTGCTATGCAGGATGCAACTGCTCAAATGGCATTGCTTCAATTCATGTCTGCCGGCAGAAAAACTACCGCAGTTCCAACAACTGTTCATTGCGATCATTTAATTCAGGCTCAGGTTGGGGCTAAAGATGATCTGCTTCGGGCAAATGAAGAAAACAAAGAAGTTTTTAATTTTCTTGAAAGTATCTCTTGTAAATATGGAATCGGATTCTGGAAACCGGGTGCCGGAATTATACACCAGGTCGTTTTAGAAAATTATGCTTTCCCGGGCGGCTTGATGATCGGAACTGATTCTCACACTCCGAATGCTGGAGGATTAGGAATGATTGCCATCGGTGTTGGCGGTGCTGATGCTGTTGATGTTATGGCAGGAATGCCATGGGAATTAAAATGGCCGAAAATAATCGGAGTGAAATTAACTGGAAGAATGAATGGCTGGACTTCAGCCAAAGATGTGATTCTTAAACTTGCAGGAATCCTCACAGTGAAAGGTGGAACTGGTGCGATCGTTGAATATTTTGGAGATGGGGCATCAACTATTTCTTGTACAGGAAAGGGAACGATATGTAATATGGGTGCTGAAATTGGTGCAACAACATCTGTTTTTCCGTTTGATGAAAAAATGTTTTCTTATCTCAAAATTACAGCCCGGACTGATGCAGCAGATTTAGCTGAAAAATTATCAGATGAACTTAAAGCTGACAAAGAAGTTCTTGCTTCTCCTCAAAAATATTTTGACCAGGTAATTGAAATAAATCTTGATATTCTTGAACCGCATTTAAACGGTCCATTTACACCGGATAAAGCATGGCCGGTTTCTCAAATGAAAAAAGCCATTAAAGAAAATAATTATCCGGATAAAATCAGTGTTGCATTAATTGGAAGCTGTACAAACTCCAGTTATGAAGATATTGATCGTTCTGCCAGTATTGCAAGACAAGCGAAAGCAAAAGGATTGAAAACCAAATCTCAATTCACTATTACTCCAGGATCAGAACAGGTTAGAGCAACCATTGACAGAGACGGACAGCTTAAGGACTTGACTGACATAGGAGGATTAATTTTAGCAAATGCCTGCGGACCATGCATTGGAATGTGGAAGAGAATGGATATCAAAACGGGAGAGAAGAATACAATCATAACTTCATTCAATAGAAATTTTGCGAAAAGAAATGATGGTAATCCTGAAACACTTGCATTTGTTGCTTCTCCTGAATTAACAACAGCTCTTGCAATCGCCGGAAGTCTTTCATTTAATCCATTGACGGATGAACTTATTAACGAAAAAGGTGAAAAGGTAAAACTGAATGCGCCTGTTGGTCAGGAACTTCCTCCGAAAGGATTCGATGAAGGAAGCAGCGGATTCATTCCTCCGGCAAAAGATGGAAGTAAAGTTGATGTCAAAGTAGATCCGAAAAGCGAAAGATTACAATTACTCACGCCGTTTACTCCATGGGATGGAAAAGATTTATCAGATCTTCCTGTTCTTTTAAAAGCTGCTGGTAAATGTACAACAGATCATATTTCGATGGCTGGCCCCTGGTTAAGATTTAGAGGGCACCTTGATAACATTTCAAACAACATGTTTATCGGTGCAACAAATGCTTTTAATGGTCAGACAGGAAAAGTAAAAAATATATTCACCAATGAAACTAAATCTGTTCCTGAAGTTGCACGGGAATACAAAGCAAAGGGAATCAGCTGGGTTGTTGTCGGTGATGAAAATTACGGCGAAGGATCTTCGCGTGAACATGCAGCAATGGAGCCAAGATTTTTAGGCGGAAGAGCTATCATCGTGAAAAGTTTTGCAAGAATTCATGAAACCAATCTTAAAAAACAAGGAATGCTGCCGCTTACATTTTCTGATCCGAAAGATTATGATAAGATTAAAGAAGATGATAAAGTTGATTTATTGATTTCCAAAATTGCACCCGAGAAACAAGTTAAGATGCTTGTTAAGCATAAAGACGGAAGTAAGACTGAGGTAATGTTAAATCACACAATGAATGCTGCGCAGATTAAATGGTTCAAAGCAGGAAGTGCACTTAATCTGATTGCAAAAAAACAGAAATAGAATATTATATGGTGCAGATGATTTTCTTAGATGTGACTGTTACGGTTGATTTTATTTTTTAGAAAATAAAATACAGCGATTATAAAAAATGATCCGAACAAAACATCTGAAGCATAGTGAGCTCCGATGACGACCCTGCTTGATGCAAGCACAATTCCCCAGCAGCAAATCAAACAAAAAACTAAATATTTCAGCCAACGATTTTTATTATCCATTAAAATTATAAGCGGAAAAATAATCCAACCCATCGCTGCATGACCAGATGGAAAAGAATCAAAACCAGTTAAGCCCTGAGGTAAATACCACGGCGTGAAATTAGAAAACAATTCATCAAGTTCTCTGAACCGTACACGGCCCCAAAGAGTTTTTACCAGTTGAATGCAAATTATATATCCCCACAAACCTAGAGCGATAGTAATCTTTGAGAAATTAATTGAAGTGTCTGATAACTTGATTTTTTTAATTTCGAGTACAATGAGAATGCCTGAGTTCAGAATAACAGATACTCCGGAAATTAAAAAATAATAGTTGGTTCCTGACTGCTCAAACAATGTAAAATTTGTTATAAGCACATCGAGAGTGTAAAGTATTAATAGATTCGCTGCAATCAAGCAGAATGCTTTCTTCAAAAACAGCAGTCTTGTTTTATTAGTGATCAGGTAAGCATAATAAATATAGATTCCGGCAAGGAGTACAAATATTCCCGGAATCATTCCATAATCCTGTAAAAATTTTGCCCAGGACGAATTATTATTTACGACCGATTTTGAAATTTCCAGATCATAAATTCCGGTAATCACTGCAAGCACTGCACATAGAAGAAACAGCGAAAGAATTTTATAATTAATTTGTCTCATTTCCTCATCTAATCTAACTAACATTGCATGAATATGTTTCAAATTGTCTGCAAATTTATGACTGTTTCTCTATATTCAAATACTATCTTTCTAAAAATAATGATTCAATTTTTTAAACCAGTATTTGTTATTACGATTTTGGAGATACCGGTTTAAACTTCATTTTTCTAAACAGAATAACTGAATTAGTATGAACAGACCGCATGATCAGATACTTGTAATTTTCGGTGCGTCCGGTGACCTTACAAAACGTAAACTGCTTCCTGCTCTTTACGCTCTCGAAGTTCAAAAATTATTGCCGGATAAATTTGCTGTTATCGGTGTAAGCCGTACCGGTTTAAGTGATGAGGATTTCAGAAATTCTATGAAAGATGGAATTAAAAGGTACTGCGAAAACGGAGCGAAGAATAATATCGATGAATTTCTTAAAAAAATATTTTATCAAAGTGTTGATGCTAAAGATTCAGCATCATACAAGAAATTAATAACTAAACTATCAGAAATACGTAAGTCATTTAATATAAAAGGGAATACAATATTTTATCTTTCTACTCCGCCGGAACTTTACGGAATCATTCCGGAAAATCTTGCCAAAAATAATTTAAATAAAGAAGATGACGGCTGGAAAAGAGTAATCGTTGAAAAGCCATTCGGATACGATCTTGAAAGTGCTGAAATACTTAATTACTCTTTGCAAAAAGACTGGCATGAAGAACAAATTTACAGGATTGATCACTATCTCGGAAAAGAAACAGTTCAGAATGTTCTGGTGACGAGATTTTCAAATGGAATTTTTGAACCGCTCTGGAACAGAAACTACATTCATCATATTGAAATAACTTCCGCTGAAGATATCGGAGTTGAAAAGCGCGGTGGTTACTATGAAGGTTCAGGTGCTTTGCGGGATATGGTTCAGAATCACCTTTTGCAATTGGTCGGGTTAATGGCAATGGAACCTCCGGCGTCAATTGATCCTGACTCAGTCAGAAATGAAACGGTAAAAGTTTTTGATTCACTCCGCCCGGTTAAAGAAGACCAGGTTATTAATACTGCAATTCGCGGACAGTATCTTTCTTCAACTATTAAAGGTGAAAAAGTAAAAGGTTACCGCGAAGAGCACGGAGTTGATCAGAATTCTAAAACTGAAACTTACGCTGCGCTAAAATTTTATATTGATAACTGGAGATGGGGAGGTGTTCCTTTTTACATTAGAACCGGTAAACGTTTACCAACCCGTGTAACAGAAGCAGTAATTCATTTTAAACCGACACCACATTATTTATTCTCACAGGATCGTGGTGATAATGCCTGCAATCAGCTTGTTATAAGGATACAGCCCGATGAAGGAATATTATTGAAGTTTGGTATGAAAACTCCCGGAACAGGATTCGATGTGCAGACTGTTAATATGGATTTTCATTATTCCGATTTATCGCATCAAAGAATTCCAACCGCATACGAAAGATTGCTGCTTGACAGCATGAACGGTGATTCAACATTATTTGCCCGTGGTGATGCAGTGATGGCTGTCTGGAAATTTTTGGATCCTGTTCTTAAAGCATGGAAAAATGATTCTGCAATTCCTGTCTATGGTTATCCGGCGGGAACCTGGGGTCCTGAAAAAGCTGATGACCTGATTGAAGAAAAAAATATGACATGGCGTTACCCCTGTAAAAATTTATCAGACGACGGAATCTATTGCGAACTGTAATTAACGGAGACGGCAGGCCGGAAGCCGAAAAGATGATTTTTGATAAAAAGAGAATTAAAATATTTAATAGTTCCTCAGAACTATCCAACTTTTTCTGTGAAGAACTTTTAAAATTATCTCTGAAGAAGGAACGCATTTTCTTAGCTCTTTCTGGCGGAAGCACACCCAAAATAATTTTTCAAACTATAATAAAAGATTTCAAAGAAAAAATTCAATGGGAAAAAATTAATTTATTTTGGGGTGATGAAAGATGTGTCCCACCCGACAGCGAAGAAAGTAATTTTGGTGTGACAAAAAAATATCTGTTCGACTATATTGACATTCCGAAAGAAAATGTTCATCGCATAAAAGGAGAAGCGGATCCTTTTGATGAAGCTGAAAGATATTCGAAAGCGATTAAAAATAATGTTCCTTTTTACAATGATCTTCCACTATTTAATATGGTGATGCTTGGAGTTGGTGAAGACGGACATACTGCTTCAATTTTTCCTAATCAAATGAATTTATTGAATTCTGAAAAAATCTGTGAAGTTGCTATTCATCCAGCTTCAGGACAAAAACGAATTACATTAACAGGAAAAGTCATCAATAACGCTGAACGAATTATATTTCTGGTAAACGGGGAAAGCAAATCAAAAATAATCAAGGAATTACTTAAAGGTGAAGACAAAGAAAAATATCCTGCAGGAAATATTCTTCCTCTTCATGGAAAGCTTGAATACTATCTTGATGCGAGTGCTGCAAAATATTTGACCCAAAAATGAATGAAGGTTCTTTCAGAATTTCTTAACTTTGAACAACATTTTAAATTAATAACACAAAAAACTGAGGATACTATGAGCAAGTTAAATGAATTGGCAAGACTCGGGCAGTCAGTCTGGCTGGATTTTATCAGCAGAAAATTATTAGTCAGCGGTGAGCTAACCAAACTGATTGATGATGGTTTGAGAGGAATGACTTCAAACCCGACGATTTTTGATAAAGCAATTTCAAAAAGCACTGATTATGATAACGACATAAAGCAGCTCGTAAACAATGAATATTCTATCGATGATATTTATGAAAAGCTTGTGCTAAAGGATATCGGACTGGCTGCAGATGAAATGAAAAAAGTTTATGATCAGACAAAAGGATTCGACGGTTATGTAAGTATTGAAGTAAATCCATTACTTGCAAACGACACTAAAGAAACTATAACACAAGCAAAGCATCTTTATAAAGAGCTTAGCAGACCGAACATCATGATAAAGATTCCCGGAACGCAGGAAGGGCTTCCTGCAATTACTGAAGTTCTGGGTTCAGGTATAAATGTAAATGTGACTTTGATTTTCAGCACCGATAGCTACAAAAAAGTAGTCGAAGCATTTTTAGCAGGTCTTGAAAAATTTGATAAAGCCGGAGGTGATATCAGCAAACTAGCTTCTGTTGCTTCTTTCTTTGTCAGCCGGGTTGATACTGCTGTTGATAAAGAACTGGAAGCAAAAGGAAATAAAGACCTATTGGGAAAAATTGCGGTTGCAAATTCAAAAATTGCTTTTGAAATTTCAGAAAAAATATTCAGCAGTGAAAGATGGAAAAAACTTGCTGACAAAGGTGCAAGAAAGCAGCGGCTTCTCTGGGCAAGTACCGGAACAAAAAATCCTGCTTACTCGGATATTCTTTACATCGATGAACTCATTGGACCCGATACAGTAAACACGATGCCCCCGGATACTATTAAGTTTTTTATTGATCACGGAAAAGTTGAACTCACACTTGATAAAGGAATTGAGGAAGCTAAAAGTCAATTAAAAAAACTAAAAGAACTTGGAATCGATCTGACAAAAGTTACTGATAAATTATTGACCGATGGCGTAAAATCATTTTCAGATTCATTTGAATCTTTAATCGCAAGCCTGGATGACAAGGTGAAAAAGATCAAACAAGAGGTCACTGTATGAAGTTCGAATCCGGTAATTACACTGATTTAATTGCTGAAAAGATATTCGATTTAAATGCTGAAAGAATTGTTGACAGGATCTGGGAAAAAGATTTTACTGTCTGGAGTGATAAGCCGGATGAAGTATCAAACAGGCTTGGCTGGCTCGACAGCATTCAGTCCACAAAAAAATCTTTGAATGAAATAAATGAATTTGTTGCTACGGTTAAGAAAGACAAATTGCAGAATGTTTTATTAATGGGAATGGGCGGTTCAAGTCTTGCACCTGAAGTATTCAGCAAAGTTTTTAAAACGAAAAAAGGATTTTTAAAACTTTTTGTTCTTGATAGTACTGATCCGGGAACGATACTCAATTATTCACGTAAGCTTGATCCTGCAAAAACACTTTACATTGTCTCCACAAAATCGGGAGGAACCGTTGAAACAATTTCATTCATGAAATATTTCTATAATCATGCTTTGAAGAAAGTTGGGAAAGGAAAAATCTCCAAACATTTCGCAGCCATTACAGATCCCGGCAGCGGACTTGAACAGATGGCAAAGGATCTTAACTTTAGAAAAATATTTTTAAATGATCCGGACATCGGAGGAAGATATTCAGCGTTGTCATTGTTTGGAGCTGTTCCTGCTGCACTTATTGGTGTTGATCTGTTGAAACTATTAGATCGTGCTTCTGAAACTGCTGAACAATGCAGAGAGTCAGGAGTTGAAATTCCAAAAAATGAAAGTGCTGTACTTGGAGTGATAATAGGAGTAATGGCGAACGAAGGTAAAGATAAAATCACGTTCTTTACTTCAGAAAAATTCTCATCATTTGGCGCATGGGTTGAACAGCTTATTGCAGAAAGTACAGGGAAAAATAGTAAGGGAATTCTTCCGGTTGATCTGGAACCAATCCAGCCTTCAGGAAATTATTCAGACGACAGGTTGTTTGTGCACTTCAGATTAAAGGACGATTTATCAATTGATTCTAAAATTAAATCATTAAAAAAGTCCGGTCACCCGGTAATCACAATTGAACTGAATGACAGCTATGATCTCGGCAAAGAATTTTTCCGGTGGGAATTTGCAACTGCGATCGCCGGATGGGCAATGAGCATTCAACCATTTGATCAACCGAATGTTGAGCAGGCAAAAATTATTGGACGCAAAATGGTAAATGAGTATAAAGCAAGCGGAAAGCTTCCCGGATTAAAAACCTCATTTGATAAAAACGGGATAAAAGTTTATGGTGAAGCGAACGGAAAAAATCTGAATGAAATACTTAAGAATTTTTTCTCAGGAAGTAAAAGCGGAAAAAATTATGCTGCAATTCACGCATATGTAAAACCGGATAAAAAAGTTTGGGATTCATTACAGACACTGCGTAATAAAATTTTGAAGAAGTATAAAATTGCAACCACACTCGGTTATGGACCGCGGTTTCTGCACTCAACCGGACAGCTTCACAAAGGTGATTCGGGAAATGGAATGTTCATTCAGATTCTGGGTGATATGCCGAAAGACGCAGCAATTCCTGATGAAGCGGGTAATGAAAAATCATCAATCACATTTGGAATATTAAAAACAGCGCAAGCACTTGGCGACAGGCAGGCTTTGCTTGATAATCAAAGAAAAGTTCTGACGATTGATATGGGGAAAAATGTTTTTGATTGGATTGTTTAGAATGAGAATTATAAATAAAGGATTAGATAATAATTCTGATCTATTTGTTTATTATGAGCAGTGAAGGACTATTCTTTATCCAGTCGCTGTTTGTTTCGCGAATCTTATCCCAGCTTTCCAGACTGATAATAATCAAATCAAAATTATTCAAAAATGTTTGTGAGAAAGTTTCTTCATACTGAACGTTGATTTTTTTCGATCCATTAGATCTAAGGGAATCAATTGTAGATTTATCATTTTGAAGGATTCTATTTCCATCGTTGATTGTTAATTCTTTTGCGGAGTTCATCAGGAATTTCTGTCCATATTTTAAAAGGAATTTATCCGACGGATTGTGAAGAAGCAGAAGGATATTATTTATTTCATCAAAACCACGATCAACCAAAACACCTACACTGCATTTACAATCATCAAAAAAGTATTTTATTTTACCGCCGGTTTCATCTCTGGAAAACATTGCTTTTGAACTTCCAACCAAAAGCATGCTGAATGGTTCTTCATTTGCCAGGCGGACAATTTCATTACTGACTTCGTTTGTTGCTCTATACTCTGTTTCAATTTTAATTCCAAGTTTTTTTGCCAGTTCACGGACCGGTTTAAATCCTTCCTCCTCATAAATTTTTGATTCCTGTAGTGAAATGTCCGAGCTTGGTGTAAGATGTAAAGCCGTGATATGTGCTTTATCATTATGCTTTTCAACCATTTGGTTTGCGAGTATCAGTAACCGGTTTCCTGCTAAGGGTGGACCGAATGAAATTAAAATTTTATCTTCAATACTTGAAAGTGAAGCAAGTTTTAATCGTTCTCTTCTTTTTGTTACAAAATCTATGAACGTAATCGATGGTCCTGTCATAAAAGTTGTAATCAATGCCATCAATACCAGCATCGTAAAAACTTCCGGAGTTAAAACTCCAAGATCATAACCAATATTCAGCACAACCAATTCCATCAGACCTCTTGTATTCATCAATGCACCTAACACTAAACTATCCCGCCAGGATTGCCCGACAAACTTTGCTGCAAATGCACTTCCCCAAAATTTACCAATTATAGCAACAGCAATAATTATTAAACAAACTATCCAGAGATTTGGATTATTTAATAAGCCTATTTGAGTTCTTAATCCTGTAAATACAAAGAAAAGGGGCAGCAGAAAAACTAAACTAAAATCTTCTATCTTCTCTGCCAGAACACGACGAAAAGACTGGTTTGCCGGAATGATAACTCCTGCCATAAAGGCTCCAAATAAAGCATGGATTCCAATCACCTCAGTTAAGTATGAGGATATTAAAAGTATTCCGAAGAGAATTGCGAGTATTGGTTTGTTGACAGTCTCTCGTGTAAAATGAGTTTGAGCAATTTTGTTAAGCAGTGGTTTAATTAAGAATAACATGAAAATTATATACACTATAGAAAAAAATATTGTAAGTAATGCTCCGGTAATATCTCCGGCTTTTACAATAGCAATTACAACAGCGAGTAAACTCCAGGCCGTGACATCATCTACAGCAGCGCAGGTAATCGCTAATGTACCTAAATGATCTTTTGTCAAATCTCTTTCCTGAATAATTCTTGCAAGTACCGGGAAAGCTGTTATGCTCATGGCAATCCCGATGAAAAGAGCAAATGCAGTAAATGAAATTGTATCGGGTGCAAAGTTCTCGTATAAAAAATAAGCTA
>Ga0137461_1000321_pt1 | contig 10870 bp, 9 predicted proteins | sample EasRivERMGT746_2_FD_104650 | JGI IMG/M metagenome (GOLD analysis project Ga0137461, IMG submission 104650) | Soil microbial communities from meander-bound floodplain in the East River, Colorado, USA - East River MetaG ERMGT746_2 | ecosystem: Environmental > Terrestrial > Soil > Floodplain ... | reverse complement strand
TGCCGCGCGGCGGCACGTCGGCATCGGTCGCGATATTGAGCGCCTTCAGGCCCGCGGGCGTGAGGAGCGCCCAGCCGTAAAAGAGCTGCACGTAGGCCGGATGCTCCCCCGCGGCGTCGGCGAGCTCGGCCTGCGTGGGCCGCCGTTTCTCCTCGAACTGCTCCGGAGTCCAGCCTCCCGCGACGATGAGCCAATCGCCCGGTTTCGCCCGGCGCGCCGCTTCGCGGACGCGGCCGAGCGCCTCCGCGAGGCTGGAGGTGCCGATCCAGTTCACTTCCACACTGTAGGAGAGCGCCGCGCGGATCGCATGGATGTGCGAGTCGATGAGGCCGGGGATCACCGTGCGCCCGCGAAGGTCGACCACGCGCGTCTTGCGCCCGGCAAGCTTCATGATGTCCATGGAGCTTCCGAACGCCGCGATCCTGCCTTCGCTCACCGCCATCGCCTCGCGGATCGAGGAGCGCTCGTCCAGGGTCAGGATCTTGCCGTGAAGGAGAATGATGTCCGCGGTCTGGGTCCTGCCCGGCCCCGCCAGCGCGAGGCCCAGGACGGCCAGCGCGCAAAAGCCGGTGATTCTCGCAATGGGATTCATCTACGGGGCCCCTCCGAACAGGCAACCTATTCAAATGTCGTCAGCTCTCAGCCGTGAGGCGGAGTATAATTTTTTTATCCCCCGCCGTTCAACGGGAATTCTCAACTTTAGGTCCGGAAACGCGCCATCGCGGCGCCCGGGCGTTCCGGCCCGCTACCAAGACGGAGGTCGATCATGGCTGTTCGCATAGGCGACGAAGCGCCGGACTTCACGGCGGAAACCACCGAAGGAACGATCCGCTTCCACGAATGGATCGGGGACAAATGGGCCGTCCTTTTCTCGCATCCGAAGGATTTCACGCCCGTCTGCACCACCGAGCTCGGCTACATGGCGAAGTTGAAGCCCGAGTTCGACAAGAGGAACACCCGGATCATCGGGCTTTCGATCGACCCGGTCAGCGACCACAAGAACTGGATGAAGGACATCCAGGAGACGCAAGGGACCGCGATCAACTATCCGATGATCGGCGACGCGGACCTCGTCGTCGCGAAGCTCTACGACATGATCCATCCCAACGCGAGCGGCGGCAAACGCACCGCGGCGGACAACGCCACGATCCGCTCGGTGTTCATGATCGGCCCCGACAAGAAAGTAAAGGCGATGCTCATCTACCCGATGAGCGCGGGCCGGAATTTCGACGAGGTTCTGCGCCTGCTCGATTCGCTTCAGCTGAACGCCAAACACGCGGTGGCGACGCCGGTGAACTGGAAGCCGGGCCAGGACGTGATCATACCGACCTCGGTGTCCGACGAGGAGGCGAAGAAAAAGTATCCGCAGGGCTTCAAGACGCACAAGCCGTATCTGCGGACCGTGGCGCAGCCGAAATAGTTTGAAGCGGACGCGAAGCGCCGCTTCAAACGCGCGCGATCGAACGGACACGAACGTGCCGTTCATCGCGCGGCCTCCGTTCTCGATGAGAGCTGCACCGCGCCCACACCTATTCATGCACATCCCTCCCGCCGCGGCGGCTGGCACGATTCGGCTGGGCGATCTTGTCGTAAACCGGATGGGCTTCGGCGCGATGCGCGCGACCACCGACGGCCCGGACATCTGGGGCCCGCCCCGCGACCGCGCCGCGGCGAAGAAGCTGCTGCACCGAGCGCTCGACCTGGGGATCAATTTCTTCGACACCGCCGACAGCTACGGACCCGAAGTCTCCGAAGCGTTCATCGCGGAGACCCTGCACCCCTACCCGAAGGATCTCGTCATCGCCACCAAAGGCGGCCTATTGCGCCCGAGCGCTCCGCGCTGGGATCCGGACGGGCGCCCGGAGCATCTGCGCCGCGCGCTGGACGGAAGTCTGAAGCGCTTGAAGCTCGAGTGCATCGACCTCTATCAGCTTCACGCTCCGGACCCGCGGGTACCCTTCGCCGAGTCGGTGGGCGCGCTCGCCGAGGGCCAGCGCGCCGGCAAGATCCGGCACCTGGGGCTCTCCAACGTCAGCGCGAAGGAACTGGAAGCGGCGCGCCGGATCGCGCCCATCGTTTCGGTGCAGAACCAATACAACCTGGAGACACGGAAATCGGAAGACGTGCTCAAAGCCTGCGAACGGCTGGGCGTCGCCTTCATTCCGTGGTATCCGCTCGGCGACGGAGCGGCGCTCGAATCGCGCGGCGTGAAACAGCTCGCCCGGCGGCTCGGCCTGCCGCCCGCGCAGGTGGCGCTCGCGTGGCTGCTTGCGCACTCGCCGGCGATGCTGCCGATTCCCGGCACGGCCTCGATCGCGCATCTGGAGGAGAATACTGCAGCGGCGACCCTGAAGCTTGCGCCTGAAGATCTTGCCGCACTCGGTTGAAACCTACGGAGGAACTCATGCAACGCATCGCGATGATTCTCGCACTCCTCGGCGCCGCTGCGGCGCTTGTCATGACCGGCGGATGCAAGACCCCGCCGGACCAGACGGAGATGCAAGCCTACGAATACGGCCCGCGCCCGGAAAATCACGAGAAGCTCATCCGGGATTATCTCTCGCCCAAGCTTCTCGATGCCGGCAACGCGATCGTCGAGTTCAAGGCCGGACCCAGGCAGCTCTACCAGCAGGACACGGCGCTGCGCCCGATGCAGTACGGCTGGGCGGTCTGCGTGTGGATCAACGACAAGAACACCCGCGGCGCGTATGACGGCCCTTACCCGATGGTGTTTTTCATCCGCAACGGGAAAATCGTGGCCGCGAACGGCGGGGTGGGCGACAACATCATCGGCTGGCGCTACGCGCGCACCGGATGCAACGAGCTCGGCGCGCCTTTCGTGACGCCCTGATCGACCGACCCGCATGAGGCTCCTTGCCGCGACATGGATCGCCCTGGCGTTGCTCGCCGGCTGCCAATCCCAACCCCTGTCCCGCGAAGAGCTGGCGGCGCTCGATTACGGCCCGCGCCCCGAAGGCCACGAAAAGATCGTCCGCGACTACCTGAGAACCCGTCTCATGGAGCCGGATCTTGCGTTGATCCAGTTCAAGGCCGGGCCCTCGCCCCTCTACCAGAAAGAAACGGTCATGCGCAATCGCCAATACGGCTGGGCGGTGTGCGTGATGATCAGCGACAGGAATCTGCGCGGCGCTTACGAGGGATTCTATCCGACGGTTCCCTACATTCGCGAAGGGAAAGTCGTCGCGGCAAACGGGGACGGACTGGAACGCGCCGCCGGAGTCCGCTACGCGCACGCCCAGTGCAAGGAGCTGGGATACGAAGTGCCCTGATGCAAGCTCTCGCCTTGCGGACCTGATCACCCGCTTTGGACCAGGGACAATACAATAGGCGCGGTCAAGCCCGAAGCTCAAGGAGGAAGGAGACTCAGGACAATGAAAATCGCGCTCAACGTCTGCGCGGCGCTGTTCTTCGCCGCGGCGACCCCCATCCACGCCCAGGACTACCCCAAGGGGTCGGTGACGCTCGTCATTCCGCTCGCGCCGGGGGACGCGACCGATACCTCGGCACGCGCCATCGCCGACGAGCTTTCCCGCGAACTCAAGGTGGCGATCGTCCCGGTGAACCGGCCCGGCGCGGGCGGCTCGCTCGGCACCGAGCTGGTCGTGAAATCGAAGCCCGACGGCTATACCATCATCCTCACCAACAACGCCTCGCTCGTATTCCGCTCGATCCTCGATCCCAAAACCACGAACTACAACCCGCTCACCGACCTCACGCCGCTCGGACTCGCGATGCGCTCGCCCAGCATTCTCGCCATCCGCGGCGACGCGCCCTATAAGACCTTCGGCGAGATGGTGGAGCACGCGAAAAAGAACCCCGGGAGCGTGCGCGTCGGCACCGCGGGGGTGGGATCGGTGGGCGATTTCTGCCTGCGCACGATCAACTCGGCCACCGGCGCGGGAATCACCATGGTGCCGTTCACGGGCGCCTCGCCCGCCCTCACCGCCCTGCTCGGCGGGCACGTGGAAGGCGTGATCCTCGCGCTCGGCACGATGACGGGCCATCTGAGGAGCGGCACCCTGCGGGGCGTGGTCATCTCGGGCAAGTACCCGGATTTTCCCGACATCCCGACGCTCGCCGAGCTCGGCTACTCCGAGCCGTTTTTCGGGATCTGGGTGGGATTCTTCGCCCCCGCCGGCGTGCCTGCCGAAGTCACCCGGGCGCTGGTTCCCGCGCTCGAGCGCGCGATCAAGTCGCCCGCCATCGGCGCGAAGTTGAAGCCCCTCGGGATGCTGATGGACTATTCCCCGCCGGAGAAGCTCCTCGCCGAAATCCGCGACGAGCATCGGCGCGTTACGGAGATCGCCGCGAAATCCGGGCTGGTCAAGTAGGCCTTCGCAGCCGGGGATCTCAGGGAAGCTGGATCTTCCCGCCCCCGCCCAAGGGGCCTTGCGGAACGACGATCGAGGAGCTCGCCTGGCGGCGCAGCTCCTGCAGCTCGCGCACGGTGCGGTCGATCGCTTCTTTGGCGGCCGGTCCGAACTTCTCCGCGGCCTCCCCGAGCGACCCGGCGCCGATCTCAAAGCCAATGGGGATGGATCCGGCGGGCGTCATGATCTGCGTCTCACCGACGTAGACGACGGCGCGCGCCGCGTCCGTCTTTCCGTCCTTCGTGACCGGGGTAAGGCGGCGCAGGGTCCCGATGCGGCGGTCGGTGAATACCTCCTCCAGGTAGAGCTTGTCCGGATCGAGCTTCAGCTCGGTGGAGTTGAGGTCGGGCGTGGCCATGCGTCGGCTCCTGAGTTCAAAGGCTGCGAGCTTGGCCTTCGCCTCCTCCGGCGTCAAGAGGCGGGATCAATCGGTTTTCTTCCCGAGCTCCGTTCCCGCGAGCTTCTCCCAGTAGCGCACCACGGCGGTGTGATCCAGGCCGGGGCCGAGCGCCGCCTGCGCTTCGGTCCAGGCTTCGAGGCACGCTCCGGCGAGCGGGGCCGGTGATCCGGTCGAGCGCGCGACCTCGAGCGCGGTCTTCAAGTCCTTCACCATCAAGTCGAGCGAGAAGCCCGAGTCGAACGCGCGCGACAGGATGAATTGATGAAACTTGTTGAGGGTCGAATTGTTCATCCCGGTCGACGCGTTGAGAATGTCCACGACGTTTCCCGGATCCAGGCCGAAGCGCTGGGCGGCAAGCACGCCTTCGGCCGCCGCGACGAGGCCCGCCGCCGAGACATAGTTGTTGAGAGCCTTCATCGCATGCCCGGAGCCGAGCGGGCCGGTCAGGAAAATCTGCCTGCCCATCGCCTCCAGCAACGGCCGGCAGCGCGCGATGCTGTGCGCGTCGCCGCCCACCATGATCGAGAGCGTCGCGTCCGCTGCTTTCCTCACGCCGCCCGATACCGGCGCGTCGAGCATCGCCACGCCGCGCTCGGCGAGCCGCGCGCCGAGCTCCCTCGTCCCCAGCGGAGAAGACGAGCTCATGTCGATCAGGACGCTGCCGCGGGAAAGCCCCGCGAGCAGGCAATCTTCGGCCCCGCCCGGCCCGAGCAGGACCGCGCGCACGGCTTCCCCGTCGGGAAGCATCGTGATCACCGCCTCGCAGCGCGAGGCCATCGCCTTGAGCGTCCCCGGCGCCTCGGCCCCGGTCGCCTCGCGGGCGCGCCTGAGCGCATCGCGGTCTGAGTCGTGCGCGACGATCCCGTAGCCCGCACGGGCGAGATTGCGCGCCATGGGATGGCCCATTTTTCCGAGCCCGACAAAGCCGATGCACGCCGGGGGGGCAATCGAGGATGAATTCACCGATGCGCTCGGCATCACGTCATGCGACCTGGGGCGGTTCAGCGGCCTCTTCGGCGAACCTGTAGCAGCCTTTCCCGGCGCGCTTGGCCTCGTACATGGCGCGATCGGCCTGAAGCAGCAATTCGTCGGCGATTCGCTCCCGGGCCTGAGCGGGGCCGCTGCAGGCGATGCCGACGCTCGCGCCCACGCGCAGCCCCTGCTCGGCAAACATGTCGATCTCGCCGATCGCCGCCACCACCGTTTCGGCGACGGGAACCGCATCGGACCTGTCATGGGCTATTTCCATGAGGATCACGAACTCGTCCCCGCCCACTCTCGCGAAAGTGTCCGCCTGGCGAACCCGGCGTCCCACGCGATCGGCGATCTCCTGAAGCAGGCGGTCCCCCGCCTCGTGCCCCAGCGTGTCGTTGACCGACTTGAAGCCGTCGATGTCGAACAGGAGCAGCGCGACCCGGCGTCCGCTTCTTTCCGCGGCGGCAACCATCTGCGCCAGACGGTCGCGGAAAAAAGGCCGGTTCGGGAGCCTGGTCAGCTGATCCTGCCACGCGAGCCGCGAGACTTCCTCCATTTTTTCCGCCAGCAGGCGGTTCCCGCCTGCAATCCGCCCGAGCAGGATCGAGGCATTGACCGTGTTTGCGATCAATCCGAAGATGATGGTGGCGCCGAAGAGCCAGTTCTCCTGCCAATAGGGGCTTGCGGCGAGGTTCCAGACCATGCCGAGGATGGCGATGGCGGTCGCGAGAAACAGGTAGTGAGGTCCGAACCGCAGGCCCCACCCCACCGTCGTGAGGAAAAGGAACCCCACGTACGGGGCGAAACCGCCCCCGAAGTACGCAACGTAGCTGACAACGAGGTTGTCCGTCAGGACGGCGAAACCCCGCCTGGCATGCGTCGGCGCGGGGCGTTTGTGAACCAGGATCAGGGTGGCCAGCGCGTACAGCGGAAAAACGATTGCCGTGCCGACGATGCCGTCGGGAAGACCGGCGAAGCGTCCCATGACCACGAAACCGCCGACCCCTACGACGGCACACATCAGGCGCGTTTTCGCCTGACCCAGCTCGAGGCCGCCCGCCGCCTCCGCGCCGCCCAGCCAGTGCCCGAGCGGCAAGAACCGATCCCAGAATCCCTCGCGCCGGACCGGAGCTCCCGCGGAAACCGCTTCCATGTGTTCTCTCTATCTGATCGTACGGGTGCGCATTTGGCACCTGAACGGCGCCGCCGTCAAGTGGACTGGACGGCCGCCATTCCGACCATGCGCGATAGCGTGTCTCCGATCGCGCCACGAAGCACGGCGTCGGCGATGCCCGGGCGCTTCGCGCCTAGCTTTTCGCGCTCTGGCCCGGTTTCGCCCCAAGGCCCGGCGCCGGGCCATCGACCGCCGCCAGGGCCGGACGCGCAATGTGGTACTGGTTGCGGCCGGCTCGCTTGGCCTCGTAGAGCGCGGCGTCGGCCTGCTTTATCAAGCCTTCGCCGGTCGTGTCGCCTCGCGTAAACGCGATGCCGATGCTGGTCGTGGAGCGCAGCGTCTTCGATTCGACGTGGAATTCCCTGCGCATCGCGTCGATGATCTTGTCGGCGACCGCGCGGGCGGCCCCGTCCTCGCGCACGTCCTCGAGCAGGATGACGAACTCGTCCCCGCCCACGCGCGCCACCGTGTCGGTTTCGCGCACGCACGCGTTGAGACGCTCGGCGAATGCCCTGAGCAGGGCGTCGCCGGCCGCATGCCCGAGCGCGTCGTTGATCTCCTTGAAACGGTCGAGGTCGAGGTAGAAGAGCGAGATCAACTGCCGGTTTCTGCGCGCGCGCGCGAGCGCCTGCTCGAGCCGGTCGCCGAGGAGATTGCGGTTGGGCAGGCCGGTAAGGCTGTCGTACTGCGCGGCACGCTCCAGTTGCGCGCGGCTCTCGGCGAGGTCGGCTTCCGCGCGCTTGCGCTCGGTCACGTCGGCCGTGGTGCCGACCATGCGCACGGCGCGGCCGTCCCGGTGGTCGCGCGCGGTGATCTGCCCGTGGGTCTGGATCCAGATCCATTTTCCACCCTTCGCCTTCACGCGGTACTCGACGCGGTAGTGCGAGACCGAGCCCTTCAGCACGTCCCGGAGAACCGGGCGCAGGACAGCGCGGTCGTCAGGGTGCGAAAGCTCCGCGAGAGCCGCGAACGTGGTGCGGGTCGGAGCGGGATTCCCACCCAGCATCACCGCCCACTGTTCGCTCAGGAAGATCTCGCCGGTGGCGATGTTCCAGTCGAACAGCGCGAGCTGGGAGCCCTCCAGCGCCAGGCTGAGGCGCTGTTCGCTTTCGCGCAGCATCTGCTCGGTGCGCTTGAGCGGCGTGATATCCGCCGCTAGAACGTAGAATCCCGCGACGCTGCCGTCGCCGCGCACATCCGGGACATAGCGGGTGTGGGTGTGGCGCTCGCTGCCGTGGACCGCGACGGGCAGATCGAATATCGCCTCCTTGCCGGCGAGCGCATCGCGGATGTGGGGCTCGCGCGATGCATAGGTGTCCCCCAGAATTTCGCGCAGGGTGCGTCCGCACACTTCCTCGGGCGACATGCCGAACCACTCGCGATAGGCGGCGTTGGCGTAGCGGTAGCGCTGCTCGGAATCGACGTACGAAATCAGTGCGGGCGTGTTGTCGGCAATCAAATGCAGCCGGTGCGCGTTCTCCCGGAGCGCGGCCGCGGCTTCGTTGCGCTGTCGCATCAAGGCGTTGAAGTCGGCGGCGAGATCGCCGATCTCGTCGCCCTCGCGAACCGGAACGTCGGGGACCGCTCCCGGGTCGTTGCGGCTCAAGCGGATGGTCTGGTGCAGGGCGAGCAGCGGGCTGAGCAGCGATCGCGCGGCAAGCCAGATGAGCGGCGCAAGCAGCAAGGCCAGAACCGCCATGAATCGGATGATCTGCTTCTGCGTTTCGGCGAACGGCGCATACGCCTCTTCGACCGGCAGCGCGGCCACGAGCACCCACGGAACGCTCTGCAGGGACTTGTAGCTGACCAGCGCGTTCAGGCCGCGGCCGTCGACGCTTTCCTCGGTGCCTTCCGCTCCGGCTGCCGCCCGGTCGAAGTACGGAGATACGCCCGGAGGCGGCCCCTGGGTCATGATGAGATTCTTGTCGGCGGACATGATGATCAGGCGGGCCTTGGTAAAAAGCCCAAAGGAGCCGCTCCTGCCTACGGGCGTCCGGCCGATGTTGCCGAGGAAATTGGAACGAAACAGATTGAGGGTGCCGGTCAGCACACCCACGACCTCGCCGCGCGGGCCGAATATGGGCGCTCCCACAATCACCTGCGGCTCCCCGTTGAGCCGGGCGCGATGCGGCGGCGACACCAGCGGCCGCCCGCGGTCAAGCACCTCCCGGATCCAGGGACGGTCGCTCATGTTGAGCGTTTCGCGTCCCTTGTCGTAAGGCACCGCCGCAACGAACTTTCCGTTGGCGGCGATCACCGAGAGCGCGTCGAACTCGCTCTGCATTCCCGGCCGGTTCTCGAGGTTTTTCTGCATGACGCCGGGGCGGCCGAGTTCTTCGGCGGGCAGGATCTTCGCCAGGCTGACGAGTGCGTTCAGACGCAACAGCAGCATCTGATCGATGTCGTCGGCGACGCGCGACACCAGGGTGAATTGCTGGGATTCCAGGACTTGCCGCAACTCGACTTTGAAAAAGCTCAGCTGGACCGCCGAAACGAGGGCAAGAAGCCCCAGCAGCGCCGCCGTGGCAAACAAAGTGACTCTGGATTTGATGCTCATTTGTTTCACGCCGGGGCTCCGGGCCCGGGTTCGATTCAAGCGCGCAGCTTGAACCGCTGTATCTTACCGGTCGCCGTCTTCGGCAGCTCGGGGAGGAACTCGATCCAGCGCGGATACTTGTAGGGCGCGAGCTTGTCCTTGACGTGCTGCTGGAGCGCGGCCTTCAGCGCGTCGGTCCCCGGATTGCCCTGCTTGAGCACGACGTAGGCCTTGGGCTTGATGAGCTTGTTCTCGTCCTCGGCGCCCACCACCGCGGCTTCGAGCACCGCCTCGTGGCCGACGAGCGCGGCCTCGACCTCCGCGGGCGAGACGTAGATGCCCGAGACCTTCAGCATGTCGTCCGAGCGCCCGCCGTATACGTAATAGCCGTCCTTGTCCTGCGTGTACTTGTCGCCGCTCTTGGTCCAGCCGCCCGCGAAAGTGTTGCGGCTTTTCTCGCGGTTGTTCCAGTAGCAGGCCGCATGGGTCGGTCCGCTGATCTGCAACTCGCCCATCTCGCCCGGTTTCACCGGGTCGCCGTGATCGTCCGCCAGGCGCAGCTCGTAACCGGGGACAGGCCTGCCCGTGGTGCCGTAGCGCACGTCGTCCGGCCGGTTGGAGAGAAAGATGTGCAGCATTTCGGTCGAGCCGATTCCGTCGAGAATCTCGACGCCGGTTTTTTCCTTCCAGCTCCTTGCGATCTGCGGCGGCAGCGCCTCGCCCGCCGAGATGCACTGGCGCAGCGCAAAGGCATCCTTCTTCGGGAACTCGGGGCTCGCAAGCATGGCCGCGTAGAGTGTCGGCACACCGTAGAAGAGCGTCGGCCTGTTTTCGGTGAGCCGCTTGAAGACCGACGCCGGCGTCGGGCGCTCGGCCATCAGCACCGCGGTGGCGCCGACAGCGAGCGTGAACGAGAGCGCGTTTCCGAGGCCGTATGCAAAGAAGAGCTTCGCCGCTGAAAACACCACGTCGCTTTCCTTCATGCCGAGGACGCCCTTCGCATAGAGCTCCGCGGTGAGGATCATGCTCGAGTGCGCGTGGACCGTGCCCTTCGGCATGCCGGTCGAGCCGGAGGAGTACAGCCAGAAGCAGGCATCGTCGGCGGTGGTCGGCGCAGGCGACAGATCGGATGCGCCTTTCGCGAGCACGTCCTTGAACGCAGTATGGCCCGCCGCCCCGCTCCCCGAGACGATGACGTGTTTGAGGAACGGAAGCTTGCCGATCACCGGTGCGAACTGGGACAGGAGCTGCTCGGATACGACGAGCGCTTTTGCGCGGCTGTCGGAGAGCATGTACTCGTAGTCTTTCGGAGTCAGCAGCGTATTCGCGGCGATCGGGACGATTCCCGCCTTGATCGCGCCCAGGAACGCCGTGGGAAAATCGATCGTGTCGGT
>Ga0137461_1000320_pt1 | contig 10893 bp, 5 predicted proteins | sample EasRivERMGT746_2_FD_104650 | JGI IMG/M metagenome (GOLD analysis project Ga0137461, IMG submission 104650) | Soil microbial communities from meander-bound floodplain in the East River, Colorado, USA - East River MetaG ERMGT746_2 | ecosystem: Environmental > Terrestrial > Soil > Floodplain ... | reverse complement strand
CGTCGGCTACGCGCTCGAAGAGCTGCATCCCGACCGGGTGGCCGATCACTACGAAGAGCTGGCGCACCATTTTTCGCAGGGCGAGGAGTGGGCGAAGGCGTTCGAGTACCTCGCGCACTCCGGCGACCGGGCGAAGGACGCGAGCGCGAACCAGGTGGCGCTCGAGTGGTACACGCGGGCGCTGGACGCCGCCGCGCGCGTGCCTGGCGGCGTGCCGAGGAAGCGCCTCGCCGAGGTCCATCAGCAGCGCGGCCAGATCTTCACGACGAGCGCGCGTCTGGACGAAGGCCTCGCGGACGCGGAGCGGATGCTCGAGCTCGCGCGAGCCGAGGCCGACCGGCGCCTCGAAGCCGAGGCGCTCGCGGACATGGCGTACGCGCACTACATCGCGCTGTCGTGGGACCACGTCCCCGAGCTCAAGCGCTGCGCGGAAGAGGCGTACGCGATCGCCGAGGAGATCGGGGACGACCGGCTGCGCGCCCGCACGCTCTTCCTCATGGGCTCGCTTGACCAGATGGAGCAGCGGCTCGCGGAGGCGGACGCGAAGTTCACCGAGTCGCTGCGCATCGCGCGCGCCGGGGGCTTCCGCACGATCGTCGTGCAGTCGCTCACCCTCGGCGGCGTCCAGCGCAACTGGCAGGCTGATTTCGACGGCGCGATCGCCGTGGCCCGGGAGGCGGAGACGACGTCGCGCGAGATCCACGACGGGTTCAACGAGCTCTTCGCGATGTCGAACCGCGCGTTCGCTCATCTCGGCCTCGGAGACTACGGCGCGGCGCACGAGGTCATCCGGGCCGCGCGGGATCTCGCGCGCGAGCGGGACAACCACTTCATCGTGGGCCGGGTCACGAACACCCTCGGCTATCTCTACCAGGAGTTCGGGGACTTCACGCGGGCGCGGGAGCTGGACCGCGAGAGCGCGGACCTCGGCCACCGGATCAAGAACGGCAACGTCGAGATCAGCGCGCTCATCAACATCGGCTTCGACGATCTCCACACCGGCGCACCGGACCGCGCGCTCACGCTCTTCGAGGAGACGCTCGTCCGCTCGGAGAAGGCGTTCGGCGCGCACCGCTGGCGGTGGGCCATCCATCTCCGGTTCGGCCTCGCCTCGGCGCTGCTCGCGCTCGACCGCGACGACGCGGCGCTCGCCCAGGCCGAACGTGGGCTCGCGCACGCGGAGGCGACGGGCTCGACGAAATATGTCGGGTGGTTCCACGCCGTGCGCGGCGAGATCGCGCTCCGCGCCGGCGACGCCGGTCGGGCGGCCGAAGAGCTCGCGCGTGCGGTCGACGTCGGTCGCGCGATCGGCTATCCCACGCTCACGTGGCGGTCGGCGCACTTGCTCGCGCAGGCGCAGGCGGCGTCCGGCAAGGCGGGGGACGCGTTCGCGTCCGCGACGCTCGCACGGGACGCGATCGATCGCATCGCCGCCGCGGCTCCCGAGGCGGAGCTTCGCGCGACCTTCGCCGCGTGGCATCACGTCGCCGCCGTGCACGAGACACTGGAGCGCTTGCGCCGTGGCTGACGACGCGCTGTTCGTCGCCGCCGGCGCCGCGCTGCTGCCGACCGAGTGGGCGGTCGGCCCGTGGTCGCCCGACACGCTGCAGGCGTCCGCCTACGGCGGATTGCTGGTCCGCGCGCTCGAGCGCGCGCCCGTGCCCACGGACATGATGATCGCGCGGCTCAGCTTCGACTTCTGGCGGCCGGTCACGCGCGAGCCGATCACGACGCCGGTCACCGTCCTCCGCGAAGGACGAAAGGCGCAGACGATCGAAGCGTCGCTGGTCCAATCCGGCAAGCCCGTCGCACGCTGCACCGGGGTCTTTCTCAAGACCGACGTCGCGTCAGTACCGGCGACGACCCCGCTTCTTCCGCCGCCGCTCGGGCCGGACGCGGGCCGCGCGATTCCGGCGCAGGCCAAAGCGTGGAGCCCGTTCTTCACCGGTGTCGAGACGCGGGTCGTCGCGGGGGATCTCCTCACGCCGGGGCCGGTGTCCGCGTGGTTTCATCTCCAGCGCCCGCTCGTCCTCGGCGAGGAGAGTTCACCGCTGGTGCACGCGACGTCCGCCGCGGATCTGGCAAGCGGCATCTCGGCCGTCGTCGACATCCGGAAGTGGAGCTTCGTGAACGCGGATCTCACGATGGTGCTGTGGCGCATCCCGCGCGCGCCCTGGATCCTGCTCGACGCCGAGACGCACGCGGGCGATCGAGGCACCGGCGTCGCGCACGGCCTGCTCTCGGACGTCGACGGACCGTTCGGACGCTGCGAGCAGGCGCTGATCTTCGATCGTCGGCACTGAGTTATCATCACGCCGGGGGGAGCCCATGACGAACGCTACTCCGTTCCGCACGGAGCTCGAGAACGCCGTCAACGCGCGGCACAGCCGCATGAACCCGTTCACCGAGCGGTGGGTCACGGGGGGGCTGACGCGCGACCAGCTCGGTCAGTGGGTGTGCCAGCACTACCAGTACGTCGGGCAGTTCTCGCGGTGGTGCGCCGCCGTCTACGCCGGCTGTCCGGATGCCGACGCGCGCGATTTCCTGCTCGAGAACATCGTCGAAGAGGAGAGCGGCGTGAAGCACGTCGACCTCCTCATTCGCTTCGGCGAGGCGTGCGGGGTGACGCGCGCGCAGGTCGAGTCGACGCGGCAGCTGGCGACCACGCGCGCGCTGACGGCGTGGTGCTACGAGACGTCGGTGGCGCCGTTCCACGTGGCGGCCGCCGGCCTCCTCGTCGGCCTGGAGTCGCAGGTCCCCGGCATCTATCGGCGCAATCTCCCGCCGCTCACGGAAGCCTACGGCTTCAGCGATCGCGAGGTGGAGTTCTTCGCCATCCACATCGAGGCCGACGAGATCCACGGCGAGCGCGGCTACCAGATCGTCGAACGCCACAGCAACTCGCAGGAGAAGAAGGCGGAGTCGCTCGAGCAGGTGCGTCAGGCCACGGAGATGCGCTGGCAGTACATGAGCGGTCTCCATCGCGCCTACGTCCTGAAGGAAGACGCGTGAAAGTCATTCGCGCGGCGGCGCTCGGCGACATCGCGCCGGGGGCGCCGCACCTCGTCGTCGCCGACGACACGCGGCTGGTTCTGATCCGAGTCGGTGACCAGATCCACGCCATCGGTGAGACGTGCACGCACCAGCGGGGTCCGCTCAGCCGCGGCAAGCTCTCCGGCACCCGCCTCGCGTGTCCCTCGCACGGCTGGATGTTCGACGTGCGCACGGGGCAGTGCGTGTTCCCCCCGCGCGGCACCGCCGTCCCGTCCTACCCGGTGCGCGTCGAGGGCGACGACGTGTGGGTGGAGCTGCCATGACCTCAAGCAAGGAGATCTGACATGGATGCACGTGATCTGTTCCTCGCCCAGCACGCCGCCGTGCAGTCCGTGGCCGTCGGCAACAATCCTGGGTCCGCGGCCGAGCGGACGTTCGCCAAACTGTCCGACGACCAGATGCGCGTCCGCCCGCGCGCGGACCTGAACTCGCTCGCGTGGATCATGTGGCACATCGCGCGCGCCGAGGACATCATGCTGAATCCCGTGCTCCACAACCGCGACCAGGTGCTCGACGACGCGTGGCTCAAGCGGCTCGGCATCACGCGGCGTGACTTCGGCATCGGCATGAAGAGCGACGAAGTCACCGCGCTCACGGAAGCGATCGACATCGACGCGCTCCGTGAGTATCGCGACGCCGTCGGCAGGCGCACGCGCGAGATCGTCGGCGCCTACAAGGACGCCGACTGGAGCGGGAACATCGAGCCGGCGTCCCTCGAGAAGGCCGCCGCCCAGGGCGCCTTCGGCGCGCCGGTGGTGAAGGTCTTCAGCAACCGGCCCCGCTCGGCGGTGATGAGCGGCATCGCGCTCTTTCATCCCTCCGGCCACATGGGCGAGGCGGTGACGGTCCGGAGCGCGGGAGGCTTCGGGACCGGCGTCTGAGTCGAGGTCCTCGTGGTGAATCGCCGGAGCGTTCGTCTCGTCGTCGTCCTCGTCGTCGCCCTTCTCGCCCTCGCGGTGAGCGGCCTCGTCGCGCTGCCCACGATCGCCCGCCGGGTCATCGTCTGGCAGCTCGGGAGCCAGACCGGCCGCAGCGTGAGCCTCGACGCCGTCGAGATTCGCCTCGCGCCGGGACGCATCGCGCTGCGCAACCTTCGCGTGATGGACCGCGACGGCGGCCCGCTCGCGTCGGTCGAGCGGCTGGAGCTACGGTTCCGCTCGCGCGACCTGCTGCGCTTCCGCCTGCGCATCATCGACGGCGTGCTGCACGCGCCCGCGCTCCGGGTCGTGCGCACCGGCGCCGGCACGTTCAACGTGTCGGACCTCATCAAGCCGGGCGGCGGCGGCGGCCGCTTCACCGTCACGATCGACCGCTTCGTGGTCCGTGCCGGCGCGGTCACCGTCGAAGACGCCGCGGCCACGCCGCGGCGCGCGTGGCGCGTGGACGGTGTCACGGTGGACGTGCGCGACGTGTCGATGATCGCGACGCATCCACCCGGCACCGTGACCGTCGGCGCGCGCGTGGCGTCGGCGCCGGTCACGCTCGCTCTCCGCGACGTTCGGCTCGCGCCGCTCCACTTCCGCGGCGCGCTGACCGCGCGGGACGTCGACGTCGCGCTCGCGGCGCTCGCGCTGCCGCCGCAGGGTCCGTTCGATGCGCCGCGCGGGACCGTGAGCGTGTCGGCGACGATCGACCACGACGGCGTGGCCGGCAGCCGCGTGGGGCTCGACGTCGGCTTCGCCGGCGTCGAAGTCCGTCGTGCCGGACAGGACCGCGCGCTCGTGACGGCGCCGGCGATCCGGCTCACCGTGGACGACCTGCGCGCGCGGTCCGGCGTCGTCACGTTGAAGCGTGTCGCCGTCGACGGCGGCAATGTCACGCTGGAAGACGCGCGGCTCGGCGGGGTGAAGCGGTGGACGATCGACGGCATCGCCTTCGAGGCGCGCGATCTCTCCAGCGCGCGCGACGCCGCGCCCGGCATCGCGACCGCGCGCGCGGGCCTGGCGGGCGCGCAGGTGTCGATGTTCGCCGGCAACGTCCGCCTCGCACCCGTCGAGCTTCAGGCCACGGTCATCGTCCGCAACGTCGACCTCGCCCTGATGCGGATCTACCTGCCGCCGGACCTGCCGGTGCAGCCGGAACGCGGCGTGCTCAACGCCACGTTCCGCGTCGAGCACCATGGATTTGACGGCGCATCGCCGTCAGGTGTCACCGGGCCTGGCGGGACGCGCATCGCCCTCGACGCGAGCGTGACCGGGATGGAGCTCCGGCGCCCCGCGCATTTCGTCACCGCGCCGGCGGTGCGCGTGACGGCCGAGGACATCACGTACGGCAACGGCGCCGTCACCATCGGCCGCGTCGGCGTCACGGGGGAACGCCTCGCGCTGGAGGAGCGGACGGCCAAGCCGCCGCGGACGTGGGACGTGCGCGACCTCGCCTTCGACGCGAAGGACCTGTCGAGCCGCCGCGACGTGGTGCAGGGCGTGGCGTCCGTGCGGGCGACGGTGGCCGGCGCGTCGGTCTCGGCGTGGGTGACGAAGGCGCGCCTCGATCCGCTGGAGCTGCACGCGACGACGATCCTGAGGAACGTCGACCTCGGGCTCGCGCGCCTCTACCTCCCGCCCGAGGTGCCGGTGGAGTCCGCGCGCGGCACCGTCAACGCGAGCGTTCAGATCGATCACACGGGGGCCGAGGGGACGCGCGTCCACGGCGACGCGACGGTCGTCGGTCTCGCCGCGCGCGGCCGCGGCCCCGCGGCGACGCTGGCGCTGACCGCGCCGTCGGTGCGGGTGACGGTGACGGAGGCGAGGCGGCGCGGCGCCGCGGTGAGCGTCGGCCGCGTGGACGTCGTGGGCCACGGCGTGCTGACAGACTCGCGCACGGCCTCGTCCCGCGTCGACGTGGCGCAGCTCCGCTTCACGACGGAGGATCTGACGTGGCCCGTGCGCGGCCCCGCGCGCGTGGAGGTGAGCGCGCGCTTCGGCGATCGTGGCGAGCTCGACGCGACCGGAACGGCGCGGCTCACCGCGCCGCCGCCGACCATCGCGTGGCAGGCGGACCTCGCCCTGAAGTTCCGCCGGGTCGATCTCACGCCGGTCGGCGTCTACCTGCCGGCCGCGCGCGGGCTCGGCGGGCGCGTGCGCGCCGACATCACCGCGGCGGTGGCGTACGCGGGTGCGCTCACCGCGCGCGTGCAGGGCAATGTGGGTGGTGGGCGATTCATCCTGGCCGACGGGGATCGCCAACTGCTCGGGCTGCGCCGGATCGACATCACCGGGCTCGACGCCCAGTGGCCCGAGCGCGTGAGCATCCAGAAGCTGCACCTGCGCGAGCCCTTCGCGCTCGTCGAGCGGGATCGTCAGGGCGCGCTGCCGCTCCTCGCGCGCTTCGCGCGCGCGCCCGGCGCGTCGACGCCGGCCACCGCCGCGGCCCCGCAGGTACGCGTTCCGACCGTCGCCATCGCGGAGGTCGTCTTCGAGAACGGCCGCGCGACGGTCGTGGACGATCGACCGGACCGGCGTGTGCGCATCGAGATGCCGCGTGTCGATTTCACCGCGCACGACGTCACGTGGCCCGCCTCGCGCCCCGCGAAGATCCTGCTCGATGCCGCCTTGCCCGGCGGAGGCAACGTGCGGCTCGACGGCGCCGTCAGCGCGGAGCCGTCGGTCGACCTGACGCTGCGGCTCAAGGACGCCGACATCTCTCCGCTGCAGCCGTACTTCGGCTTCCGCGCGGACATGCGCGCGCGCGTCGATGCGAGCCTGACGGTCGCCGGCCCGCTGGCCAGGCCCGCCGTGCGTGGGGACGTCGGGTTCCGCGGCATCGCGATCGCCGACGGGCCGCGCCCGCTCGTCACCGTCGAGCAGCTGCGCGTCACCGGGATCGATGTCGCGTGGCCCGCGCGCGTGACGATCGATCGCGTCAGCGCCCGGCGGTCGTGGGCGCTTCTCGCGCGTGACCGCCAGGGGCGGTTCGAGCTGCAGAAGCTGCTCGTGCGAAAAGAGCCGGAGCCCGGCACAACCACACCCGTCGCCACACCCGTTCCAACGATCGCCATTCGCGAGGTGGTGTTCGATCAGCAGGCGGTCACGATCGTCGACGGAATCACCACGCCGCCCGCCCGCTTCGAGGTGGCCGGCGCGCGTTTCCTCCTGCGCGACTTCGCGTGGCCCGCGCGCGGGCCGGTGGCCATCGAGGTGGCGACGCCGACGCCGATCGCGGGGCGGCTCGGCGTCACCGGGACGGTGAATCTCGATCCCGTGCGGCTCGACGTGCGCGCGGCGCTCGACGGCGTGGCGATCGAGCCGGCGCAGCCGTACCTGCCGATCGAAGGGCGCGTGGCGGGTCGAATCACCGGCGACCTGAAGGTCACGCTCGCGCTCGAGCCGCTCGCGGTGCAGGTCACGGGCGACGCGCGCCTGCAGCGCTTCCGGCTCAGCGACGGCGATCGCGCGCTGGTCGCCGTGGGCCGTCTCGAAGCAGCCGGCGTGGACGTCGACTGGCCGAGGCGCCTCGCCGTGCGCAACGTGCTGCTGCGCCGCCCCCGGCTCCTCGTCGAGCGCGACGCGAACCGGGACATCATCCTCCTGCGCGTCGCGACGCCGCGGTGGGAGCGGGCGCCCACGACGGCCGTGGCGCGCGACGGCGCTCCCGCCGCGCCCCGCGTTGCGACGGCGCCCCCGGTGCTGGAGGTCGGCACGTTCACGCTGGAGAAGGCGGACGGGCGCTTCGTGGATCGGACGACGAGCCCCGCGTACGTGGAGGAGCTGAGCGACGTGAAGCTCGTCGTCAACTCATTCACGACGGCGCCCGGCGTGCGCACGCGCTTCACGGGCAGCGGCGAGCTCGGCGGCGGCTCGTTCCGGCTCGCGGGCGAGAGCACCCAGGGCGATCGTGAGGCGATCGATCTGAAGCTCGACCTCCGTGACGTCGTGGTGGCGCGCGCCAACCCGTACCTCGCGCACTACACCTCGTGGACGGCCACGCGGGGCAGCCTCAACGCCACGGCCGTCTATACGCTGACCGGCACGCGCCTCGAGGCGCGTCACGACATCGTCGTGCGTGACCTGGCCGTGGAGCCGATCGCCGAGCGGGATCAGGTCGAAGAGCGCGTGGGCCTGCCGTTCGGCTTCCTCGTGTCGCTCCTGAAAGACGCGCGCGGCGAGATCAAGGTCTCGCTGCCCGTGTCCGGCGACGTGGCCACGCGCGCCTTCGACTTCCACGAGGCGGTGTGGGCGGCCACCCGGAACCTGTCGCTGCGGCTGCTAGCCGCGCCGTTCGCCCGTGTCGGCTCGCTCTTCGTCAGCGAGGATTCGAAGGTGAAGGCGGTCTCGATCACGCCGGTCGCGTTCGAGCCAGGGACCGCGCGGCTCGGCGCCGGGATGGACGCGCATCTCGACCAGGTCGCCGGCTTCCTGCGGGGCGCGCCGGCCGTGAACCTCGGCCTGGAGCCGATCTTCACGCAGGCCGACGTGGACGCGCTCAAGCGCGAGCACGAGGGGAAAGCGCTGCCGCCGGACGCGCTCAGGACGCTCGGCACGAATCGCCTCGACGTCGTGCGCCAGGCGGTGGCGCGCGGCGGCGTCGTGGACATGACGCGTCTGGACGGCCGGGCGTCGCGCACGCCGTTCATCGAAGCCGCCGGCAACGGCCGGGTGGAGCTCGACGTGAAGCCCGAGCGACCCACGCCTTAGCCGGCGCCGGCCTCCCGGCCGTCGTCACGCCCCCGGCCGTCCACGCTGGATCGCGCGCCACACGCGCTCGGGCGTCGCCGGCATCTCGAGGTGCTCGACTCCGAATGCGGCGAGCGCGTCCACGATCGCGTTGACCACCGCGCCGAGCGCCGGCGTCGTGCCGCCTTCGCCGCCGCCCCGGAGCCCGAGTGGGTTGGACGTGGACGGCACCTCGCTGATCTCCGTGGTGAAGGCCGGCAGCATGTCGGCGCGCGGGATCGCGTAGTCCATGAGCGTCGCGGTGACCAACTGGCCTGTCTCCATGTCGTAGACGCAGCGCTCCCACAACGCCTGGCCCACGCCCGCCGCGATGCCGCCGTGCGTCTGGCCGTGCAGGATCATCGGGTTGACCGCGCGGCCCACGTCGTCGACCGACGTGTAGCGCACGACCTCGACCACGCCCGTCTCGGGATCGACCTCCACCTCGCAGACGGCGGCGCCATAGGGGAAGGACGGCACCGGCATCGTTTCGTCACCGACGCCGGCGAGCGGGCCGCGCAGATCGTCGGGCGCATCGGCGCGGAGCGCGGCGGCGGCGACCTCGAAGAGCGCGATCGCGCGATCCGTGCCTTTCACGACGAAGCGTCCGGCCACGAATTCGATGTCGGCGGCCGCCGCCTCGAGCCTCCAGGCGGCGATGCGCGTGCCCTTCTCCACGATCGCGTCGGAGGCCTTCGCCATCACCACCGCGCCGAGCCGCATCGAGCGGCCCGAATGCGATCCGCCGCCGACCGTGGCGACGTCCGAGTCGCCCGCGATGAAGCGGATCTGCCCCAGCTCGACATCGAACCACTCCGCCACGAGCTGCGGGAAGCTCGTCTCGTGTCCCTGGCCGGCGGACAGCGTGCCCAGCACCACGTCGATCCGCCCGTCGGGACGGACGGTGATTTCCGCGCGCTCGCGCGGGACGCCGGTGTTGAGCTCGACGTAGTCGGCGACGCCGATGCCGCGGTGGCGCCCGCGGGTGCGCGCTTCCGCACGGCGCGCCTCGAAGCCCGCCCAGTCGGCGAGGACGACCACCCGATCCAGCGCCGCGGCGTAGTCGCCGCTGTCGTAGACGAGGCCGAGCGCGTTCGTGTGCGGCATGGCCGTCGCCGGCACGAGATTGCGTCGCCGGAGCGCCACGCGATCGACGCCGAGCCGCCGCGCGGCAAGGTCGATCAGCCGTTCGATGACGAACATGACTTCGGGCCGGCCCGCGCTGCGATAGGGCGTCGTCGGCGACGTGTTGCTGAGCACGGCGCGCCCGCCGACCGACACGGCGGGAATGCGATACACGCTCGGCGACACGCCGATGCCTTTCGCGAGCGGGATGAAGGACACCGTGAACGCGCCGACGTTGCTGGTGTTGGTGGCGCGGAACGCGAGGAAGCTGCCGCCGGCGTCCAGCGCCAGCTCCGCGTGCGACACGAGATCGCGCGCATGGTGGTCGGTGAGGAACGCCTCGCGGCGGTCGCACGTCCACTTCACGGGACGGCCGAGGCGCTTCGCCGCCCACGCGACCAGCACGAACTCGGGATAGATCGAGTTGCGCGTGCCGTAGTTGCCTCCGACGTCGCGCGCCACGACGCGGATCGCGCTCTCGGGCACGCCGAGCGTGGCGGCGACGTCGCCGCGGATGCGCTGCACGCCGCCCGAGCCCGCGTACAGCGTGTAGCGGCCGGTGGCGGCGTCGAACGCGGCGACGGCCGCGCGCGGCTCCATGGGAACACCGGTCACGCGGTTCACCACGGTCTCGAGCCGCACGACGTGCGCGGCCCGCGCGAACGCCGCGTCGGTGGCGGCGGCGTCGCCCACGTGCGAATCGACGCACACGTTGGGGGCTTCGTCCCACACGCACGGCGCATTCGTCGCGGCCGCGGCGATGCTGGTGGTCACCGTGGGCAGCGGCGCCCAGTCCACCGCGACACGCGCGGCCGCGTCGACCGCCTCGGCCGCCGTGCCGGCGACGACCATCGCGACCGCCTCGCCGACGAAGCGCACGCGGTCGGCGGCCAGCGGCATCTGCGGGGCGAGGAAGAACGTCCCGCCGTCGCGGCTCTTCAGCGGGACTTCGTGCGGATTCGTCGGCACGGGATGGTGGGGCAGACGCTTGAGGCCGTCGGCGGCGGCATCCGCGCCGGTGAGGATCGCGAGCACGCCGGGGAGCAGGCGCGCCTCGTCCGCG
>Ga0137461_1000318_pt1 | contig 10976 bp, 8 predicted proteins | sample EasRivERMGT746_2_FD_104650 | JGI IMG/M metagenome (GOLD analysis project Ga0137461, IMG submission 104650) | Soil microbial communities from meander-bound floodplain in the East River, Colorado, USA - East River MetaG ERMGT746_2 | ecosystem: Environmental > Terrestrial > Soil > Floodplain ... | reverse complement strand
GCGATGTACGGCGACATCAGCGGCGCGTAACTTTGGTGGCGGTCGTAGACGAACCCGGTGATCACCGGACCGAGTGCCGGGCCCCAGAGATAGAAAAAACTCATGCTGCCGCGGATGGTGGCGAAATGTTTGCGCCCGAAAAAATCGCCGACGGTGGCCCAGCTGACCGGGAACAAAGCTTCGACAAAGGTGAACAGCAGCGTGAAAAGCCAAAGCGTCCATTCGCTCTCGCCGTAAGCCAAGATCGCCACGGCGCCGGCGCCGATGAACATGCAGATCGCCATCAGCGTCGGCTTGTGCACGCGGTCGGCGACCCAGCCGACGAGTAAATGGGACGGCAAGCTCATCAGCGCCATGGTCGCGAGCATCGCCGCGGCGCGCGCTTCGCTGGCGCCGCGCCATACCATGATCGGCACGAAGTGCACGGTGATCGAGTTGAACACGCCAACACGCGTCGTGGTCGCCAGGATCAGTTTCCAGAACGCCGGGGTTTTGAGCGCTTGTTTCAAGGTGAATTCACGCTCGGTGGCTGGGTGCGATTGCTTCGCGCCAGTGGTTTGGTCCGGCGCTTCAACGGGCGCGCCATCGGGCACCAGTCCCATGCTCTCCGGCGAACGCTTGACGTAAAGCGCCACCGGAACGCCGGTGACGATCAGGCCGACGCCGGCGACAAAGGCGCCGTAGCGCCAGCCCCATTGGGACACGGTGAAGGCGAGTATGGGCGTGATCAGCGTGCCGCCGATGCCGATGGCACTGCTGATCAGGGTCATCGCCATGGCGCGGCGGCGAATGAACCAGGAGTTGGCCAGCACCATCGGCGAATGCATGAAGCCGGCGGAAAACGCCAGTGAGATCACGCCCAAGTAAACGATCAGAAACGCCGCGTAGCTGTGCACCGTGGCGAGCAGCATGTAGCCCAGGCCGGAGAGCAATATGCCGGTGAGCATCATCGGCCGGGGTCCGAAGCGGTCGATGACGTAACCGGCGAGCGGCCCTTCGATGGCGCCTTCGGCGCGCGCCAATGAAAAGACTAATGACGTCGCGGCGCGCGACAGGCCGAGCTCGTTGGTGATCGGCAAGAAAAAAATCGTAAAGCCGTAGAGATGAAAGCCGCCGCCGAGCATGCGGATGGCGGAGCCGGCGGCGACCATGCGCCAGCCGTAAAACGCGCCGCGCGCTTGATTCGACAGTCGTTGGAAAATTGCCATGAAAGGTAAGAGGGCGCGATGAATCGCGCCCCTACAATAAATTACGCGATTACCCTCTGCAGGTCACCCATTGTCGCGGATAGCTGTTGAGCGATTCACAGCCGTGCTTCTTCACAACTAAGGTCTCGCCGAACTGCAAGCCGATCTTTTCGTCGTAGGTCATTAGATTCGGCTGGATGACGATCACCATGTTCTCGCGAAAGGTGATTTCTCTGGCGTCGTGCCGTTTGCGGCTTTTGGTTTGGAAGATCGGCGGGTACTGATTCACGCCGTGGACCAAATCGTCGTAGGTGCTGTAGCCACGCTGGTGGATGATTTCCGCCGCTTCTTCGGCTTCGGTGGTGGTCGCGCCGTCTTTGATTACCTTCGACAAAATCTCGAACGCTTCCATCGCCGCGTCGTGCATCTTCCGCCACTCCGGCGTCGGTCCTTCGCCGATGGAAAATGTCCGGTGGATCTGGCCGCTGTAACCGGAGAAAGCGCCGCTGATCTCGCTGATCAGCGCGTCGCCTTTCTGCAGCTTGCGGCTGGAATGAAACTGCGACGGCACGCAGAAGTCCGGGCTGCGCATGGGCATGCTGCTGATGAAATGGATGCCGGCGTAGCCGCCGGCTTTTAGATAAACCGGTTCGATGATGGCGGGAATTTCATCTTCGCGCAGGCCTTCGCGCAATCCTTCCGCCAGCGCTTGAATCGATTGGTCGGTGAGCTTGGAGGCGAGTTGGATGCGTTCAATCTCGGCGGCGCTTTTAATCGTGCGCATCATGCGCAGCTTGGCGCCGAGATCGACGAAGGTCGCGTTGGGGTATTTCTCGCGCAGGCGGTTATAAACTTGATAGGAGATCGAACCGACCAGGCCGATCCTTTTCGCCTCCAGGCCGCGCTCGGCAATCAGTTCGACGACGCTGTGAGTCGTATTGGCGCCGGCCCAGCGCAGGTCTTTGATCCACGACATCACCCGCGCCATCGGATAGTGATTGAACAGCTGCATCAAGATCACCGGCGCTTTGCCGCTCTGCATCAGCAAGTAAGCTTCCCGGCTGCTCGGCCAATCGCTGAGCCAATAAATGTCGGAGGAATAGCGCCCGCTGCCGTAGATCAACGCGGCATCGACGCCTTCCTGTTCCATCATATTATAGAAAGCGCCATGGCGCCGGTTCAGTTCGTCGTCGGAAAAGGTTGGATAGTCGGATCGTTGTCGCATGGATTAAATCTCCGGGTTTTGCCGTAATGTTGGTTGTCGCATTCTAGCGAGCGAAAAATCATTCGCTCCGGTTAACGGAGCAGCTGGCCGTAGCCTTGGATGGGAATTTTCATGCCGAGGGTTTGCAGCACCCACCACAACGATGCCGCGGTGGAGGAGACCACGGGCCGCCCAGTGTCGTCTTCAAGTTGCTGCACGTAGCCGACCGTGCGCCAACGGCCTTGGAGCAGCAAGCTGTCGACATCGGGGTGTTGGCGAAACAGTTCGCGGGCGACTTTGTACGATGCGTAGTCCGGCAGTTTCACTTGATCCACCGGTTTGCCGACTTCCAGCCCCTTGATGGCCTTCACCTGCACGCCGCCGTCGTCGTAGTATTTCTTGACCGCTTGGTTGATCGATTCTTTATAGGCGGTGGCGATGACCGTGCTTTTGACCTTTAAATGCTTGAGCGCCCGCACCGTCGCGCCCATCGCCGTGCTCACCGGTAGGCCGACTTGGCGCGCTAGTTGGCCGACGATTTCTTGCTCCGCCGCATAGCCGCGCTGGGTTCCCAGCGTGATGCCGCCCATGAGTATGGCATCGCATTCTTCAGCCTTGAAAATTCCCAGGCCGGCGCCGAGGGCATCGATCGCCTTGTTAAACTCGCTTTCGCTGTGCGACTGCACGTTCAATCCGGAAGAGACGATGGTAAACCCCTCGGGCAGGATCAGATCCCAATCCGAAGGGGTTTCAAAAACCGACGGTGAGAGATAGCCGATGCGTGCTTTCCAACCAGGCATGGTGCGCTCCTTGTTCGTGCAAACTTTTCTTATCTCAACGGCGCGCCGATAGGAAGCCTCGTATGCCGCTCCACGCAGCGGGCGCAAAATATTAGGCATCGACGAGAAAAAATGTTATTCTTACGTCTAATCGATAATAGTCCCAATCAAGGTCCCTGGATTATTGACAAGAAAGGGCTAGTTTCCAAGCGAAAGTATATGAATCTTAAAGCAAAAGTGAATTCGTTGACTTCCTACCGGTGGCTTCGTTTGAGCGTCGTCATCACGATGCTTGTGGCTGGACGGGAAAGCCAAGCGGCAAACAATGAACCGCAAGAGTTCAACCGGCGCGCTACCGCCACGGCGCAATTGCTGGCGGGCATAAACCCCAATCCGCCGGAGCCGGCGTTTAACCGCTTTATCGATCTCGATGCGTGGAAAGAGCATCAGAAGTGGATGAGCAGCCAATGGGCTTTGGTGCGCGGCCGGCTGAGTACGATGGAAGCCTGGCGCGAGCACGAAGTCAAAATCGCCGGCGCGCAGAAAAAAACTCTGCTCTACCCGTTCAGCGGTCCGGACTTTTTCAACGCCTATGCGCTGTTTCCGGATCACGCGCGCTATGTGTTTTTCAGCTTGGAGCGGCCCGGCGCGCTGCCCGACATGGAGTCGGTGACCACGGTGCAGTTTGTCAAGTTATTGGCCGACGTGCGCGGCGCCTTTCGCGACATTTTTGAGCGCAACTACTTTATTACGTCTTTTATGACCAAGCAGTTGACCACGCCATGGGTGCGCGGCTCGGTGCCGGTGATGGCGACGATGATGGCGCTGATGAACCGGCGCATCGTGCGTATCGAACCCATCGATCTGTTCCCCGAATTGATGCGCATCTACGACGCTCCAGAAGGAAAGCGGCCGCGAATTCTGTTGCGCGGCGTGCGCATTGACTTCGCCAACCCGGCGTCGCCGGGAATTCAGCAACTGTATTATTTTTCCTTGGACGCCACCGACAAGGCGCTAGAGTATTACCCGGAATTTCTCAACTGGGTGGGCCAGTACAAACCTTCGACCGCGCTGATCAAGTCGGCGTCTTACCTGTTGCACGACGGCCAATTCGCCAAAACTCGCGCCATGCTTTTGGAATCGGCCGACCTGGTGGTGCAAGACGATACCGGCATTCCTTATCGCTTTTTGAATCAAGCGCCCTGGCATGTGAAGTTGTACGGCAAATACCACAAGCCGATTAGGCCCATGGAGTACGCCTATCAAAAAGATCTCGAAGCGGCGTTCAAGACGTTGTCCGATCAGCCCGACTTGCCGTTTCCGTTCGGCTATCATTGGCGCGGCAAGCAATCGGCGCTGATCTTAGCCCATCGTCAGTAATCGAGTGAGACTTCGGCCGGCGCTAATCATAATCGGAGCGTTTCTCGCCGTGATGGCGCAAGGCTGTGCCACGCAAATCACCCGACGATCTTTTCAAACCAGCGACGGAGTGACGCTCTCGGTCCTCGAAGCCGGTTTGGATCACGCCAAAGATTCTAACCTGACCCTCGCGCTTGTCACCGGCTGGTCGATGCCGGCGGCGGTCTGGCAAAATCAGCTCGAACAATTTGGCCGGCGTTACCACACGCTGGCGCTCGACCCCCGCGGCCAGGGCGAGTCCGCGCTTCCCACTGACGGTTTTACGGCCGAGCGGCGCGCCACCGATTTGCACGAGTTTCTCGCGCCGCTGAGCAACGTTCTGCTCATCGGCTGGTCGCTGGGCGCCATCGAGTCGCTGCAATACGTTCACATGTTCGGCGCCGAGCGGCTGGCCGGCATGGTCTTGGTCGACAGTTCGGTGGGAGAGGAGCCGGAACCAACGCCGGGCGGGACTTTTTTGCAAGCGCTGCGCGACCAGCGCGATAAGACTCTGGAAGGTTTCGTGCGGGCGATTTTCAAAAAAGCGATTAGCGATGACGAAATCGCTCGATTGGTCGGCGGCGCTAAACGCATGCCGGTGGAAAGCAGCATCGCGCTGTTGTCCTATCCGTTCCCGCGCACGCATTGGAAAGAGATTGCCCACGGGTTTAAAAAGCCGCTGCTCTATCTGGTCACGCCGCAGTTCGCGGAGCAGGCGCAAAATCTGCGCAAGAATCGTCCGGCCACACAGATCGAAATCTTCAACGACGCCGGCCACACGCTGTTCGTCGATGAACCGGAGCGCTTCAACGCGCTGATCTCGCGCTTCGCCGAAAGTCTTTCGCTTCGGTAATCTCTCTTGGGGGATGGTTGAAACCCTTCGCCTTCATGCGAAAAGAAGTGCTGTCATGCCGGCCCTTCGACTGGTCCCATCACCGCTCCTAGCCCGGATTATTCGTGGTAAAACAGCGATCGAGGTGCAACCCTTGCGGAACGAAGGCACGCCCTTCGGGATTGCAAATCTCAAATCTCAAATCCCAAATATGAAATCTGCAATCTGAGATTTGAAATTCCGCGTCAGCGCGGATACAGGGTCACACCTCGATCGACAGAGTGTCGTCAGGTTTCCTTATAGCACGAATAATCCGGGCTAGTAATCGCGCTTGACGCGGGAAGGATCACACCGAATGGATTTTTGGTGTGGGGCGCTGCATGGGTTCCAAAAAAACGACTTTACAAAAGGCGCTCAACGAGAAATAATCAGCAGATGATATTTTTGCAGTGCAACCATCGCCGGATTGCACAACAGAGGGGTTAAGATGTTTCGTCGTGTCGATCTTCCCGCGTCCGTTCCTGGGCGACTCCTGCTGCACAGTATGCCGGGCCGTTTTGAAGCACTCGAAAGGGTTTGGCAGCAAGTGCGCAGCGATGCGGTCGGGGCCATCGTGTGTTTGACGGAACAATTCGAAATTAGCCAAAAGTCCTCGCAATATGCAGAAGCGTTGGAGGCCGGCACGGTTCCCTGCGCCGTCCTGCCATTTGAAATTCGTGAAGGCGGCGTGCCTGACGATCGGGATGCGTTTTGGCTGCTGGTAAAGGACGTGGCGAATCGATTGCAGTCGGGGGAAGCGGTGCTGATTCATTGCGCCGGCGGTGTCGGCCGTACCGCGATGCTGGCTGTCTCGGTACTGCTCGCCTTGGGTGAACCGAGGAGTGAAGCGGAAAGCTTGGTCTCGCAGGCCGGGTCCATAGTGGAAACCATGGCGCAAATCGAAATGCTTTCATGGTGCGCGGCGCGGGTTGTCGGCGCTACGTGATCGTGTTCGTGATCGTGGTCGGCTCGCGAATTTGAGGATTACGGTTGAGCCTTATGTCGTGTGGAATCGATTCGACCTTATCATCGGTTAATTAACACCGGCTCGTAACGGAGGTCGACAAATGCGCTACCACCGTAGCTTGCTAAAAATATCCGCTCTTGCGTTGGGTTTAGTATTTCATGCGGCCGCGTTCTGCGTCGCGCAAGAACGGCCGACGATACTCGCCGGCCATGGCACGCTGTCGGGGTCGATCTTGCCGCTTTGGGTCGGCGTCGAGGCGAAGCTGTTCGAGAAACATGGCCTGCAGGTTAAGCCGATCTATTTGCCGCGCGCGGCGGGCCGGCCGGCTTTGCTGAGCGGCGACATACAGATTTATTTTTCCGCCGGCCCGCCGCTGGTGCAGATGCGTCTGGGCGGCGCCGATGTCGTGGTCGCCTCCTGTGTGGTGCACAAGCTGACGTCGAAGATCATGGTCGTTGCGGCGATTCAAAAAGTTGCGGATCTCCGCAATAAAGTTTTGGCGGTGGCCAACCCCGGTTCGGCCAGCGATTTTGCCGCGAAGCTTTTTTTCGCGCGCCAAGGCATGAAACCCGGGCAAGATGTTTCCATTATCTACAGCGGATCGACCAGCGCGGCGTTTGCGGCGCTGGCCAACGGCAGAGTGCAGGGAATCTTCGCCAGTTCGCCGAACGATATGCAGGCTGCTGCCGCGGGCTTTAAACCGCTGCTGGAATTGGGCGACTTCAATATTCCCTATGCCGGCAATTGCAGCGCGGCGATGCGCTCTTATGTCGCCAAACAGCCCGGGCGCATGCGCAGCTTCGTCGCCGGCATCACCGAAGCGATCGCGCAGATCAAACGGCGCCCCAGTGAAGCCAAGGCGGTATTAGAAAAATATACCCGGGTTTCGGATCCGGCCATTTTGCAGCATGCCTATGATTCCGATACTCGCTACATGGAGCCGGTGCCCTATCCAAGTCCCGAAGGAACCAAGACGATCTTGGAAAACTTAGGCGTGACCGGCCGGGCCGCCGAACAGTTTGTCGCGGAGTTTAACGACGACCGGTTTATCAAGCAGATCATCGCCGACGGCTTGTTAAAACAGATCTACCCCGGCGGCATTCCTGCGCGCTAGAGATCCACTTGAGAGTTATTGCGGTGAATGGGGTCTAACTTTATTTCTTGATTCTGCTGAAAAAACCTAGGAATGCTTCGACAGGCTCAGCATGAACGGAAAAATCTCCCGTGATTTCAACGGCTCCTCCGTTCGTCCTGAGGCTCTCGAAGGATGAACGGAGGGTTTTTCAGCAGAATCATTTCTTGAGAGAGGTTTCGTTTATTGTGCTTTTGACAGAGTCTCCAGGGCATTTCTCAGGGACTCAGCCCAGCTCTTGAGCGTGGATGCGCTGATTGTTCCGTCCGGGGTATTGATGCCGACTCCGTCCGCGCTGATGTCCAACAGGATCGCTTCAAGGTCCGTAACCACCTTATGGTATTTAGCGTCTGATAATACTTTGTAGTTTTCCGGCACCGACTTATAGGCTTTTTTGGTCGGCGCGGCTTCCTTGCTGTAAGACGCTGTTAGTGGTGTGGCGAGGCGTATTGCAGTATTCAAGAGACTTCTCCGTTTCTGTTTTGCTTCAACGTACGACTACCCGCACCCACTAAGAAGCAAGTAGCGCGCCAACTTAGATGACATTGTCCAACGTTGTGTTGCAGATGAATATTTCTGAACTCGTTCGTGCGCTCGGAGTGGATTTCACTCCAGAATTTGGGAAATCGGCCACCACAGGTTCCGATTATTGGAAGAATTCTTATTGGGTACTAGCTTGACGCCGGGTCACTGCGGCAGCTCGACAGCTTTGCATTAGCTTACCCAACTCCTGGCATAAACATCGGTGCGGCGGTTTTTGAGCAGGGGCAATTTCTCACGGACTTCGCTTACCAGGTTTAGGTCCAATTCGATCGCTTCCAAGCCTTCTTTCTCGCCGAGATCGACGAGCGTCCGGCCCAGCGGGTCGACCGCCATGCTGTGGCCGGTGTAGATGTTGCCGACTTGGTTCGGCGCGATGACGAAGCAGCCGTTTTCCAGGGCGCGCGCTTTGATCATCGTCTGCCAGTGCTCGACTTTGAGATCGCCTTGGACCCACCCCGAAGGCGCGACGAGAATATTTGCGCCAGCGACGGCTAACATGCGCGCCATTTCCGGAAAGCGCAGATCGTAGCAGATCATCATGCCGCAGTGAGCGGCGCGGTCGTTCACCAGCGGCGCGACATCGTCGCCGGGGTGAAACTTGTCGGACTCTTTGAAACCGAAGGCGTCGTACAAATGGAGCTTTCGGTAAACCGCAGCGATGTTGCCTTTGGCATCGATCCAAACCGCAGTGTCGAAAACTCGATGGGGCACGGAGCTGGTTTCGTAGATCGGCGCGATGATAGCGATCTCATTCGCACTCGCGGCATCGCGTAGCGCCGTGATAAAAGCGCCGTCGACTGATTCGCCGACTTGGGTCAACTCTTGCGCAGATTGATTAGCAGGAGAGAACGCCATCAGAAATTCGGGGAAGGCGATCAGCTCGGCGTCTTTGCTCTTGGCTTCTTTGATCAGCGCGAGCGCCGTTTTGAGATTGTGCTGCTTGTCGGTTGACGATGCAATTTGGGCAATGGCGAATTTTTTCATCGGTGCTACCTGGTCGATACCGGCTGGATAATGTTTGCCAGTCACGCTATCCAAGTAGAAACCTTCGGTCAACCTGTTTCGCCGCTGGTTGTCGCTCACGATGACGATGACATGGTAGAGCAGACCTGTGGCAAACGGTCGGCGACGGTGTGTCGTGGGATGAGGTTATGAGAAATTGGCCCACGGTCGCCAAGTTAGTTTAGTAATGATTTAAAGGTCGGTTATCTACTTCCATTCTAACGGACCATCCTAAACGGGGACGATGTTGGAAGCGACGGATACGGCCAAGGATCAGCATTCGGAATGTTGCGCGTTTTCTTTACTCTACCCGTTGCCCCACGCGTCCCCTAAATCCGCGCGACAATGGCAATGAACATGCCAAACCGATTTCCGATGTTTGGTTCGCCAAACATTGTCGATTGAGTGGGGACAAGTTGTATGTGAGAATCCGGTCGATCGGCGATTTGATTAGTTTAGATGATGAGTCCTGCATCTCAAGTCAGGATGTGCCCCTAGCTGCCGGTTTTGGTGTTTACAGCCCGCCGGTTGGCCTTTCCTAATGTCAAGGAGGATTGGCATGATCATGCAAATCGCAATGTGATCACCCATTAGCCGGCAGGTCAAGTAGGCACAGAGATTCCCCGTGAAAAGAATTTTGTTCTTTCCCCCTTTCTTTTTCTCGCACAGGCAGTGATCTTTCGGTAACGCGCCCCTGTTTTCTTTTCATGCGGTGTCGGATCGCTGGTCCGCACCAGTCACCCATCAGGTTCAAGGCATTGGAGCGATCCGTGTAACGGAATCATCTCCCGCCCCTGGCAAGTTTACTTGCCCCAGAAAACTGTCGGTACCACGCCGTGTCCAACGGTAGCGGATTCACAAATCCAGTGGCTCTCCCGCTCGGGAGTCCAACCCCTTATTGGCTCACGGCGTGGGCGTACCAGCCGATCACAACCCCTGCGAGTTGTATTTGAGGGACGGGACAGCGGCTAATCAAATCTAGTGGTTGTGAGCCAACCCCTATTCAAGCTCACTGCCCCATCCCAACCGTGTAAACTTACTTCGGGCCGAAGGCCTTGGTTATATTAAAAGCCACCCGATCCCTCATGATATAGTAACAAGCCCGGCACAGTGCTTCGACATAATAACCACCTGTTCAATTTCCTTTATTTTATCGGCAACTCTTGTTGTCCGGCGACAGTTGGCGGAATTTTCTTTCCCCTGTGCACTCCTTGAATCGCCGTTTTTACAGCCGCTGATTCCAGGGCTTTCTCTTCGATCACCCACGGCGCGTATTGAACCACCTGCCGAGCCGCTAGGACGCCGCGGCGAATCAGTCCCTTGACCACTGTGTGGCTCACTTCTAACCTTCGCGCCGCTTGCTCCAACGTTACCCGTCCTTGACGCCCGCTAAACCCATCGATTCGGTGCGTGTGGCGAAAACTCACCACCCGTGAGACCCGCCAACTGTTCCCCTGGCCGGTGGTAAACCCGAGACGGTTTAAAACACTAGCGATGGTTTTATCCTCGCATACTTTGGCCAACTCGCGCACTAACTCTATAACCTCGCCGCTAGCCATGCGCCGATGCATCCCCGGCTTGTTGCGCGCCACGCGCAATTCGGTAGAGAAGGAGAACGGGTCAGACTTTGACATCTAGACTATCTTGACAATTGAGGGCCGGTTTTCTATAAACCACAATCATGGCGCGCCGACCTCGACTGTTTGCCCCCGGGTTGCTCTATCACGTCATCGTTCGCGGCAAGGAAAAGGGGTCAGACTTTGATATCATGACTATCTTGACAATTGAGGATCGGTTTTCTATAACCCACAATCATGGCGCGCCGACCCCGACTGTTCGCTCCAGGATTGCTCTATCACGTTATCGTGCGCGGCAATCAACGGCGGAAGACTT
>Ga0137461_1000316_pt1 | contig 11013 bp, 9 predicted proteins | sample EasRivERMGT746_2_FD_104650 | JGI IMG/M metagenome (GOLD analysis project Ga0137461, IMG submission 104650) | Soil microbial communities from meander-bound floodplain in the East River, Colorado, USA - East River MetaG ERMGT746_2 | ecosystem: Environmental > Terrestrial > Soil > Floodplain ... | reverse complement strand
CCGTGCTGATATTGATGCATACTTTGGATATCCGATTACACCTCAATCAGAAATACTTGAATATCTTGAAAGAGAAATTCCAAAACGGCATGGATTAGTTCTTCAGGCAGAAAGTGAAATCGCATCAATCAATATGATTTACGGTGCTGCAGGTGCTGGTGCAAGAGTTATGACTTCATCATCAGGTCCCGGAATAAGTTTGATGCAGGAAGGACTTTCTTACATTGCTTCTGCTCAACTTCCCTGCTTAGTTGTGAATGTTGTTCGGGGCGGTCCGGGTCTTGGTACAATTCAGCCTTCACAGGGAGATTATTTCCAGGCGGTAAAAGGCGGCGGTCACGGCGATTATCATTTAATAGTTTTAGCTCCGGCATCAGTTCAGGAAATGGCTGACTTTGTTTTTGATGCTTTTCGTCTTGCAGAGAAGTACAGAAATCCGGCAATGATATTAACAGATGGTGCACTCGGACAGATGATGGAAAAGGTTATTCTTCCCAAAGAAGGTTCATTGAAGAAAATAGCAACGCCCTGGGCAACTACAGGTAAACCGAAAGAAAGAGATCACAATATCATCACTTCACTTTTTATTAAGCCCGAAGAGATGGAAGAAGTGAATCATCAGCTGCAGGAAAAGTATAAGAAAGTTCAAAGTGAAGTACGTTTTGAAGAAATACAAACTAAAGATGCTGAAATTCTTTTAGTTGCTTTTGGATTGTCGTCACGTATCTGCCAGAAGACCGTTGATCTCGGAAGAGAAAAAGGAATTAAAATCGGATTACTAAGGCCAATCACGCTTTATCCATATCCGTATAAAAGATTAAATGAATTAGCTGACCAGGTTGATTTTATGATGTCAGTTGAAATGAATGCTGGGCAAATGGTTGAAGATGTCCGTCTTGCTGTTGAAGGAAAAGTGCCTGTTTACTTTACAGGAAGAATGGGTGGAATGATTCCTTCACCCGAAGATGTACTTCACGAAATTGAAACGATAATGGATAAACAAAGTGTTCAAGTATAGGAGATTTTAATATGTCATTAGAAAGACCATCAACTTTAGATTTTCCACCGGATGCAGAAGGAATGGAAATGGTCTATTGCAGACCGGAAACATTAACAGATGTTCCGTTTCACTATTGTCCCGGATGCGGACACAGCGTTGTTCACAGAGTTTTGATGGAGGTTGTTGAAGAATTGGGAATACAGGATAAGATAATCGGTGTTGCACCAGTCGGCTGTTCAGTGTTCGCTTATAATTATATGAATATTGATATGCAGGAAGCAGCGCACGGAAGAGCAAGTGCTGTTGCCACAGGAATAAAAAGAGTTTTACCGGATCGTTATGTTTTCTCATACCAGGGAGACGGTGATCTTGCAGCAATCGGTACAGCAGAAACAATTCATACCGTTAACAGAGGAGAGAACATCTTAATGGTGTTCATCAATAACGGTATTTATGGAATGACAGGCGGGCAGATGGCGCCTACTTCTTTGATTGGACAAGTCACTACCACTTCACCTTATGGACGTGATGTTAAATCAGTAGGACATCCAATTAAAATTGCCGACCTGCTGATTCAATTGCCCGGAGCTTATTATGTAACACGCCAGGCAGTTCACGATCCGAATGCAGTAAGGAAACTGAAGAAAGCATTCTTAAAATCCTTTCAGTATCAGAAAGAAGGAAAGGGAACATGCTTTGTTGAAGTCGTTTCAAATTGTCCGTCTGGTTGGAAGATGACACCGGTTGAATCAATTAAATATCTTGAAGAGCAGATGTTTCCAAGTTATCCGCTTGGAGATTTAAAAAAACCTGCTAGCCTCGGCGAGGCAGAGCCTCGACGGGATGGAGTTTAAAAGAAAAATTTATAAGGAATTTAAAATGCAGCAAGCTCATGAAATAATTTTTGCAGGATTCGGAGGACAGGGTGTTCTTTCGATGGGATTGATCATTGCTTACGGCGGAATGATTGAAGGAAAAGAAGTAAGCTGGATGCCTTCTTACGGTCCTGAGATGAGAGGTGGTACATCAAACTGTATTGTTATTGTTTCTGACAGCAGGATAAGCTCGCCGATCATCACGAAGTTTGATTCAGCAATAATTCTTAATCAGCCGTCGTTAGATAAATTTGAAAAAGCAGTCAAGCCGGGTGGAGTTTTGTTGTATGAAAAATCAACAATCATTCATCCGCCGACGAGAACTGATATTGATATTATCTGTATTTCTGCAATCGAAGAAGCCGATAAGCTGAAAGTTAAGCAGGTTGCAAATATGGTTATGGTAGGTGCATTCCTTGAAAAGAACCCGATCATAAAAATAGAGAACATAGTTAATGCTCTTAAAAAAGCTTTACCGGAACATCGTCATAACATGATACCGGTAAATGAAAAAGCATTGCTGAGAGGAAAAGAATTAATAAAAGAAGCAGAGCAGGTTTCGGCCTGACATCATTTACTTAAACTTTTAAGGATATATTATGGCAGAGGAGAAAATATTTTGTCAGCACGCATGTAAAAACACATGCGCAACCCTGAATGAAGCATTGAGGAAAGAAACCTCGATGGTTAAATTCTACGAAAATGTTTTAGGTGAATGCAACATACCTGAAGTCAAAACATTTATGGATGAATTGGTCGATGAGAAGCGGAGGGTGATTTTGCGGCTAATCCAGAAACTGAATGAAATTCACGTTAGGTCACAGGCATTAGATGGAATAGCATCAAGTTTTAACAACATTGACGGCTGAATACGCAGGTTTGATTGACTTAGCAGGTTAGAATCTATATATTTGCACTCCAAAATTTTACATCGCGGATCCGTCATTAAAACAAGCATAAATGACGAGATAAAGTGGAGCAATTGGTAGCGAGTCGGGTTTATCTCGCCGGAATGAAATGAAGGCGGACTCATAACTCGAAGCGAAAAAAAAATATGATCGCGGGGTGGAGCAATTGGTAGCTCGTCGGGCTCATAACCCGAAGGTTGTAGGTTCAAGTCCTGCCCCCGCTACAAAAGAAAAAATCCCAGCCTCTGGGCTGGGTTTTTTATTTGTGGTAACCGGACAGCGAGTGGTGTCCTGCCTGCCCGCCGAAACGAAGTGAAGGCGGGCCCCCGCTACAAAAAAGAATCCTCATTTTATATGAGGATTTTTTATAACATTTCTCAAAGAACTGATCAATTACCTAAAATCATAGTTGAGTAATTAAAATAGTAATCTATCCAACTGGAATATAAGTCTCCAAACTTTCTTTCTCTTTCTTAGTAATTGTTTCAATATTGACTGGAATTGTATATCAGTTATAAAACTTTTTAAGGAGTATAATGGCAGGACCACAGGTGCACTTTTTCTGATTAACCATTCTTTGAATCCTTCTTGTTGTGATTCCCTTCCAAGTCTGATTTTTAATTCTGTGACTTCTTTCATTAACTGATAAGCAACAGCCCATCCCAGAAGCATAAAAGCAAAAAGAAAAAAAGAAACAACCGGTCTTACAAAATCATTAACCATAGCTGTATAATCTGGATTCATAGCGCTTCCCTTTAACTTAATTCATCTTTGTAAGTGAAAATAGTTTTTAGTGCATAGCTTCTATTTGATATACAAAGAAATGGTGAGAGTAACTCAGATGAGTATAAAAATAAGAAGCATAGCACACCCTCAATTATTCATTAGATACATTTTAATGCCAATTCCCATACCATTTATTTAATGACTTTTTGCGTTAGTACGAATAGCATTTTGTCTCTAATCGATAACCATTATTAAATAATGAAAATTTCTGAATCAAAATAAATCACGTTGGTGAAGTGATGGTTACGGATTAATAAAACAATTTATTTAGAAGAATTTCAAACAAGATCTGAAGTAATGAAACGGGAGAAGTGGCTTAAAAGTGGAGTTGGACGAGAATGGTTCAAGAAACAAATCGTGATGTAGAGACCGCCGAAGGCGGAGTAGCTCGTCGGGCTCATAACTCCGCCAATGGCGGATTGTATGTTCAATCCCGACCGAGTCGGGACTGTTCCTTCTACAAAAAAATCCCTCACATTAGCGAGGGATTTTTATTGATGGTAAAGATTTTATATTTCAGTTCACTGACTTATTTCAGAATCTAAAAGTAAGGGCTAAGTTAAAGAGTCTTCCCAACTGACTGAAATGATATCCATCATAAGTCATTACATCATAACGACCATTAAATGTGACTAAGTTAGTCTGAACTTTAACTTGTGCCGGATCAGCTAAAATAGCTTCACCTAATGAATTTACTGCTTCAAAATTCCATTCCGGCAGCACATCAAAAATGTTATTAACATTTGCTGAAACAATCAGATTCGAAAAGATATCGTATGAGACACCAATGTCTGTTACAACTTTTGGATCAAACACGGTTTTGAGATTTGTACTCATACCTGTTTGTCTGAACTCAGTTGAACCAAAGTATGTTGCGTTCAGAGAAAGATGGAGGGAAGAGATATCGTATGTTACTCCCGCTACAAATTTTTCACTTGGCCTTGATGTAAAAAATAATGCCAACTGGGTAGAGTCAATTACATCTATTCCACCTACTTGTGGTATCTCACCTTCGTGTTCGTTCTTCAGGTTCACGTTACCGGCGATTAAGAATCCAAGCATACCGCTTCCCAGAACCATGTTTTTATAATCGACGACCAGATCTAAGCCTGTGGTCTTTGAATCAATGGAGTTAGTAAAGAATTCAACTTCACCGCTTGTACCAAACGGAACTCTATTACTGATGACTATTCTATCAGAAATGGAAATATCATAAAAGTCTAATGTCACATTAAAGTTGTCGTTAATCATTGCTCCAACGCCAACTGTAATGTTTTTTGATTCTTCCGGTGTTAATGATTTTACTCCGAGCAATCTTGCTTGTGGAGAAACATTATTTATCAAACCAATCGATTGAATTCCTGCCCCCGGAACAAAACTATACTGTACACGTTGTGTGTATATCTGATGCAGAGTTGGAGCTTTAAAGCCCGTAGAATAGGAACCTCTTAATATAATTCGATCTTCAAGAAATTTTACACGTGAGCTTATTTTATAGACAAACGCGTTTCCAAAATCACTGTAATACTCATTTCTTATAGCGCCTGAAATCAAAAAACCCGGAGTTATATCATAAGTAGCATCAATGTAGCCGCCAATATTATAACGATTAAAGGTACCTGAATTTTCCGGTCTGTTTCCTGAATAAGAATCTGCACCTATACCATCCCAGGAGGCTTTATCTCCTTCTATTATTTCAAAAGTTTCACTTCTGAATTCTGCACCGAAAGCAATACTGAATTGTTGTGTCACTCTCTTTGAAATATCTATATTCCCAACTTGATGAGCGAATTCTGTTCCGCCAGGTTTAAAATTAATCGGGCTGTTTTCCTGGTAAATGTGTACTCCATTTGAGTCCACAAAATCGGATCTGTTATGAGAATTTAAGACTGTATAATCCTGACCGTTGAATCCAAAAGTCAGACTGGCGTCATAATTCCACTCATTAATAATTGAATTGAAACCTACTGTAACATTGTAATCAATCAAATCACCATCAAATGTTGGAAGATATCCCTTGTAAGCTGCTGAATCGCCTCCTGCAAAAAAATCTTTGAGATATGGAAATTCACCAAGAGTCCGCCAGTAGGGAGTTCTGTAATTCGCAAATGAGTTCACTTTCTTATAAAGATAGGCTGCGTTTCCATATAGTGATGTATGGTCTGAAATATTAATACCAGTATTGACTAAGAATTTTGCAGAGGAAGTTGCAGGAGCAGAATTCCTGTTTCCGGCGGTCGGATCGAATTCAAGGAAATTTCTAACATCATTTATATCTGCACCAAAATCCGAGACTTCACCTTCGGCATCAACTATTCCGGAACGACGGGTTTCTTTTAATCTTGATAAGTCAACAGTGTAGTTAAAAAATCCTTTGTTGTCAAAAAGTGAGGTGCCATTATTCAATGATAAACCTATTCTCTCACCGTCTCCTTCGCTGGTAACACCGGAATTAAGTGTAACGTATCCTCCATCCGTATTATCTTTTAATACAATGTTGATTACACCGGCAATTGCATCAGATCCATATTGAGCAGATGCACCGTCTCTTAATACTTCTACGCGTTCGATTGCATCTAATGGAATCGTTGAAATGTCGACTGCTGTTTCACCCCGGCTTGGAGAAGTTTGTGTGTAAACTAATGAGCTTAGGTTTTTTCGTTTACCGTTAATGAGGATTAAAGTTCTGCTCACTCCCATATTTCTGATTTCCCAGGGATCTAATAATGCCGTTGCATCATTAACAGGAGTTTGAGAAACGCTGAAGGAAGGGACCCGGTATTGGAGAACTTTATCAAATGTTGTCTGCCCGGTATTGGATAATTCCTGAGACGACAGTACATCTATTGGCAAAGGAGAATCTGTAACGGTTCTTGAATAGGTTCTTGATCCAACAACAACTACATCATATGTGGGTATAGTTGTTTGGTGTAACTCAACATCGAGCGTTCGCTCTTCATTCGCCCCTAAAAAAACTGAGATCGTTTTGGGTGTATAGCCTACAAAGGAAAATGTAACCTCGTACAATCCCGAAGCTAAGTTGAGAGAATAAAACCCATCTGCATCTGCTGCAGTTCCTATTGTTGTCCCCACTACCAGTATAGTAGCGCCTGAAAGTGGTCCACCTTCACTATAAACTGTACCACTTAATACCTGAGGCTTTACGATTGCTGGCACCAAAAATATCAAAAGGAATAGTGAGTAGAACAAGTAACGTTTATTCATATGCCCTCCAATAAGTTGATGAATGCGAAATGTTGATTATGCGAACTGTTCACCTATGGAAAATATGTAATCGGATTGGAGAAAGTCAAGTAATCATTTGAATTTGTTTTGAGATCAACATTCGGCTACTTCAGACTAGGATTTTTTATTTTAAAAAACTTAGTTGAATGCAGCGATAAATCTGTCAATCAATTCTGTCGCAAAATAATTTTTACACTTCTGTCAATTAATAAATCACACTCTTTCTTAACTAAATCTGATGATTCATTTAAGGCACTAAAATTGTCTTATATTCTGTTGAGAGAACAGGTGGTGCGGTTGGTCGAAAATAATTCTTATCAATTTGATTGATGCCAATCAATCCAAAATGAATACCGGTTCACAAAATTAAATTGTGAAAGGAGACTTCATAATGGCACGATTAAAAAATTTCACCCCATTAATTTTTTTTGTTATCCTTTTAACACCGTTGAATGCACAAGTAACTGGAGATACTGTACGTGTGCGATTCAGTGAATGGATGGATACTACCGGATTTTCTAATCCGGGTAATTTTGAGTGGACTGACGGATTAGTAACACTTGATGTGCGTTTGCTTGATACATCATTAGCGATAATCAGAGTAAGTGAACCAAGAATAAATCATTGGTACACACTCGAAGTTTTCAACGTCTACGATATTGCCGGAAATTTAATAAATCCGGATAAAGACACCACGGGGCGAATATGGAGATTACTGCCGGTAGAACTGGAAAGCTTTACGGCAAAAGTTATTGATGAAAAAGTTTATCTTAAATGGATTACAAAGACCGAAGTAGATAATTACGGATTTGATATTGAAAGGAAAACGTTCGATGATGATTGGAAATTTATAGGATTTAAAGAAGGACATGGTAATTCAAATTCGCCAAAGGAATATAACTTTATTGATAAGAAACCAGTCGGAGGTACAAAATTCAAATACAGATTAAAGCAAATAGATACCGATGGCAAATATGAATACTCCGATGAAATAGAAGTAGAAATTGTTCCGGCTACGTTTATATTGTCTCAAAATTATCCTAATCCTTTTAATTCATCGACTGTGATCAGCTACTCATTACCGGTAATGAGCAATGTGGAATTTTATGTATTTAATATCATAGGGGAAATTGTTCATAAAGAATTTAGAAAAGACCAGAGGCCCGGACACTATGAATTAAAATTGCATGGAATTAATTTATCGAGTGGAACATACTTTTACCGTTTGCAGGCAGGTACTTTTGTTGAAACGAAGAAGATGGTGGTAATGAAATAATGATAACTGTTATAACACGTCAGTATTGAGAGTGAAATTTTTGAGTTTAACCCCTGACAAATTCAATGACTGTCTTCCTGTCCCAGGTTAATTCTTTTCTCATTTGATTGTGTCCAAAGCGCGGTCTGTGTATTTCGATGGGTGTGTTGGAAGTGAAATCAAAACTCAATTGGTTCGAGTTTTTTTTTGTTACTTTTCTCTTTTGACTTCGCTTCATGCTTTTAAATTTTTTGAGTGGATTCAGGACTGTTTCAGTAATTTTTTTTCGTTTATGATTTTCAATTCCCTGTTACAAACCTGCTATAATTTTTTGTTTAAGTCAAATTAAATTAAAAAATATTTTTTTTGGATTTTAAAAAAAAAATTTAAAAGCCCGGATCCGAATTTCACCGGACAACCGGGCTGTGTGGAGAAGAGATTTTAAAACCGAATCTATTTGTTTGCTACATGCGTACTATCTTCAATATTTTCATCGTAGCTCATTTTGTTTCGGAGGAACTCGTTATAAAAACCGTAAGCTAATTTTACAACACGCTCACTGCTATCATATTTCGAAGCCTGCTTCACTGCATAAATGGACATCGGTGTTCCGATTTTATAAAGTGCAAGTGCAGCGCTTATTCTTACTTTTTCACTTTCATCTTCTCTGAGCAGTTTCATCAGGGGAATTATTGCTTCAGTTAATTTTAATTCACCGATCATATATGCAGAGCCCGTTTTTAAACCAAGATTTTCAGATTTTAATCCTACAAGCAAGCTTTTAACTGTGCTTTCATTTACAGTACTCTCGTTAGTTCCTCCCATCAAGCCAAAAGCTGCTGCGTTTAATATTAACGCCAACAATATTGTTAATGCCAGTTTCATGTGTGCCTCCTTATGTTTATGAATTTTTACGTACACAATAGACTCATCCCGGAGGAGAATAGTTCTGGATTATTTACAAGTGGGGTTAAACTGTTATCAGTGGTCAGCCGGCTATTTAATATTTTCTCTTTTAATGCAGCGTAAATAATTTTCTCTGTCAAAGCTCTTATTCGATTCTCAAATGTTTTAGACTAAAGGATGAATATTTAACCAGGGCTTTGAAGATTGAATGGAAAGCAGTTTTTTTATTTTATTCAGATTGAAAATAAAGCACCTTCTGAGTATTTTTCAATTGTATTACAGATTTGTTTTATCTTTCATTAACTGTTAAGGCTGTTTTATGAAAGAACTATTCAGTGTACAGGAAGTTGCAAAACTTCTCAGCATAAGTCATTCAGGTGTGCTTTATCATATCAGAACCGGCAAGCTGAAAGCTCAGCAGGTTGGTAAAATTCATATAATTACTAAAGATGATTTTGGTGATTTTTTGAAGAAACACCGGGAAGCTAAAAAGAAATCTGTAAAATCGATTCAGACAAAACTAAATTTTTAAATTCACTCATCAGAAAACATCAGCAGCTCATTTCTGTAATCAGCAAGTTCTTTTTTTGATAACCCGGCCTTTTGTTTAATACAATAACAATATGCGAAGATAACAGGTATTCTCAGGTTTTCTGGATTACGATAAAATTTATCAATAGCTGTAACCATATCATCGAGAGAAATTTCATCAGATTTGTTCAGCATCTGTAACGCTCCTACTTCATCACCACAGCCGAGTTTTTCAACTTCAGGAAAATTTTGCTTCAGTAACGAATACTGCTGAAGTATTCCACCTAAATAATTGTACTTTGAATCATCGAAAATAATCAGCGGATTGCTCATCGAATTCCATGCATAACCATTATCTGCACCTTTAGTAGAACGTTCCTGTGCCTGAACTGATAGAAACGAAATAAGCAGAAACGTAATAACCAGGTTTTCTTTCATACAAAATTATTTATTCAATATTATTGATTTAAAATATTATCAATACAACTGCATAATGCAAGATATTATTACAAGACTGCTGATCAGACAGGGCGAATATTCAACTGATAATATGAATTAATGCAGACAAAAGACTATATTGTTAAAAACAATCCGGAAATAATATGGCATCACACCTGCTTAGCAAATCTTCCTTCATCAAAGGGTTACAGTGCGAAAAGCATCTTTATCTTTATAAATATCATTACAAAGAAATGGATGAGCTTTCTGAAATGCAGAAGTCCATATTCAAAAGAGGAACAAACGTCGGTGAGCTTGCGCAGCAGTTATTTCCCGGAGGAGAAGTTGCAGCTCAGGGCGATCCTCCTAATTATGAAAAAGCTTTGCTAAGAACACAGGAATTAATTAAATCCGGTGCCAAAGTAATTTATGAAGCCGCTTTTACTTTCAATGAAGTTCTCTCGATTGCGGATATTATAGTGAAAGAAGGTAATTACTGGAAAATTTTTGAAGTTAAAAGCTCCACTTCAATTTCGGAAACTTACATTAATGATGCAGCACTGCAGTATTATGTTATTTCAAGTCAGGGAATAAAAGTAAAGGATTTTTCAATTATCTACATCAATAACCAGTATGTGCGAAATGGGAAACTGGATTTGGGGAAATTGTTTACTACTGAATCAGTGCTCGGTTTAATTTTGCCTCTGCAAGATTCTGTTAAAGAAAATATTGTGAAATTCAAGAAGGTTTTGTTGAAGAAACAAATTCCTGACATTGATATAGGTGAGCATTGTTACCAGCCTTATGTCTGCGGATTTTACAATTACTGCAGAAAACATATTCCTGAAAATTCTATATTTGATTTTTCCGGAATGCACCTGGCAAAAAAGTATGAGCTTTACAGGGAAGGAATCGTAAAGCTTGAAGATATACCAAAAGATTACTCGTTAAATAAAAATAACCAGATTCAGCTTGATGTTTACAAAAAGGGCAAGCCGTTAATCGATAAAGAAGCAATTAAAAACTTTCTATCTGATTTAAATTACCCGTTATATTTTATGGACTTTG
>Ga0137461_1000315_pt1 | contig 11026 bp, 8 predicted proteins | sample EasRivERMGT746_2_FD_104650 | JGI IMG/M metagenome (GOLD analysis project Ga0137461, IMG submission 104650) | Soil microbial communities from meander-bound floodplain in the East River, Colorado, USA - East River MetaG ERMGT746_2 | ecosystem: Environmental > Terrestrial > Soil > Floodplain ... | reverse complement strand
TCATCGGCCCGCCGGGCACGGCCAAGTCGATGCTCGCCGACGAACTGTGCCGGCGCATCGAGGGCGCCGATTATTTCCAGTGGCTGCTGACCCGCTTCACCACGCCGGAAGAGATTTTCGGCGCGGTCAGCTTGAAAGCATTGGAGCAAGATGACTACCGCCGGGTAACCAGCCGCAAGCTGCCGGAAGCGCACATCGCTTTTTTAGACGAAATCTTCAAAGCCAATTCGTCGATCTTGAATTCGATCCTGACGCTGATCAACGAGCGGCTGTTTCACAACGGCAAAGAGGTCGTCAAAGTGCCGCTGCTAACGCTGTTCGGCGCCAGCAACGAACTGCCGGAAGAAGAAGAGCTGACCGCGCTCTACGACCGTTTTCTCGTCCGCTTCGTGGTCGGCTACATCGCCGAAGATTTTCGCTTTCTGCGCATGTTGGAGTCGCACAAGGCAGCCGAACGAACCATCCTGACGCTGGCGGAACTCTCGGAGCTTCAGAACCAAGCCGGCGCGGTTCAGATTCCACCCCATGTCTACCGCGGCATCGCCGATATTCGCCGCGAGCTCAATAAGAAAAACATCCAGGCTTCCGACCGCCGCTACCGCCAATCCCTCGCGCTGTTACAAGCCTATGCTTACCTCGACGGCGAGCAGGAAGTTTACGAGAAGCATCTGTTTTTTCTTGAGCATGTTCTGTGGCGCGATCCGGCCGAGCATGAGCAGGTGCGCAACATGATTCGCGAGTTGCTGCTCGGCTACGAAGAAGAGATCACCGAGCTGCTGTACGAATCGCGGGAGATCCGCGACGCGGCGTTTCAACCGGGCCATACCAGCGACGAGCGCGCCCGGGCGCTGATCGAGTATCACACCAAGCTCAAAAACATCATGACCAAAGTCGACCGGATCATGGAAAAAGCCCAACGCATGGGCCGGCCCCTCGATCGGGTGACTTCCGTGCGCGGCGAGATCGAGCAATTGCAGAAAGAGATGCTGGAGCAGTTCTGAGTGCTGAGTCTGGACTCGGATTTTGCACCGCGGAGGCGCAGAGGACGCACAGCAAAAGAGCTTTGATAAATCAATTTTTCGAACTCTGCGAACTCAGCGCCTCTGCGGTGAATAGTTCTTAAGTAACTACATGCCGCCCAAATCACGCAAGAAACCAGCCAAACGGTTCTTCCAGCCGCTGCCGAAAAATACATTCTGGATCGAAAACGACGCCTACGACCGGCGCGTCTGGGAACATTTGCGCGCCGAAGCGCCGTCGCTGCGCGAGTTGGAATCGGCCGGCGCCAACCTGTTGCCCCATTTCGGCTCGCTGCTCCAGGATATTTTTTGCCTGCTGTTTAAATACAACATTAAGTATCGCGCCGACGGCGAAGTTCTGCCCAGTGCGCTGCTCAACCAAAACTTTCTCCGCGCCATCCACAACGGCGGTCAATATGAATTTCTCCGCGAGCAAACGTTATTGAACGAAGCCCACGCCGGTCTTTCGACGTTAATCCTCGGCGAACGGCTGCTGACGCTTGTCCGCGAGGAGAAGTTCTTAAACCGGCGCGACATGCGCGATCTCTGGGACATTCAAAAGCAGGAAGAAATCGTCGCGCAGAAACTCGAAGAGTACGACAACGCCGACACGATTCCAGAAGATCGACTATCGGAAGAAGGAAAAAAGGCGCTGCAAAAAGCCAAGGACAAAATGGCCGGCGAAGTCCAAGGCGCCGAAGCGCTGCTGCGCCACAAGACGGCGCAACTCAAAGAAGATTTGAAACAGATCGAAGCCCAGGCTACCAATCGAATGCAGGCCGAAGCTATTAAGGTGGCGCAGCAGTTGGAAGATGCCACAGAGGAAGCCGAAACCTGGGGCAACACTATCGGCACCGGCGAGAAATCGCCGCCGGGGCAGAAACTTGAATTGGGCCGGCGTCTGGCCGGCAACGAAAAGTTGAAGAAGCTCGCGCGCATGGTCGGGCGCATGAAGTTTCACGCTCAGGCGCTGCGCAAGAAAGTCTTCGAACGCTCCAGCGAAGAGCTGCTCGAAGTCGAACAAGGCGACGCGCTCCATCGCCTGCTGCCGCACGAGATGCTGAGTCTACACCATCCGGTGCTGCGCAAAGACTTTTATCGCCGCTTTCTCGATCAGGAGTTGATTCAATATTCGCTGCGCGGCGTCGAAGAGAAAGGCAAAGGGCCGATGATCGTCTGCCTCGACGGCAGCTCGTCGATGTCCGGCGACAAAGAGATCTGGTCCAAAGCGGTTACGCTGACGCTGTTGGAAATCGCCCGCAAACAGCGCCGGCTTTTTCGCTCGATCTGTTTCTCCTCGGCGGACACCCCGCTGCAAGTCCTCGACATGAACCCGCGCGACCGCTACGAAGTCGAAACCAAAACGATCATGGACTTGGCAGAGTACTTTCCCGGCGGCGGAACTGACTTCCAAAAACCCCTCGACGCGGCATTGGATTGCCTTCGCCAAGCCCGCTTCAAGAAGGGTGATATTATTTTCATCACCGACGGCGAATGCCAAGTCGATCCCGAGTGGGCCGAAGCGTTCCGCCAGGAAAAAGAAAAACTCGGCTTCTCGCTGTTTTCAATCTTGATCGACATGGGCCCGGCGTCCTTAGGCACGCTGAAAGAATTCAGCGACCGCATCTCGACGATCAAACAATTGACGGGCGACGAAGCTAAAGATATCTTCGTGAAACTCTAAAGACCGACTAGCTACTTCCTGGTAATCTCCTTCTTCAACCGCATCCACTTTTCGAGCCGGTCGGAATACTCTTCGGTCGTCAATTAGCCCCGCACGCACAAGCGTAATGGGTCAGGGGTAAACAGTAAGGGGTTTCGGAGGGGCCGGACTCCTCACTGCATTCAAACCTCCCACTCCCCAGCCGTGAGCCGTGGAATGATCGAATGCAGAATACGATACGACAATCCCCACAGCCGATGCTCGCCGATCTGATAGAAAGAAACCTGCTGAGCTTTTTCCCAGGTCGGGAAACGGTCGATCATCTTATCGTGGGCGCCGGGGCGCGTGAGATCGCTGAGCTTCACATCGAATAGCTCCGCGATTTCGCGCTCGGCGATTTGCCACTGCTCTGGAAGCGTGATTCGCGCCAGGTAGGGAAATACCCGGTAGCCGGTGGTACGGGTTTGCTGCATCGGCAACTCGGCCAGCACATCTGCGCGCGGTACGATCAAGCCTAGCTCTTCGCGCACTTCGCGCAGCGCCGTGTCGAGCATGGTCTCGTCTTCGGGATCGTGCTTGCCGCCGGGAAAAGCGATCTGGCCGCCGTGCACACCACCCGGATTGCGCAGGATCATGACGATGTGCAACTCACCGTCGCTGGTCCGGTAGACTGGAATGACCACGGCAGCATCGATCATGCGACTTTCCTCACGTCCGTTTATACTACAGGAACTGGCGATGCCGCAAAGAGATTTTGCCGCCGAGCTGTGATAAGAGTCGCGGCGAAAGGTTCGGATACCATGGACAAGCGGCCTAATTTTCTTTTCATCATCACCGATCAGCACCGCGCCGATCATCTCGGCTGTTATGGCAACCAGGTCGTGCGCACACCGAGTATCGACAAGATATCCCAAAACGGCACGCGCTTCGAAAATTTTTATGTCGCTACGCCGATCTGCATGCCCAACCGGGCAACCATCATGACCGGCCGCATGCCGTCGCTCCACGGCGCGCGCCAGAATGGCATTCCGCTATCGCTGAACGCGACGACCTTCGTCGAAATCATGCGCGCCGCGGGCTACGACACCGGGCTCATCGGCAAGTGTCATCTGCAAAGCATCAGCGGCAATGCGCCGACGATTGGCATGCCGCTACTCGATCCGAACAAGGTCCAACCGCCGGCGCATTTGCGCGAAGCCGACCTGAGCTGGCCAACCCACGGACGCTACGACCAGGAGTTACGCTCGACATGGCTCAACGATCCGCAATTTGAACCCACTCTTCCCTACTACGGATTCAGCCACGTCGATCTTGCCGTTGGTCATGGCGATGAGGTCGTCGGCCATTACTACCGATGGCTAAAGCAACGCCGCGCCGATGCCGATTCACTGCGCGGGGCAAAAAATCAGTTGCCGGGCAATAAATATATTGCGCCCCAAGCCTGGCGTACGCGGGTTTCTGAAGAGCTTTATCCGACCGCCTACGTGGCGGAACGGACGATTAAGTATTTGGAAAACTATTCCCGCACCGACCGTTCCAAGCCGTTCTTCTTGCAGTGTTCGTTTCCCGACCCGCATCATCCGTTCACGCCGCCTGGTCGTTATTGGGACATGTACGATGCCGAGCAAATCGTATTGCCGCCGTCATTTAATTTCGGCGAGCGGCCGATTGGCGCGCACCTACAAGAACTCTACGACGAGCGCGCCCGGAACCAGAGCAATCGCGATGGCCAGCGGACAATTGCGATCACGCAGCGCGAAGCGCGCGAGGCCATCGCGCTGACCTACGGCATGATCACCATGATCGACGATGCCATCGGCAGCATATTGGGTTGGCTGAAAACCCTCCGCCTCGATCAGGATACGGTCGTCATCTTCACCAGCGACCATGGCGACTTCATGGGCGATCATCAACTATTGTTGAAAGGCGCGCTGCACTATCGCGGGCTGGTGTGCGTGCCGTTTATTTGGCACGACCCTGATGCCGAAGCCCAGGGAGTGGTCAACGGCGGTCTGTGCGGCACCCTCGACATCGCCAACACGATTCTCGACCGCGCCGGTCTGGCCGGTCATAACGGCATGCAAGGTGTCAGTCTACTGCCCGCGATCAATGGCGCGCCCACCGATCGTGACTCGCTAGTCATCGAAGAGCATCAGCGCCGCGGTTACATGGGTTTCAAAAACAATTTTCGGGCGCGAAGTCTAATCACGAAAGAAAATCGCCTGACAATTTATCAAGGCGTCGACTGGGGCGAGCTTTATGACTTCATCGCCGATCCCTATGAGCTGAATAATTTGTGGCACGAACCGAGCAGCGAGAATCGCCGTCATGAGCTGATGGAACAGTTAGCGAGAAAGTTGATGGAGCTGGCCGACACGAGCCCGCTGGCAACCCATCATGGGCCGTAAAAGAGAAAGCACGTTCCAATCGTTCAAAACGTTCAAGCCGTTCAAATCGTTTTTCCGGATCGAACCACACCACCTTTGCGAAAAACCTCCGATCGGCCGAAACCTCTTGAACGTTTTGAACGCCTTGAACGGAGCGCAGCTATTGAACGAGTTAAGGTTTAAGCCCCGACGCGATCCACGCCGGCATTGGCAGCTCGACGACATCGCCCTTGGTGTACTTCTCCAACGCCGCGCGCATTTCTCCGCGAATTTTATCCAGCACCGTCGGCTTCTGCGCGCGCAGCAATCCCGCCGTCCGCACCGTGCTGTTCTTCATCGCGTTGAACAATCCATCGCCGGCCGGCAAGCGCCACACTTGCGCCACTTTCGTCACCGCAGGCGACTCAAAGCCGGCGACCAGCAGGCCGCGGGTGCATTCCTCGGGATCGCTGTAACGGAAAAATGGCGGCCCTTCGGGCAACTCGACGCGCGGCTCGCCATGGAGCTCGACCGCTCGCAGGACGATGCCGAAACCGATGGTCTCTTCGGGTTTGGCCCAAACGGAGTAGGCGAATCGGCCGCCGCCCCGAAGTATTCTATGCGCTTCGATGAGCGCCACTTCCGGTTGGCCGAGATGCAGAATGCCGAAGTTCATCGCCGCCGCGTCGAACAAATTATTTCCCACCGGCAATTTTTCCGCATCGCCTTCGCGAAACTCGACACCGGCATTGAGCTGCTTGGCGTGTTCAACCATGGCCGCCGAGAAATCGACGCCCAGCACCGTCGCGCCGCGTTTTGCCGCCGCCGCCGCGACGTAGCCAGGCCCGCTGGCGATGTCGAGAAAGCTCATGCCCTTCTTCAGCCGCACCGCGTCGAGCAACGGCTCGATCGCTTGGCTGGTCAAACTACCGAAAGCCTCGTGGTAGCCGGCAGGAATTTCCTGCCAGCCGGCATGTTCGAAACTGCGAAATTTTTCCGGTTCGAGGATCATCGCGCGTCACACTCGCCAATATCTTTCGTGAAATTATATGTTTTTATAGCACAGATAGAAATTTAAGGGAATTTCATCTTGACCGTAGCCTCGCTTTTATTTAGTGTCTGGCTCGCGGAGGTATTTCATGAAAATTAAGTTCCCTCGGATTCTATCGCTGCTGTCGCTGTTATTTTACCCGCTCTTGGCTTCGGCGTACAGCGCCCAAACGCTCACTAAAGTGATTATGACCACCGGCTCGTTCAGCGAACGGGAAGCCTGTATGTACGTTGCTCAAGACCATGGATTGTTGCGGCGCTACGGCATCGACTTGACCTTCGTTCAAGTCCGTAACGGCCCGGTCGGCATGGCGGCGCTCGCTTCGGGTGAAACCCAGATGCACGAGGGTTCCGCCACGGGTGCCGTGCTCGGCGCTGCCGCCGAAGGAACCGATCTCGTGTTCGTCGCGGGTATGATCAACAAGCTCATCGGCAACATCATGGCCTCGCCGAAAATCAAAACTCCAGCCGACTTGAGAGGCAAAGTCATCGCCGTCACCAGCGCCAGCGGCGGCAGTTGGATGTTTACGACCTTGGCCCTTGAATACTGGGGCCTGGACGCCAAACGCGACGGCATCACCTTTCGGATCCTGGGCGATGAGTCGGTGCGCAGCCAGGCGCTGCTCAACGATTCCGTCGCCGCGACCCATCTCGGCTACACGTTTTCCGCGCCGCTGATACAACGTAATTTCACCAACCTCGCCGATCTCGCCAAACTGCCAATTCCATTCCAAAGCACCGGCGTTTTGACCACGCGGCGCTTCATGAACGCGTCACCGGAAGTGGTCGAAAACGTTTTGCGCGGGATTGTCGACTCGTTGGCGTTCATCGCCCAGCCGGAAAATAAGCCGGCGGTGCTCAAAAGTCTGATGAAAGGCTTGCGGCTAAAAACCGTCGAGCAAGCGATCGAAGGCTACGACACGCTGGCCAATATCTACGAGCGCAAAATCTACCCGCGCGCCGACGGCGTGCGCAATGTCATCCGCTTGTTGGGATTGACCAACGAAAAAATCCGCAAGCTCAAAGCCGAAGAATTGGTCGACGACCGGTTTGTGAAAAAACTGGAGAAGGAAGGGCGGTTTTAGAACGCATCTCCGAACGTGCCCGACTGTAGGGGCGCGATTCATCGCGCCCTTCTGGGCGTTACCACAACCGCACCACCGGGCGCAATAAATTGCGCCCCTACATTAGCGGTGCCATAAACGTGATTGGTGACGTAGGATGGGTTGAGGGAACCGATACCCATCATCTTTTTTACTGCCTGACATGTTTCACCAGTTGCCGCGGGCCGACTTCGGCGCCGTAGATGTTGCCCTTGGCGTCCACCGCCATGCCCTCCGCCGCGCTGGTTCCTTTCATTTCCAGCGGATCGGGAATGCGGTAGCGAACCTTGCCGTCCTTGACGCTGCCTATCCGAATGCCTCTCTTCCATCCGGGGTGCGGCGCTACGCCGTTGGATTCAGAGTCGGATACGTAGATCATATCGTTGCGAATATAGACGGCGCTGGGGCGACTGAATTGCTTCCACTCGCCCAGGTACTTTTCGTTCTGATCCAAGATCTGCACACGCATGTTGCCCCGATCGGCAACGAACAATCGTCCCTGCGCGTCCATCGTAATATCGTGCGGCCCGCGAAATTCACCCGGCCCGGAGCCGAGCTTGCCAAAGGACTTGATGAACTTGCCGTCCTTGGTGAACCTTGAGATGCGTGAGACGGTGTCCGGCGGCGCTTGAAGATTCTGATTGTGGCCCTCGGAAATAAAAACGTCGCCATTGGGCGCCATGACGATACTAGTGGGTTGCGTCAATGCATCCGGCGGGTTTCCAGCCACTCCCGGTTTACCGAGCGTGAGTAAAATCTTGCCGTCAGGACTGAACTTGACGACGCTGTGGCCTTTGTTTTTTTCGCCCGGAAACTTCGCCAGTTCCCGCTCGTTGGCGGATCGTTGATCGATCACCCACAGGTTGCCGTCGCGATCCATGTAAATTTTATGCGGGAAAATGAACATGCCCGCGCCAAAGCTGAGCAACAACTTGCCGGATGCATCGAATTTAAGGATCGGCGCCAGAGATGAGCCGGCGCAACTGTCGTACTGGAACGCGGATGCGCCGGGCGGAGTGTCGGGATTGGCGCCGCAGCGGTCCGCGACCCAGACCGATTCGCCGTCGTTATCGATGGCGACGGCGCTCAGCGCTCCCCACACTCTTCCCTCAGGGAGCTTTCCCCAGGGCGCGATGGATTGGTACGGATTGGGCAGGTCGTTAGCGGGCTGAATTTCCTCCTGGGTGCTCGCGCCAACGGCCCAGAGCGCCAGCGCCGCCACGGCGATGATCGTCATAAACCTGGATTGATTGGCTTTTGGCATTAGGCACCCAGTAAACTAAATACGAGTCACGTAGGATGGGTTGAGCGCAGCGATACCCATCGTCTTTGAATTTCACGGCATCTCTTCGAGCAGCTTGCCGAATCCTTTGACCTTCTGGCGAATGTGCAATCGCTTTTGCACCGACCAAACGCGCACCGGCGCTCGCGATGTGCAGCGAACCTCACGCCGTGCGGCTCGACTCGCAACCTAGGCATTCTCCACGAACACTGCCCGGACGACATCTGTTAGCACGCGAGCGCGATGGCGACTTCGAGCACCACTTGGAATTGCGACGCCATCCCCCGCGTCAAACACCCAGGTTCCCTCGGCAAACTCGATCTCAAACCGTCCTTCAAGAATGTCGCCAAGATGACCACGGTCACACCAATGAGGTTTCATGGCGGACGAATACTCGACAATCCGCAGGACTCTTGCTCCGACGTTTTGAACCTTATGTCGGACGCCGGGAAGCGGGCTCGTCCATTCAAGTTCCGCGAACGCTATACGATGCCCGGTCATGACGGCATGCCTAACGCCCGGTCGCGGAGCTGCGGCGGGCAAACAGAAACACTTCGCTCAACGAAACGCCTCGCGTGCCCGCCGTCAGATCGAGCGGCATGTTGGGCCGCGGACCGCACGCTCCGACCTGCGACGGATCCCAATCAGGCTCGACGCACAACCCTAAAAAAATCTTCATGGCCTGTGACTCGGCCTCAAGGCGATCACCGTGGAGAACTCCTTTAGCGTCTGGCCGGGGGCAGGAAATGTGTCGTAGCGAGAGGCCAGAATGGTCCAACCGGAAAAGCATTCTTCGAGTTCTTTGCGGGCGAAAAGGTAGTAGCTCTTGGAGTCGAACATCCCCATGTACGTCGTACCCTCGATTAGCACGTTGACAATGGCGCGCCCACCGGGGCGCACGTGTTCCTGGATCGCCCGGAGCAGATCGAGAGCTTGCTCGCGACGGAAAAACATGAGCAGGCCAATAGCCACGATCGTATCGTAGGGGCGATCGATGCTCCAGTTCTCAATGTTCACCTGAACGGCCTCGACCGAAAGGCCTTCCCGCCGCGCGTCTGCGTTGATGTGTTCGACCGCGGTGGGACTCGCGTCGACCGCAACGACGCGGTGGCCCCGTCGTCCCGCCTCCAAGCTGAGGTTGCCGAGCCCCGAGCCGAGATCAAGGATCTCGCCTTTGAGGTATTCGATCGCAAGAGTTTCGAAAGGGTTGAGCACGTACTCGCGGTCTTGCACCTGCCGTCGGAACTGGGTCTCAAAGAACTCCACGGATTGCCTATGAGTCACGTCACCCACGTCAAGACTCCTGCTCATTCAAGACGATCTGCAACTTCATCGCAGCAGCGCAACATCTGCATCACCGGCGCGCCTTGGCGCGTCCGCTGCATGCGACGGGCCTGCCACTTTTACCGGATCGGACGGAGGAGGCGTTCGATCCAGTCGACCTTGTCGCGGAATTGCGCTTCGTCCGGAATCCGCTTGTGCATGACTGGATGGGGTAGTTCGAAAAATGAACCGTCGGCCTTCACTGCGCGCTCCGCGCCGGTTTCCAGATAGCAATATCCCTTCCCGTCGAAGGTTTCGTCGGGCGTTTGGCCCAGGATTCTTGCGCCGATCTGGTGCGCGACGATTCGGCCATGCGCCTCGGCGAACACACCCGCCTTCGGCAGCGACAACCCGATGTCCGGCTTGTAGCGACCGGGCAGCGGAACTATCGTGACATCGCCGACCGCATACACCTCGTGTGCGTCGGGCGGCTGTTTCACCTGCAAGGTCTGCGGGTCGACCGGAATCCAGCCTGACTGATTGGTGAGCTGCGCGTCGCGCACCACCTTCGGCGCTTCGTGCGGTGGAATCGCAATGAGCAGATCGTATCGCGCCTCGCTGCCGTTCTCGAAGACCACACGCTGCGCAGTCCCGTCCACTCGCGACGTGATCCTCTGCGGGAAGAACGCGATTGCGCGCTGCGCCAACTCCCCCTTGATGTACTGGCCCATCTCTGGACCCGCCGTGGCCATCGGCGCCCCTTCCACCGTATGGATCGCCAGGCGCGTCTTGCCCGCGAGTCCACGGCGCTCGAACGCGTGATGAAGGAGCAGGGCCGCCTCATACGGCGCGGGCGGACACTTGAATGGCACTCTTGGAATCAGGATGGCGACGCCGCCTCCGGAAAACCGCTCCAGCACGACCTTCAAGCGCTGCGCGCCCTCAACCGTATAAAAAGTGTGCGCTGCCTCTCCTAGCCCCGGCACTCTCGCCGGGTTGAGATCTGCGCCGAGCGCAATCACCAGAAAGTCCCAGTTCAGCGATCCGCTCTCCAAAGACACGGTGCGATTGGAAAGCCCGATGCTTTGAACTTTCGCCTCGACAAATCGAATTCCCGGGGCGAGCAACGCCACCCGCAACTGCGAGATCTGATCGACCGTGCGCTCGCCGAGCATGATCCAAGTCTTGCCGGCACCGACGTGGAAGCGTGAGGACTCGTCGATGACAACAATCTCGTGCTCAGCCGTGAGCAGCCGGCGCAACGAGTTCGCCGCCGAGAT
>Ga0137461_1000314_pt1 | contig 11062 bp, 11 predicted proteins | sample EasRivERMGT746_2_FD_104650 | JGI IMG/M metagenome (GOLD analysis project Ga0137461, IMG submission 104650) | Soil microbial communities from meander-bound floodplain in the East River, Colorado, USA - East River MetaG ERMGT746_2 | ecosystem: Environmental > Terrestrial > Soil > Floodplain ... | reverse complement strand
TTAAACTTCTCTTCGACTCAGCATACAGCGGGTGTTGTTCCGGTATTTGCAAAAGGACCAGGTGAAGAATTATTTAAGGGGATTTATGAAAATTATATGATTGGAAGAAAATTATTTCAATTAGTAGATGAATCTTACCAATTCACCATCGGTGATTAGCACTTCCCTCCTGATTTTTCAAATAAAATTTCCCTTAGAAAAAAAATAACTTGACAAGTGAGCATTTGTACACTATATTAGTAGTGAACAATTGAGCACTACTATTATTATGAAAAAACAATTAACAGATAGACAAGAATCCATTTTAATTTTTATTCAGCAGTTTTTGCAGGAAACCGGATACCCACCGACCCTCAGGCAGATTGGAAAAAGTTTCGGGATATCATCAACATTCGGGGTGAAGCGACATTTAGATGCGCTCGAAAAGAAGGGTTACGTGAATGTGGAGAGCAATGCCAGCAGAGGAATATCTCTTATTAAAGATGAATTAGATACCGTTAACCTAACCAATTCGAATGGAGATAACCTTTTCAGTAAAATACCTGTGATTGGAAGAGTTGCTGCAGGATCGCCGATTTTAGCTATGGAAAATATTGAAGGTTCGGTTATCATTGATCCTTCATTCATCAAAAAGGCTGATGATGCTTTTGCTCTTAGAGTCAGCGGTGACAGTATGATCAATGCAGGAATTCATGAAGGTGATTTAGTAATTGTTTTACCGGGAGAGAAAGGCAAAAACGGCGATATTGTGGTTGCAATGCTGGATGATGAGGTTACAGTCAAAACACTTGATACATCCGGAAATAATATAAGACTTCTGCCAGGAAACGATAAGTACAAACCAATCGAAATCAAAAATAAAAACGAATTTAGGATTATCGGGAAAGTAAAAGGAGTTGTCAGATGGTTAAATTAATAATGGAGCAAAAATGAAAACAGATATTTTTATCAATGCGATAAGAAAAAGAAATAACCTGAGGTTTCTTTATGGTCTTCAGGAAATTTTAATTGAACCGTATTACATAACGAGGGAAAAATCAGGTAAAAAAGTTATTTACGGCAAATTAAAAACAATAAATGAAATCAGAAAATTCGAATATGATAAAATCGCAAATATCAGAGTGATGGAATCGTATAAATTTTCCCCTGTTATACCTATAATAATGCATTCAGTTTAAGTATGGAGATTATGACAATGGAATTAGATGAAAGAAAAAATGTTGATTTGCTTGTGAACCATTTTTGGAAGTTAGGCTATTTTACAATTAGTCGTCGCTTCGGAACGTATCTACCCGAACCTTCAAAAGTTGGCCGATTTGATGTAGATATTATTGCTAAGCAAAAAAACAAATATGCAATTGGTATCACGTTATCTGAAGAGGATATTCAAGATGCCAGCTTGATTGAGAAGCTCGAATTTTTAGCAACAAGAAAAACTAAATACTCCAATTCACCCGTAACGCTGATTGTGGGTGTTCAATCAAAACTTTATAAGCAGGTTAAAAATATCCTGGAAAAGGTTTTTCCTGAAGCAAGGAAAAATATAAAGCTGATGCAAATATTAGAAAAAGCAATCGAAACTGTTAATATTTCCAGAAGAAGCAATGAAGTTTTATTTTCATAAACTCAAATCACTAATTTTAAATACCTGAACTGCTTGTATTCAAACCTTCTTTTTACCTTTCCTGAAGTTTTCTTCCTATTTACAATTACATTTAAAAAGATTAATAATTTAAACTAGCAACGTTTACCTTGATTTTATAGGGTGCCGGGTATAACTTTGAAGGCTTAATCATTTTCAGGATTAATCTTGGGCAAGAAAGAGTCTCGGTCAGATGAGATTTTACAAAAAAAATTAAAAGATTCCGGTGAAATCCCCACCCATATAGCTATTATAATGGATGGTAACGGTCGATGGGCAAAAAGAAGGGGATTACCCAGAGTTGCCGGTCATAGGAAAGGGGTTGAAACCGTTAGAGATATTGTTGAAGCTTGCGCTCAGATCGGCGTAAAATATTTGACTCTTTATACATTTTCGACCGAAAACTGGAAACGCCCGAAAGATGAAGTTTCAACACTTATGAGACTGCTGTTAAAAAGCTTGAAGGATAGAGTTGATGAATTGAATGAAAATGATATAAAACTTACCTGTATTGGTGACATTAATTCTCTTCCGACACAGGTTCAAAAACAGTTATATGATGATATAGAAAGAACAAAGAACAATAGAAAAATGACTCTTAATCTTGCGCTTAGTTACAGCGGCAGATGGGAACTTCTGGAAGCGGTTAAAAGTATATCAAATCAGGTCGTTAATAATAAGCTTCGTACAGATCAGATAACCGAAAAATGTATAGCTGATAATTTAACAACCAAAAATTTACCAGATCCGGATTTAGTTATCAGAACGAGTGGAGAATTCAGAGTGAGTAATTTTCTTTTATGGCAAATCGCATACTCAGAATTTGTGATCCTTGATGCTTACTGGCCGGAATTTTCACGAAACCATTTATATGAGGCTATAAAATCATTTCAGAAACGAGAGAGGAGATTTGGCAAAGTAAGTGAACAGGTTGAAAATAATAAAGACATCAGCAATGTTCAGAATTTGCCAGCCGAAATTGTCTAAGTTATTCGTATTACTTTTATTTGTTGTTCTCACTTCAAGCATGACTGCTCAGCCTCTGCAGCAAACTTATAAAATTCTTGGAATTTCTGTTGAAGGTAACAAATCGGCCGATGCTGCAACCATTATTGCAAACAGCGGATTAAAAACAGGAAATGAAATCCAGATTCCCGGCGATCATACCTTAAATGCAATACGTCAGTTGTGGGGTTTGAATATTTTTTCTGATGTTCAGATATTAATTGAAAGAGAAATAGATGATGGAGTTTTTCTATTAATAAAAGTTGAAGAATACCCCCGGCTTGAAAAAGTTGTGATTGAAGGTAACGATGAAATTGACACGGAGGATATTGAGCAAAAGATTACTTTTCTCAGGGGAACGGTCCTATCTCCGCAGGATATTTCAAAATTAATTCTGAGGATTAAAGATTTATATGCAGAAGAAGGATTTCTCAGTGCTAAAATTGATCAGGGTATTTATACTTTCTTAAATGCTGATACTGTTGATGAAGATATCTATGTAACATGGAGGAACACAAAAGATTTTTCTGATGAATATGAACTGGAATATATTTCCAGTGAAATAACTTACTCAAATCTTATTGAAAGAATTAAGGATCGTGTTTTGTTAAAGCTTACAATTGAAGAAGGTGATGAAGTTACAGTTAGGGAAATTGAATTTTCGGGGAATGAAGCATTCGATGACGATGAGTTAAGCGGGGAAATGGATGAAACTGCTGAATCGCGCTGGTGGAAATTTTGGTCGAGTGCACAATTTAAACCGGAAGAGTTTAAAAAAGATAAAGTGCTTGTAGTTGATTATTATAGAAAAAACGGGTACAGGGATTCTGAAATAATGAGCGATTCATTGATCTATTCTAATGACAATAAGGATCTCAGGATAGTTGTCAATGTTTATGAAGGTCCACAGTATAAGGTAAGAAATATTAGCTGGACAGGTAATACAGTTTATCCGGCTGAAATGTTAAATGCCCGTCTCGATTTTGCTAAAGGAGATGTTTTTGATTACGATAAATTCCAGAAGAACCTGCGAGGAAATGAAGCGCAGTCTGATGTTTCAGCTCTCTACCTCGATAATGGTTATCTTACTTTTCAATTGCAGGCGGATGAATTAAAAGTTGGTGAAGACTCTGTTGATATTAATATCAGGGTTGAAGAAAGAAATCAGTTTCGTTTATCGAAAGTGAATATTGCCGGAAATACAAAAACTAAAGACAAAGTTATCCGGCGCGAGCTTTTTACTGTACCCGGTGACTATTTCAACCGTGCACTTTTATTCAGAAGCGTGCAGCAGCTGGCAAATCTTCAATATTTCAATGTAGAAAAATTGTATGGTCCGGAGGGAATTGAAACAAAACTTGCCAGTGACAGCACTGTTGAGGTAACCTATAATGTTGAAGAAAAATCAAGCGATTATCTTAATGCATCAGTTGGATACAGCGGAAGTTTTGGATTTAGCGGTGCTCTTGGTGTTACACTTACAAATTTTTCCATAGCTGAACCGTTTTCCCTTGGAGGCGGTCAGATACTAAGTTTTAACTGGCAGTTTGGTGTGGGTAATGTTTACAGAACATTTACAATTGGCTTTACGGAACCCTGGATGTTTGATACACCTACTTCGGTTGGAGCAGATCTATTCGATACACGCCAGCAATATATTTATGATCTGAGGCAAACAGGTGCAACTTTAAGAGTAGGAAGAAGATTAAAATGGCCGGATGATTTTTTCTTTGTTCAGGGAAGCTTCAGATACCAGTACAACAATGTAATCGAAGGACAACAATACTATGCTGAAGGCGTAACACATCAGTTTACACTCGGGTTTTTAATCAGCAGAAGAAATATTGATAATCCGATTTTCCCATCTCAGGGCTCCACAATATCTATGGATATGGAAATCTCTGGCGGACCCTTTCTCCCGGGCGATGTGGATTACCTGAAGAATACATTTAAAGTAGAGTGGTATAAAAGACTGTTTAATTCTAATCGTCTGACTTTTTATACGGTAGCTGATTTCGGATACATTGACGAAATTGTGAAAGGTACTCCAATTCAACCATTTGAATTTTTCTATATGGGTGGAAATGGATTAGTTATTGCTACGATTCCTCTAAGAGGTTATGAAGATAGGTCTGTCGGACCAAGAAATATTTTCGGACAAGTGATTGGCGGACGTGTTGCTGCAAAAATCGGAGCCGAGCTGAGATTTGCTGTTACGCTGGATCCAATTCCACTGTACTTACTGGCATTTGCTGAATCAGGCAATGTTTTTGAAAATTTTGAGAAAACGGATATTTTTGATATGAGAAGATCAGTAGGTTTTGGGGCAAGAATACTTATCAATCCCATCGGCTTAATTGGTTTTGACTTTGGTTATGGTTTCGATCGTGAAATTGTTGATGGACGGGACCCTGAGTGGCTATTTCATTTTCAATTTGGTAAAGGATTTTAATAGTTTTTTTATTCATTATCATTTAAAGGAAACAACTGTGAAAAATATTATTTCGGTAATTATAATCATGATTACGGCAGGTACTTTTTTATATTCCCAGGAACTTAAAATTGGTTATGTTGATTCACAAGTAATTTTAACCCAGCTTCCTGCAGCAATTAAAGCGCAGGGTGATCTTGATGCAATCACAAATTTTTGGGCAAGTCAGCTGGATTCAATGACATTGTCTTACCAGCAGGGACTAGCAGATTATCAAAAACAGGCTGGGACGATGACTGATGAACAGAAGCTTGCACGACAACAGCAGCTTATTGCAATGGAACAAAATATCCTGGATTTCAGGAATAAAAAATTCTCACAGCAAAGCGGTGAAATTTATAAAAAGCAGGAAGAAATTTTTGCACCGGTTAAACAGAAAATTTATGAAGCAATTGAAGTAGTAGCTAAAGAAGAAGGAATGAAGTTTATATTTGATAAAAGCGGTGATATATTATTACTGTATGCGGATGCCGGTTTTGATGTAACTTTCAAAGTCCTCGATAAACTGAAAAGAGGAAATTAATTTTTCACAGGCTTGTTCGTCTTATTTAAATATTGAAAGGTTCTTTCAGTTTGAAAAGAACCTGATTTTTAATAAACATTCTCTCACCGGAGTTTTATATGATTAGACTCTTTATCTATTCTGCAATTATCTTTTTCACTTTCACATCTTTATTAATCGGGCAATTAAAGATTGGTTATGTAGATTCGGATACAATTATGGATAATCTTCCTGATGTTCAGGATGCCAGGCTAAAGCTTGATGCACTGATCCAGGAATGGCAGAATGAATTAAAAAAACTGGAAGCCGATTGGAAAACAAAATATGATGACTATGAAAAGCGAAAACTTATAATGACAGAGCAAACAAGAGTTGAAACGGAATCAGAATTGGTTGCAATTGAAAATTCAATCGCCGATTTCAGAGAAAAAAAATTCGGCGCAAACGGAGAACTTTTTCTTAAGCAGGATGAGTTGATGAAACCATTGCAGAATAAAGTATTTAATGTAATTGAAGCAATTGCAAGAGAAGAAAATCTCGATTTTGTATTTGACAGAAGCGGTGATATCATGATGCTGTATGCGAAGGAAGAATATGATCTGACAACAAAAGTACTTGATAGATTAAAACTTGAATAGAATTTATGAAACTAAGCATTAAGACTTTAGCAAAATTAGTTAATGGGAAAATTTACGGCAGTGAGGAAACAACTATTTCATATGTTGCACGTATCAGTGAAGCTGCTAAAGGAGATCTGACTTTTCTATATCTCCCTGCCTATGAAAAATATTTTAAAACAACTCATGCTTCTGCGATTTTAGTTAAAACCGGGTTTAATAAGTCAAGAGCAGATATTACTTACATTGAAGTTGATGAACCCGATAAAGCCTTCGCTAAAATTATAGAGGAATATTTTTCGCCGGAATTTATTCTTTCAGGAATTGACAAATCAGCTTTTGTTGACAAGTCAGCACAAATTGGTAAAAATGTTGCACTGGGAAAAAATGCAGTTATATCAGCAGGATGTAAAATCGGTGCTAATGCAAAAATATTTCACAATACTGTCTTATTAGAGAATGTTGAAGTTGGTGAAGGCACGATAATATTTCAAAATGTTAGCATCAGGGAGGATTGTAAAGTTGGGAAAAGAAATATTATTCATCCTGGTGCAGTCATCGGCTCGGATGGATTTGGTTTTAATCCTGATGAAAAAGGAGTCTACCGCAAAGTACCGCAAATCGGCAATGTGGTCTTGGAAGATGATATTGAAATAGGTGCAAATGTAACAATAGACCGTGCAGCAATCGGTTCAACATTAATAAAAAGCGGTGTTAAGATAGATAACCTAGTCCAGATTGCACATAATGTAACGATTGAAGAAAATACAGTTATATCTGCGCAGACTGGCGTTTCCGGCAGCACAAAAATCGGGAAGAATTGTATCATAGCCGGTCAGGTTGGTTTAATCGGTCATATTGAAATCGGTGACAAAGTTGTATTGATGGCACAGTCCGGAATCTCAAAGTCAATAACAAAGCCAGGATATTATTTCGGTTCCCCTGCAAAAGAATTTAAAACTGCACTGAAGTTAGAAGCCCACATAAGAAGCCTTCCTGAATATGTTCAAAGAATAAAACTACTGGAAGAAGAAATTAAATTACTAAAGGAACAATTGACAGATGGTTCCTGATATTTTGGCTGCTTCACTTTCAATTTATCTTGTCGAATCGATCGTTTAATTGTATTTCAGAAGTCTTGTTGCTATTTTGGCAATTAATATTTCAGAAGAAAATATTATTCATTCATTGGATTAATAAATGTTAGAACAGCAGCGAACAATTGCTAAACCTGTGACAATGAGCGGAACCGGCTTACATACCGGTACTGAATGTATTATGACCTTTCATCCTGCACCGGAAAATCATGGAATCAAGTTTGTCAGGGTAGATTTAGGAGGAAATCCTGAAATTCCTGCAATCGCAGAAAATGTAGTTGATGTTTCCAGAGGAACGACAATAGGTATAGGTGATGCAAAAGTACACACAGTAGAACATGTTCTTGCAGCAATTGTCGGTCTTCAAATTGATAATATCATAATCCAGGTTGAAGGAATTGAACCTCCCGTTGGTGATGGAAGTGCTCTTGGTTATGTTAAAGTACTTCAGGAAGCCGGATTTGTTCAGCAGCCTGCACCAAAAGATTACCTGATAATAGATCAAACAATAATGCATCATAACGATGAGAAGGGAATTGATATTGTTGCCCTTCCTTTGGATGATTACCGGATTACCGTAATGGTTGATTACCAAAATCCCTCTTTAGGCAGTCAGCATACCGGCTTGTTTAACCTGGAAAAAGAATTCGTTAAAGATTTTGCTCCTGCAAGAACCTTCTGCTTCCTTAGTGAAGTTGAAGCACTTGCCGACCAGGGTTTAATCAAAGGCGGTCATCTGGATAATGCAGTTGTTATTGTTGACCACCATCTTGATCGTAAACAGATTAAAGATTTAAGTGCTAAACTTGGAATTACCAGAGAAATTTCTCTTGGCAGCAACGGGATATTAAATAATAAAGAACTGCGTTTTAAAAATGAACCTGTTAGACATAAATTACTTGATCTTATGGGAGATCTTGCTCTAATCGGTGCACCGCTTAAAGCCCAGATCCTGGCAGCCCGTCCGGGACACAGAGCCAATGTTGAATTTGCAAAGCAGGTTCGAAAATTATACCAGCAAAAAAAGCTGGTGAAAAAATTCCAGTTTGTTAAAAAAGAAGGTGTTGTATTTGATACAAGTGCTATCGAAAGAATTCTGCCCCACCGTTACCCTTTCCTGCTTGTTGACAAAATAATTGAGCTTGAACTTGATAAAAAAGTTGTTGGAGTTAAATCGGTTACTTTTAATGAGCCTTTCTTTCCCGGACATTTCCCGGGAAATCCTATAATGCCCGGTGTATTAATCCTTGAAGCAATGGCACAAACCGGTGGAGTTTTTCTTTTGAACTCTATTCCAAATCCTGAAGAAAAACTTGTTCTGTTCATGCAGATTAATAACGCTAAATTCAGAAAACAGGTTTTGCCGGGTGATCAGCTGATTATGGAAGTCGAGTTGATAAATCAGAAGAGCAAAGTTGTTCTGATGCATGGCAAAGCATATGTAAATGATGTGGTGGTTGCTGAAGCGGATTTTATGGCAGGCATTGTTGATAGAGTAAAAACTGAAAATGAATGATATAGCCTTCTATGAATAATATTCATTCTACCGCAATTGTCAGCAGTAATGCTAAGATCGGTGCTAATATTTCTGTTGGTCCTTACGCGATAATTGAAGATGATGTGGAGACAGGGGATGATTGTTCAATTGGTCCGCATGCTGTTTTGTACAGTGGTGCAAGGTTGGGGAACAGAGTTAAGATTTTACAAGCCGCCTCGGTTGCTAATTTACCCCAGGATTTAAAATTTAAAAATGAAAAAACTTTGTTTATCATTGGTGATGATACAATTGTTCGTGAATTTGCAACTCTTCACCGGGGAACAATGGAAACCGGAAAATCGCAGGTAGGAAAAAATTGTTTGCTGATGGCTTACAGCCATATTCCTCACGACTGTTCAGTTGGAGATAATTGTATTATTGCGAACGCCGTTCAGATTGGCGGACATGCACATATTGAAGATTATGTAATTATCGGGGGACTCACGGCTGTGCACCAGTTCTGCCTGATAGGTCAGCATGCTATGGTTGGCGGCGGATTAAGAATTCCACAGGACGTTCCTCCGTTCATATTAACAGCTGATGACCCGGCAAGATATGTTGGAATTAATGTTATTGGTTTGAAGCGGCGGGGATTTTCAAATGACGATATTGAAATTCTAAAGAAAACTTACGGCTACTTGTACAGCAAATCTCTGAACATTTCCCAGGCACGGAAAAAAATTGAAGCAAAATTCGCAGACAACAAACACGTTAAAAGTGTTCTTAGCTTCCTTGATAAAAGTAAAAGGGGAATTATTGGTAAATGACATGGGAATTTATTAATACCGGTTTTAATTGTGGTGAATTCAATATGCAATATGACATTCACCTTGCAAATAAATCAGAACAAAGAACTGCAATTCTCAGACTGTACCGCTGGACGCCTTATTGTATTTCACTTGGTGCAAATCAGCAGGAGGAATCAATCAATATTTCCAAGGCAAAACAAAACTTCATCGATATTGTCAAACGTCCGACCGGTGGAAGAGCTATTTTACATTCTGAAGAGCTAACATATTCCGTTATTTATCCGTCAGCACAAAATTTTTCACCGAGACAGCTTTATCAAGAAATTAATTCAGCCCTTAAAGCCGGGTTGAGTAATTACAATCCTGTTTTTCAGGAAATTGAGTTAGAAAATTTGCAACCTGATTTTGCCGGTTTTTATAACCAAAAAGTAAGCGAACTTTGCTTTGCAGTTTCAGCAAAAAGCGAATTGAAATTTAAAGGTAAAAAACTTGTTGGAAGTGCGCAGAGAAAAATGGATAAAACAATTCTTCAGCATGGTTCTATCTTGTGCGGAGACTATCATACAAAAATTGTTGATTACCTGAATTATCCAGTCAGTGAAATTGAAAAAATGAGAAAAGAAATTAATGCAGCAACAATCGATATGAAATCTATCCTTGGTGAAGATGTTGATTATGATAAACTTGCTGAGTCTGTTAAACTGGGAATGCAGCAGCATTTTAACATTAGTTTTAAAAGTTTATCAGAGGAAATTGATTCTGCCGTATTAATGAATTAATTGAATTCCCGCAAAATATTTTTCAATTTTTAATTAATGTTCCGTAGAAATAAGATTTATCAAATCTCATCCCGAAGTGAAAATTATTAAAATCTTTTTTTTGATTCTTTTATTTGTCTTACAAACAGGCTTCAGCACAGCTCAAAACGACGTTGAAGTTTTTCTAAAAGGTGCTGTTGTAACCGACATTAAGCAGGAAGATGGTTTTTTATGGGTAGCAACTTATGGACAGGGCATTTACAGGTATTCTTTTGCGGAAGAGAAGTGGATAAACTTTTCAACTAAAAGCGGTAACCTTGAAAACGATCTGTTCTATACAATTGAAGTTAGTAAAGATTATGTCTGGGCTGGGGCTTCTGAAGGGTTTTTCACTTACACAAAAAAAACCGACAAATGGAGTAAAAGAAAATTTGCACAGGGCGGAGAATTTGGAAACTGGATAAGATCTTTAGGGTATGATGAAAAAGAAAATATTCTGTGGATTGGAAGATTCAGAAACATAACATTCCTCGATTTAAAAACCATGAAATATACGGATATCAACAGGATGCAAGGGAAAGACGAAAAATCTAATAACATTAAATCTATCCGGTTTGACGGCGACAGTTTGATCTGGTTTGGGACTGAATCCGGTGTGCATGTC
>Ga0137461_1000313_pt1 | contig 11063 bp, 6 predicted proteins | sample EasRivERMGT746_2_FD_104650 | JGI IMG/M metagenome (GOLD analysis project Ga0137461, IMG submission 104650) | Soil microbial communities from meander-bound floodplain in the East River, Colorado, USA - East River MetaG ERMGT746_2 | ecosystem: Environmental > Terrestrial > Soil > Floodplain ... | reverse complement strand
CTGCGCTGTTGAGCTGTCCTCCACATTCCACAGACTGGCAACCACCGAAGGCGTGCCGGCGTAGATAAACGCTCTCGTCAATCCGACCAGTTCATCGCCGCTGGAAAGTTTTCCAAGTCCCGTTTCGCAGGCGCTGAGCACGACGAGACTGGCTTTCAAATCCATGCCGAAGATTTCTCTGACCTCGAGTCGGCCGTCTTCTTTGTCTGATTTGGCAAGACGAATCGCCGATGCCAGCGGATCGTCTTCATTCAGCTCTGCGTGGCTGGCGAAGTGGATGATGTCGCTGTTGCCTACCAGAGCTTTGGCTTTTTCTTCTGTCGCTTCTTTTTCGAGATATATCGTCGATTGTGGATAGAGCGATTTGATCTCCTTGGCTTCGATACCGGCGAAGGCGAGACTCATTTTTGGATCGCCTAAGTCGGGATTGCCAAAGGTCAGGACTTTTCCGCCTTCAGCAAGAACTTTCGTCAACTCTCCTCTGGCTTTTCGCTTCTCTTGGGTGAACTGCATCAAGCTGGCGCTGGAAAGATAGTTGATAGGATATTTCTCAATCAAGTATTGTCCGTCGGGTGCAAGCAGCGCTTGGAACGGCACATAGTGCAGTACGTCATGGGGGATGATTAATAGCTCTTTGCCTCTGATGTGCGGCAGAGCCGGTTCGATCAGCTGCTTGTAGAATTCTTGGGCTTGTTGTTTGAATTTATCTTTCTCTTCGAATTGCTGGATGCTTTCGCGAAATGAAGTCACCTGGGATTGCAATTGCTTACGACTGAGCGGAATTTTAACCGATTGCACGTTGTCCTTGTTTACAATCCACGTGAGCACTGCCTCGGAGGTGACGAAATATTCCAGCAGTGCGGCACCATGATCGAGCCGGTCTTGAACTTCCTTGAGCGTCAGCGGCTCGACATTCATCAATGACGCTTGCTCTTTGTTCTCCTTGCGAACCTTGGCGAGAAAATCGACGTAGACTTTCTCGGCGGCCGCGAGGTCGCTTGTCTGCGAGCCTACTTCGCCAACGTCTTCGTCGTCCTCTTCATCTGCTTCGCCCGTTTGTCTCGCCCTGAGTTGCTTGATGCTTTCTTGTAGCTTCTTTTCTTCTTCGATCAGAGCGTATTGTCTTCCCAGCTGCACCTTGTTGCCCAAAATATCTAAGAAAGCTCGCGAACGGGCGCGCTCGTTATAGTTGAAGGCGTCATCCAAATTATTGATCGCCAAGTTGGCCTGAATGAAGCCACTGTAGGTTACCCCTTGCCTCTCAAAGAACGATATTCGCAGATCTTCCGACTCAAGCTGCGAACGAGCGGACTCGACCGAATCTATCGCTTTTCTAAAATACGGAATCGCCTCCACCGCTCTTTCGGACTGAAGGAAAATTCTTCCAATCTGACTATTGGCAGCCTGGATAAAAGTCGCATACTGGAGTTCTTCACCCAGCGCCAGAGCTCTCTGAAAATTTTCAAGCGCGCGAGGATAGTCCCGATCACTCAAGTGTAGCCGACCTAGTTGTTGATGGATGCGGGTAAGGGTATGGCTGTCCCTCTTGAACTGAGACCCCTTGATCATCGCTAGCGCGCGCTCATAGGCTCTTATAGAGTCTGGTCGGTTACCCGCTTTGTCATAAGCAAGACCCATTTTTTCCAAGATCCGGATCACGCCGGATTGAGCATTCTGAATTCCCCGATGGAAGTTACGGCTGCTGCGTACGAGAGATGCCAACCACGATTCCTGTGCCTGTAGAGCATAGGAAGTATGCCTGATTGCTTCCTGGGTTTTGCCTTGATTCAACAAACGGGCTCCTAAAACCGAATGTAGCTGTCCTTCGAGGCGAACCTTGTTGCCTCCGGACGGGATTTGTTTTGCGAATTCAATCCCTCTTTCGAGCAATTCGATCGAGTTAACATCTTGTCTGACGGAATTATAAGCACGGGAAAGTAGTAAGGCTGCTTGTGCTTGTAGGTCCGGAGCATTGATTTTATTTGCGATCTCCAGAGATTTTATTCCGGCTGAGATCGCTTTCTGGTATTGTCCCCTGATCCTCGCCGTAGCCGAAAGCCGGTCGTATAAACCCGCCGCTTGTTGCCAATCGCTTTTCTGCTCTGCTGCTACGGCCTTGGCCTCAAGTTCAGCTATGTCGCCCGTAGCTTTACCAGCAGCGGAGCCTCCACGAGGCGCTTCTCCGCGTTGAGCTGACTCGGCACGATCGTGAGTCGAGAAGAAAATGAAAAACAGGCAGAGACTAAACAAAACGATGGGCATCGGATTCCTCATGGGCCTCTATTCCTCCAAAGTGTAAGTCATCAAAATTTGGGGAATGATCACTTTGATCTGGCTATCGATAGAACCAACATCACGCTGGAACCGTTGAGCCCTTTTCACGTTTGCTTCTGGAATTCCCCGAGAAAACGGAGCCCGCTGTTCGTCAAAATGACGGTCAAAATGATGGAGGACGATAACTTTAGGGTTAATGGTCTTTAAGACGCTGGTTAAATCGTACGGGTGGGCCGGAAAGAGCAAGGCAACGTCCGGGTTCAACCCCTTAAGTTTTTCCTCGATAAAGTTGCCCGTGCTTTGGTGCAGAACTTTATGTCTGCCAAATGTGAAGTAGTATAGATAACACCCGCCCTCGACGAAATCTGCCCCCGTAATCGGGCCATTCCGGGGCTGAAGGATCTCCTGAGTTCTGGGCGGCCCTTTACGCCCAAGCCGCGATAAAATCCCGTGCCGGCTCTCGATCACACGCACGGAAAACTGTTCGGTGATCAAATTCTCTCCGCCGCTTATCGTCACAACTCGTGACTTGTCCACGCCCGCCGTCAGCGCAAGATTTGTAGTCGTCCTCGAACCGATAACTTTGGACCCAAAGCGCTTCGCGATGAATGGGATATCCCCGATATGATCGCCGTGGCTGTGGCCGGCAAAGATGTAGTCAGCTCCCTTAATAACTTTGAGCACCGCCTCTTCGTCCGTTTTCCATTCGGCCTGCGAACGCCAGTCTTTCCGCGTTAGAAATGGGTCGATAAGAATCACAGTCTTACCAAACTGGATCTCCCAACCTGCGGTGCCAAGCCATTTCAGCGTTACTTGTTCCTGAGCATCGGCGCCTGACATTTGCTCCGCTGCGCCAACCCAGAAAACAAGCAACAGCAAGAATCCTGCGATATCTGATCGTCGTTTCGTCATCATCGCGCCTCACGCAAAAGTTGTTTGGCCAGGACTACCTATGCTGAATACCACCGCACGCACCATCGATTCCGTCCCCGTCACCACGTCAGTCATTTTCTGCATTTCCTCCTCGAACCCAATAGACGGGACACCCGCCAATTTCTTACAGGCGAGACGAACACGAGCCCCGCCGATTATCACAAACCATTTTTGCGTTAGAGGCTTTATACCGCTGAATAAACCGAAACCTCCCCCCCGCTGCAAGCCGAGCAAATAAACCTCGGCTGACCTGGACCGAATCCGACGTAGGGGCGGGTCGCGACCCGCCCGTCCCCGGCATTCGAGCATGCGCGGAAACTACCGGTTAGAACAATTCGTAGCAAACCTTTGTAAGAATCCTCGCCCGCTCCCGTCTATTAAGGCGAATGCGGGAAATGGTCACAAAAAGAAATGCGGCTCAAAGGGAGGTTAACCATGTCACACACAACGCGCTTCAACGGATTCTTTCTCAGTTCCTCTGTCGGTTTGACCCTGCTGGTCGGATTGGCGCTCGGCGTGCCGGTGAGTCTGTACGGCCCATTGGGCGGCCCGGCGAATTACCTAATCGAGCTGACGGTTTTCAGCGCGATTTTTGGCGCATATCGGTTGACCGAACGGCTGCACGCGTCTCGCGCCGATAAAGCAGCGCTTCATTCGACGGAAGCAGCCTGGCTTAAGTGGACCGCGCAGCTCGAAGCGCGCAAGGCGGTCGTGACCGCGACCGCCGCTTCGGCCTCGGACCTCAAAAAAGCAGCCTGAGCGGCGAGCCCATTCGCCGCTCGCTCAGTTTTTCCTAGCGCTACGGTTCCCCGGTCAAGCCGAAGGCCGCCCAAAAGAACGGCTCGGGAAATTCTTTCATGGTCTTGAGCTGCGCCTGCCGGAGCGCGGCGGATTTTTTTGCCGTCTTTAAATTCGCGTAGAATTCTTTCATCAACTCGAAGGTCGCCCGATCGTTGACCTTCCATAAAGTGGTAATCACCGACGGTGTGCCGGCGTAGATGAAGGCGCGGGTGAGGCCGATGATCTCGTCGCCGTTGCTGATCTTGCCGAGACCGGTTTCGCAAGCGGAGAGCACCACCAAATCGGCTTTTAAGTTGAGCGAGAAAATCTCGCTCACTTTCCATTTACCATCATCGTTGCCGGCGCGCGCCAGCAGCAACGCCGAACTCATCGGATCCTCTTCATTGAACTCCGCGTGCACGGCGAAGTGGAGAATGTCGTTGGCGGGGCCTAAAGAGATGGCTTTAGCCTTGGTCGCTTGGTCGCGCAGCAAAATCGAACTGTGTGGATACGCCGCGGCGATCTCCTTGGCCTCTCGTTCGGCGAAGCGCAGGTTGAAGGCTTCGTCGCCCAGGTTGGGATTGCCCAACGCCAGCGCGGTCACACGGCTGGCTTTCTTTTTCTCCTTGGTGAACTGCATCAAGCTGGCGCTCGACAAATACTCGAGCGGAAAATCTTCGATCAGATAGCGCCCGTTGGGCGCCATCAACGCTTGAAACGGCACATAGTGCAGCACGTCGTGGGGCACGATGACCAGTTCCTTGCCGCGGATATGCTGGCGCGCCGGCTCAATCAACAAACGGTAAAGCTCCTGAGCGCTTTCTTTCAAGCCGGCGCCCTGGCGCGTCGGTTCGGAGATTCTTTGCCTGAGGCCGCGCACTTTGGCGATCAATTCGCGGCGCCGCAGAGGAACAGTTACAAGATCGGCCCGCCCTTTATCGATCACCCAGAGAACAACCTGCTCGCCGCTAACGAAGTATTCGAGCAGCGTCGTCTCCGGCTCCAAGAGCGCCTGCACCTGTTTGAGCGCCAGCGGCTCGACGGTCATGAGCGATGCTTGCTCTTTGTTTTCTTTTCTCACTTTAGCCAACAACGCGCTGTAGGCTTGTTGCGCTGCGCTCAGTTCCTTCGCCAAATCTTGTTCCGCGTCCGGCGCCTCGTCGCTCTCTTCGTCGTCGTCCGCCGGCGCCGTCTGCGCTTCCAATCCAGCAATGCGCGCTTGCAACGCTTGTTCTTCCTCGCGCAACTTCTGGTCCCGGGCGAGCACCACCTTATTGCCGAGAATGTCGAGGAACGCGCGCGCGCGGGCGCGCTCGTTATAATCGAAGGCTTCCGCGACGTGGCCCGCCGCCAGTTGGGCGAGAATCATGCCGGTATAGACGCGCCGTTTATTTTCCACGAAGGAGCTGCGCAACTGCTCGGAGTCGAGGGCCGCGCGAATCGACTCGACGCTGTCGATGGCGCGCTTAAATTGGCCGATGGCTTCGAGCGGTTTGCCGCTCTCTAGGAGCGCGTGGCCATACTGGCCTGCCGCCTTCATCGCCAATGGCTCGCCCGGCTTGCGCTGGGAGTCCTGCAACACACGGCTAAAAAATTCGATGGCCCGGCTGTAATCCTTTTGAGCCAAATAAAGTTCACCGAATTCCTGTAAAAATTTTCCTTCCGAGCCGGATTTTTGGCCGAGCCGTTTCATCAGTTCGAAACCGCGCTCGAAGGACTTGGCCGCGTTATTCAATTGACCGGCGTCGCGCTGCGCCGCGCCCAGGCGCAGCAGCGCCGCCATGATCGACTTCTGCACGTTGGCGACGATCTGCGGCCGCGCGCCGCCGGCGCGCCGGCCGGCGCCGCTCTGCAACGATTCCAACCAGGCTTCTTGAACTTTGAGCGCTTGAGAAATGAGATCGACGGCTTTTTGGGTCTCGCCTTCGCTCAGATAATGGTAGCCCATTTCGCGCGACAGGTTGGCTTCCAGCAATTGCCGGCGCGCCGGTTCTTTGATCTGTTTGGCGATCTCCAACCCCCGCCGCAGCAGCTCGCCGGACCTGCTCTGTTGCCGGACCAAGCTGTAGTTATGCGCCAGTCCTAAAATCGCCCTGACTTGCAGTTCCGCCAGCTTGGCGTTTTCTCCCGCCCGCAGCGCGCTCTCGCCGTAACTCAGGCCGTTTTGCAAATCGCCTTGCTTGCGCGCTAGCATCGAGGCTCGCAGATAGGCCAGCGCCGCTTCTTGCCAGTTGCCAGCCGTTTCAGCCGCGCGTGCCTTGGCCACCAGCGCGGATAAATCTTGATTCAGCTCGCGCAGATTTGCTTGCGGCTCGCGCCGAACCGGGCGCTCGTCCTGGCTTTGGCCTTGGCCCCGCCCAGGGTTGTGAATCTGCCCGCGTCCCTGGGCCGCGCCGCAAACTCCGGCAGAGAACAATGAAACTGCGATCAAGCTAATCGCTAAAATATTTTTCATAAGCCATCGCCCATCGACCGAGTTCTCATTTCCACTGTAAAGGCTTGCCGCTAATTTGTTTCTTACACCCGCTGCATCCTTGCGATCAAACGGTCCAGCAACGGTGCCTCAATGAAGCGCAGACATTATCGAAAACGCTTCGCGCCAGCGAGCGAATAATTTCGCATTGAAATCTCCCGGCAACCTCCGCTACACTAAGCGGTATGAAAACTTTTCGAGGAGACGTGATGAGGCGACAGAAAATCAATTGCCTGAAAATATTTGCGGCGGTCTCTATAGCTTGGGCCGCCATGCTAACAGCGGTGCAGGCACAAACTTTGGTTAACAATTTTACTGAGGGCCAGCCCGACGGGGTCTACTCATTTGCCAGTTGGACGCCGAAGAGCCTACTGGAGTTGCTCAAGGGCAACGCTCAGGCTGAAAGCGTCAACATTAAAGGGCATCTGTTCTTGCCGCCCGGCGCTGAGAAAGTTCCGACGGTCCTGTTGATGCACGGCTCCGGCGGCATTTACAGCGCCATGCTGGGCTACTGGCCGGAGCAGTTCAATGCCGCGGGTTACGCGGTATTCTCGGTGGATTCGTTCGGTCCGCGCGGCGTGAAGAGCACCGCGGAAGATCAATCGCTGGTGCCGTTTGCCGCCGATGTCGCCGATGCCTTCGCGGCACTGAAGCTGTTGGCGTCGCATCCGCGCATTGACGCCGGACGGATCGCTATCATGGGTTTTTCGCGCGGCGGAATTACTACCTGGCGCACCGGCGTCGAGCGCGTGATCGCCGCGCAAAGACTGCCGGGCGGATTACGCTTTGCGGCCCATGTGCCGGTGTATTCGGGCGGCTGCGTCGGCGAGTTTCGGCTGATCGCCAACCCCGGTGTGTTTACCAAGTCGCCGATGCTGTGGATCCATGGCGACAACGACGACTACGCGGTGATGGGTCCGTGCCAAGACTATGCGAACCGGATCGGCAAAGCCGGCACGCCGGTCGAGTTCGTCGTCATCCCCGGCGCGCGCCACAAGTTCGATAACGACGATACCAAGCGATATAGCATTCGCGGCGCGCAAGTAACTCTGGAAGGATGTCCTGTCGAGATTAACATCGCGACCTTTGCCGCCTACGACCGTTTCACCGGAGAGCGCCTGCAAGGCGACAACTACCAAGCGGTATTGAAAAAATCCTGTCGAGGCCTCGGCGCCACCGTGGAAGGCAACCGCAGCCTGCGCGAAAAAGCTGCCCAAGCCGCCGTCGGATTTTTGCGCAAAGTATTTATCCGCTGAGCCGCTTGGTACCAAACATGCGGAGATCACTTAATCAAAGGAAGTTTCAAATGAAACCGATCCGTTTAGCGCTAGCAATTTTTCTAACCATCATCGTGGCAGCGAACGAAGCGCAATCTGCGAGCGCGCCAGCTGCCGAGTCGTCGCAAAAGTTTCAAGCCATTCTCGACGCGCCACCGCCGGACCCTAACCTCACACCGAAGGCGGAATTGCTCAAGATTTATATGGGACGCGCTCAAGCCGCCAGAACCCTTGGCGATGTGGACCGGCAAATACGCGAGATCAACGAAGGCATTCGCGTCGTCGGCCCGAAAGATCCGCTATCGTATCTACTTTACGACTTGGCGGGACGGACACTTAGCGAGAGCGGCGATTTCCCGGCGGCGAGAACCATGCGTGAAACTGCCCTCCAAGTCACCAACGACCGCGGCAGTAAATTTTTTCAAGCGAACTTCCTGGCCGGCCTCGCGGTGCGCTTGTTCGACAAGCAGGGTGCCAGAAAATATCTCGCCACGGCGGAAGAATTGTTCGCCACGGTCAGAGCGAACAACCGGGACTGGCCACAGTTTCGCGACCTGTGGGAAGCTGTCCTTAGCGATGCCAAAGGTAATGTGAATAGCATACTTGGCTACCCCAAAGAGGCCGAAGCGGACTACCGTACTTGCGTCACGGCGATCCGTTCTTACCTCGAAAAGATTCGCAAGGGCGCCGATGGCGTATGGTACCCCTATCTGCCGCGATGTCTGAGCCGGGCGATGTCGCACGCCGCCATGGTCGGCAAAGTCCGCGAAGCGGCGGCCTATATCAACGACGCCCGCGAAGCGGCACGCCTTCTTGCCGAGAAACAACAGCGCAATTATTTCGAAGCGGCCACAGTGGCGTATCCGATAGCCCGCGTCTATTTGGAGCAAGGACTGATTCGCGAAGCGACCAGCCTACTGGAAACTGCAATCGCGCACCTGCAGAACGCGCCCGGCGGCGACGCCGGCATTCAAGTTTCCGACATGCGCTATCTGTTGGCGCTAAGCGAGATGGCCCAAGGTAATTGGCTCAAGGCGGACGAGATATTCAAGGCCTGGCGCGATGGCCTGCGCTTGAATAAGCAACAGGTCGCTCTGACCGGAACAATCTCTCCCGACTGGGGCTACGTCACGCTTCGGCTAGGGCGTATCGAGGAAGGTCTCAAAATGATCGCCGCAGTTGTCAAATTCCGCGAAAACTACCTTGACGATCGATCGGTCAGACTCTGGGAGGGCCGGGCATTTCACGCCCTCGGGCTCGGCGCGGCCGGTCAAAGAGACGCGGCGGTTAAGACGCTTTCGGCGGCGATCCCGAAGCTCTTAGAGATTCGCCGGGACAAGAATACCTCCGGCGAAGACGGCTATCTATCCTCAGCGCAGCTCAATTGGTTTTTGGACGGTTACATCGCATTGCTGGCGGACATGCACCAGAAGGGAGCGCGCGTAGAAGGGATCGAGCCCGCCGCCGAAGCCTTTCGGATGGCGGATGCGGCGCGCGGCAGTAAAGTTCAGAAAGCGCTCTCAGCGGCGATCCTTCGCGCCGGCAGCAGCGATCCGGCATCCGCGGCGGTGTTACGCCGCGCGCAGGATTTGGAACACGCCGTCAAGGTCGCGTCTGAATCGCTCGCCATACTTCAAGGCACGGAAAACAGTCCGGAAAAGCCGCAAGCGCTAGCCCAAGCGCAAGCTGAGCTTGTGCGTTTGCGCCAGGAAAATGAGAAAGCCCAGGCGGAGCTTCGGCTCAAGATGCCCAATTACGTTGAACTGATGGAACCCAAAGCGCTGACGGTCGCCGATGCGCAGAAGTTGTTGCGTTCGGATGAAGCGCTGATTTCTCTGTATACGACGCAAGACAAGACGCTGGTCTGGGCCATGACGGCAAAGGGCCAGCCGGCGTTTAATGTTGTCGATTTGCCCCACGCGTCGCTGGTTGAAAGCGTCGCTCGGTTGAGAAAATCCCTCGACCCAAGCGATGTCGACATAAATAATCTACCGACTTTCGAATACGACACTGCGTACGATCTATATCGCAAACTACTGGCTCCAGTGGAACGTGGATGGAAAGGCGCCAGAGAGTTAGTCATCGTTTCGCACGGAGCTTTGAGCGAAATTCCGCTCTCCGTGCTCCTGACAACTCCTTTCAAGCCGGTAAAGACCAGCCAGAGCGCCATACCGTTCGCCGAACACGCCGCTGCGCCCTGGCTGCTCAAGCATGCGGCGATTTCCTACCTGCCGTCCCTTAGCGCCTTGTCGAGCCTCAGAACCACGGCGACGCAACCGGCGGCGAAAAGTTTTATCGGCTTCGGCGACCCGGCGTTCAAAGAGATTCGGCAATCGGCCGGATCGTCTGCAAGAGTTGCGTCGCGCGGAATCGTTCGGCGCAATGCGACGGCGCCTGGTGCGTTGGCGAACGCCGCTCAACTGCAACGGCGGTCGAGCAATCTCGAACTTTTGGAAGCGTTACCGGACACCTCGGACGAAGTGAAAGAAATCGCCAAGATTCTCCGAGCCGACGAAGGCAAGGACGTAAATCTTGGCCAGCGCGCCTCGGAGCAGTTGGTCAAGAGTACTGATCTATCGCAGTACCGAGTCGTGATGTTTGCCACCCACGGATTAGCGCCGGGAGAACTACCGGACTTACCGCAACCGGCGCTGGCGCTAAGCAATCCGAATTTGACCAACGAAAAAGAAGATGGGTTCCTCACACTCGCTGAGATACTCGAACTGAAACTCAACGCCGATTGGGTCGTGCTTTCCGCCTGCAACACCGCATCCGCCGACGGCCAAGCGTCAGAAGCAGTGTCGGGACTTGGCCGAGCTTTTTTCTACGCCGGCGCCAAAGCCTTGCTGGTTTCGCACTGGCCAGTGGAAACTGTATCGGCGAAACTTCTTACCACTGAATTGTTCAAACGCCAATCGGCGAACGCCAAACTGAGCCGCGCCCAAGCAGTGCGCGAAGCTTCGCTTGCCGTCATGCGGCAATCCGCGGGCAAGTCGTACAGCTACGCTCATCCGATGTTTTGGGCGCCGTTTGTCGTCGTCGGGGATGGGGGATGATGGCGGGGGTTACCGCCGACTTGAATTTCGTGAGGTGAATAGTGTAACTGTCCCAGCCAACAATTAGTCAGTTAAACAACGTCCAACGGCAGCTAAAGTCGGCGCGTGTAATCAGCGAAGCGACAGCCATCATGATCCCCAACCATCGACTCGCCGATCTCTCCGCCAGTCAATTCTTCGCCGCTCTCAATCCGGCAACTCTCAACGAGCTACAGTTCGAATTGGAATTAGTCCACTTGTCCGGCGGCGAAATCTTGTTTCGCGCCGGCG
>Ga0137461_1000312_pt1 | contig 11069 bp, 13 predicted proteins | sample EasRivERMGT746_2_FD_104650 | JGI IMG/M metagenome (GOLD analysis project Ga0137461, IMG submission 104650) | Soil microbial communities from meander-bound floodplain in the East River, Colorado, USA - East River MetaG ERMGT746_2 | ecosystem: Environmental > Terrestrial > Soil > Floodplain ... | reverse complement strand
GAATCCGGTATTTAAAATATTCGTAAAAACTGAGATACCTGAATCTGCCGAGATAATAGCAGATGCCGCATTCGAAATGTCACAACATCAGCATGGAGCATTAATAATTATTGTCAGGGAAACAGGAATCAGGGGTTATGCCGAAACCGGAGACATATTAAATGCTAAACTTAGTAAACCACTTTTGACCTCAATATTTTTCCCAAAATCACCGCTCCACGATGGTGCTGTGATAATCAAAAATAATATTATTGAAGCAGCACGTTGTACATTACCTTTATCCAGCACAACAAAAGTGGGGGATGAATCATTAGGAATGAGACACAGAGCAGGGCTGGGCATAACCGAACAAGCTGATGTTATTGGTGTTATTGTTTCAGAAGAGACGGGCAGTATTTCTGTTGCTGAAAATGGTAAAATCACAACAGGATTTTCCAGAGAAGCACTTAAAAACAGGTTAAAGGAAGCGTTTAAACCACCAACAGTAAAGGGCTGGAAAAATTTAATTGAACAAATCAAAGGTCCAAAATAAAATTTGTGCAGTCATTCCGTTTTATAATGAAGAAAAAACTTTAAGTGAAATTATAAACAGAACGTTACAATACGTTGACAAAATTATTGCTGTAAATGATGGTTCAACAGATAATTCAAAACAGAAAATCAACAATCTCCAAAATGTCATTGTAATCGATTATGAAAAAAATTATGGAAAAGGTTTCGCACTAAACAAAGGTTTTGAAAAAGCTCTTGAACTTGGATATGATACCGTGGTTACGCTTGATTCAGATTTACAGCACGATCCTGTTTTTATTCCTGATCTTCTGAGAGAAATTGAAAACTATGGTATTGTTATTGGAAACAGGCTGAATAATTTAGCTGATATGCCGCTTCAGAGAAGATTGAGCAATAAGATAACTTCATTTTTACTGAGTGTAAAAACCGGACAAATAATTCCCGACAGCCAAAGCGGTTTCAGAGCGATTCGTTCGGATGTTTTAAGGGTTGTTAAAACCAGGAGCCATGGTTACGAAGCTGAGAGCGAACAAATTATTCTGGCTGCAAGAAAAGGATTTAAAATTGGTTTTGTTAATACTTCAACAATTTATGGAAATGAGAAGAGTAAAATCAAACCTGTTAAAACAATTTTAGCATTTATCAAAACACTTTTCAGTTAATGATTGTAATTTTATGGCAAAATCTAAAAAGTGGGAAATTGAAAAATTAAGGAAGAGCCACAGTGTAACCACTGCTGCAAAACTAATTGTCGGTGCCAGGTTAACTCATTTGTTCACAACAATTGAAAAATATTTTAATGAGATGAATGCTGAAAATCTTCATGATATTAGAATTTCTTTAAGACGTGTCAGGTACAATATGGAATTATTCATATCCTGTTTTAACAGAAAACAGTTCATGAACATTTATAACACTATTCAGAATTTGCAGGATCTTTCGGGATTAGTTAGAGACCTTGATGTTTTTAAAGAAAATATTATTTTACTGGTTAAGGACGAAAAAGTGAAAGTCAATAATGATATTCTAAACAAAGCAGAAGAAAAAAGAATTGAACTTGAGGATCGATTAAAGCTTTCATTGATGAAATTTATGCACAGCAAAGCTGTTAAAAATTTCTACAGGATAGTTCAATAAATCAGGGAGAATGCAAAATGAAACTAAGATATTTTTCTCATTCAGCATTCCAGGTAACTACATCTGCAGGGGAAAAAATATTAATAGATCCATTCCTTGATGGAAACCCTACCTCACCTGTTAAATCATCTGATGTTGATGCAGATTATATTGTTATTACTCACGGTCACGGAGATCATATCGGCGATTCATTCAAGATATCAAAAAGATGCAATTCTTTAATTATCTGTGTTAATGAACTAGCGATTTATTGTCAGTCAAAAGGTTTCCAGGCGCATAATATGCATATCGGTGGTGCACATAATTTTGATTTCGGCAGGGTGAAATTTACAATTGCACATCATGGTTCGATTTCACCTGATGGAATTTATTGCGGTGAACCTTCGGGCGTGCTTCTGACAATTGACGGCAAAACAATTTATCATACAGGGGATACAGGATTGTTTTACGATATGAAGCTCATCGGTGAGATAAACAGCGTTGACTATATGCTGCTGCCTATTGGCGATAATTATACAATGGGAATTGAAGATGCAGTAAGAGCAGTTGAATTTGTTAAACCAAAAATGGCTATCCCCATGCATTACAATACTTATCCGCTTATAAAAGCAGATCCAAATGAGTTTAAGATTAAAGTTGAATCCAAAGGTTTTAAAGCAAGAGTAATGAATTTCGGTGAAGAAATAAATTTATAAATTTGTTGTTAGGAAAGTGATTCAATAATTTTTTTTGAGCAGGATTTAAGCATATTTTACATCAGAGATTTAATCTTTCTCTGTTAATATTTATGACGAAAATAATTTCAATAGCAAATCAAAAGGGTGGTGTGGGCAAAACCACAACAGCAATAAATGTTTCTTCTTTGCTTGCAGCTGCTGAGAAAAAAACATTATTGGTTGATATTGATCCTCAATCTAATTCGTCGTCTGGTTTAAGCATAACCAATCATAAACCTTCCATTTATGAAGTTTTGATTGGTGCAGAAAATGTTCAAAATGCAATAATAGATTCGCATATGCCGTTCATGGATTTACTTCCATCCAACATTAATCTCGTTGGAGCAGAAATAGAAATGATTGATCTTGAAGGAAGAGAAAAAATTCTTAAAAATGCCCTTAGTGTGATTAGTCAGCGATATGATTATATTATTATTGACTGTCCGCCTTCTTTAGGAATTTTAACTTTGAATGCACTTACTGCTTCTGATTCTGTTTTAATTCCTGTGCAGTGTGAATACTTTGCTTTGGAAGGATTAGGACAGCTATTGAATACAATTAATATTGTGAAGAAGCATTATAATCCTGGACTTGAGATTGAGGGTGTACTTCTGACAATGTTTGATACAAGACTAAAACTTTCTCACCAGGTTGCTGATGAAGTAAGAAAGTATTTTGGAGAAAAAGTTTACAGCACGGTAATTAACAGAAACGTAAGAATCTCAGAAGCTCCAAGTTACGGTAAGCCGATAATTTTATATGATGCAATTTCAACCGGAGCTCAAAATTATATGGCGTTTACAGCAGAACTTCTTGAAAGAAATTCTAAACCGATAACCACAAATTAAATATGAGTAAGATGAAACACGGATTAGGACGGGGGCTTGACGCATTAATTAAACCACAGGATTACGTCACGAATTCACCTGATACCGAACACATTGTAGATCTGAAAGATGACGACGGAAAGCAGGTGGATATACTTGCAAGAATTTCTGTTGATTTTATTTCACGAAACCCTTATCAGCCAAGATTTAGTTTTGATCTTGAGGCCATGGAGGAATTAAAAAAATCAATTCTCTCGAATGGTCTGATTCAGCCAATTACAGTGCGCAGAACCCCCGATCACAAATATCAGCTTATTTCCGGTGAACGAAGATTAAAAGCCTGCCAGGAGATAGGATATAAAGAAATTCCGGCATATATAATCCAGGTTGAGTCTGATGAATTAATGCTTGCGCTTGCATTAATTGAAAACATTCAGCGTGAAAAATTAAATCCAATTGAAATTGCCAGTGCTTACAAACGTCTTATGGATGAATGTCATCTCACCCAGGAACAGATTGCCGATAAGGTTGGAAAAGACAGAACTACCGTTGCAAATACAATCAGATTGCTCAGACTTCCAAAGGCTATTCAGGATTCACTGCTTTCAGAAGAAATTTCTCCGGGGCATGCCAGGGCTTTAATTAATATTCCTGATGAAGATGTTCAGCTTCAGTTATTGAAAAAGATTCTTGACGGTAATCTTTCAGTAAGAAAAGTTGAAAAGCTTGTTCGGGAATATATCGATCGGACACCAAAGCCGGTTAAAAAATATACTGCTTCATTTTTACCAAAGACTTCAACTGTTTCAGCCAATCTTTCGGATGTAGAAGATAAGCTCCGGAAAATATTTGGAACAAAGGTCAGCTGTAAACAGAACAAAGATGGCGGTGGTGAAATTGTAATTGAATATTATTCTCAAGATGAATTAGAGCGGTTATTTGAACTTTTTGAAATTATTGATAAAACTTATAATTAATTCATTTCTTTTTTCGTTACTCTTCTTCAGTACGTTAACGGCACAAGATAATTCTACTCAACCCAATTCAACCATTGATACAACTTTTGTCATGCAAAAATCACCTTGGGGAGCTGTTGCCAGGAGCGCAATCCTGCCAGGTCTCGGGCAATTCTATAATGAATCTTACTGGAAAATTCCTGTCATCTGGGGATTTGCCGGATGGTTTATATATGAATGGATCCAGAATAATGATCTGTATAAAACGAATGGAGACTTATACATACAGACAGGTGAGGAATTATACAGAACGTACAGAGATTTTTACAGGGACCAGCGGGATAATTTTACAATTTATCTTGTCGCTGTTTATCTGCTCAATTTGATTGATGCTTATGTTGATGCGCATTTGTATGACTTTAATATAGATGAAGATATTTCTACAGGAGCATTAAGGATGAATTTCAGGTATAATTTTTAGCATAACTTGCAAAGAAAAAATGAAAAACTCCGTTACCTGTCCGAACTGCAAATCGGAAAATCCATTTTACAGAACTACCTGTTTAGATTGTAAGTCATACTTAAGAGACAAGGTAAATAATCTTGATCTCTGGAAAACTATTGGTTTGCTAATAGAAAATCCCCTCGAAGCATTCAAGCATATAATTTTTTCTGAGCAAAAAAATTTTATTTTTTTCATTTTGATTTTTGCAGCGGTTAAACACCTCATAACTGCGAGATTTGCTGCTATGGTTACTCTTGGTGAGATTCAGACGAGCACAAGTTTGGTCGTAAGTTACCTGATAGTACTTGGCTTCATTTCTGGTTTTATTTTTCTGTTTGCATTTCTTTATACGATGATCGGAAAAAATTTTTCTCTTCAAACCAGGTTCAAGGATAACCTTGCTATTCTCTGCTATACCCAGTCTGCTTATGCAATATCACTAATAATTTTGTTTCCAATAGAGTTAATCGTATTCGGTGATTATATTTTTTCAGTGAATCCTTCGCCGTTCGTTTTAAAAAAAAATATTGCTTACCTGCTTTCAGGAATTGAAATAGCGTTTATTCTGTGGAGTATAGTACTTTCATTTTTCGGTTTTTACACCCAGTCGAAAAATATCTCAACAGGTCTATTCAATATTTTGATATTTAACGGATTTCTACTTGTACTTATCATAATTTTATCAATGCTGGTATTTACAATTTAATTTTGTCAAATGAATTTAAAAGAACAAAATAATAAGAATGATTTTTTTCTCGACACTTACAAAAGAATCCCGCTTGACATAAGCCATGGAGAAGGCGTTCATCTGATTACAAAAGATGGACAACGATACCTGGATTTCTTTTCAGGACTTGCAGTAAACGCTCTTGGACATTCCCACTCGTTAATTATAAAAGCGGTAACAGAACAAATAAAAAAGTTTGCTCACGTTTCAAACTATTACCTTACAGATGTGCAAAGCAGGTTAGCTGAACTTCTAATTAAATATTCGGGAATGAATAAAGTGTTTTTTACGAATAGTGGAACAGAAGCAGCAGAAACCGCAATTAAATTGATAAGGAAATTGAAAGGACCGGATGGAATAATTTTTTCTCTCACCAATTCATTCCACGGAAGGACTTATGGATCGATGAGCTTAAGCGGGCGTGAAAAAAATATCGAATATTATTCTCCACTTTTAAAGAATATGAATCAAATTAATTTCAATGATAAGAATGATCTAATAAAAAAAATTAATTCTGATTCAGCAGCAGTTGTACTTGAATTCATACAGGGTGAGGGAGGAATTAATGTACTTCATCCGGATTTTGTTGAACTGCTTTTTGAACTGAAGGAAAAATATAATTTTTTAATAGTTGCTGATGAAATTCAGTCAGGGATTGGAAGAACGGGCAAGCCATTTGCATTCAATCATTACAATGTTGTTCCGGATATTATTTTAGTTGCCAAAGCAATCGGTGGAGGACTGCCATTGGGTGCGCTGCTGACTTCTGGTGATTTGGGTAATGTATTTTCCACCGGAGATCACGGAACTACATTTGGAGGAAATCCTGTGGCTTGTGCAGCTGGAATAGTTGTCCTTGAGGAAGTTTTTGAGAAGCAATTAATTAGTTCTGTTGAGAAGTTAGGTGATTATCTTTATTCAGAATTGGTTTTTCTTCAACAAAAATTTAATAAACTTATAAAGGAAGTGAGAGGAAAAGGATTTTTAATTGGAGTTGAATTAACTTCTGAGTGTGATCCGATTGTTGAAATGCTAAGGAACAGAAACGTTCTCGTCAACTGTACGAATAAAAATGTAATAAGAATTCTTCCGCCATTAATTGCCGGTAAAAGTGATATCGACTTTTTCCTTTATAATTTTCACCAGGTAATCAGTTCAGATTTTTCCTGATATAGTTAACGATCGCTCCATACCTGATCCCCCTAGAACTTACGGTGATTTCATCAAGTTCAATTAATTCCATAAGCGACTTAAGAATAATTGCTCCGGCTAAAATTATATCTGCTCTTCCATTCATTACACTTCCAAATTTAATGCGTATTTGCTCAGGAGTTAGTTTGATCATGATTCCAATCAAATTTAATAATTCATTTCGATTCAGTTTACTCCCTTCAACGATTGATTCATCAAAATCTTTCAGGTTGTTTTTCATACACACTAATGTTGTTGGGGTTCCTGCAATTGCTGTTACCTTATCAGGTTTAGACCTGTTTTTAATTTCAGAGAAAATTTTTACCAATTCATTTATAAGATTATCTAATTCATATTGAGATGGGGGAGTGTTCAATAAAAATTTTTCAGTGGCACTCACAGAACCAATCTGAAAACTTTTCTTGAACGAGATGTTGTTGTGACTGCCAAAAATTAATTCAGTACTTCCGCCGCCAATATCTATAACCAATGAATTTTGATTTTCACTTGTACCGGATAAAGCCCCAAGAAATGCAAATTCAGCTTCCTGATCTCCCGAAATTATATCAATATCCAAACTGAATCGGGATTTAATTTGTTTCTTAATGTCAATCGCATTTGATGCAATTCTTAAAGCATTCGTAGCAGTAACAAGAATTTCATCACATTTATATTCTGCTATAAGCGACTTATAATCCGCAAGCACCGCAAAAAGTACAGCAATTTTTTTATCACTTATGCTTTCTCCAGGCTTTAATCCTTTACCAATTCTTGGCATCCTGTATTCGCTTAAGAGAGGAACTATTTTCCCGGTGATTTGATTCACTTCTGCGATAAGAAGTAATACCGTATTCGTTCCTAAATCAATTGAGGCAATAATCATTTTAATTTTTTATTTTTAATTTAACTATTTTATGTTATGAAAAATATAAATCTTTTTGCAAGAATTGCAGCTTACATATCATTTACTTCCGGTGTGGTGTGGTTAGGTTCCTATATAGCCAGGTTGTCTGCAACTTACACGCTTTTTGAGTCGAACGAAGTTGTTCTTAAAAAGTTTGTCACCGGGCCGGTTCTTACCGGCAGTCTGAATGTCTTAACACCAACAATTTTATTAACCTTTCTCTTTTATCTTATTTTTATTATTACTTTTAGTTTATTTCTCCTTACTTCAAAGATAAGCCTAAAACTAAACGGCTGGCTGTTTATTATTTCTGTTATTGTTTATTTCACTTTGCCTTTTGAAATTGTATTGATGCGTATTGATTGGGATTTGATACAAATACTTTCTTCCAGCGGCCGGGTGGATCAAGTGGCAATCGGATTAATAATTGAACGTATTGAGAGTTTGCAAGGATTTCCGTTGATAATAATTATTTGTTATTTAACTATTCCTTATTTATTAATTTTTAAACCTTTTAATTTGCCACACGACAAATGAAAATTAAAGAAAAAGAATTTGAAATAGTTATGCAAGAGCTTAAGTCTGTTGCTGATCAGCTTGGGGCAACAGTAAGATTTGAAAAAGGAGATTTTGTTGGTGGTTATTGTTTGTTGAATGAAAATAAAGTGATCGTAATAAATAAATTCGCTAATCTCCAGCGAAAAGTAATGATACTTTCTACTGCGCTTAAGGAACTGGGAATTGATAAAATTTATCTGACTCCAAAGCTTCGGGAAATAATCGAAGAAATGACTGAAAGTAAATGAAGATACTCGTTTTAAATGGACCTAATCTTAACCTTCTGAGCGAAAGAGACTCAGTACAGTATGGTAAATTTTCTTTAGTTTCAATTGAGAATTTATTATCTAAAGAATTTCCATCACATCAATTCACTTTCTATCAGAGCAATCTGGAAGGGGAGTTAATTGATCAGATTCAATCGGCAGGTACTAAAAAATATGATGGTCTGATTATTAATCCAGCCGGTTATGCTCATACATCTGTTGCAATCAGAGACGCATTGGAATTGTGTAAATTACCAAAAGTTGAAGTTCACCTTTCGCATATAGGGCGAAGAGAAAACTTCAGACAAGTTCTTTTGACAGCATCTGTTTGTGATGGCTTCATCAGCGGATTCAAGGAAAAAAGTTATCTTGCTGCCGTTTATTTATTGGAAAAAATTATTGTCAGTTAGTAATTCTTACTTCATTTCGAATAATCCAAAAAAAGTTATTATTCTTCTCATATAACAAGTAAAATTATACTTCGCATTTATTACTTAATGAAGATTCCACTATCTCATTACTCTAAATGGGTTACAATCAATCATTAAAGTTTTAAATCAGAAAACAAGCTTAATCTTGCTATTGAATTATTGATTATTTATTTTTCTAACTAAAATAGTAGATAATGCTATGAAAGACCTTCTAATAAAGAAATTATACTATTCAATTAGCGAAGTAAGTAAAATTACTGACATTGAACAATACGTTCTCAGGTACTGGGAAACGGAATTCGAACAGCTCAAACCTCAGAAAAACAGGGCAGGAAACAGAATTTACACCAACAAAGATATCCAGCTCATTTTATACATCAAAGAATTGCTTCGGGAAAAGAAATATACAATCGGGGGTGCAAAGAAAATATTGGAAGATTATATTCAAGGCAAGGCACCGGAATTTAAAGTAAATGAAAAAGCTGAACATGAGCCGGTTGAAATAAAAGATGAAGATGACTTATTAAGTACTTCACCTAAAAATGAACTTGTAGAAATAAAAAGTTTATTGGAATATATCTTAACTAAATTATAATCCTTCGGCAGTTTTTATCATTATTTAAAAACCAACATAAATACGGAACGTGGCGCAGCCCGGTAGCGTACCTGAATGGGGTTCAGGGGGTCGCGGGTTCAAATCCCGCCGTTCCGACTACACTCAAATAATTAATTCATATTTATTCTTATTCATTTTTTTCAATTCAGAGGGTCGCAGGTTCTTCCTGCAAAGAAATCTCCCGGACGAGGAATGCCTTTGGCAAAATCCCGCCATTCCGACAGTAAGACTCAACATTGTTGAGCCTTTTTAGTTTTAATAAAATTTTGCATCATCATTTTATATAATAGTTATTTTTCCCTTCAAATTAATAGTTTCTGTTTTCCTATTGTATCATTAAATTTGACCTTTAATTTAGTAACAACTCATCTTATTTTTTATTATGCAATTAAATCTGGAACGCGAGAAGCCAACTTGTAATTGTGGCATCTTTGGAATATTTGGTTCAGCCACGGCATCGATTGAAACTTATTATGGTTTGCATTCACTGCAGCACCGGGGACAAGAAGCCTGCGGTATTGTGACTCAGAATAAAAATGATAACGGACGATCTGTATTTCATATTCAGAAAGGCGAAGGACTTGTTTCTGAGGTTTTTGCTGATTCATCTGTGTTTCAAAATATTCTTACCGGTAAGGCAGCGCTTGGACATACACGCTATTCTACAACCGGATCTTCAGAGTCATTAAAAAATATTCAGCCATTTGTTGTAAACTATCGAATGGGAAACCTCGCAGTAGCTCACAACGGAAACCTTACAAATGCAAGAATGTTACGAGAAGAATTGGTGAATGAAGGTGCTATCTTTCAAACAACAAGTGATACGGAAGTAATTCCACACCTTATTGCACGCAGTCGAATGGATGATCAGACTGACCAGGTAAGTGAAGCGATTGGGAAAATAGAAGGTGCGTACTCTTTAATTATAATGACAGATGATAAACTAATTGCTGTCAGAGATCCGCACGGCTTTCGTCCTTTGTCGATTGGTAAGCTTAATGGCGCATACATAGTTGCTTCTGAAACCTGTGCGTTTGATATTCTCTCTGCTGACTTTATTCGTGAAGTGGAGCCAGGTGAAATGGTAGTAATTGATGAGGAAGTTCTTAAAACCGGCAGGATCAAGTCGATTCAGTTAAAAGAAACTCAATACGAAAAGAAACACTGTGTTTTCGAATTTATTTATTTTTCAAGACCGGACAGTTTTATTTTCGGACATAATGTTGACAAGATGCGAAGAAGACTTGGTAAAGCACTTGCACGAAATCATCCTGTTTACAATGAAGATAGTGAGAAGGTAATTGTTATCAGTGTTCCGGACAGCTCAAACACTACTGCACTTGGGTACCAGAGAGAATTGGAAAAGCTGGGTGTTGATTGCAGGTTAGAGATCGGACTGATCAGAAGCCATTATATTGGCAGAACTTTTATTCAGCCAGGTCAAGCTAAACGCGAAATAGGAGTTAAAATAAAATTCAACACTGTTAAAGGAGTTCTTGAAGGAAGAACAGTTGTGATAGTTGATGATTCAATTGTGAGGGGCACTACATCGCATCAGCTTGTAAAATTAATAAGAGAAGCAAATCCAAAATCAATTCATCTCAGAATATCATCCCCGCCGATAGTACATCCTTGTTTTTACGGAATGGATTTTCCAAGTAAAGAAGAGCTAATTGGTTACAGGTATAATAGTGATATTGATGCGATTGGAAAATCTCTCGG
>Ga0137461_1000311_pt1 | contig 11071 bp, 13 predicted proteins | sample EasRivERMGT746_2_FD_104650 | JGI IMG/M metagenome (GOLD analysis project Ga0137461, IMG submission 104650) | Soil microbial communities from meander-bound floodplain in the East River, Colorado, USA - East River MetaG ERMGT746_2 | ecosystem: Environmental > Terrestrial > Soil > Floodplain ... | reverse complement strand
TCTCGGGCGGCCTCGACGCCAACGCGCTCCAGCGTCCGCGGCGTTTCTTCGCCGCCGCGCGCAACATCGAAGAGGGCGGCTCGCTCACGATCATCGCCACCGCGCTCGTCGACACCGGAAGCCGGATGGACGACGTGATCTTCGAGGAGTTCAAGGGGACCGGCAACATGGAGGTCCACCTGGATCGGCGCCTGATGGACAAGCGCATCTTCCCGACGATCAACATCGAGCAATCCGGCACGCGGAAAGAGGAGCTCCTGCTCGAGAAGGATGAGCTCCAGAAGGTGTGGCTGCTCCGCAAGGCACTCTCGCAGCTCAATCCGGTCGAGGCGATGGAGCTCCTGCTCGACAAGCTCAAGCTGACCAAGACGAACAAGGAGTTCCTGGCGTCGATGCACTCGATGGGGTAAGACCCGGCGGTCTTCTGCAGCCCCGCCGACGCAAGTCGGCGGGGCTTTTGCGTTTTTGTGGCGTTGCTGGTACTTTTATCAGTCCCTGGAGGTGGGCCGTGAAGGCTGGCATTCATCCTGACTACGTTGACACCACGATCACCTGTGCGTGTGGAGAGGTCATTCACACCCGGTCCACCCAACCCAACATCCGCGTCGAGGTGTGCTCCAAGTGCCACCCGTTCTACACGGGGAAGCAGAAATTCATGGACACCGCGGGACGTGTGGAGCGCTTCCAACGCAAGTACAAGCGCGGTGTGCCGGCCACTCCCGGCGGGTCGGCCGCGCCGGCTCAGGGGTAGCGGCACCACCTCACGTCCGCGCGCGGCAGCTCGCCTCGGACGGGCGTGCCTGCCCGGGAGGCACTGACCCGCGATGCTGTTCGACAAGCTCCGCCAGATCGAAGAGCGCTCGGAAGCGATCGACCGCGCGCTGTCCGACCCGTCCATCTTCTCGCGCCCGGCCGATCTCGCCCGTCTCGGCAAGGAGCAGTCGGACTTGCAGGCGACGGTCGGCCGCTTCCGCGAATACCGCGAGCTGCTCAAGCGGCTCGGTGAGGCGCAGCACATCCTGAGCGAGGGCGGTGACCGCGAGCTCGCGGAGCTCGCGCAGGCGGAGATCGACGAGTTGAGCGCCCGTCAGGCCGCGCTCGAAGAGGAGTTGAAGCGGCTGCTCATTCCGCGTGACCCGAACGACGAGAAGAACGTGTTCGTCGAGATCCGCGCCGGCGCGGGCGGCGACGAGGCCGCGCTGTTCGCGGCCGACCTCGCGCGCATGTATTCGAAGTATGCGGAAGGCAAGCGCTGGAAGGTCGAAGTCATGGACTCCAACCCGACCGGCCAGGGCGGGCTCAAGGAAGTGATCATGTTCCTCCAGGGCCGCGGTGCCTGGAACCGTCTGAAGTTCGAACGTGGAGTGCATCGCGTTCAGCGCGTGCCCGTAACGGAGTCGTCGGGGCGCATCCACACCTCGACCGTCACGGTCGCGGTGCTGCCGGAGGCCAAGGACGTCGACGTCCGTGTCGAAGACAAGGACGTTCGCGTCGACGTCTACCGGTCGTCGGGCCCCGGGGGCCAGGGGGTCAATACGACCGACTCCGCGGTGCGTCTCACCCACATCCCCACCGGTCTGGTCGTGACGTGCCAGGACGAGCGCTCGCAGATCAAGAATCGTGCGAAGGCCATGCGCGTGCTCAAGGCGCGTCTGCTCGAGCGCGCGCAGGACGAGCAGGCGGCGGCGATCGCGGCCGATCGCAAGAGCCAGGTCGGGAGCGGCGAGCGGAGCGAGCGAATCCGAACCTACAACTTCCCGCAGACCCGCGTGACCGATCATCGCATCGGGCTGACGCTGCATCGCCTGCCTACGATTCTCGAAGGGGACCTCGACGAGATCATCGACGCGCTGATTGTTGCCGACCAGGCCCAGCACTTGGAGCGGGTCGAGAGTTGAGCGTCGATGCAGTCGAGCTCACGGTGCGTGTCGCCCTCGACGAGGGCGCGGGCCGGCTGGCCGCCGCCGGCGTGGAATCTTCACGCGCGGATGCGGAATGGCTGCTCGCGATCGTGCTCGGCATCGGCCGCGCCGCGCTTCACGTTGTGGCGGGACGCGCGTTGTCGCCGGCGGTCGCCGCGCGCTATGCGGCGGCGCTCGCGCGCCGGGCGGCGCGCGAGCCGCTGCAGCGCATCGTCGGATGGGAGGAGTTTCGCGGGTTGCGATTCACCCTCACGCCGGATGTGCTCGTTCCGCGTCCGGAGACCGAGATGCTCGTCGAGTGGGCGCTCGCACTCCTGCCGCCCCCGGGCCGCCGGCGCCTGCGCGGGGTCGATGTCGGGACGGGCTCCGGGTGCATCGCGTGCTCGCTCGCGCACGAGCGGCCGGACATCGACGTGATCGCGCTGGATGTCTCGCCTGCCGCCGTGGCCGTGGCGCGCGCAAACGCCGCCGCCCTCGGGCTTGCCGCGCGCGTGCGCGTGCTGGTCGGTGATCTTGCGGGTGCGCTTGCCCCGGCGTGGGCCGATCTCGTCGTCGCCAACCTGCCGTATCTGTCCGATGCGACGATGGCGGGGCTCGCCCCCGAGGTGACGGAGCACGATCCTCGCCAGGCCCTCGCGGGCGGCGCCGATGGGCTCGACGCCGTGCATCGCCTCATTCCCGACGCGCGGCGCGCTCTCCGCCCCGGCGGCGCGCTCGTGCTCGAGACCGCCGGCATGGCGCACGTGCGCACGCTGTCAGTGCGTCTCCGTGCCGACGGATTCGCCGACGTCGCCACGCGGGCCGACCTCGCGGGCGTCGTCCGGTTCGTCGCGGGTCGCCGGGAAGGGCGGACGTCGTGAAGAGCCTGCTGACGCTCGCGCTCCCGAAGGGCCGGTTGCTCGACGAGGCCCTCGATCTGCTCGCCGGCTTGGGCGTGAACGGGGTCGACGCCGAGTCCCGCAAGTTGATCTTCACGGACGCGCGCCGCGGGCTCAAGCTCCTCTTCCTGAAGCCCGCGGATGTCCCCGCGTACGTCACGTACGGCGCGGCGGACCTCGGCATCGTCGGCAAGGACATCCTGCTCGAGCAGGCTCCAGACGTGTACGAGCCGCTCGACCTCGGTTTCGGGTTCTGCCGTCTCGTCGTGGCGGAGGCGCGTGAGCTGTGGGAACGGGACGATCCGGCGAAGTGGTCATGGGTCCGCGTCGCCACCAAATACCCGCGCCTGACCGAGCAGTATTTCTCCGAGCGCGGGGTGCAAGTGGAGATCGTGCGCCTCGACGGATCGATCGAGCTGGCCCCCCTCGTCGGGCTCGCGGAGCGCATCGTGGACCTCGTGCAGTCGGGGGAGACCCTCCGTGCCAACGGTCTCGTGGAGGTCGCGGAGATCGCGCGCTCGACGGCGCGGCTCATCGTCAATCGCGCCTCGATGAAGACCGAGCACGCCGCCGTCACCGGCCTGATCGACGAGATGAAGGGACAGGTGAAGCGAACACAATTGACCGTCATGGACGGTCAAGGATCATGATCCGCACGCTCGACGCCCGCACGCTCGGCGCCGATGCGGTGGTGGCCGCGCTCGCTCGGTCCCCCGCGCACGTCGCACCGTCGATCCACGCCGCGGTCGACGAGATCCTCGCCTCGGTCCGCGCGCGCGGCGACGCGGCGCTCATCGAGTACACGGCACGCTTCGATCGGTTCGCCGCGGCGTCGCCGGCGGCGCTCGGCATCACGCCGTCCGAGTTCGCCGCGGCGGAGGCGGCGCAATCCTCCGAGACGCGGGCCGCGCTTGTCTATGCCGCTGAGCGCATCGAGCGGTATCACGCCGCCGCGCTCTCCAAGTCGTGGCGGATGACCGACGAGCACGGCTCGGTGCTCGGCCAGGAAGTCCGGCCGCTCGATCGCGTCGGGATCTACATTCCCGGCGGCCGCGCCGCGTACCCGTCCACCGTGCTGATGACGGCGATACCCGCCCGCGTCGCAGGCGTGCGGGAGATCGTTCTCGTGACGCCGCCGGCGGAGAACGGGGCCGTCCACCCTACAGTCCTGGCGGCGGCACGCATCGCCGGCGTGACCGAGGGCTGGCGTATCGGTGGCGCGCAAGCGGTGGCCGCGCTCGCGTACGGCACGACGGCCATCCGCCGCGTCGACAAGATCGTGGGGCCCGGCAACATCTACGTCGCGCTCGCCAAGCAGCGCGTCTTCGGCGAAGTCGGCATCGACATGGTCGCGGGGCCGAGCGAAGTCCTCGTGGTCGCGGACGGTGCCGCCGATCCCGAGTGCGTCGCGGCCGACATGCTGGCCCAGGCCGAGCACGACCCGATGGCGCGGGCGGTGCTTGTCACCGACGACGAAGCGCTCGCGGCCCGGACGGTGGACGCGCTCACGCGGCGGCTCGCGCAGCTTCCCCGCCGCGAGATCGCCGCGCGGTCTTTGCGGGACAACGGGGCGCTGATCCTGGTCGAAACGCTCGACGCCGCGGTCGACCTGGCGAACCGCCTGGCCCCCGAGCACCTCGAGCTGCTCGTGCGTGTGCCTGCCGCGCTGTTGCCGCGCGTGCGCCACGCCGGCGCCGTCTTCATGGGGAGCCAGACGCCTGAAGTGGTCGGCGACTACGTGGCAGGACCGAACCACGTGCTGCCGACGGGCGGCACCGCGCGCTTCTCGTCGCCGCTGTCGACCGAAGATTTCGTGAAGCGAACGAGCGTGATCGAGTACTCGCGCGCGGGCCTGACCGCGGCGTTGCCGCATCTCAGGACGCTCACGCGCCTCGAAGGACTCGCGGGCCACGGCATCGCGGCTGAAGTGCGAGCTGAGGAGCGGCCGAGCGGCGTGAGCCGCGAGCGCCCCGAGGCGAGCGGTGAAATGATCGAAAGAGAGGTCCTATGAACGACGCCAAACGGCAGGCGCGCGTCGAGCGCAAGACCAAGGAGACGGACGTGACCATCCAGCTCGACGTGGACGGCACCGGCGCCGCCAAGGTGTCCACGCCGATTCCATTCTTCTCGCACATGCTCGAGGCGTGGGCGAAGCACGGGCTGATGGACCTCAGCGTGGACGCGGCCGGCGACGTCGATGTCGATATCCACCACACCGTGGAAGACGTCGGTATCGTGCTCGGCCAGGCGCTCACGCGGGCCCTCGCCGACAAGCGCGGCATCGTCCGCTACGGCACGGCGTTCGTGCCGATGGACGAAGCGCTGGTGGTGGCGTCGGTGGATATTTCCGGCCGCCCGTTTCTCGTCTTCAACGTGCCGGTCGCGCGCACGCGCGTGTCGAACTTCGATCTCGATATGCTGCAGGAGTTCTTCCGCGCGTTTGCTTTCAATGCCGAGATCACGCTGCACGTCACCATGCATTACGGCCACAACCTGCACCACATCAGCGAGGCGGTGTTCAAGTCGGTCGGCCGCGCGCTTGCCGAGGCCACGCGCCTCAATCCGCGCATCGCCGGCCTCCTGCCGTCGACCAAGGGGGCGCTGTAGGGGCGTGATCGCGATCATCGACTACGGACGGGGCAACCTCGGCAGCGTGGAGAAGGCGTTCGAGCGCGTCGGCATTCCCGCCGTCGTCACCGAAGACCCGCGCGCGGTCGACGAGGCGGCGGCCGTCGTGCTGCCCGGCGATGGCGCGTTCCACGACGCGATGTCGAACCTCGCGGCACGTGGCTTGATCGAGCCCCTCCGGCGCGCGCTCGACGGCGCCCGGCCGTTTCTCGGCATCTGCCTCGGCTACCAGCTGCTGTTCTCGACGAGCGAGGAGTTCGGTGAGGGGCGCGGGCTGGATGTCATCCCGGGCGTCGTGCGCCGCTTCCCGCCGGGACGCAAGATCCCGCACATGGGATGGAACCGCGTGGAGCATGACGGCTCGCTCGCCCTGTTCGCGGGAATCCCGAGCGGCGCGCACTTCTATTTTGTCCACAGCTACTTTCCCGAGCTCGCGGGCGAGGCGAAGGCTCAGAGCCCGCGACTTGCATGGACCGAGTACGGGGTGCGGTTCGCCGCCGCGGTGCAGCTGGGGCGCATCCACGCGACACAGTTTCACCCCGAGAAGAGCCAGCGGTGGGGGCTCCGCCTCCTGGAGAACTTCGCGGCACTCGTCAAGGGCGGCGCGTGATCGTCATCCCCGCCGTCGACCTCCGCGACGGCCGCTGCGTCCGCCTCCGCGAAGGCCGCGCCGATGCCGAGACCGTGTTCTCGGACGACCCCGTCGCGATGGCGGCGCACTGGGCGTCGCAGGGCGCCGAACGCTTGCACATCGTCGATCTCGACGGCGCGTTCGCGGGCGCGCCGCGCCAGACGGCGCTCATCGCGAAGATGATCACCGTTGTCGACGCGGTGCCGGTCGAGGTCGGTGGCGGCCTGCGTGATCTCGCCGCCGTCGACGCGGTCATCGACGCCGGGGCGCGATGGGCCGTGGTCGGGACGCGTGCCGCGCTCGATCCCGCGTTCCTGAACGACGTGTGTCGCGCGCATCCCGGGCGAATCATCGTCGCGGTCGACGCGCGTGGTGCTCGCGTGGCGGTCAAGGGCTGGACCGAAGTGGTCGACGAGACCGTCGCCGCGCTCGGCATCCGCGCGCGCGACGCCGGAGCCGCCGCCCTGCTCTATACGGACGTCAGCCGCGACGGCATGGAGCGGGGGCCCAACCTCGACGACACGGCCGGCCTGGCGCGCGTCGTCGGCATGCCGGTGCTCGCATCGGGAGGTGTGGCGTGCGTGAACGATCTCGTCCGGCTCGCCGGCGTCCCCGGTGTCGAAGGCACCGTCGTTGGGCGTGCGCTCTACACGGGCGCGGTCGATCTGCGCGCCGCGCTCACCGCGGTGCGGACGGTGCGCTGATGCTCGCCAAGCGCATCATTCCGTGCCTCGACGTGAAAGACGGGCGTGTGGTCAAGGGCGTCCGCTTCGTCGACCTTCGTGACGCGGGCGATCCCGTCGAAGCCGCGCTCGCGTACGACGCGCAAGGGGCGGACGAGCTCGTGTTCCTCGACATCACCGCCTCGCACGAAGACCGCCGCATCATGCTCGACGTCGTTCGCCGCACGGCCGAGGGCATCTACATGCCGCTCACCGTCGGGGGGGGCACGCGCTCGATCGACGACGTGCGCCGCCTGCTCCGCGCCGGCGCCGACAAGGTGTCGCTCAACACCGCCGCGATCGCCGAACCGGCGCTGATCCGTGCTGCGGCGGAGCGCTTCGGCAGCCAGTGCATCGTCGTCGCCATCGACGCCAGACGCGAGCGCGACAAACGATGGGGTGTCTACTCCCACGGGGGGCGCCGATCGGCGGGGCGCGATGCCGTCGCGTGGGCGCAGGAAGTCGTCACGCTGGGCGCCGGCGAAATACTTCTGACGAGCATGGACCGCGATGGGACCAAGGACGGATACGACCTCGAGCTCACGCGCATGGTCGCAGATGCCGTGACGGTGCCGGTGATCGCATCCGGCGGCGCGGGCTCGCTGGAGCACCTCGTGGAAGGCGTGACCGACGGCGGCGCCGACGCCGCTCTCGCCGCCTCGATCTTCCATTTCGGCATCCACACCATCGCGGAGGCGAAGGCCTACCTCCGGGATCGTGGCGTGGAAGTCCGGATCGCGCCATGACGGTCGACGACCTCCGCTTCGACGCGCAGGGGCTCATCCCGGCCGTGGTGCAGGAAGCCGACACGGGCGACGTGCTGATGGTCGCGTGGATGGATCGCGCGGCAGTGACCGCGACGCTCGAGTCAGGCTTCACGCACTTCTGGTCGCGATCGCGGGCGACCCGGTGGCGCAAGGGCGAGACCTCCGGCCACGCGCAACACGTGCGGGCCGTCTACGCCGACTGCGACGCGGACACGCTGCTCGTCCACGTCCATCAGGAAGGGCCGGCGTGCCACACGAACAATCCGACGTGCTTCTTCACCGCCCTGCAGGGCGAGGGTGGTGCAACGCCGACGATGCTCGCCCGCATCGAGCGGATCGTCGAGTCGCGCAAGGCGGGCGCGCCGGCCGGGTCCTACGTCGGTGAGCTCCTTGCGAAGGGCGAGGCCGTGGTCTGTCGCAAGGTCGGCGAGGAGGCGGTCGAGGTCATCACGGCGGCGCTCGGCGGCGAAGGCGATCGGCGGGTCGTCGAGGAAATCGCGGACCTCTGGTTCCATACGATCGTCCTGCTCGGGCAGCGCGGCATTCCGATGCGCGACGTGCTGAAGGAGCTGGCGCGCCGGCACACGGAGCGTCGGGCCGGGGGCTGACGAGAGATGTCCCGATGGTGTCGACGCTTCGGTGCGGCAGCGACGGCGCTCGCACTGAGCGGATGCGCGGGCGCGAGCCCCCGAGGGAACCTCGATCACGGCGTGTATCGCGCGGCGGACGGATTCCGCGTGACGGTGCCCGGTCCTGACTGGGAGTCCGCGTCATCGGGTCGCGCGGACTTCGAGCTGCGCCATCGCGCGAGCTCAGCGGGTATCCTCGCGAACGCCGAATGCGGGCCCAAGGCGGCGAAGCGCGATCTCGCCGTCCTGACGCGGCGACTGTTCGTCGGGTTGCGCGCGCGGGCGGCGGTGGAGAGCGGCGTGGCGACGATCGCCGGGGTGCCGGCGACGCACGCGGTGATGGAGGCGCAGGTGGGAGACGACGGGGAGCGCGTGCGTCTCGAGGCGTACGTGATGAAGGACGAACGCTGTGTCTACGACCTGGTCTACGTGGCGCCGGCGGCAACCTTCGCCGGGCGGCGGGCGGATTTCCGGCGCTTCGTCGAAAGCTTCACGCGGGAGTAGGCACGGATGGAAGCGGCGCTGCTCCGACGCATGGCGATGTGGTACGGCGGCCTTGGGCTGCTCGCCGCGCAGGTCGCGCGCAGCGTGGCGCTGCCCCGCAAGTACTTCGCGCTCGTCATCCACGAGATCGACGTCATGGGGGTGCGCTCGCTGGGCGTCGCCGCCACCGCCGCCCTGTTCACCGGCATGGTCTTCGCGTTGCAGAGCGCGATCAACATGGCGCGCTTCGGCGCCGAGAACTACGTCGGGCCGCTGGTCGCGCTCGCGATCCTGCGCGAGCTCGGCCCGGTGCTCACGGCGATCCTCGTCGGCGGCAAGGTGGCGTCCGGCATCACGGCCGAGCTCGGTTCGATGAAAGTCACCGAGCAGATCGACGCGCTGCGCTCGCTCGGCGTCAATCACATCAAGCGGCTGATCGTCCCGCGCGTGCTCGCATCGCTGATCGTCTTTCCGCTCCTCACGACGCTCGCCGACTTCCTTGGCGTGCTGGGCGGGATGGTCACGATGGGCCTGGAGCGTGGCGCGGACATGTACGCGTACATCAACACCACGACGTACTGGGTGGTGCCGCGCGACTTCCTTACGGGCATCGGCAAGAGTGTCTTCTTCGGCGTCATCGTCACGCTCATCGGCTGCTACAACGGCCTCACCACCCAGGGCGGCACCGAGGGGCTCGGCCGCGCGACGACCGCCACTGTCGTCCAGGTGACGATGAGCGTGATCATCTCCGACTTTTTCCTCACGAAGCTCTTCCTCATTCTGTTCTGGCCGGCCCGGTGACGCGGCGATGAGCGTGCTCGTGGAAGCGGTCGAGCTGCGGAAGAGCTTCGAGACGGTCGACGTGCTGAAGGGGGTCAGCTTCAGCCTGGACAAGGGCGAGACGCTGGTCGTGATGGGCGGGAGCGGATCGGGGAAGACGGTCCTGCTCCGTCTGATCGACGGCCTTTCCCAGCCCGACGCCGGGGTGATTCGCCTCTTCGGACAGAACATCGAGCACCTCTCGGAGGAGGCGCTCCTGCCGATCCGTCGTCGCCTCGGGTACGTCTTCCAGGGCGCGGCGCTCTTCGATTCGCTTACCGTCGAGGAGAACGTGGCGTTTCCCCTGCACGAGCACACGGCTCTCCCGGATGACGGGATCCACCCGCGGGTGGTCCACTTCCTCTCGCTCGTCGGTCTGGACGAAACGGTGCTGCCGCTGCTCCCGTCGGAGCTGTCGGGAGGAATGCGCAAGCGCGTCGGGATCGCGCGCGCGCTCATCGGTCAGCCGGAGGTGCTCCTGTTCGACGAGCCGACGGCGGGGCTGGATCCCACCAACTCCAAGATGGTGGGCGAGCTCATCTCCGCGCTGCGCAGCGGGGTATGCGATACCGCCATCGTGGTGACGCACGACCTCGAGCTGGCGAAGACCGTCGCGGATCGCGTTGCCGTGCTGATCCAGGGACGCTTCGCCGCGCTCGGACGCCTCGACGACGTGCTCGGCAGTCGTGACCCGGCCGTGCAGGCGTTCCTGACCGGCGAGGCGAGATAACATGAAACAATTGCCGGTCACGGACCGTCAAGGTCCAATGGTATGAACGACACGCAGCGGGAGCGCTCCACGAAGACGCGTGTCGGCATCTTCGTCCTGGTCACCCTGGGCGTCTTCCTCGCCGTCATCTACATGCTTGGCGCGCGCGCGCGCCTCTTCGAGGCGCGCATCACGATCCACGGGGAGTTCACCGACGTCGGCGGCCTGCAGGAAGGCGCCACCGTGCGCCTGGCGGGCGTGCAGATCGGGCGCGTCAGCGAGGTCGCGCTGCCGTCCCAGCCCGGCGGTAAGGTTCGCGTGAGCATGAAGGTCGCGAAGCAGTTCTCGGACCGCATCCGCCGGGACTCGGAGGCGCGCATCCAGACGCAAGGGCTCCTCGGTGATCGCATCGTCGAGATCACCGTGGGAACCACGCAGACGGCCGCCATCCAGCCGGACGAGACGCTGCGCTCGCGTGACCCCGTGGACATCTCGAGCGTCATCGGTGAGAGCGCCGGTGTGGTCCGGAGTGTCGCGATGCTCTCGGAGAGCCTGCGCCAGGTGGCCGAGCAGTTCCAGAAGTCGCGCGTCATCGACGACCTCGGCGACACCATGAAGACCGCCCGCAGGGTCGCCGACCAGGTGGGTCGCATCGCCGACCGGGCCGAGAAAGGCCCCGGGCTCGCCCACATGCTGCTTTACGAGGAGCCGATCGCGCTTCGTCAGGTCAACGATCTCATTGCGAGCACGCGGGCGATCGTGAGCCGGATCGAACGCGGCGAAGGCGCGGCCGGGGTGCTGACCTCGGAGCAGTCCACGCAGGCGGGGCGGCGACTGCTGGCGGCAATGGAGCGCTTCGGCGCGCTCGCCGATCGCCCCCCGG
>Ga0137461_1000310_pt1 | contig 11075 bp, 11 predicted proteins | sample EasRivERMGT746_2_FD_104650 | JGI IMG/M metagenome (GOLD analysis project Ga0137461, IMG submission 104650) | Soil microbial communities from meander-bound floodplain in the East River, Colorado, USA - East River MetaG ERMGT746_2 | ecosystem: Environmental > Terrestrial > Soil > Floodplain ... | reverse complement strand
TGGACGGCAGGCCGATCTGCATGGCGCTGTGCCTGCAGAACCTCTGCGAAGCCGCGGCCGGGCTCGACGGCAAGCTGCTGCGCAAGTTGGGCGACATTCGCTACTCTTACCGCGACCGCACCAAAGAAGGCGAGTCGATCCGCATTTCCAAGCGGGTGTTTTTTTTCCTGCTGCGCTACACGCGCGGCGATCTGCGCGATCACGATCACGAGGCCGACGACGCGCGTTGGTTTCCCATCGAACAGGCGATCAACGAGCTCAAGTTCGCCACCGAACGCAAGATGGTCCATCGCGCGATCACGATGCTGGCTGCGCGCGGCAACGGCCGGCCAACGTCGCCGGCCGAAAATTAATTCGCCGCGGCGCGGTATTTTCGCCGCGGCGATTTCATGTTATTGAGGGCAGTGCCGGCCACGAGTCTAATTTAAATGAACGATAGCTCCCGGGGCGTCACCTTTTCTCTCCCCTACGAGATCGCCGTGGTGCGGCCGCTGCGCCAAACCACGCCGAGCGAACGCGCGGCGGCGCTTCGCGCCGCCTATTACAATACCGAACTGCTCGCCCAGGAGATGATCTACCTCGATCTCACTACCGACAGCGGCGTGAGCGCGCTCAGCACCCAACAACTGGCGGCGCTGGCGGCGGCAAAGGTTGCGGAACCGGGAATGGGGTTGGCCGCGGAAGCGAGCAGAGCATTTGGCTTGCTCGCGGAACAGATTGAGAAAAATTTTGGCTTTCCTTATTTTGTCCCGACCACCCAGGGCCGTTCGGCGGAGCGCATCTGGACCAAACTTCACGTCAAACCCGGCAGCGTCGTCGCCGGCAACATGCTCTTTCCCTCGACGCGCATCCATATCGAAATGAACGGCGCGAAATTGATCGACGTGATCGGCGCCGGCGCGCACGACTTCACTTCCGACGAACCGTTCAAGGGCAATATCGATCTCGACAAACTTGGCGCCGTGATCCGGGAGCATGGCGCGGAGAAGGTGAGCTGCATCTACGTCGAACTGTGCGTCAATTGCTGCGGCGGCCACCCGGTGGCGCTGGCCAATCTGCGCGAAGTCAAAGCGCTCGCCTCGGCCCATGGCATTGCGCTGTTTCTCGATGGCTGCCGGATTCTTGAGAACGGTTTTCTGATCAAAGAGCGCGAGGCGGGTTGCCAAAATCTTTCTATCGGCGAAATCGTCCAAGCGATCTGCTCGCTGGCCGAAGGCTGCACGCTGAGTGGGATGAAAGACTTCATGGTCTCCACCGGCGGCTTGATTCTGACCCGCGACAAAGCGAGCCAGCAAAAAGCCTTCATGCAGAGTTTTCTCGACGGCGCGCAACCGGCGGGGAGCGCCATGGAGTCGCTGGCGGCGGCGCTCAAAGAAATATTCGCCGCGGATGCAAATGTCGCGAGCCGGGTCGCCCAGGTGCAGTATCTGTGGCGCCGGCTTAAAGACGCCGTGCCGGTGTTGAGTCCGCCGGCGGGCCACGCGGTTTTCATCGACGTCAAGAAATTCTTACCGGAACTTTCGCCCGAGCAGTTTCCTGCCGAAGCGCTGGCGGCGTTTCTCTATCAGACGAGCGGCGTCCGCGTGACTCATGGACCGCCGTTGGTGCCGAGCCAGGTGGCGCGCGGCGCTGACCTGTTGCGTTTGGCGGTGCCGGCGCGCAAGTATCTGCCAGGCCACATGGACGACATCGCCGAAGCGCTGCTCGATGCCTACGCGCGGCGCCAGGAAATTCGCGGCTTGAAAAAAATCGACGACCCGGCGCGATCGAAATACGATCCCGCCCATTTCACCCAACCATGAGCGAGACCAACGGCCGTCAGGTCGGCCAAATCTTCTTTCAGCGCGCCGCCGAGCTTGGCGAGCGCACTTTTGTCAAACTGCAAAAAGCCGGCGGCTTCGAAGAGGTTTCCTGGCGCGGATTCGCCGCGCTCGTAAGCCAAGTTCTTCTCGGCTTGGTTGCGCTCGGTCTCCAACCCGGCGATACCGTCGCGATCATCGGCGAGAACAGTCTCGAATGGCTCGCCGCGGATCTGGCGACCCTCGCCGCCGGTTTTACCAACGTCGTGCTCTCGCCTTCTTTGTCCGATGTCATGTTTCTCAAAGTGCTCGGTCACTCCGGGTGCCGCGCCGCTTTCGTGCAAGGCGCGGCCGGCATGGGCCGGCTGCTCAATCTCAAAGGGCAGTTGCCGGCGTTGTCGCATATCATCGCGATGGACACCGCGGACGCCAATTTGCCGAATACTTTGTCGTTCGCGCAACTTGCCGAACGGGGCCAGAGCGCCGATGACCAACGATTGGCGGCGCTGCTCGAAGCCGTGCACCCGCAGGACTTGGCAACCATCATGTATACCTCGGGGTCCACCGGCGAGCCCAAAGGCGTGATACGCACCTACGACAACTTGTTGGCGAATATCACCAACGGCGGCGCGCTCGTGGTGAGCAAGCCGGACGAGCTGACGGTCAACGTGTTGAGTTTGAATCACCTGTTCGGCCGCTTCGGTTTTCTCAAGAGCGCGGTGACCGGCCGCACCACCGCGCTCATCGAAGCGGCGGAATCCAAGGTGGACTTGGCCGTCATCGAACAGTTGGCGCCGACCGGATTGGCGGTGGTGCCGCGGGTGATGGAGCGGATTTGGGATCGGTTGCTAAGCCAGGATGGCAATGACGATCTGTGGCGCGAGCTGGAAAGTATCGACGGTAAAAATTGGCCCGCGACCGGCGCGGACGCGGCTAAGTTCGACGAGCTTCGCAGCGAACTCAAAACCAATGTGCGCCGCGCCCTGGGCGGCCGGCTTAAATATATCGCTTACAGCGGCGCGGCGATGCCGCCGCGCATCATGCGTTTCTTCGCGCTCATTGGCATTCCACTGATAGGCTCCTACGGCTCCACCGAATGCGGCGGCGTGACGCTGTGCACCATCGGCGATAACCAGCCCGGCAATCTCGGCAAGCCGTTCGCCAATGTGCAGATTCGCATCGCCAATGACGGCGAGATTCTCGTGCGCGGGCCGACGGTGTCGCCGGGATATTTCAAAAATCCCCAGGCCACCGGCGAAGCGTTCGACACCGAGGGTTGGTTTTACACCGGCGATCTCGGCGCCATCGAACCCGACGGTTCGCTCAGAATCACCGGGCGTAAGAAAGATGCGTTCAACTGCTCGGACGGGTCCAATATTTATCCCGGCTTCATCGAGCTGCAATTGGAAAACGAACCGTTTATCCGCCAAGCGGTGTTGCTCGGCGACCGCCGGCCGTTCGTCGCCGCTCTGGTGGTTCCCGACTTGCCGCAGATCGCGGCGGCGCTCAATTGCATGGCCGCCAGTTTGTCGCAGGAGCAGATCAGAGCGGCGTTGTGGACGCAGATCGAACGGGTCAACGCACGGCTTGAACACTATGAGCGGATTCGCGAGATCGCCGTGTTGCCAGAAGATTTCAGCGCGGCGGTGCGCAGCATCAACGTGTTTCAGAAAGTCAAAGTGGATCGCAAAGCCGTCGCCGAACGCTATCGCGAAACCATCGAGGCGATTTATGCGCCGGCTACTCTAGGAGGCACAGCGTGAGTTCAGTCGCACTTATCACCGGCGGTGGCGGCGGCATCGGCGGCGCGGTGGCACGGCGCATGGCGGCGGCCGGCATCATGGTCGTGATCGCCGACTATGACGGCGGCGCCGCGGAAAAAGTGAAGAGCGAGATCGTCGCCGGTGGCGGCAATGCCGACGCGCTGGCGATCGACGTGACCGTCGCGCGCGAAGTGAATGCGGTGGTCGCCGACGTGGCCAAGCGCTACGGCCGCATCGATATTCTTGCCAACATCGCCGGCGGCAGCGCCGACACTAAACGCATCGAAGAGTTTACCTGGGCGCAGTGGAAGGAAGTGATGGACGCCAATTTAAAAGGCACGTTCTTGATGTGCCGCGAAGTGGCGCCGCTCATGCAGAAACAAAAAAGCGGGCGGATCATCAACACCGCGTCGAACTACGGCGTCACCGGTTCGGCTTTGCGCACACCGTATGCGGCGGCGAAGGCCGGCATTATTACTTTCACCAAGTCGTTGGCGTTGGAATTGGCGCCCGATCTCGTGCGCGCCAATACGGTGGCGCCGGGACCGACCGATACGCCGCGGGTGATGGAAAAAGAATCTATGGAGGCGCGTAAGCAACGCTGGTGGCCGCAGATCCCGCTCGGGCGCACGGCGCTGCCGCAGGACCTCGCCGAGATGTATTTTTTTCTGACGACGCCACAGAGCGCGGCGATCACCGGCCAAACCTTTCACGTCAATGGCGGGGTGGTGATGCCATGAGACTCAAAGATAAAGTTGCGGTGGTAACCGGCGCGGCCCAGGGAATCGGCCGGGCGACGGTGCTCATGATGGGGCGCGAGGGCGCCAAGGTTGTCGTCGCCGACTTGCAGGCGGAAAAAGCGCAAACGGTGGCCAACGAATTACACGCGCTCGGCGCCGAAGCGTTGGCGGTGGAAGTCGACGTCGCCGACGAGACTTCGGTCAAGCGCATGGCGCGAAATACTTTCGAGCGTTTCCAGCGCGCCGATATTTTGGTCAACGTCGCCGGTATTTATTATCCCAAAGCATCGGTAGTCGATTTAACCGAAGAAGACTGGGATCGCACGATCAACGTCAACGTAGGCAGCAACTTTCTCTGCTGCCGCGAGTTCGTGCCGGCGATGCGCGCGCAGAAAAGTGGGCGGATCATTTCCCTCGCTTCGGGCATCGGCCACTACGGCATGCGCCAGTTTTCGCACTACGCGGCATCGAAAGCCGCGGTGATGGGATTCGTCAAGGCGCTGGCGCGCGAAGTCGGACCGGACGGCATCACCGTCAACGCGATCTGCCCCGGCTCGGCGAACACATCCATGCCGCGCCAACACCGCTCCGAAGAAGAAGTGATGGAACGCCTGCGCGCCACGCCGCTGCCGCACATCCTCGAACCCGAAGACATCGCCGGCTCGATTGTTTTCCTAGCCAGCGACGCCGCGGCGTTTATCACCGGGCAGTCGTATAACATCAATAGCGGGACGTATATGTTTTGAGCGGCTTGGCCGCTGCTCTTATTGGTTAGGTCGTAATTTCCAGAGTCTGAGAGATAAACGCCCCAAACATGTTACACGAATTATTTTTCGGGGATTCAGTTCTACAGTTCACAGCGACTCGCACTGCTTGCAACGACGCCGTGCGATATCAACGGACGATAACCCGCGAGCGGAGGTAAACCCATGACGACAAAACCCAGCCGATTCGGTTTCGTGGAATGCGCCGATCTGGTTGGCGAACAGAAGTACGGCGCCGCGCTGCAGACGTTTCAACGCGCGGTGACGAATTTTCTCGACGCCAAGAGCACGCCCAAGCGCAGCGAGATCGCGCGCCAATTATTTCAAATAGGTTCGGCGTTGGAAGAAACATTGAAAAAGGCTTTCGGCGACCAATGGGAAGCCAACGTGCCGCGCTTTGCCGAAGAGAGCAAGCTGCTCATCTGTTCGTTTTGCGGCAAGAATCAAGATGAAGTGCGCAAACTGATCGCCGGACATTCGGTGCATATCTGCAATGAGTGCGTGGACATGTGCGATGAAATTCTCACGAAAGAAAATGGCGACGCCGCCGCGGGCGCGCCAAAGTCCGGCGACGATCCGAGCGCCGAACGGCTCTGCGGCATCTGCATGGAGCCGCGCGAGACCGACGAGCTGGTCTTCTTGCCGCACGCGGCCTACATGTGCGCGGGGTGTCTGGAGAATATTCAAATCGCGCGCGACAAGCACGGTGATAAGTAGGACCTCCAACTTTATCGTAGGCTTGATTTGACATGCCCGAGATCAGCAGATTTTTCGGCATCATGATCCGTATGTTCGTTGAAGCCGGAGGACCACACCATACGCCGCATTTTCACGCTTACTACCAAGAACATGTCGGAATCTTCGACATCGAAAGGAATGTGCTGTTGGCAGGTTGGTTGCCAAGACGACAAGAACGGCTCGTTCTTGCCTGGGCCGATCTCCACAAGATTGAATTAATAGACGCGTGGCAAACATTGCAGGAGGGCCGTCTTCCGGCTAAGATCGAGCCATTGAAGTGAGGCTTGGCCTATGACTCACCAAATTTACCGCGTAGTCTCGTTCGAGCACATCGAGCCATTCACCCTGCGCATCGTGTTTGACGACGGCACGGCGCAAGTGATCGATTTTCGCCCTGTGATGGAGGGCGAACTTTACGGTCCTCTGCAGAATGCCGCGCTCTTCAATCAGGTCAAGATCGATGCCGAAGCTTACACACTTGTGTGGCCCAACGGCGCCGACTTCGACCCGACGATGCTTCATAATTGGCCGGAGACCGGGCCCGCGCTGAAGCTCTTGGCTGAAAAATGGATTTCGCGCAAGGGCGCGATGCGCGCTACTACGTAGAGTCTTCAAAAAAGTACAGTGCCACGTTGCCGGCAAAAGTTTCACACCTACTAAAAAGCTACATCGGTATTCACGAAATCGAACCAAGTTTTTTCTCCTGACTAGCCTAAAGCTTTCTAGCGCAATGACGAAACCAACAGTCTGATTCCTACCAACCCAAGGGCGATGGCGAGGCTGCGAAGAATCCAATCGCCGTGGATGCGTTGGGACAACTTGGCGCCGAGCTGGGCGCCGAGGATGGCGCCGATCGATAGCGCGATGGCTTGGCGAATGCCGTGGTGAAAGAGACCGGCGGCGACGTGGGTCGCGCTGCCGGTCAATGCGGTGATCGTCAAAACGAACAGCGAGGTTGCCGTGGCGATGTGGACGGGAAATCCCAACATGTAGATTAGCGCGGGGACGTACATGAAGCCGCCGCCAATGCCCAAAAAACTTGAGATGAAGCCAAATACAGTGCTGAAGACGACGCCCAAAAGTAATTTGGCTTTACTCAGGTCGAAAATGGCCAGGGTCTCGATATCGGCTTGCGCTCGCTGGGCCGTGGTTTTTCTCGCGGGACTGACGACAAGCGCAAGTGCGATCAAAATCAGCAAAGCGCCGAATAGCAAATTGAACCGTGCTCGGCCCATGGCATTCGTCGTTAGTGCTCCAAGGACGGCCCCCGGCATGGTGGCGACGGAAAAAATGATGCCGGATTTGTAATCGATGCGTTGGGAATTTGCGTAGGCCAACGTTCCCGAGAGCGCGTTAAAAAAAACCACCGCGAGGGAAATGCTGGTAATGGTTTCCGGCGCCTCGCCGGGATAGATCAGCAGCAGCACGGGCGCCAACACGAAGCCGCCGCCGGCGCCGATGAGCGTGCCGTAGGCGCCGGCAAAAAAGCCCAAGGGGACCAGCCAGAGAAATTGCAGATACGAGTCCATCGACAACTTGTAGCATCCCGCTTTTTCACTGTACACCGAGACGGCTACATTAGGCTCGACCGGTCTTTTGGGGCCGGGTGTCGTTTTTGATTTTCACCGCCGCTAGCCCGGATTATTCGCGGTAATACTGCGATCGAGGTGCAACCCTTGCGGAACGAAGGCAAAGCAGTTGTGCCTTGAAGATGCAAGCGGGGCGAGTTGGTTATGAGATCAGCGGCAAAAAGGTCAATCATCGCGCCGAGCGCCGAGCACAAACTGAAACATTCGCGCCGGTGCCTTCGTTCCTCCAGGGTCACACCTCGATCGACACAGTGTCGTCAGGTTTCCTGGTAGCATGAATAATTCGGGCTGGGCGGCAGCTTGATGATATTGCGGTCGGCGTCATTGCGCTCGATCGTTTTGGCGGGACGAACATTGGCTGTAAAAAGAAGGTAGTGGTTCAGTTTCGCATTCAATGTAGGGGCGACCCCCAGTGGTCGCCCGTCCGGAAGGGCAGACACAGGGGTCTGCCCCTACACCAAAGACGCGTCAAAATCAGACTGAACCACTACCAAAAAGAATCTTATCGTCGCTGTCGTCTGGGTGCGCTGCCAACAAGATCCGCTAAGTTTGCCGAGCGCAAAGCTGAAACGTTCTCCTTGCCAAGGCTTAGGAGACACCATAAACTTTCGCCCAACCCTGGACCTGGTAACGAAATAAGTTGGCCAGGTTGTTTACTACTAAGGAGCGAGATCAGCGATGCAGATTGACAAACAGCCGCTTGGCGCGGCGCGAACGTCGCCTACGGCGCGGCAATCGCTTGGTTCTTTGCCGATGAGTATCTGGGCGCTCGGCTTCGGCAGCTTGTTCATGGACACATCCTCCGAGCTCGTCCATAGCCTGTTGCCGGTATACATGGTCACGATCTTGGGCGCGAGCATGGTCACGATTGGCTTGATCGAGGGTATCGCCGAGGCGACTGCCGCGATCACCAAAGTGTTCTCAGGTGTGCTGAGCGATTATTTAGGCAAGCGCAAATTCCTTGTCGTCTTGGGTTATGGACTTGGCGCGGTCACCAAGCCGGTGTTCCCGCTCGCCACTTCGATCTGGTGGGTGTTCGGCGCACGGTTCGTCGACCGGGTTGGCAAGGGAATCCGCGGTGCGCCCCGCGATGCGCTGGTCGCGGACATCACTCCACCGGAGTTGCTTGGCGCCGCATACGGACTGCGCCAGTCGTTGGATTCGGTAGGCGCCTTTATCGGACCGGTGCTTGCTCTCGTCTTCATGGTCTGGTTTGCAAACGACATCAAAGCCGTGCTTTGGGTCGGGGTCGTGCCGGCATTCATCGCCGTGGCGCTGTTCGTTTTTGCCGTGCGCGAACCTGGCTTGGAATCTCGTTCAACGAACAAGGGTGTTCCAATCACGTTCGCGGATGCCCGGCGTCTGGAGTTGAGCTACTGGTTCATTGTGCTACTCGGCGCGGTATTCACCCTGGCGCGCTTCAGCGAAGCGTTCCTCGTGTTGCGCGCGCAGAACGTCGGCCTGGAGCTAGGTTTTGTGCCGCTGGTGTTGATCGCCATGAACGTGGTTTACGCAGCCGCCGCATATCCGGCTGGAGTCGCCGCGGATCGCATGAGCCGTTGGACTCTGCTGCTTTTCGGGCTTGCGATGCTGATTCTTGCCGATCTGGTGTTGGCGCTGGCCGCAACGCCGTGGCAAGTCTTTGCCGGTGCGGCGCTGTGGGGGTTGCATATGGGACTTACCCAGGGCCTACTTTCCAAGCTGGTGGCGGACAACGCCCCTGCTACGCTTCGCGGCACCGCGTTTGGCATCTTCAATCTTGTCAGTGGTGTGGCACTGTTGATTGCAAGCGTCGTGGCGGGTTCGCTCTGGGAACTGGTCGGCCCGTCCGCGACTTTTTTCGCCGGCGCGATGTTTGCTGCTATTGCGGCGCTGGGGATACTGGCGTTTCGGAGACGGTTGGGAACGGCATAGCGCGGCGCGGCCACAAGCGTCCGCGCACTATCGAAGAAGCAATATGGCTAAAATCCTTACCTGCGATTAAGACAGGAGCCAATCTCTTGCGCGGAAAGATGGGTCGGCTCAGATTTCGTATCGATTATTTGCCTTCGGGTCTCCCGTCCTTATAAATCACTTTCGCTGTCTATCTTGATTCCTCGATCAACCCATTCGTTTTGGTCCCAGCCGGCAAAACCCGCACCGAGCCCAGGCATTGAATCAAACATTCTCGTAACACACGACCCAACGGTCATTCCACCGGAAACAGTTTCTTTCCCGTCCCATCCTCTTCCAAACTAATCGCCTTGGTCGGGCAGAGTTTGGCGGCGAAAAGAATTTTCTCGTCGGTGTCGGCTTTCGCGTCGATGACTTCGGCGATCATCTTGGCGTCGAGCTTGAAGACTTTAGGTGAGACCTGGATGCATTTGGCGTAGCCCTCGCACTTGGTTCTGTCGATGGTGATCGTCATCGTTTCTCCTATGGGCAATTTGCTCAGTCGCCTAAGCGATACAACTTCGCGGCATTGTCCCGGTTTAATTTTTTTTTGACTGTTGGATCGATCCCGGCGCAGTTTCGATCGACGGTCTCTTTGGAGTTCGGCCAGGTGGTCACGCCGTGCGGGTAGTCGCTAGCCCAGAGAAAATTGTCTTCGCCGTAGACCGAAGTCGTCAGCACGCCGGCGCGGTCGTCTTGGTAGGTGAAGAAAATATTGGTTTTGAAATATTCGCTGGGCGGCCGATTGTTCAAGTTGCGGTCGGCGTCGAAGGTGCTGGCGCGGCCGAACCAGTAGTCGACCTGCTGCACCATGTTGGCCACCCAGCCGACGTCGAACTCGGCGCAGACGATTTTTAATTTCGGGTGACGGTCAAGGTTCCCCGACAAAATCATGTTGCCGACAAACTGCTGGGCCGGCACTTGTTTTCTGGCGAAGCCGATGGGCTCTTTTACCGGGTCTTCCTCCCGCGGCCCTTCGTAGTGGGTGCGCGCGACGCCTTGGGTGACGCTGGTGTGGACGTTGACGATCATGCCAGTCTCTTCCAGCGCGCTCCACATCGGCTCGTAGTGCGGCTCATAGTAGCCGCTGTCTTTGATCCGCGTCGGAATCTGCACGCCGCGAAAACCCAGCTTGGCGTAGTGATAAATATCCGCCACGGTGTGTTTCATGTCCAAGATCGGGATCAGCGCCAGACCGAGAAGCCGCTTCGGATTGTAACTGCAAAACTCGTGCAGCCAGTCGTTGTAGGAGTGAAAGATCGCCCGCTGGAACGGCTCGTCAGTGATGCTGTAAAGCTGGCGCACGGCGCTCGAGAACAGCACTTCGGCGTCGACGCCGTCGGTGTCTTGATCTTTCAGACGGGCGGCGGGCTCCCAGCCGCCGCGGTAATCTTCGTAGCGAAAGGTTTCGTTGAAGCGAATAGTTTCGAAATGTTTTTCTTGGTCGACTTCGGAAATGCCTTTGCCTTTGCTGACCACGAGTCCCTTGGAGTAATGCGACAAACCGATCGGCGGTTGGCCGTCGAGCAGCAGCCAGATGCCTTTGGGCACGCCCGGCGGATCTTTGACGACTTTGGGGGCTCGCTCGCCGTATTGTTTCTGCACGCGCTCCCAAGCGGCGGGCGGTTCGTTGACGTGACTATCGGCGGAAATGAGTTTGAAATCCGGCATGGCTTACTCCTGAAAAGTTTCTACAGACTTTGGTGTGGATAATGTGTCAATTTCTATTTGGTTTGTTCACCACGAAGAG
>Ga0137461_1000309_pt1 | contig 11084 bp, 11 predicted proteins | sample EasRivERMGT746_2_FD_104650 | JGI IMG/M metagenome (GOLD analysis project Ga0137461, IMG submission 104650) | Soil microbial communities from meander-bound floodplain in the East River, Colorado, USA - East River MetaG ERMGT746_2 | ecosystem: Environmental > Terrestrial > Soil > Floodplain ... | reverse complement strand
TGTCGAATTGGATAAAGATCCTGAAACGAGCCTGCCTTGCCGTCAGGCAGGTTCAGGGTTGTACCAATTAATGCTTAATATTATACTTCTTCAGCTTGTATCTTAAATTTCTTTCAGTTAATCCAAGAAGCTTTCCGGCTTTGGTTTGATTACCGCTGCTTTGCTGAAGTGCATCAAATATTAATTGTTTTTCGATTGCTTCGATCTGTTCTGTGAGACTTCCTTTGCCAAGTGCTGCAATAGTTTTCTCTTCTTTAAATCCTTTAATGTTCATCGGCAGATCGTTTAAAGTGATTACTTTACCACGTGTTAAAACAACCGCGCGTTCAATTATGTTTTCCAGTTCGCGGACGTTTCCCGGGTAATTGTATTTCATCAGCACATCTGCCGCTTCTTTTGAAATTTCAAGCTTCTCCTTGTTATTTTCCTTGCAATACTTTTCGATGAAACTTTCAATCATTGGCAGGATGTCTTCTTTTCTCTCTCGAAGCGGAGGAATTTTTACTGAAATAACATTCAGCCGGTAATAAAGATCTTCCCTGAAGCTTCCATCTTTAATTTTTTCTTCGAGATTCTTATTTGTAGCTGCGATTATTCTTACATCAACTTCGATTTTTTCTGTTCCGCCAACTCTTTCAAACTGATGTTCCTGTAAAACACGTAAAAGTTTTACCTGAATTGATTGTGGAATATCACCAACCTCATCTAAAAAAATGGTACCGCCGTGAGCAATTTCGAATCTTCCTTTTTTCATTTTATCAGCACCTGTGAAAGCACCTTTCTCGTGTCCAAACAATTCACTTTCAAGCAATGTTTCTGTAAGTGCAGGAATGTTCACAGCAACAAACGGTGCATTTCGTCTTGAACTAAGATAATGGATTCCTTTTGCCAGCACTTCTTTACCTGTCCCGTTTTCTCCTGTAATTAATACGTTCGCTTTACTGTCTGCAACTCTCGCAGCAACATTTATCACTTCCTCCATCTTTTGAGACTGAGAAACAATCGAAGTGATTTTATACTTCTCCTGAAGCTGAGTTTTTAATAATTGATTTTCTGATTTCAGATTTTTATGTTCAATTATTCTCTCAATCATCAGATCGAGTTCATCAAGGTCAACTGGCTTGGAAATGTAATCGAACGCACCAAGCCGCATAGCTTTAACTGCATTTTCAACAGTTCCATAAGCCGTGACAATCACAAAACTTATTTCGGGGTTTATTTTTTTCACCTGCTCAAGAACATCCAGACCTGATAAGTCAGGCATCTTAAAATCAGAAAGAATTATATCAACAGGATTAGTTCTGGCAATCTCAATTCCTTCTTTACCCGATGAAGCAGAAAAGACTTTGTAACCCTTTTTCTTCAGATACCCTGTAAGGACATCTCTTTGAGCAACTTCGTCATCAATTACTAAAATGTTGTAGTCTTTCATTTTTGCGGTATAGTTATTTTGAATTTTGTGAATTTATTTAATTCGCTAAAAACCTCAATGGTTCCATTGTGTTCGGCGATAATTTTTTGAACTATGCTTAAGCCAAGTCCGGTCCCTTCCGGTTTGGTTGTATAGTAAAGATCGAAAATTTTATTCTTATCATTATCAGGGATCCCTTTGCCGCTATCTAGAATTTCAATAAGCAGATCATTCCCTTTTCTAAAATAATTGATTTCAACTTTACCTTTTTTCTCAACCGCATCAATTGCATTCTGGATAAGATTCATTAAAGATTGCTTTATCAGTTCTGGATCAATCATTATGTCAAAAGATTGATCAGATAATTTAATCAGCTCAACTCTTTTAAGTTTTGCCTGATCTGAAAACAATCTGTAAATATCATCAAAAAAAGTTTTTGAATTTATTTTTTTAATCTGAAGACTTAGCGGCTTTGCGTAGCTCAAAAACTGTGTGATGATTTTGTTAACTCTTGTAACCTCACTTCTCAAAAGACTTGTTATACTGTGGAATTCTTCTTCTTCTTCTTTTTCTACTTTAAATTCTTTATCAAGTCTTTGAGCTATCATCCCGATTGCATTTATTGGATTCCTAATCTCGTGTGCAACACCCGAAGCCAACTCACCCATTGCCGATAGTTTTTCTTTCCGTTTGGATTCTTCTTCAAGCCGACGTGATTCGGTTAAATCATTAATTACAATTATATAATTATTCCTGCCGTCATCATCTTTATTCCGGGTGAAATTAAGAAGCAGATATTTTGCTTCATCGGCGATTAAAGTATCGATTGCAACATCTGCACATTTCTCATTGCTGTTTTTGCAGTATTCTGATAACGATTTGTTAATGTCGTCAGATAATTCTGAAAGAGCTTTCTGATTGATTTCCTCTTCTTTTCTTTTAAAAAGATTTTCAGAAGATTTGTTGAAAAGAGTAATCTGCATTTTTTCATCAACCACGATTACGGCCTCACCCATATTCTCAAGTACAGTTGATGTAAACGTTTTGAACTTTTTGAACTCATTTGAAACAGTCTTAAGATTTTGAGTCGTGAATATTATGCTGAGAATAATTACACCTATCGCAGCAAGAACCAGTGAAATGATAATTAGTCTTCTCACCATCATGTCTTCAACCGATCTGACTTCGTCCAACGTCAGGCCAATTCTGAAAACACCAATTATTTGATCATCATAAAGTAACCTTTTTACTGTTTCAAAGACCTCTTGATTTTTATATGTGTAGGTCCTTGAAAAGGTTTTGTCAGAATTCAATGCAGTGATTAAAAACGGATCCGATTCAACTGCAGTTATTGTATCAACATCAGCACCAGCAGCGAGAATACCAATTGAATCCTGAAGAACTATGTATTCAATTCCCTGGTTATCTGAAATATCCCGGATAATTTTTCCAAGTCCAATCCTTTTCCTGAACTCAATAAATTCTTCTGCATTGAGATTAATTACAATAGCACCTCTTTTATTTGCACGTGCAACAGTTACTGCGAACCTCTGCTCATCAGTGAACTCAGCTTCTTTCAGACCGATAACGTATTCATCCAAACCATCTTCAAGAATTGGTTTGAGTTCATCTGATCTGTTAATGTTTTCTTCACCGTGCTGATGATCTTTCTCCGGAATTCTGTTTGATAGAATTCTTGTTCCATCTCTATTAAAAATATTAATTCTGAAAAGCGAATTCTCTTTTCCAATCTCAATCAGTTTTTGTTGTGTAAGAATATTTAAGCTGTCCAGCTTTTTTATGAGTCGTGCATTATTGAATAATCTTTCCGCTATCAGGTATTCTATTTCCTCGCTGGAGTTTAGTGCGTTTATGCTGCTTTGGTTTACAGTTTCAATAAGTGATGAAGATTGCTCGGTTAGTAAATGAAGAATCTCTTCTTTGCTCTGTTGAAGCTCGATGAATGCGGAGGCAACCATCATTGCACCGATTATCAGTGCAACTGCGATTATAATCTTCGGCTGCAATTTATTTTGGAAATTCATATTCAAAGCTAACCAGATTTAAAGCAAGATTGAACTCAAATGAAAAGACAAAGGCTGAGGCGAAGGCATAATCTATAACGTTATGATATACTGTCTTGGATTTATAATCAGGCTTCGTCCACATAGTCGAACCAGTTCGTCCTTATAGTCGAAGAATCATTATTCATCAAATAAAAAACTCAAATGCAAAGTAAAAACTAACCATTTATTGCTGGCACATCCGTTGAATTACCGATGCAGATCATAATTAAATAAACATCAAACAAAACAAAAGGAAAAATAAAATGAAGACCACAAAAAACTTCTCACTCGTACTCGCACTTATTGCAAGTGTAATTTTCTTTTCGGCAGCAAACTTTGCGCAGGAAGATCCTGTGAAGAACAAGGAAGAAAATCAGGTGAAGACTCAGGTTCAAGAACAGGATCAGAACCAGGTTAAAAACCAGGAACAGATTAAATCTCAAGGCGATCCTCAAACGCAACTTAAAAACCAGAATCAGATCAAGGAGCAGAATAAAAATCAGGTAAAGAATCAAACCAAAGAGCAAAACAAAGTTCACGGCAGCGGTTTTGTTGATGAAAATGGTGACGGTTACAATGATAAAGCGCCTGATGTGGATGGAGATGGAATTCCAAATGGAAGAGACGAAAATTATTCTGGCTCACAAAACAGGAAGGGAACAGATGGCAATAAAGGATACGTCGATTTGAACAGCGATGGAATAAATGATAATTCAGTTGATTCCGACGGCGACGGTATTCCAAATGGTCAGGATCCTGACTACGTAAAACCAAATGATGGAACTGGTCAACAGAATAAAAATGGAAGAGGCAATGATGGTAATGGCAAAATGTGGGGACCAAAAGATGGAACAGGTAACAGCGGAATAGGTCCGAAAGATGGAACAGGTTATGGGAGCGGTTCAGGCAGTGGTAATTGCGATGGAACTGGTCCAAAGGGTAAAAGAGGCGGAAGAAAGTAATTAAGGCTTAAACTAAATAATAAGGACGACAACTACTGTCGTCCTTTCTAATTAATAATCATATAATATAGAGAGGTTCTTATGAAAAAGAGTAGATATCAATTTTTAATCATTTCTCTTTTTACTTCATTTTTTCTTTTAGCATGTCAAAGCGAAATGCCAACTTCAGCCGATAACTCTGCAACGCTTTCCAAGTATGGTGGTGGAAATGGTAATGGAGGGGGTTCATCTTATGAGCTTTCACAAGAAGAGAGAGACGGATTAATTCATATGAGAATAGAAGAAAAGCTTGCAAGGGATGTTTATATAGTGATGGGTGAGTTGTGGAACCACAAAGTTTTTTTGAATATCCAGCTAAGTGAGCAGAAACATATGGAAGCAGTAAAAAGATTACTGGATAAATACAGTGTTTCTGATCCGCTGACAACAGATTCAGTTGGTGTGTTTCCAGATCCGCAATTTCAACTTTTATACGATCAGTATGTTCAGCAGGGAAGTCAATCTTTGAATGAAGCATTACTTGTTGGAAAAGCAATTGAGGAACTGGACATTGCTGACCTGACATTTCAATTAACTTTTGTGGATAATCCGGATATCATCAGAGTCTACCAAAATCTCAAAGCTGCATCTGAAAATCATCTTGCAGCTTTCTTAAAATGTTTAAATGTTCCTACTGCTGAATAGATAGTATAAGGAATTTAATCGTAATTCCATTCACCGGAAGCGGGTTAATAACTTGCTTCCGGTCAATTATTTATAAATGTGTTACTAATTATCAATTCGTGTTAGTACGTTTAATTAGTAAAGATAAACTATTTAGGAAACCACGAACTTGTTTATCATTATCTTCATAAATCGAAGACTGATGCTCAACGGATCTTTCAAAGTCTTACCCGGAATTAATTTTCTCCCTTACATTAATTATTTCTCTTTTCAATGGAGGTTCATATGAAAACAATTTTATTGTTGATCACTTTCGTTTTTAATTTTTATTTCACATCGATTCAATTATTCTCCCAGGTTAAAGCTGGCGGCGATGCACTCAGCTCTCAGACTTATGATAAATATGAAAAGCCGGAATTTTGCGGAACATCCTGTCACACAGATTTTTATCAGCAATGGAAACAAGCGATGATGACGCAGGCATACACTCATCACTGGGATGAGATTGAATATTTCAAGCTTGCAGTTCCTCATGCAGAAAAAGATGAGAAAGTTGCTGAAGTAAAAGCAGGATGTAACGGATGTCATGCACCTATTTCATTTTTGGTCGGAGATGTTCCACCTCCAAAACCTGAAATGAATTCGAGAGCAAATGAATCTGTTTCCTGCGATCTTTGCCACACAGTTACAGGTTTTGCAGGCGACACTCCTTTCAATTTCAATTTTATTTCTTCTCCAGGAAATATTAAATATGGGCCAAGAGGAACAGGAGAATCACCGGAACACGAAATTCAGAAATCTGAGTTTCTGCAGTCAGCAGAATTTTGCGGCACTTGTCATAATGAAATGTCACCATATAACGTTTGGGTAAAATCAACTCATCTTGAATGGAAAGAAGGACCTTACTCAGAAGAAGGAGTGAAATGTCAGAATTGTCATATGACCCAAGCAGAAGGTTTATCATCTGATGTCGGCAGTAAATATCCCGACGTCTGGCAGCATCTTTTCCATGGTGCACACGATCCTGGAAAAATTAGCGGAACAATTGAGTTGAGAATTCATCCCGATATAAGAGAAGCTGAACCGTTGGAAGTAATTAGGTTCACTGTTGCCTTATTCAACCAGAAAACCGGACACAAATTTCCAACCGGATCTGTTGAAGATAGAATCGTCTGGATGCATGTGGAAGCGGTTGATGCAGCAGGAAAAGTATTTCATCTGCCGATTGATAAAAAAGGATTTGAAGGTGAAGAATATACAATCGGTGCAGATGTTCTTGCTTACCAGGATATGGGAATAGCTCTTAACGATCCAAATTTTAAAGGAGTTCAGAGAGATGGAATTCCAATCGGCGACAGAATTTTTCGCAAACCATATTTTGATTCGCAGGGAAGAATGACTATCCAGCAATGGAATACGGCTTCGCAGGGAATTGATTACAGAATCGGACCAAAAGAAACAAAGCTTGAAACCTGCACATTCACAATTCCCGAAGATGCAGCCCCCGGCCCGATGAAAGTAACAGCAGTGTTAAATTATCAAAAACTTGTTAAGCCAGTTGCTGATTTTCTCGGTGTTCCTGAAGATGAATCGGAAATAGTAAAAGTAAACGAACATTCAACTTATGTAACGGTGCTGCCGTGAAATTAACTAAGTGCTTCTAAGTGACCTTAGTGTCTTAGTGGTGAAAACTTCTTACCACTAAGACACTTAGAACACTAAGTTTCACTAAGAAAAAAATCAATAGAGGACTAAAATGAAAAATACATTTACACTCACAGTTTTAACTTTTATCATATTTACATTTCTTGCAAGCGATGTTATTGCGATACCTGCTTTTGCAAGAAAATATAATATGACATGCAAGACCTGCCATTCGCCGTTTCCAACACTCAAAGCTTATGGAGATGAGTTTGCAGGAAATGGGTTTCAGTTAAAAGATAAAGATGCACCACGTTATTATGTTGAAACAGGTGATGAAGAATTATCGCTTATCAGAGACATTCCCCTCGCATTAAGACTTGAAGGTTATGTTACATACAATGCTCAAAACAGTGAACTAAGTGATTTTACAGCGCCTTGGCTTTTAAAATTACTCTCCGGTGGTGCCATCACCAAGGATGTAGCATACTATTTTTATTTTTTCTTTAGCGAAAGAGGAGATGTTGCGGGAGTTGAAGATGCTTTTTTAATGTTCAATGATTTATTCAGCACTGAATTAGATTTTATGATAGGTCAATATCAGGTATCTGATCCGTTATTTAAGAGAGAGCTTCGATTAACCTTTGATGATTATATGATTTACACAGTACGCCCTGGTTATTCAAATATTAACCTTACTTATGACAGAGGAGTAATGTTCAACTATGGTTTGGATATTGGCACTAATATTAACGTTCAAGTTCTAAACGGAACAGGCATTGGTGGAGCAACAAGCTTCAGGACTTTTGACAAGGATAAATATAAAAATGTGTTTGCTGCCATTTCACAAGATATTGGGGAACATTTTCGTTTAGGTGTTTCGGGTTATTATGGCAATGAATTAATTGATAATCCTGATACAGCATTTACTGCAACCAACGAACTATTGATGGCTGGTGTTGATGCATCAGTCGCACTTGGTCCGCTGGAGTTAAATGTTCAATACATAGAAAGAAGAGATAAAAATCCTTATGCTTTTATTGAGTCAGAGGAATTAAAATCAAGAGGTGGTTTCGGCGAACTTATTTTCCGTCCCGATGGAGATGAAAGCAAGTGGTATGGTGTTATTCTTTACAACAATGTATTCTCAGATGATAAATCAGTTGAATGGGAATCAGCAGCGTTTCATCTTGGATATCTGTTAAGAAGGAATATTAGGCTAGTCGGTGAATATTCATATAATATAAAAGATGAATTTGGACGAATAGGAGTTGGATTTATAGCGGCGTTCTGATTTGATAGGATATCTTGACTATGTCCAGATATAGGTCTATATTTTGTCCTGAATAAAGACAAAATAAGGACTTAGTAAAATGAAAAATATATCTGTTTCAAGTGACATAATTCCAGTTGGTCAATTTAAATCTGACTTAGCAAGGTATCTCAAGGAAATACGGGAAAAGAATAATTCTTTAATCATTACGCAGAATGGAAAGCCGGCGGGTGTGCTTATTTCTCCTTCCGAATTTGATGAATTACGGCAGACAAAACTCTTCATTGATTCAATCTCACGCGGATTATCGGATTCAGACCAAGGTGTAGTGTTATCAACTTCGCAGATAAGAAACGAACTGAAAAAGTCTCGTGCTGGCAGACAAAAATGAAACTGTTCTGGACAAGGGAAGCATTGCTTCGTCTGCGGGAAATTGAGGACCATTTTTCACGGGACAATCCTATAGCAGCATTAGAATTCGTTGACAAATTAATTTCAATTGCAGAGACTTTAGTTGATAATCCTGGAAAGGGAAGAATTGTGCCTGAGCTATCACTGGAAAATATTCGTGAGCTATTATATAAAAATTATCGCATCGTTTATCTGACTAAGAAAAGCTCGGTTGATGTTCTTACTGTATTTGAAGGCCATCAGTTGCTGAAAAGGGAAGAAATAGTTAAAGGCAAGAAATAATAATTTTATCCCCAATACAAAATCATTTGCTTGCCAATATTTGTTCCTTCAACAGATTTGGTTACGTTTGTACAATCATAAGAATCATCGAGGAATAAAAATGGATTTTCAATATTCAGATTTACCAGAGCCGCACAAAGAGAGAACAAAGCAAATTCTAAAAGCACATCCGGAAGTAAGAAACCTTATTGGAAGAAATCCGGTTAGTGCGGTGATAACAATTTTAGTGGTTAGTTTGCAATTTGCTATTGCGTATCTACTTTCTGATCAAGCGTGGTGGCTGACCATCATAGCTGCCTTTTTCATTGGTGCTTTTGCTGATCATAATCTTTTTGTTCTCATTCACGAAGCATCACACAAATTAATTTTTAAGAACAGAACACTCAACACAATATTCGGAATTATTGCAGACCTGCCGAAAGTTGTTCCGAGTTATGTTTCATTTAAATCATATCATTTGAAACATCATTCATTTCAGGGAGATTATTATCTCGATGCAGACCTTGCCAGCAAGTGGGAAGCAAAGCTAATCGGGAATACTTTTTTAGGAAAAGCAACTTGGGAACTTTTCTTTCCTTTCTTCCAGGCATTCAGAACAATGCGATTAAAGGAAATTGAGTTTATGAACACGTGGGTAATTATTAATTGGATTGTTGTCTTTGGTGTTGATGCATTGATAATTATTTACTTCGGATGGATTGCATTTCTATATTTAGTTTTCTCACTCATCTTTTCAATCGGACTTCATCCACTAGGTGCAAGATGGATTCAGGAACATTTTCTCGTTGCACCTCCGCAGGAAACTTACAGCTATTACGGTCCGTTAAATATTCCATCAATGAATGTTGGCTACCACAATGAGCATCATGATTTTCCCTCAGTTCCATGGAACAAACTTCCCCAACTAAAAAAAACTGCACCTGAGTTTTACGATAATCTTGTTTCTCATAAATCCTGGTTCACGCTCTGGCTCCATTTTCTTTTTGATCCCAAGTTATCACTTTATTCGAGAATGGTGCGTGTTCGAAAAGAGGAAACGCTCTAAAAGTTTAAATGAGCAGATTATGAAGAAACAGTTTAATTGTAATAATTGTGAGCTGGAAATCGAAGAGAGCTCAGATTATTGTCCTCGTTGTGGTACTTTGTTTAATAGAAAAGTAAAATGCACAAATCATTCTTCATTCGATGCTGAATATGTTTGTGTTATTTGTATTGAACCATTTTGCAAAAAATGTGGCTATGTTGTGTCCGGTATATTTTTGTGTACTGAACATGAGCACTATGAAGTTTATGAAGGAATGGTGAGGGTTTATGGCTCATCTGATGCTTCACAAGTAAATTATATTAAAGGTTGTTTGGAACAGCAATTACTCCATCCGTTTATTTATTCCAGGAAAGCTTCACCAATGCATCTGGGTGGATCGAATTATTCTCTTTTCCGTGCTTCGGGCGATTTTGATGGGCACATTATTAATGAGATAAAGCTAATGGTGCCAGGCAGTGAAGTTCTTGAAGCCGAAAAGATTATTGAAGAACTGGGTTTATTAGAATCTTAAATTTCAAGTTCTCTCTCAATTCACCCGTCTTTGTAGAAAAGATATGATACTTATCTCCAAACCATTAATAAGCAACAAAACCGTTAATAGAAAAAAAAATTTGTTTAGATGTTCAATGCCTCCTGAAGATTGCTAATCCAGTTTAAATTTTAGCTTCTTAATAGTTGCTTATCACATACTTTTTCCCTTCTCGAAAATAGGAATCACCTAATATCCTATCTTCTTGAATATGAAAATCATCCAGCATTTTTAGAACATTATAAGCCAAATAGGCACTTATTCGGTGGCATATATGTTGATTTTTTGGCTTAAACAAAAATGTAATTACAACCCGGAAAACTGAATGATAAAAGGAACCGTAAAAATTAATGGAGTGATATGCAAGGGCTGCGAGCTTTGCATTATCTCCTGCCCGCAGGATGGACTTCGTCTCTCTGCACAATTCAACGAGAAAGGTTACAGGTTTGTGGAGCTGATTGAAGACAAATGCACCGGCTGCATAAACTGTGCATTGGTTTGTCCTGAAGCAGCAATAACTGTTTACAGGCAGCCTAAGCCGGCAAAAAAAGTTGCTGCGAATGAGTGAGTTCATCTTAAAAATAAAATCACAAAGGTTTTAAAAATGGAAGAGAAAAAAAATAATTTGAACGAAGCAAGATTAATGAAAGGTAACGAAGCACTTGCCGAAGCTGCCATCCGTGCTGATATTGATGCATACTTTGGATATCCGATTACACCTCAATCAGAAATACTTGAATATCTTGAAAGAGAAATTCCAAAACGGCATGGATTAGTTCTTCAGGCAGAAAGTGAAATCGC
>Ga0137461_1000308_pt1 | contig 11089 bp, 10 predicted proteins | sample EasRivERMGT746_2_FD_104650 | JGI IMG/M metagenome (GOLD analysis project Ga0137461, IMG submission 104650) | Soil microbial communities from meander-bound floodplain in the East River, Colorado, USA - East River MetaG ERMGT746_2 | ecosystem: Environmental > Terrestrial > Soil > Floodplain ... | reverse complement strand
TGATCCAATAATCGGATACATAACAATTGGCGAAGGAATTAAAATTCACCGCAAGTCATGTAATAATCTTATCAATCTTTCCTCAGGTGATTCAAGTAAACTTGTGCCGGTGCAGTGGCCCAAAGTTGAAGATTCAATGTTTGTTGCTGGATTAATAATAAGAGGTGAGGACACTCCCGGAATATTGAATGAAATTACTCATACAATAGTTTCATACAAGAGTACAAATATCAAATCCGTTAATATTAGTACGAATGAATCTACTTTTGACGGCAGCGTTACTGTTTATGTCAGCAACCTGGAACATCTGAACACAATTATTGAAAGACTTAAAAAAGTTAAAGGAATATATAAGGTTGAAAGATTTGAAAGCAGCTAAAATAAAATTACGTGGTTAACAAAGAAGAAAGAATAATGGGAATTGATTTTGGGGAAAAGAGAATCGGGATTGCTTTAAGTGATCCGTTTCACCTTTTCGCATACCCGTTTAAAACATTGATTAATGACTCTAAGTTTTGGATACAAATTGGAAATATCATCAAAGAAAAGAATGTATCGAAAATATTACTTGGTCTTCCATCTGCATCAGGCACTTCATCCAATGCGTTTAGAAATAAAGTTGAGAAATTTAAAGCTGAGATTGAGAAGAAACTAAAGATAATAGTCATCTTTTGGGATGAAGAGTTTACCTCATCGATTGCTAAAGAAAAAGTCCTGGAGTCAGTGACAAAAAAAGCAAAGCGGCGAGATAAAAGTCTGATTGATTCTCTATCTGCTGCAATCATACTCCAGGAATATTTAGATGCACAGTGAAGTTTCTTTGCTTCTTTAATAATGAATTTTAACTAAGCATAGTAACTGTAAGAAATAAATAAAATTATCTGTCTTGCAGATTGACATTCATTTATCAAAAATTTATTTTAACTCATCACAAAACTCACAATTGGGAGCATTTCTATGACACTTGACGCACTTGGTATGGTAGAAACCAAAGGCTTAGTTGGTGCTATCGAAGCTGCTGATGCAATGGTAAAAGCAGCTAAAGTTGAATTAATCGGAAAAGAAACCATTGGCGGCGGTTATGTTACCGTTATGGTTAGAGGAGACGTCGGTGCAGTTAAAGCTGCAACTGATGCCGGGGCAGCAGCTGCCCAGAGGGTAGGTGAGTTAGTATCTGTTCATGTTATTCCCCGTCCCCACGCAGAAGTTGAATCCATTCTTCCTAAAAGAAAATAAATCATGCCTGATCAAGCGTTAGGGATGGTTGAAACCAAAGGGCTGGTTGCCGCAATTGAGGCTGCGGATGCCATGCTCAAAGCGGCTAAAGTAACTCTTATCGGAAAAGAAAGAGCTGATGCCGGGCTGATGACCATAATGGTAATTGGTGAAACTGCTGCCGTAAAATCGGCAGTGGATGCCGGAGCCGCTGCTGCTCAAAGAGTTGGGGTGCTGGTTTCAACACATGTTATTCCAAGACCTGATGTTCAGATGCAAGGAATTTTTCCTGCACTCGGTGGTGAATCGAAGTTACCTCAAAAAAAAACCCTTGAAAGAAATCTGAAAGAAAAGCAGGAAACTGAAAAATTTAAACCACTAACAACTCCAAAAACTTTTATTGCCGAAATAGAATTGGATGAGGAAATCCCGATAGCTGAGCCGGAAAAAGTAGAAAAATCAGGCGGGACAATTGAACGGTTAAGAAGGGAAGCATTAGGAAAAGAAATTCAAAAAACCGGAGAGAAAAAGAAAAAAGAAACAACCGGAAGAAAAACTGATATGACTTCAATGAGTGAACTTGAAGTATTAAATGTACATCAGTTACGAAGACTTGCACGGAGCACTCCGGGGTTCCCGATTCAAGGCAGGGAAATCTCTCGTGCCAACAGGGGACAATTATTAGATTATTTTAAAACTCTTCTTTAATTATTTTTCTCTGCGAATTAATAATCCTTTTTTCTATCTGAAAGTTCATCTTCTTTAAATAATAAGTACAATTGCCAAAAAATGTAATCATATTAATTATTTCCGTATCCTTCGCGATAATTCTGTGGGGTTCTATTTCTTTATCGGAAATTTATTATGCCAGTTTTGATGCAAACCTCAGGTTAATTGAATTGCCATCAGGGTATACAACCGGTTCCGAACTACCCAACATAGTTTCCATAAAAGTTAAAGGACCAGGCTGGAGATTGTTTTCTACGAATATTGGTTCGAATGCAGAATTTATTATATCTGTTAACTCTGACACCGGAAAAAAGTTAGTTAGTCTTGGCAATAATCTGACTTTTAATCCCTGGATCCATTCTGATTTGGAAGTTATAGAAATTATTCCTGATTCAGTGACATTTTTTGTTGAGAAAGTTGTGTTTAAAAAAGTACCAGTAGTCCCTGATTTAAATTTAACTTTTAAACCAGGATATGGATTAGCTTCTGAAATTAAATACATACCGGATTCAGTTACAGTTTCCGGACCGGTAAGTAAAATGAAAAATATTACAAAAATCTATTCTAACTTAGCTTCCTTTTCTTCACTAGATAAAAAAGTCGTGAGAAACCTGAATCTTCCCCAATCACAAGGACTCAAATATTCAAAAAATATTATTCAGCTTGCACTGGATGTTCAGAGAATTGTAGATAAATCATTTGACGATATTATAGTTGAAGTAATAGATGTTCCATCTGACCGTGATGTTGTACTGCTTCCAAATAAAATTGGATGTAATATCAGAGGTGGAATAGATTTTTTAGGAAAATTGAAAGTAACACAGTTCAGAGCTTATGTTAACTATAACGACATTGTGATTGATACTGTCGGGAGCATCGTTCCAAAGATTGAGCTTCCAGAAAATACTTCACTTCAGTTCATCAGACCAGAACGATTGAGATACATTATTAAAACCTTTTGATTCATACAATTGTCATTGACCAAATTTATTTTATATACTTAAAACAATTGTTATATTAATCGAAGAGCAGATTATTTTATTTAAATCATTTATATCAGGTTATTATGTTTATTTCTTTTGAAGGAATTGATTTCTGTGGTAAATCAACTCAAATAGATTTGCTGAAAGATTACCTGGTTGAGAGAAAAAAGAAAGTTGAAGTGATCAGGGAACCCGGCGGAACTGAAATTTCTGAAAAAATAAGATTGTTATTGCTGGATAATAAAACAGATAATTTATTTATGGAAGCAGAACTTTTTCTTTTTTCTGCCAGCCGGGCTCAGCTGGTGCGGGAAAAAATTCGACCTTACCTTGAAAAAGGAATATATGTAATTTCGGACAGGTATCATGACTCTTCAACGGCTTACCAGGGTTACGGAAGAGGAATTCCGGTTGACGCTGTTCAAAGAGTACATGATATTTCAATCGGAGAAACAATACCGGACGTTACTTTTTTTATCGATATCCCCGTTGGTGTTGCCAATGAGAGGAAAAAGAAAAAATTGAAAGGAAAGCTTGACAGGATTGAATTAGCAGACATGGATTTTTATAATCGTGTTAGAAACGGATACCTTGAGATCGCACGTAAAGAACAAAGATTTAAAGTTATTAATGGTGCACAATCAATTGAAGCAATTAATAATCAAATAATTTCAGAATTCGAATTAATTGAAGAGAGGTAGATTACATGAAGAAGTTTAAAATGAAATTGTTCCTGACAGGGTCAATTCTGATTTTGTTACTAACTGGATTTTATGCCGGCACAAGTGACATCTATTTTGAAATATCTAAAAATCTTGAACTGTTTGGAAGAGTGTATAAAGAAATTTCAATTCATTATGTCGACGAGGTTGATCCTGAACAGTTTATGCGTGCCGGAATCAGGGGAATGCTTTCTTCACTTGATCCATATACAATTTTTATCGATGAGAAAAAGAAAGAAGATATTGATTTAATCACCAATGGTAAATACGGGGGAATTGGAATATCGATTGGTGTGAGAGGAGATGATGTTACCGTAGTTGAAATTATGGACGGTTATTCTGCCCAGCGTCAGGGTGTTCAGATCGGTGATATTATAATTGAAGCAGGTGGAGTCCTGATAAACTCCGAAAACGTTGATGATATTTCTTCCCTGGTAAAGGGGGAACCGGGCACTACTGTTGGTTTGAGAATAGTTAGAAATGAACTTAATGATACTATCAGTTTTGATCTGGTAAGAGAAGAGGTAATAGTTAAAAATTTAACTTTCGCAGGATTTTATCCTGAAAATAGTAATAATGTCGTTTTGAAACTTTCCAATTTCAGCCGTTCCGCATCCGATGAATTAAAAAATACTTTAAGAGAATTAAAAGCTCAGAAAGAAATACATTCTGTAATTCTGGATTTAAGAAATAATCCTGGCGGACTTCTCGACATTGCAGTCGACATATGCAATAAATTTATTAAAAAAGATCAGCTGATTGTAACAACGAAAGGAAGGGATGATTCAGATCTGAAAAGTTATTATTCGATGGAAGAACCTCTTATGGGCAACACTGATTTAATTGTATTAATAAATGGAGGCAGTGCTTCAGCTTCTGAAATTGTTGCCGGTGCAATCCAGGATCATGACAGAGGAATAATTCTCGGGACGAAATCTTTTGGAAAGGGACTTGTTCAAACAATCACACCTCTTAGTTTTAATACATCTTTGAAAATTACAACAGCAAAATATTACACTCCAAGCGGCAGAAGCATTCAGAAAGTGGATTATTCCGAAGACAGCGATGTTATCAAAACCGATGGTCTTGAAAGTGAATTGAGTTTTCTAACAGATAATCAACGGGAGGTTTTTTCCAGGGGCGGTATTACACCCGACACAACTGTTGACTATTCAGTGAACGGAGATTTGACCAGAGATCTCCTGGCAAAAGGATACTTTTTCAAATTCGCAAATTATTATTATTATAAATATCCGACCCAGGAGTTTTCTCAATTAGATGATCAAAAATTATTGAGTGAGTTTAATGACTATCTGAAAAATGATAATTATATATACCAGTCCGGAGCTGAGAAAGAAATAGTAAAATTAATTAATGAAGTATCCGTAAAAGACCCGAAGCTTGCCGATGAATTAAAAGCAATCGAAAGTGAACTGGAAAAACTTTATAACAGCGAGTACAGATTATTTGAAGATGAAATAATCGGGGAAATAAAAGCTGAACTTGCATCAAGATATATCGGCATAGAAGGAAGATTTGTTGAACAGTTCTCGATAGATACTCAGATTCAGACAGCAATAAATGTTTTGTCAAATAAAGATCTATATAATAATCTCTTAAATATTCGTTGAGTGAATTAGTTGTATCGCTGATTTTCCTGGTATCAGGATTCTTCTCCGGCATATTAATCGGGATGCTCGGAATTGGCGGAGGATTAATATTTGTACCGCTGCTTTACTTTTTACTTCCATTGCTCGGCATTCCGGATACAACTTTGGCGTATTATACCATCGGAACCTCGCTCTTCACAGGAGCCATGGCTGTTTCAAATTCTGCAATACTTCATATCAGGGCAAAAAACTTTATAAAAAGACCTGCAATTTTAATCTCTCTCGGTTCAGCTATAACAGCTTTTATTACTCCCTTTTTTGTTGTGAATGTAGAATCCAATACCCTTGAAATAATTTTTGCTTCGGTTCTATTTGTAATTCTAATCAGTATTCTCTTTGAATCAAATAATCGAAAGTGGCTAATTCTTTCTAAGCCATTGAGCGAAAAATATTATCTTCCGCTTGGACTTTTTGTTGGAATATTTTCTGCATTCATAGGCTTGGGCGGCGGAGTAATTTATTTACCTGCACTGATGAACTTATTTCTCGTAGAAGCAAGAACAGCAGTTGGAACTTCTTCAATTATTGCGTCAGTCACAATGATTACTGCAACAGTGTCTTACCTGTTTCAAAGCGCAAATTCAGTTTCGCCTGCATGGACATTAGGTTTTATCGTTCTGCCAGCGGCAATCCCATTAGGTATTGGAGCCATAATTGGTTCCTTTGTGGGTGTTAGATTGGCTTTACGTTCTTCTTCAGTAGTGATAAAAAAGGTTTTCGCAGTTATATTAATAATAGCAATTATCAGAATATTAATAGAATTATAATAAGTTAATTATCAAATGATGATTAAAACTTTTCAAAATCCGAATTGTCCTTCGTGTTCAAATGCAAATTCTCTCAGGAATTCCCGTCCGAGAAAAAACCTGGAAAAATTAATTAAATCTGTTACATGGTTCGATCTATACCGTTGTAAGAATTGCGGATGGAGAGGTTATAAATCAAATTTACGTTTAACAGCAAAGACGTTAAAAACATTTTTAATTTATCTTTTATTGATGCTGGTATCCGCCTTTATAGTTTCCCAGATTTTAAAAAAGTTTTCCTGAGTGAATTGTTGACCTGTTTCATGACTTTTATAAAATTACCTGAAGTTGAGAAAATAAAATCTATTAAAGTAATTTGTTTTAAGTATCCATTTTCATAATTTTGACCGTCAAAATGTAATAATCTCCGACGGTAAACCTGAACATAGAATTATGCGTCAGATTAAATTTACCTCGCATCACTAAATTCAAAACTTCATCAAATACGTGTAGAATAAATTTGTTACAGAGCATGCTATCTGTGCGGGAATTAAACAAGCTTTTTCAAGATATATGCACTTTGCTTAAAGAAGTGATATGAAAAAATCTTACCTGGATTATATTCTAAGAAACAGACTGCCGGTAACAATATTTGTAGTTCTTACCTCGTTTTCCCTTACTTATTTTGCATCAAGAGCAGAAAGAGATGGCGTTGGCTACACGCCCGATCAGCCAATTAATTATTCTCATAAACTTCATGCTGGTGATATGCAAATTGACTGTCAGTACTGTCACGTTGCAGTCGAAAAATCCAGGCACGCAATGGTTCCTGCAGTAGCAACTTGTATGAATTGTCATACTATCGCTCGTAAGGACCGGCCCGAGATCATAAAACTGACGGAATACTATAATGAAGGAAAACCGATTTTCTGGAATAGAATTCACAAAGTTCCTGATTACGCATATTTCAATCACAGTGTTCATGTTAATAAGGGAATTGAATGTGAATCATGTCATGGTGAAATCAAACAAATGGAAAAAGTAGGACAGATGAGATCGTTTACGATGGCAAGCTGCTTAAACTGTCACCGTGATGCTCATACTGAGCTTAAGTACATTGAAAAAGTAAACAATGGTCCTGACTATTGTTTTGCCTGTCACAGGTAAAACATTTAAAGAATTAAAACTATCATATGAATAGAAAAATATTTTCACAAAAGATTATCAAGAGCATTTTTGGAATAGCTGCATTGTCAGCGGTTCCGTTTCTATCAATTAAAAGTAAGAATTCAAAAAACAATAACACCTTGAATGTTAAAATCAATCCATCTGCTGTCCGGAGAGAAAAACCAGGTGGTAAAAATGTCTGAGCAAACGAAAGATTTAAATCTTAACCCGACATCTCAAACTCCTGATCCGAATTACTGGCAGTCGTTTGAGGAGCTGCATAAGGATCCTTCTTTCATTACTTTGAACCAGGATGAGTTTAAAGATGGTGTTAGTGATGTGATCGATACCAACGAAATGTCAAATCTTTCCCGCAGAAAATTTTTGGCGTTACTCGGTGCATCCGCCGCTTTAGCCGGAACAGCCTGCTCGGATTACAGGGATAAAGGGTCAATCGTTCCTTACAACAACAAACCTGAAGAAATCACAATTGGCAAGGCGAATTATTACGCTTCAACATGCACTTCTTGTTCTAATGCCTGTGGAATATTAATTAAAACAAGGGAGGGAAGACCGATAAAGATTGACGGCAACCCCGATCATCCTGTTTCAAAAGGTAAAATTTGTGCACAGGGTCAGGCAAGCATTATGAATCTTTATGATCCCGACAGGTTAAAAAATCCGAAGAAAAAAATTGACAGGAGTTTTACTGAGTATAACTGGAAAGACAGCGACACCGATATCATTCTTGATTTAAGTAATTCCGGAGGAAAGGAAATTGCAATTGTCACAAGCAGCATATTTTCGCCTACAACCAAAAAAATTTTAGATGATTTCATAAAAACTTTTCCATCTACGAAAATTTATTTATACGAATTATTTAATGAGAGTATCAGAAATTCTGCGTGGAAAAAATGTTATGGAACGGATTCCTTCCCTTCAATAAAATGGAATGATGCAAAAGTAATCCTTTCTCTTGATGGTGATTTCCTCGGTGAATCTTTCAACAAAGTTGAGAACGTTAGGCTATTCTCTGAGGGCAGGGATGTAATGAAAAAAAAGTTTAGCCGGCTTTTTGTTGCTGAAGGAAATCCGACTGTTACCGGAATGAATGCTGATTACAGAATACGGCTCAAAGCAGATGCACAATTCAGTTTTGTAATGAGCATAATAGATGAGCTGAAGAAAAAAGTTTCAATAAATATTCCTGTTAATACTTCAGGATATTCTCTTAAGAATTTTGCAAGTGAACACAAATTAGATTCAAAAACAATCGATGTTCTTATAAATGATCTCATAAATAATCAGGGAAGTTCAATTATATATGCCGGCAGTCATTTGCCCGAGAAAGTTCACATCGCGGTAAATCTGTTAAATGATGCCCTTGGAAACAACAAGTTATACAATAATGAATTTTTACCAATTTCTGTTAATCCACTTTCAGAGTTCGATGAGCTGAAATCATTAACAAATAAAATGAGCAAGGGTGACGTAGCTGTTGTAATCCATTTGAATACAAATCCCGTATTTACTTTTCCTTCTGATATCAATTATAGTGAGGCATTACAAAAAGTCGATACTGTAATTACACTAACTGAACTTGAAAATGAAACTTCAGTCAAGAGTAATTTTGTTCTTCCAATCAATCAAAACCTTGAAAGCTGGGGAGATGCAAAAACAAGAGCTGGTTTTTATTCGCTTCAGCAGCCAGTTATCTCACCATTATATGATACAAGACAGCAGGAAGCAATTCTTCTTACCTGGATTAAAGGATTTACAGAAGCATATACTGAAAAGATTTATCATGAATATTTGATGAGCAACTGGCAGGAAAATATTTATCCTTCTATTAATTCTAAAGTTGATTTTAAACAATTTTGGTTTGCTTCATTGCACGATGGAGTTGTCAGATCGAATGAGCAGGTAGAAAATATAGGAATGATTGATGGATCTGCTGCTTCTTTATTGAAAAAGGATTCGGGTAATATCGGCTTCACTCTGCATATTAAAGAAAGTTATTCTTTGAGAGACGGAAGATTTGCCAACAACGGATGGCTGCAGGAGCTTCCTCATCCCGTATCGAAAATTACATGGGATAATTATGCAGCCATTTCTCCTTTCTCTGCAAAGGAATTGGGATTAAAGAACAATGATCTGATTGAAATTAAAACTGATGATAAATCTTTGACGATCCCGGTTTTTATTCAGCCCGGTGCAGCTGATAATAATATTACAATTGAGTCTGGTTATGGAAGAGAATTTTCCGGTACGGTTGGAACAGGAGTTGGATTCAATGCAAATAAACTTTTTAAGACATCAAACAATTTAACACCCTGGTTAGCTTCAGGTGTTCAGATAAGCAAGACAGGCGGGTCTTACAAAATTGTTACTGCTCAAACTGTTTATGCTTTTGATCAGGGATTGACAAAGGATCTTCCTGAAAAAAGAGGAATCATTAAAGAAGGAACTGTCAATCAATATTTAACTGATCCTCACTTCATGCACGCAGATAAAAAACATGCTGATTATAGTGTGTATGAACCCAAAGAATATCCCGGGCTTAAATGGGGAATGTCCGTTGATATGAATAAATGTTTAGGATGCGGTGATTGTGTAATTGCCTGCAATGTTGAAAATAATATTCCTGTTGTTGGTAAAGATCAGGTTGACAACGGAAGAGAAATGCACTGGATCCGAATTGATCGATATTATTCAGGAACTGCTGAAGATCCGAAAATCAGTAATCAGCTAATGCTTTGCCAGCATTGCGACCAGGCACCCTGCGAAAATGTTTGTCCGGTTGTTGCAACAACTCACAGTCCTGATGGATTAAACCAGATGGTTTACAACAGGTGTGTCGGAACCAGATATTGTTCTAACAACTGTCCTTATAAAGTCAGAAGATTTAATTACTTTAATTTCCGCGATCATTTCAGAGACAGTTTCCAGGAATCACCCGTTTTTGCTTTGATGCAGAATCCTGAAGTAACAGTTCGCTCAAGAGGAGTGATGGAAAAATGTACTTTCTGTATTCAAAGAATAAGTGAAGAGCGTTCGGAAGCGATCAAAGAAAACAGAGTGTTAAAAGGATCAGATGTGAAAACAGCATGCCAGGAAGCCTGCGGAACAAACGCAATTCAATTTGGCGATATCAACAATAAAGATGATGAATTCTATAAGTTCAGAAATCATGAGCTTGGTTATTATGTTCTGGAAGAATTAAATATTAAACCTAATGTCACATACATCGCAAAGCTCAGAAATACTCAATCGGAGGAATCATAGTGCAGGTTGATTACTCAATAGAAACTCCGGCAATTGACAGCAGGCTGACTCACGCTCAGATTGAAGAGCTGATTGCAAAACCGCTTGATTCAAAACCTGATAAGAAATTTTATATTGCAATCACTCTTTCGACTACTGCATTGCTTATCGGTGCAACCTGTCTGTTAATAACTTTTTATTACGGAATAGGAATGTGGGGCAACAATCAACCCGTTGGCTGGGGTTTTGGAATTGTCAACTTTGTATTCTGGGTTGGTATCGGTCATGCAGGAACTTTGATCTCCGCTATTCTGTTTTTGTTAAGACAAAAGTGGAGAACAGGAATTGCCCGCTTTTCGGAAGCAATGACAATCTTTGCCGTTATGTGTGCAGGATTATTTCCTATCATCCATACAGGTCGACCTTGGCTTGCCGGTTATCTTATGCCGTACCCAAACCAGCACAGTCTTTGGGTTAATTTTACTTCGCCGATTATATGGGATGTTTTTGCTGTATCAGTTTACTTTACAGTCTCACTCGTATTCTGGTACACAGGATTGATTCCTGATTTTGCAACATTGAGAGACCGAACC
>Ga0137461_1000307_pt1 | contig 11178 bp, 10 predicted proteins | sample EasRivERMGT746_2_FD_104650 | JGI IMG/M metagenome (GOLD analysis project Ga0137461, IMG submission 104650) | Soil microbial communities from meander-bound floodplain in the East River, Colorado, USA - East River MetaG ERMGT746_2 | ecosystem: Environmental > Terrestrial > Soil > Floodplain ... | reverse complement strand
GTCGAACCATGTCCTTCGTGGTGAAAACATCTTCACAGTAAACCCGGAAGAATTTCAAAAAATTATTGCGTCGATGACCGGGCTAGGTCGGTTGCGGCGACGAGCCGCTCGGCGCCGGCTGATCGGGTTTCACGCCGGTCCATTTGTTACGTAGCGCCTGAAAGCCGCGCTTGGCCAGGCGAAAGATTTTTGGCACCAGCCAAACCATCAGCGCGATGAAACCCACCACCAGCAACATCATGACGATGGGATGATGAAAGATCATCCACAGGCTGCCGAACACGGCGATATCTTCAGTGACGCTCGCGGCCCAATTACTAAACGGTTCGGGACTGGCGTTGATTGCTAGTCTAGTCGTTGCTTTCAAACCGTGCGCGGCCAACGCGATGGAACCGCCCGCCAGCAGCGCGGCGAGTTCCAACGCCGGATTCATGTCGCCAAGAGAACGGGCGGCGAGAATCGCGCCGGCCGGTACGCGGATGAAAGTGTGCAGCACGTCCCAACCGCTGTCGACGTAGGGCACCTTGTCGGCGAAAAATTCGATCATGTACATGGTGCAGGCGATGCCGATCACAGCCGGATGGCTGAGCACTTGCAAATCCGGCGGCAGTTGAATCAGCTGCGCCAGATTGGCGATGCCCAACGCTGCCACCGTCGCGTAAAGATTTATGCCGGATGTCCACGCCGTGCCCATGGCCAATGCTAGCGCTTCAATTGTGCCCATAAGACGACTCCTTTTCGTGCTGGCGATTCATCTCGTTTGACGCTGCCGGCGGCGAAGCAATGCGCCGCAGGCTTGAACTTGGCGCAATGCTATTACAGCTTGAACTTGCTCTCAATCTTATCTTTGAATTCCTTTTCAAAGGCGTTGACCGCTGGAAACTGATCCATCCATTTATAAGGCCGGCAGGCGTCGATGAGAACGCGGTCCGAAGTGTAGCCGCGCGGCGAACGCTCTTCGGGCGGCATCGCCGGTTCGCAAACCGAGGCCCAGACGTCTTTGATGATGTCGATGCCGCCGCGCACATAGCAGCGCGTGGCGATGGCCCAGATCACTTCTCCTGGATTTGTTATGTCGATGTCGTCATCGACGACGACGACGAACTTGCCGCCGTAGGCGCCGGCGCGCGCGCCCGCGGCGACGAGCAAAGCTTGCTTGGCGTGACCGGCATAACGTTGCTTGATGGAGACAACAGTGAAAGGCCCTGGCTGTCCGCCGTAAACGAAACCCCACACGCCTTTGACTTCCGGTATGCCGGCTTTTTCCAACTGCTCCCACAAAGTTGCGGCGCCGAGCGGCATCGGCAGATAACTCGCCGGCGGTTTGAGTGGCGGCGCGCCGAGCAATATCGGATTGTTTCTGTAATAGATGCGTTTGACGGTCATTACCGGCGTTTCGCCGACATTCTCATCGGTAAAATATCCCGGCCACTCGCCGAAGGGTCCCTCCTTTGGCATGTCTTCGTCTTTCATCGGCGGCAGTTCGCCTTCGAGGACAATTTCGGCGTTCGCTGGGATTGGTAGTCCGGTCACCGCGCCGCGCGCGACGGCCACCGGCGTGCCTTGCAAGTAGCCGGCGAATTCAAATTCGTTGACGTCCGGCGGCAGCGGCATCTGCGCGGCGAGGAAAACCGCCGGGCCTTGGCCGAGGGTGATGGCGATTGGCAGCGGCTTGCCCGCGTCGCGCGCCCGCTCGAAGGAGAGCCGGCCATGTTTGCCCATGTTCATTTTAACCGAGACATGATTCTTGTCCTGCACCATGACGCGGTAGGTGCCGACGTTGATCTTGCCAGTGTCCAAGTCTTTCGTTATGACGCCGCAGCCCGTGCCGATAAACGGCCCGCCGTCGAGATCGTGCCATTTGGGCGTGGGGAATTTGTACAAGTCGACTTGGTCGTCGGCCATCTGATTTTCCATCACCGGGCCGCCTTCGACTTGCTGCACGGGGACGGGTTTGTAGGCTGCGAGTTTTTTGCGCCATTCGTGGAGAAAGTCGATGCCGTTTTGCGCGGCGATACCCATCGCCGGACCGGTACGCTTGCAGGTGCGAAAGACGTTGGTAATAACGCGAAAACCGGACGGATAGTTTTTAAAATTGTTGAACAGCAGCGCGTCGCCTTCTTTTTCCGCCGCCCGCTCGGTCAGCGCCCCGACTTCCAAGTTTAAATCTACGCCGTCCAGCTCGCGCAGCTCGCCCATTTCTTTGAGCAACTCGATGTAACCCCGCATGTCGGTAACGTCAGCCATGATGTCCTCCTGAGTTGGCAGCATAGTATGGTGCAGGGGTGTGGGAGTCAAATGAGAGGTGTCCGAGCGAGTCGGGTTACGCTTCGCTAACCCGACCTACGGGACTTCGATGGCCAAAGCGCGCTGCTCGCGTTTAGCAGCATCTGTGAAATTTTTCCCCAAAGTGTAGTAAGACTGCTCCGTGCAGCTTCCTTTCTTCTACGGCTGGGTGATCGTCGCGATCGTCATGAATGCGGGCGTGCTTGCCGCCGGTGTGAGCAACATCGCGATGGCGGTGGTGTTGAAGCCGATCAGCGAGGATCTCGGCTGGAGCCAGTAGGTCGGGTTAGCGCGGCGTAACCCGACGCTTTCGATGATAGCGATACGCGCTTTTTCTCAGACTGGGCTGGGGAAAAGAGGTTCGCCTGTTGGCGAACAGGCTATTTTGATAAAATCGCTTCATGAAAACCACTGACGACTTCTCGGCCTACGTTTCGGATCTGCTCAGTGTACCGGCTAAGAATCAAAGTATGTAGTCGCAAAGTGCGACCGTCGCAGACTGGCAGGATTGCTCTCGTTGTTGATGCAGATCACGAATTCACTCATCGGAGTTCCCTCTTGATCCTAAAATCCTTTCGGCCGACCCCATGGGCTTCGTACCGGTGTGTCTCGGCGGCGCAGTGTGAACAACGGATTGCACCGCGCGGCCAAGCCGCAACCAAACGAGAAAGAAAATTTTCACCACGAAGGACATGGTTCGACGGAGTCTATCCTGAGCACAGCCGAAGGGCACGAAGTTCGGAGTTTTAATTATCCGAATCCTTCGTATATTTCGTATCAGTAAAATTGAAAGCTTTCGTAGCTCGCGCAAATTTTTGCGGCGCCATCGCCAAGAGGGCGGGTTTCAAACCCGCCCCGAATCCAATTTCTTTTTTGCGTCCTTTGCGCGATGCAAGTTTCTTCGCATTCGCTCAGGACAAGCTTTGCGGCTAAATCATCCCTGTGTTCCGTCCGAGGGCGCGATGAATCGCGCCCCTACTTTGTGACCCTTGTCTTGCATTGCTATCCAAAAACTAACACCAACATGTTTGTCATAACGTGCAGCCTGCGCAAATGTTCCGGTGATCGAAGAGTCTCCGATTCGGATATTCCGCCCGCAAAGGCGCAAAGACGCCAAGTTCGGAATCGTTGTCATTTCGACCCTTGGGAGAAATCTTTCTTAGATTCCTCGTGTCCCCTCGGGATGACGGGCATCGCCCGTCACCTTTGCGCCTTTGCGAGAGATAATCCGAGTTTCGGTTGCGGCTGTTCGCCGACAGGCGAGCCTCTTTTCCCCAGCGTAGTCTGGGGAAAGGCATGTACTACTATAGCTGCAAATTTGCGCGGCTCGCGCAAATTTTTCCCCGGTAATTGCGTCGCTGCTAACAACCGTATCGGAAGGGCAACCACAGGGGGTTGCCCCTACAATTCCGATTCCTCTTTGCGTACTTTGCGGTTAAACATCCGAATCCGAATCTTCTACTTTGTGTCCCTTGTGCCCTTTGTGGTAAATCTTCTTCTCCTGTTTGGTTGCGGCTGTGCCGCGCTAGGCTCTTTGTGGTTAAATCCCTATCCGCTTCGGTTGCGGCTTCGCCGCGCTGGGGTTTTGTGGCGCCATGGCGGCTTGCTTGACAGAGATGGAACTTTGCTTGTAGATCATTTACACAAAGGGCAGCTTCCCGGCCCGATAGGGGCGATGGAGGATAAAAATTTATGGCGGAAATAGTTATCGGTATTGGCACTTCGCACAGTCCGCAGTTGAGCATCCGGGCCAAGGACTGGGAATATCTGTTAAAGAAAGATGAGACCGATCCGCGGCTCGACTACCAAGGTTTGCTGGCGAAGGCGAAGCCGGGGCTGGCGGCGGAGCTGACGGCGGAAAAATTTCAGCAGCGCGATGAGGCTTGTCTGAAGGCAATTAAAAATTTAGGCGACGCGCTGCAAAAAGCCAACGCCGACGTGGCGGTGGTTTTCGGCGACGATCAGCAGGAGCAGTTTCACGACGAGAACATGCCGATGTTCGCCATCTACCACGGCAAGTCGCTGCCGGTGGTGAAAGACTCGGGCTTGCGACCGTCGGGTTGGAAAGACGCGGAGCGGCGCGGCTGGGCGGAGACCGCCAACGAATACGAGACCGCGCATGAGCTGGCCAGTCATTTGATTGGTTCTTTGGTCGATGCCGAGTTCGACATCGCGCGCTGCAACAAACTGCGCGATGAGATCGGCGTCGGCCATGCGTTTAGTTTTCTCTATCGGCGCATTTTACCCGGCACGAAATTGCCGATGGTGCCGGTGATGGTGAACACTTACTATCCGCCGAACCAGCCGACGCCCAAGCGCTGCTACGCCTTCGGCCAAGCGGTGCGTCGAGCGATCGAATCCTGGGACAGCAACAAGCGGGTGGCGTTGATCGCGTCGGGCGGATTGAGCCATGTGGTGATCGACGAAGAGATCGACGCCATGGTCATCGACGGACTGAAGAACAAGAAACCGGAAGTGCTGTTCCAATTGCCGCGGAAAAAATTGCGCGGCGGCACCTCCGAGATCCTCAACTGGGTGGCGCTTGCCGGCGCCATGGAAGCGCGCGAGCTTAAATATTTTGAATACGTGACGACTTATCGCTCGCCGGCCGCGACCGGTTGCGGGATGGGGTTTGCGTACTGGCAATAATCGTAGGGGCGAAAAATCTTTCGCCCCCACCGGTCGTGGTGAAATTCTGTTGATAGCCGGCGAGAAGACATTCAATGGCGCGTGAAGCGATTATTGAAAGATTGATCAAGCTCGATACCTGCTCGGTGTCGGATGCGTTGGACAGTTTGAGTTTGAAAGGCGCGACTTGGGGTGTGCGGCCGCAGTGGCCGTGTCCGAAAATCGCCGGACGCGCGGTGACGATGAAGATCAAACCGGCGGGCTTGCAGCAGCCGACGCAGCATCTTGGCACGGCGCCCATTGAAGCGGCGCAGCCGGGCGATGTGATTGTCATCGATAACGGCGGCAAGTTGGAATTTTCCTGCTGGGGCGGATTGCTGGCGCTGTCGGCCAAATTGAAAGGCGTGAGCGGCGTGGTGATCGACGGCGCCTCGCGCGATATCGACGAAGCGCGCGAGTTGGAATTTCCCGTTTACGCCCGCGGCGTGGTGCCGATGACGGCGCGCGGCCGGGTTGTTCAGGAGTCGTATAATCTGGAAATTCAATTCGCCGGCGTGCAATGTCATCCCGGCGATTTGGTGTTGGCCGACGGCAGCGGCATTATTATTATTCCCAAGGAAAAAGAACACGAAGTGGTGGCAGCGGCGGAAGCGATTTATGCCAAGGAGCGGGAGATGGCCGCCGGTATCCGCAAAGGTTATTCCGGTCTCGAAATGCTCGAGAAGCTTGGCTACGAGCAGATGCTGAACAAAAAATAGGAGATTTAATTTCACATGGACGCGGTGGTCGAAGGATTTCGCAAACTTTCGGTGGCGGCGGTGTCGGATGCGATGGACCGGCTCGGTGTGGTCGGCCAGTGCTTGGGCATTCAGTCGATCAATCAAGGCAACAAGATGGCCGGGCGCGCGTTCACGATCAAGTATATTCCTTGCGGCATCGTCAAGGGGACGGTTGGCGATTATATCGACGACATTCCACCTGGCGATGTCGTGGTTTTGGACAACGCGGGCAGATTAGATTGTACGGTGTGGGGCGATATTCTCACCGCCGTCGCGCATAAGCGCGGTGTCGGCGGCACGGTGGTGCACGGCGTGTGCCGCGACGTGGCGCGCAGCTTCGAATTGAAATATCCAATTTTTAGCCGGGCGAAATACATGCGCACGGGCAAAGATCGCGTACAGTTCGACGGCATGAACGTGCCGGTTTCGCTGGGTGAAGTTCAGGTGCGGGCGGGCGACATCATGCTCGGCAGCGACGACGGCGTGCTGGCGGTGCCCAAGGAAAAAGAGCAGGAGATTTTGGCGCTGGCTCAATCTATTTCAATTGCTGAAGATAAAATTTTGCAGTCGGCGCTGAGCGGCATGCGCTTGGATGAAGCGCGGCAGATTCACAAGTATCATGAGCTGCAGCGCAAAGCGTAGCGGCCATGGGCGCGATTACGAATGATCGATGATGCTGACACATGAAGAAAATATTCTATTGACTCAAGTGGGCCGCGGCACGCCGTGCGGCGAGCTGTTGCGTCGTTACTGGCATCCGGTCGCCGCCGCGGCCGAGTTGACGGATGAAAAACCGATTCGCCCGGTGAAAATCCTTGGCGAAGAGTTGGTCGTCTATCGCGACAAAAAAGGCAACTATGGTTTAGTCGGCGAGCATTGCCCGCATCGCCTCGCTTCGCTCGCCTACGGTCGCGTCGACGAGCAGGGCATTCGCTGTCCGTATCATGGTTGGAAGTTCGACGGCGCGGGCAAGTGCTTGGAGCAGCCGGCAGAGCCGGCAGATAGCACGTTTAAAGATCGCATCAAACATGTCGCCTATCCGGCGCAGTATCTCGGCGGACTGATTTACGCCTATCTCGGTCCGGCGCCGGCGCCGCTGTTGCCGCGCTGGGATGTTTTGGTGTGGGATCACGGCAAACGTTGGATCGTCAAAGAGTCGGTGATCGAGTGTAACTGGCTTCAGCCGATGGAGAACTCTGTTGATCCGTCGCATTTGTTCTGGCTCCACGGCGACACGGCGCATCTGGCGCCGCGGGTGAAAACCTATGCCGAGAAGCATGAGTTCATTCGCTTCGAGTACGGCATTAAAAAAAGGCGCACGACTTTGCCATTCGCCACCGGCGGCAAATCCGAGGTCGATGAGCATCCGTTATTATTTCCATCCGTGCTGCGCCATGTCGCGCCATTCAATGAAGGGAAATCGGTGCGTCACAATTTACAGATTCGCGTGCCCATCGACGATCACCATACGCAAGTGTTTCGCGCCAACTTTGTGCCTTCAGAGACCGAGCGCTCGCCGGCTGATGCGCCGGTGCCGTTTCGCTTCACGCCGTTAAAAACCGCACCGCGTGAATATCGCATGGACATGGTTTCGGCCCAGGACTCGATGGCGTGGGAAACCCAAGGTCATCTGACCGACCGCGCCACCGAGCATCTCGGTGTCGGCGATGAAGGCGTCATCGAACTGCGCAAGCTTCTCAAAGAGCAGATCGAACGCGTACAGCAGGGACTCGAACCCATCGGCATCATTCGCGATGCCGCGAAAAATAAACTGATCGATCTCGGTGTCATCAACGAGCGCATCGGCCTGTTTGCTAACGAAAGTCCGCGCCAGGACCGCGCCGCATCCTAAGTTTCCGCAACATTGCCGAGCATTGGTCTCACGACCTCCGCGCCCAAGCGTAGGATCGTTAACGTATGGAAATTTTACCTATAACATAAGCATCTGATTTTATTACGATTTTTAGCCTTTCCGGCTTGTGTAACGGGGGCTCGTTCGATTATCATCCAAAGCTATGTTGTGGCGCATGGTAATGGGCAAGTGGGCACTGGCCGACGCTTTGGCCGGGACACTTCTGATCTCACTGTTAGTTTTCTTCAGCTCCGCGTCCGCTCAGTTGCCGAAAGAATGGGACAAGCTCGTTGCCGCGGCGGAAAAAGAAAGCGAAGTCACCATCTACGGCCAAGCGCGCTCGGGCGTGGCCAAAGCGATTCATTCATTCACTGACGCCTTCCCGAAAATTAAACTCAATTTCGTCGGCGGACAGGGCGCCGATCTGTCAAAAAAATTACTCGCGGAGCGGCGCGCCGGGAAAAATCTCGCCGACGTTACCATCGGCGGTGGCGCGACGGTCATCGTCTATCACAAAGCGGGGCTGCTGCGATCGATGCCGGAAATTTTGCTGTTGCCCGAAGTGCGCGATCAATCGAAATGGTGGGGCAAGAAACATCTCTACGCCGACAGTGATGGCCGCTATGTTTTCATGGCGCAGGGCGACGCCGGCTCCGGCATCGGTGCGATCAACACGACGTTGGTCAAAGCCGGAGAGATCAAGTCTTGGTGGGATCTGCTAACCCCGAAGTGGAAGGGCAAGCTGGTGATGAACGATCCCAAAAGCGTCGGCAACATCGGCAGCTGGCGATTCCTCTATCACGATGACGATCTCGGGCCGAAATTTTTGCGCCGCCTGGTGAGCGAAATGGACGTCACTTTCGCTCAGGACGAGCGCCAGATGATGGATTGGGTCGGCACGGGGAAGTTCAGCATCAACCTGCTGGCGAAGATGGAAAATACCTCCAATGCCAAAAAGCAGGGCCTGGCGGTGGCGCAAATATTTAGCGAGAAAGAAGCGGATGCGCTGGCCACGGGCTCGGGACATGTGGCGCTGTTCAAAGACGCGCCGCATCCCAACGCGGCCCAGCTTTACGTCAATTGGCTGCTGTCGCGCGAAGGCCAACTGGCATGGCAGAAACACACGGGGCGGAATTCTTTTCGCGCGGATATCGCCAAGGACATGCTCGAGTTTCGCGACATCCAAGTGCCCAAAGAAAACGGCAAGTACATGCTGACGAGTCTAGCCAAGTACGACGACATGGAGCCGTTAAAAAAACTAGTCAAAGAAATTATTATCGATATGAACAAGCGCGGCTAACCGAGAGAGATCAAGCGTGAAAGCGAAGACGACAGCAGGGATTTTGATTGCGAATGGGTTGCTCAGCGCGCTGTTGTTGTTTTGCGTTACCGAGGCGATCGCGGCCGCCGCCAAGCCGGAGTGGCAAGCGGAATGGGACAAGACGCTCGCGGCGGCGGAGAAAGAAGGCCAGGTAACGGTATACGGGCCGCCGGGAACGACTTTTCAGGACGCCATCTCGGCATTTCAGTCTTCGTTTCCGAAAATAAAACTTGTCTATGTCGCGGGCTCGGGAACGGCAAACTCGCAACGTTTGGTGACGGAGCGCAGAGCCGGAAAATTTCTCGCCGATGCTTTTATCGGCGGTTCGGGATCGATGATCGAAATTCTCTTCGACGGCAATCTGCTCGAACCGATGCCGCCGTTATTGCTATTGCCCGAGGTTAAGGACCCGACCGTGTGGCTGGGTAAGTCGCATACCTATGCCGATGCCAAAGGGCAATATGTTTTCATGATGCAAGGCAACGTCAACACCACCTTGGCGGCTTACAATACCAAGCTTGCCAAGCCCGAGGGACTGAATTCTCATTGGGATCTTCTCCAGCCTAAATGGAAGGGCAAAATGGTCGTCTACGATCCGCGCGCGCGCGGCCATATCCAATCGGTTCGGTCGATCTATTATTCTCCCAAGCTTGGCGGCGAATATTTTCGCAGATTGTTCGGCGAGATGGACGTGACGTTGAGCCGCGATCAACGCATGATGATCGATTGGGTGGCGCAGGGGAAATATCTGCTGTCGATTTTTTCCGCGGGCAATGACGTGCTCGACGCCAAAAAGAAAGGCTTGCCGGTGGATTTGATTGACGTGCCGGACGACGAATCTTACATGTCGGGCGGTTTCGGCCACGTGGCGGCGGTCAACAAGGCGCCGCATCCGGCGGCGAACAAGATCTTTCTCAATTGGCTGCTGTCGAAAGAGGGCCAGCTCAAGTGGCAAGAGAAGTCGGATAACAATTCGTTGCGCACCGATATCCCGAAAAATATGTTGTCCGATCCGACATCGGTGCCGAAGGAAAAAGGAAAATACATAAACAGCAGCTTGCCGCAGTATCAGGATATCGATGCGGCGCTGAAAATCGTCGACGATGCCTTGGCGAAGGCCGGCAAGAAGTGACCCTCAACATCGCGCAGGGAGGATTAAAAGATGCTCACTAAAGAAGAAAATGAAATGCTCACCCGGGTCGGCCCAGGGACGCCGGCGGGCGAATTGTTGCGGCGCTATTGGTTTCCAGTCGGTGTCGCCAGTGAACTGACGGCGGAGAATCCGACCCAAACCGTGCGGATTCTCGGCGAAACGCTGGTCCTGTTTCGCGACAAGAGCGGCAACGTCGGATTGCTGAACGACCGTTGCTCGCATCGCGGCGCGTCGCTGACCTATGGCCGGGTCGAAGCGCGCGGCATCGCCTGCCCGTATCACGGTTGGCTCTACGACACCAAGGGCGCTTGTCTGGAAACTCCGGCGGAGCCCTGCGACAGCAAATTTCATCTGACGGTGAAGCAGAAGGCTTATCCGGTGCAAAAATTGGTCGGGCTCTACTGGGCGTACCTTGGCCCCTTGCCGGCGCCGCTGATTGCCAATTTCGACGTGTGGTTCAGAAAGGACGGCCATCGGAAAATTTTTATCCAACCGCAGCTCGATTGTAACTGGTTCCAGCCCATGGAAAATTCCATGGACCCGGCGCATTTGCAGATTCTCCATCAAGACACCGCCAATCGCGGCCGGCCCATCGAAGACACCACCCGCGGCCTCACCGACGACGTTCAAGAATTCGACTTCTACGAGACCTCCTACGGTTTGATGAAGCGGCGCACTTACGTGAACGGCATGATTGACGAACATCCGGTGCTCTTCCCCAATATTTTGCGCCAGGGCAACGTCGGCCAAATTCGCGTGCCGATGGACGATACCCATACGAAAGTTTTTTTCGTGCGCTTTTTCCCGACGCAAAATGGCGAGATCGTCGAGAACGATGAGCCGCCGGTGGAGTACATCCCATCGTACAAGAATCCGCCGGATCAACTCCATCCGTTCACGCGCTTTCGCATGGACATGGTGCAGGCGCAGGACCACATGGCGTGGGAAACCCAGGGGCCGATCTGCGACCGCACCCAGGAGCGGCTGACATCGGCCGACCGCGGCATCATCTTGCTGCGCGAAGTGATGTTCCGCGAGATCAAAAAAGTGCGGCAGGGCCGGGATCCCATGGGCGTGATTCGCGATCCGGCGAACAATCCGTTCATCGATACTCATCTGTTGGAATCCATCGAACAGGGTGGCTACGATCGCTCGCCGC
>Ga0137461_1000306_pt1 | contig 11224 bp, 8 predicted proteins | sample EasRivERMGT746_2_FD_104650 | JGI IMG/M metagenome (GOLD analysis project Ga0137461, IMG submission 104650) | Soil microbial communities from meander-bound floodplain in the East River, Colorado, USA - East River MetaG ERMGT746_2 | ecosystem: Environmental > Terrestrial > Soil > Floodplain ... | reverse complement strand
TGGCGTCAGGCGCGATCGATTCGAGCAATTGGCCGGCGTAAAACGCCGGCGCGGCGAGGATGACCGCGTCTGCTTCGATGATTTCTTTGCCGCCGACAGTCACACGCCAAGTGTTATCGGTATTGCGATTTATTTCTGTCGCGGCGGAGTTCAAACGAACGACGCCTTCTGGAAGGCGCTGCGCGATGGCGTCCACAAGTTCCTGCATGCCGCCGGCGAGCGTGACGAACAAACTCCAGCGCGCGCCGCTGCCCGCTTCGCGGTTTTTCGCGCGTTCGCGCGGCGCCGACCACATGGCGTAAATGACGCTGCGCTTGTTGCGCTCCATTTCTTTAAAACGCGGCATGGTGGCGCCGAGGCTGAGCTCGTCGGGATCAGAGGCGTAGATACCGCCGACCAAAGGTTGCGCGACCCGTTCAAGCGCTTCACGGCCGAAGCGGCGGCGCACGAAGGAGCCGAGGCTTTCGTCGTCGTTCGCTTTGCCGCGCGGCAAAAATATTTCGCTCGCCATGCGCAGCTTGCCGGGCCAGGAGAACAGCGGTGTTTGCAAAAATGGCCACAAGCGCGTTGGCGCGAGCAAGAAGAAACCTTCGGGGAGTTGAACCAGCTTGCCGCGCTGGACGATGAAAATTTTTTGATTGGCAGCTTGAGTTGAAACCAGGCGTGAGCTGAGACCGATGCGCTCGCATAGCCGGAGCGCCCAGGGTTTCTCGGTGATGAATGAGTCCGGTCCAGCTTCGACGAGAAAGTCGCCGACTCTTTCGGTCGCGATGGAACCGCCGAGGCGTGCCGATGCTTCGAGCAATTTTAAGTCGATGCCGAGCGATTTCGCATTGCTGACTTCGACGATCCGATGAGCGGCGGCCAGACCGGCGATGCCGCCGCCGACGACGATGATGCGTTTCATAAGACGGGGCGACGATAGAGGATGGAGGATCGAGGATCGCGAACTGCCATCCTCTATCCTCGATCCTCGACGATTTTTGCCTGGATCACATCGGCCATCATGCGAATGAAAGTCGGATGATCGTTGGGACAACTAGCGCGAATTAGACTCACGCCTAAATCGCCGGCGAATTTCTTTGCTTCGATATCGAGGTCGTAAAGCACTTCGACATGGTCGCAGACAAAGCCGATGGGCGCGACGACGATTTGTTTTTCGCCGTGTGCCGCCAGGTCGCGGATGGCTTGGCCGATTTCCGGCTCGAGCCAGGAATCGCCCGGTTTTCCACTGCGGCTCTGATAAGCGAGCGACCAGCGCGGATGATTGAGCTTGGCAGCGATCAAACGTGCACTGGCTTCAACCTGTCCGACGTAGGATGAGCCTGCGGCCATTGCCGTCGGCAGGCTGTGCGCGGTAAAAATCAGCGCTGTGCTCTTTGGCTTTTCAGCTTCGATGCGACTCAGCGCCGCTTGAATCAGCTCCGTCCAGGTTTGAATGAAAAGCGGATGGTCGTGCCAGCCGTCGCAGTAATCCACCTCGGGCGCTACGCCGCTGAGCTCTGCGCGCGCGTCTAAAATATTTTGCTGATAGCGCTCCCAGCTCGCTTCGCTTCGATGTGACGAAAGGATGAAGCCCAGCGCGCTCTTCACACCGTCGTCCGCCATTTGTTTTAGCGTCTCGGCGAAGAACGGACTGGCGTTGCGCATGCCGACGTAGACGGGGAGCCGATCGTTCAAGAGAGTTTTTAGCGCCTTCACTTGTCGGAAGGTGATTTCGTTGAGCGGCGATTTGCCGCCAACCGCTTCGTAATGATTTGCGACTTCTTCGAGACGCGCAGCCGGTATCGGAACGCCTTGGGTGACGCGGGCGAGAAATGGGCGAATCTCTTCCGGGCAAGTTGGGCCACCGAACGCGATAAGCAACACAGCGTCGTATGATAAATTCATTGCTGGACAGCTTTAACTCTCACCCTGCCCGCACAGAGACTGTGTCTTAATGTCATTCTGAGCCCCAGGCGAAGAATCTCGCCTTCGCAAATAGCTAAAAGTGCGAGATGCTTCGCTGAGCTCAGCATGACATTCTCAGGGTTGCACGCATTGTGACAGCCGCACAGCGGGCGAGGGAAGCGGCAAGCGGCCCCGCAGACGAAAAATTATTTCTGACCTCTGATCACTGACCTCTGTCACTGGATCACCTTAGTCGCCTTCATCAGCGTCCACTGCGGAATCGTCAGACCGATCTGATTCGCAGTCTTCAAATTGATGACGAACTCAAACCTCATCGGCTGCTCCACCGGAAGTTCGCTGGGTGGGGTGCCTTTCAAAATCCTGTCCACGAAGTAGGCGACGCGCCGGTAGCTGTCGGCGACGTCCGCTCCGTAGTACATCAGCCCGCCGGCCTCTACAGCTGCTTTGTTGCCGTACATCGACGGTAGCCGGTTCTTTAACGCAAAGCCGATGGTCCGTTTTTGGTTACCAAAAATTAGCGCGCCCCCGAACACGTAGAGTCCATCCGGGCGCTGCTTCAGCGCCGCGAATGCCCGCTCGAAATCGTCCGCAGCTCGTACCTCACAAGGTTGAATAGTTAACTTCAACGCACGCGCCGGGGCTGGGAGAACCTCTTTCACCTCGCGTGCAGCGCCCGGAGTGGCTGGATTGTAGAAAACCGCGACACGGGTAATTTTTGGAACGGCTTCTTTGAGCAGCTCCAGCTTCTTACCGTCTAGCCCTCTGGAAAGGAGTGTAATGCCGGTGACGTTGCCGCCGGGTCGGGCAAGGCTTTCAATGGAGCCTGCCTCGACAGGATCGACCCCGCCGCCCGCCATAACGATGGGAATCGTCTTGGTCGCATTCTTGACCGCCCGGGTCACCGTGCTTCCTACTACCAGGATGATATCAACCTTGAGACGGACCAGCTCGGCGGCAAGCTCAGGATACCGATCGGACTTCCCCTCCGCGTATCGGTACTCGGTGGCGATGTTCTGTCCTTCTATGTAGCCACGCTCGCGCAGAGCCAGCCGAATTCCCTCGGCACGGGCAGACTCACTGGCTGGATTGCCCGACGATAAATACCCTACCAGCGGGATTTTCTTCGGCTGCTGCGCCCGCGCTGAAAAGGGCAGAGCCAAGAGCATCGAGCAAAAAGTTCGCCGAGTGATTTTTTTGTGCATGGATGTTTCCCTCACCCTTCCCTCTCCCGAAAGCGGGCGAGGGTTAAGAATCGATTGGTTCGATATTAGGCCATTAGCGCGCACTGAGTTCATGAACGGCTTCAACCATCGCGATGACGTGATCGACTGGCGTTTCCGGCAATACGCCGTGGCCGAGATTGAAGATATGGCCCGGCTTGCCACCCGCCCGCCGTAATATTTCGCCGACGCGGTTTCTGATTTCTTTTGGCGCGGCGAACAACGCGACCGGATCGAGATTGCCTTGGACGGCAACATCGTGGCCGACGGTGGCCCAACCTTCGTCGAGATTGACGCGCCAGTCGAGGCCGATGACGTCGCCGCCGGCGGCGCGGACATTTTTTAACAAACCCGCCGTGCCGGTGCTGAAATTTATCACCGGCGTGCCGGGCGCGACCGCGTCGATGACGGCTTTAGTGTAAGGCTGAACGAACTGTTCGTAGTCGGCGGGAGTGAGACAGCCGGCCCAACTGTCGAAGATCTGCACCGCTTGCGCGCCCGCGGCGATTTGGCAATTCAAATATTCGCCGATGATTTTCGCCAGCCGCTGCATCAAACGCTTCCACGCTTCGGGTGCGCTGTAAAAAAGTTTTTTGGTGTTGAGATAATTGCGCGAGCCGGCGCCTTCGATCAAGTAGGACGCCAAAGTAAACGGCGCGCCGGCAAAGCCGATCAAGGGAACTTTGCCGTTAAGCTCTTGGCTGATTTTTTTGACCGCCTGGTAGACGAACTCAAGTTCGCGCTCGACGTCGAACTCTTTCAAGCCGTCGATATCCTTGCCGCTGCGCACCGGGCGATGGACCACCGGGCCGTCGCCTTTGGAATATTCCAGACCGACGCCCATGGGTTCGAGGATGAGCAGAATATCGGCAAACAAGATCGCCGCGTCGACGCCGAGTTTCTGCACGGGCGTTACGGTAATCTCGGTGGCGAGCTCCGGCCGCTTGCACAGTTCGAGAAAGCCGTGCTGGGCGCGCAGCTTTCGATACTCTTCCATGTAGCGGCCGGCCTGGCGCATCAGCCACACGGGAGTAAAGGCGGTCGGCTCGCGCCGGCAGGCGTCGAGAAAAGGATGATTAATTTGTGTCATATTGCAGATCGACGGTGCGAAAACAGTATGAAGCTTTACGGGGAAAATCAACCGGAACGCTTGCGCGGTGTGGCGGCGCCGATTGCGTCGTCGCCGAATTTTTGGCGCAGCGCATCGATGCCTTTGTACAAGCGCTCAAACGATTTGCGCTTGTCGCGGTTCAACAACGGCTCCTGCCAACCGGAACTTTGCAGCGCGCTGGCGCTGACGCCCAACAAGCGCACGGCGCGGCCTTTGCCGATGTTTTGGCGCAACAGATCGCTGACGATCTCGAAAATATCTTTGTCGAAGCAAGTGGGCGACGGCAGCGTGCGCGAACGGGTGATCGTGTGAAAATTGGTATAACGGATCTTTACGGTCAGACAGCGCGCAAAAAATTCTTCGCGGCGCAAGCGGGCGCCGACTTCTTCGACCAGTTCCCAGAGCACTTCCTCCATTTCGGCGATTTCTTTGAGCGGTTTGTCCAGCGTGGTCTCGTTGCCGATGGAATGGTCGTGGTGCTGATGACGTTCCAAGGATTCCCCGAGATTGAGATAGCGCGCCGCCAAATCCGGTTTCTTCAGCAGATCGCCGATGGTCTTGATGCCGCGCTGGAGCAGAGTTTGATGGGTCTTGGGACCGACGCCGGGAATCATTTCCACGGCTAACGGCGCCAGAAAATCTATCTCCGCGCCGGCGGGAACGCAGATCAATCCATGGGGTTTCGCCAAGGTCGCGGCGATCTTGGCGATCACGCGGCTGGTCGATACGCCGCCGGAGGAGGGTAGATCGAGTTCGCGTTCGATTCGGTGAATGATGTCACCGGCGGTTTTGAGCGGCGGGCCGAATAATCTTTCAGTGCCGGTGAGATCGACCAAAGCTTCGTCGATGGAAAGTTTGTCCACTTCGGGTGAGTAGTGTTCGAGGATGGCGAAGACTTTGCGGGAAAATTCTACATAGGTTCCCCGCCGGTTCGGTAGAAAAATTCCTTGCGGGCAAAGTTTTTTGGCTTGAAACCCCGGCATCGCCGAGTGCACGCCAAATTTTCTCGCTGCATAAGATGCCGAAGTGACCACGCCGCGGCCGTTGCGGCCGCCGACGATCACCGGTTTGCCTTTGAGACTCGGATCGAGCGCTTCTTCCACCGAGGCGAAGAACGCGTCCATGTCGATGTGGAGGTACCAGCTCATGATGACTGCCGTGATTCAAGGGAGAATGAACATGGTCGAGGATCGAGGATAGAAGTTGGAGGATCGCGATTCTCGATCCTCGATCCTCCATCCTCGACTCTTGTCGTCATGAATCGCCGCACCAGCATTCCATCATCAGCGCGCGTAGAGCGAATTGATAAAGCCGCTGTATTCGAGTTTCTGCAACAACGAGTTGTCGAAAAAATCTTCCGGTTTGACCTGTGTGCCTTTGGGATTTTTGACAACCTCTAACACGGCCTGAACTTCCGGTTTCCTCATGTAGGGCACACGCTGCAGCGCTCGCGCGACGTCGTCATAAACCGCTTCGACCCATTGTCGGTTATCCATCTTCATGTTCTTGCCCATGATTTTGAGCGTAGTTTCCTTGTCGCGCAGAATAATCGAGATCGCTTCGGTGTAGGCTCTGAGATAGCGGGTGATCGCTTCGGGTTTTTGCTGAATGACTCTCTTGGTGGTGCAAACGGCGACGAAGATAAACGGAATATTCAACTCGGTGACGTTGACGATTTGCTTCATGCCGATCTCTTGAGCTTGATAGATCGCCGGCGCATTGATCAATCCGGCCGCGGCGTTGCCCGCTTTTAACATCGACAACAACGCCGGGCTGCTGCCGGCGTAAATAATTTTCACGTCCTTGTCCGGCACCAGGCCATATTTGCGCAACAAGATGCGCGCGGCGTAGTCCGTGGACGCGGCCGGTTGCGTGGCGGCGATCACTTTACCTTTCAGGTCGGCAACAGTCTTGATCGCCGGGTCGCCGTAGAGTTGGAAGATGAAGCGCGACGCGGTGGCGGCGACGTAGACGGTATCGGCGCCTTCGAGGCCGATATCGACGCACTGATTGCCGACCAAGCCGATTTCTTCGCTGCCGGCGGCGAGCGCCTGCACCGCGGTGGTTGCCGGCAAATAGTTGAGGCTATGCTGCAAGCCGTGCTTGGCGAACAGGCCGAGGTCTTGAGCGACAAATACCGGCGTCATGGTGCCGCCCAGAGCGTTGTGCAAACCGCGCAGCGCCGACGCTTCCGCGCCGAAGAGCGGCGCGCCGATGAAAAGCTGGCAGAGCAAAATCGTGACGTAGGTGAGCTTCACTAATCCCGACCGGTGTGTCATGGGCGCCTCCCGCGAGCTGTGATGGCCGGCAGAGTAGGAGAGCGGACCGGTTCCTGTCAAGCGCAAGCCGATGGTTTAAGCCGTTCAGTAATTCATGGCGTGGCTCGGCAATGCGCCGTGTCAACCAAAGTCGTGGAAGATTATTTTGGCATTTGGCATGACCGTGGAATAGAAATATTACCCTTGGTCGGTTGTGTCAGCGAGCTAGCCCGGATTATTCGCGGTAAAACTGCGATCGAGGTGCAACCCTTGCGGAACGAAGGCAAAGCAGTTGTGCCTTGAAGCTGCAAGCGCGACGGGTTGGTTATGAGATCAGCAGTGAAAAGGTCAAACATCGTGCCGAGCGCCGAGCACGAAATGAAACATTCGCGCCGGTGCCTTCGTTTCTCCAGGGTCACACCTCGATCAACATAGAGTCGTCAGGTTTCCTCGTAGCATGAATAATCCGGACTAGATAAATGGACATGACGGCGGCGGCATCCGACCAGCGAACTCACACTCGCTCCGCTTCAACGAATTTGGCGAACGCCGGATAGAACTCGAAAGCGAGTTGGCCTTTCTCGCCGCCGCGATTTTTGACGATGTGCAGCGTGACGGCCTGATTGGGATCGGTGAGTTGTTTGGTTCGTTCGCGATCTTTTTCCATGACCATGATCACGTCGGCGCTGGCGACTCGTTCGGCCCATGCTTGGGGTGCGGTTTTTGAATGGCCGCCGAGGTCGGGCCAGATGGCGAGCAGCGGCAAGTTTAGATTCGTCGCCAGTTCTTGCAGTTGCTCGACGACGATCGGCAGTCGCGCATCAAGTGGATGATTTGCATCGCCCAACCGTTGGCAGTCGTCGATGACGACGAATGGCGCTGCGTCGATTTGGCGAATCTGTGCTTCGAGATCTTGCACAATCGTGCTGCGCTCACATTCGATTAAGTAAATTAAATCCAGCCAGCTCTTGGCGTCTTCGGCGCTGCGTCGAATTTTTTCCCAGCTCGGCGCCAGTTGCTCGGCTGTGGCGTGGTGCGCTTTGGGCACGCCGTACCAGTGCAGAAGATAAGCGCTGCCGCGGCGGATCTCGCGGGTTTCCATGGCGCTCAGGCGCGCCAGCGTCTTGATGCGCAGCTCGCTTTTGCTTTCGGCGCCGCTAAAAAAAATTCCCCGCCGCCCATTCTGTTTGGCGACTTGATCGAGCAACTGCTTGGCAAAGCTGGTTTTGCCGAGCGCCGGCGGACCAATTAGCAAGTTGAGCCCAGGCAGGATGCCATCGAGGGCGCGGTTGAGATTTAAAAAACCGCTGTCCCAGCCGCTGAAGTCTTGAACTTGTTGTTGCCGTTGGAGTTCGTCGAGGATTTCAGCGAGTTGATCGCCTTCGGAACGAAGTGGTGTTTTGTCCGCCATTGCTTTAGGGGCGAGCTTAGCGATTTTACTTGGGCTGAGCAAGGCACAGATTTCCATTGACAGAGTCCAACTTTCGGTTTAACCCTAGAGCCATTTCCAGCCATCTATCGGACTCCACTGAAGGAGGATTGCGAGCATGAACGACGAAACCAAAAGTAAGGTCTCGCGCCGAACTTTTCTTAAAGGTCTCGGCGGCGGCGCCATCGGCACGGCGGTGATTTCCACCGGCTTGATCAAGTCGGATTCGGTTGAAGCCTACACGCCGGAAACCAGCAGCGGGGCGCGGGCTAAGACGGCGCTCAATCTCAAGGTCAACGGCAAGAGCTATAAAGTCGAAGTCGAGCATCGCAACACCTTGGCCGAAGTGCTGCGCGATCAGCTGGGACTCACCGGCACCAAGATCGGCTGCGATCGCGGCGAGTGCGGCGCCTGCACGGTGATCATCGACGGGCGCAACCTGTATTCGTGCAGCCAGCTCGCGGTTTGGATGCAGGGCAAAGATATTCTCACCATCGAAGGCTTGGCCAAGGGCGACAAGCTCGATCCGCTCCAGGAAGCGTTCATCGAACATGACGGGCCGCAGTGCGGGTTTTGCACTTCGGGGCAGATCATGTCGGGCAAGGCGTTGCTGATGAAAAACGCCAAGCCAAACGAAGCACAGGCGCGCCGCGGCTTGTCCGGCAATCTATGCCGCTGCGGCAATTACAATCGCGAGGTCGCGGCCGTGCTCGCGGTCGCGGCGAAGGCGCGTTAGGAGGAGATTGCCATGGCACAAGCACCAAAAGAATTTTCCATTGTCGGTAAAAGAATCCCGCGCATCGACGCCTATGAGCGCGTCACGGGCCAAGCGCAGTACACCGGCGATATTCAACTCCCCGGCATGCTTTACGCGCGCGTGCTGCGCAGTCCGCACCCGCACGCGCGGATTCTTGGCATCGACACGTCGAAAGCCGAGAAACTGCCGGGCGTGAAAGCGGTAGTGCATCACGAAAACGCCAAAGTGCCCTGGTCGAGCGGCGGCCACACGCATCAGCGTTTCATCTTTAACAATCCGGTGCGTTTCGTCGGCGACGCGGTTGCGGCAGTAGCGGCGACGGATCGGCATATCGCCGAGGATGCGTTGAAGCTGATCGAGGTTAAATATGAAAAGCTGCCGCATGTGCTCGATGCCAACGAAGCGCTGAAACCCGACGCGCCGAAGATTGCGCCGCAGGGCAACCTGTCGGTCGGTAAAGGTAATTTCAGCGCGCCGATTGAAGAATCATGGGGTGATCTGGACAAGGGATTCAAAGAAGCCGACCGCGTCTTCGAAGATACCTACATCACCAAACACACCAACAATGCCCAGATGGAGCGCCGCGTAAGCATAGCGAAATGGGACGCCGGCAAGCTCACGGTTTTCGCCTCGACTCAGGGTGTGTCCAACGCGCGCACGGACATCGCCAAGGATTTCAATCTGCCGCTGAGCAAAGTGCGCGTACTGTGCAAGTACATGGGCGGTGGTTTCGGCAACAAGAATCAAGCGCAAGATTACGACTACATGGCGGTGGTATTGGCCAGGGTCGCCGGGCAACCGGTGAAAGTCGAGTTCACCCGCGAGGACGATTACATCGGCATGCATGGCCGTTGGGCCTCCGAGCAGCGCTACAAGATCGGTGTGAAGAAGGACGGCACGATCACCGCGGTTTCGCTCGACGCCGTGACCACCATGGGCGCCTACCGCAAGCAGAGCGGCAATTTGAGCGGTACCGATTTTTACAACATCCCCAATTTCAAAAAAGTGATCCTGCCGGTGCACACCAATACCGTGGTCGCGGCCAACTACCGCGCGCCCGCCTATCCGCAGTCAGTGTTCGGCTTCGCCTCATTCCTCGACCAGATCGCCTTCGAAATGGGCGTCAATCCGGTCGATATGTTCATGAGAAACCGGGTTCAGAAGTACAAGAGCAAGCTTCCCTTCACTTCGAATTACCTGGAGCAGTGCATCATCGAAGGCTCCAAGCGCATCGGCTGGAACGAGAAATGGCACAAGCCCGGCGCGATGGGCGGGCAGAAGAAGCATGGCATCGGCATGGCGCTCGGCGGGTATCCGTTCCGACCCGGCCTGGGCGCGGCGACGATTCGAGTCAATCCTGACGGCACGGCGCATGTTCTCGTCGGCGTCACCGATATCGGCACCGGCGCCAAGACGACGATGGCAATCATCGCGTCGGAGGCGTTGGGCATTCCGCTCAACCAGATTCAACTGACCAACGGCGATACCGACGTGACACCGTACTCAGTCGGCGAATCGGGCAGCCGCACGACGCCGTTCACTGGCCCGGCGGTAATCGCCGCGGCGGAAGATGTGCGCCGGCAAATTTTCAATCTCGCCGCTGGGCAATTGAAAGTGAAGGCGGAGGAACTGGACCTGCGCAACAGCGAAGTGTTCGTGAAGGCGGATCCAGCGCAAAAGCTTCCGCTTGGAAGGGTGGTGTCGCGAGCCGGTGAGATCATCGGTCGGGCTACGACCAATCCGTCGTTCAAAGATGTGGAAGGAAAAAGCTTCTCAGCACATTTCGCCGAGGTGGAAGTCGACGCGATTACCGGGCACGTGAAGATTACACGCTATGTTGCGGCACATGATTCCGGCACCATCATCAATCGATTGGCGGCCGAGAGCCAGATCATGGGCGGTGTCGTGCAGGGAATTGGTATGGCGTTCACCGAAGAGCTGATTATCGACAAGCTGACCGGCATTCCAGTCAATCCCAACTATCGCGACGCCAAGGTGCCGACGCATCTTGAGGTGCCTGAGGTCGAAGTGATTTTCATCGAACACTACGACCCCTACGGCCCGTTTGGCGGCAAAGTCGTCGGCGAACCGCCGATCACCGCCGCCGTGGCGACCATCGCCAACGCGATCTTCAATGCCACGGGTAAACGGATCAAAGAGCTGCCCATCACGCCGGACAAAATCTTGCAAGCGCGCCAGGTCTGATGGAGGAGGAAAGTCATGAAAAGTTTTGAAAACATCGATGCAAAAAGTGTTAAAGAAGCGGTCGGCCTGCTGCAGCGGTTTTCTCAACAGAAAAAGCTCGCAGCGGTGGTCGGCGGCGGCAGCGAATTTTTGCAGCTCATGAAAGATCACGTCGTCGAACCCGATTACCTGATTAACTTAAAGACCATTCCCGGCTTGGACTACATCAAGGAGGAGCGCGGCGGCTTTCGCATCGGCGCGCTGGCCAAGTTGGCCGACATCGACGAGCACGCGGCGATTCGCGAAAAATTACTAATTCTCTCCGACGCCGCTGGCGAAGCGGCGTCGCCGCAG
>Ga0137461_1000305_pt1 | contig 11228 bp, 13 predicted proteins | sample EasRivERMGT746_2_FD_104650 | JGI IMG/M metagenome (GOLD analysis project Ga0137461, IMG submission 104650) | Soil microbial communities from meander-bound floodplain in the East River, Colorado, USA - East River MetaG ERMGT746_2 | ecosystem: Environmental > Terrestrial > Soil > Floodplain ... | reverse complement strand
CAGTAAGGAGGAATGACCATGGCGTATAGCGTAAAGAAAGTCGACGTTTGGGCAGGCGAAATCGCCGATCGTCCGGGCGGGCTCGCCGAGAAGATACAATCCTTAAGCAATGCCGGCGCGAATCTTGAGTTTTTAATTGCGCGCCGCGCCGCCGATAAACCCGGCACAGGGGTAGTTTTCGTCACTCCGATCAAAGGAGCAAGACAGAAAAGCGCGGCCCAAGGGACAGGCTTTGCCACCACGGATAGCCTCCATTCGGTGCGGGTTGAAGGCCCCGACAAGGCGGGACTTGGCGCGAAAATGACAAAAGCTATCGCTGATGGGGGGATCAACTTGCGCGGGCTTTCGGCGGCGGCGCTCGGGCGGCGGGCGGTAAGTTACTTGGCTTTCGACAGCGCGGCGGACGCCGATAGCGCGGTCGGCATCTTGAGAAAAGCGCTCAAGTAAAGGTTCCTCCGGCTTCCGTGTGACTCAGCACGGATCAGCCTGAGGCTGATCAGCCACTGTTCCCAAGTTGCTGTGCTCAATGAAAAATACGATCTCACCACGAAGGCACCCTTCGACGTCGCTCAGGCCAGGCTCCGGACACGAAGGGTTCAGATAAATAATTTTCCGAACTTCGTGCTCGTAGCCCGTGGTGAGCATAGTCGAACCATGTCCTTCGTGGTGAAAAACTCTTTCCCATTTGGTTGCGGCTACGCCGCGCTAGGCCTCTGTGGTGAATTCTTCTTCACAGGAAACCCGCGATAACCCAAATGGCGGGCAGCACGTCGTCAGCGAAGCGCTCGGCTGCCCGAACCGTGCCGTTTGTTCTACCTGTCTTCGCTCGCCTCTGTGTGGTAAAGATGTCGAAAGATGGCTTCGTTTCCCGTTTCATCCGACAAAGAGAAAAAACTCACCGAGCGCATGCTGGCTCTCGGCGTGCTCGAACGTGACATCGACGAGCAGTTCGTTCGCTCGTCGGGCGCCGGCGGGCAGAACGTCAACAAGGTTTCATCATGCGTAATGCTTCATCATCGGCCCACGGGTATCCGGGTGAAATGCCAGCAGGAGCGCTCCCAAGGGCTCAATCGTTTTTTGGCCCGCAGACTGTTGCTCGACAAGATTGAGGCGAAACTCACCGGGTCCATCGCCGCGGAAGAGCAACGGATCGAGAAAATCCGCCGCCAGAAAAGAAAGCGGTCGCGGCGCGCCAAGCTGCGCATGCTCGACGACAAGCGTCGCCACGCCGAGAAAAAAAACCGGCGATCCGCCGTGCATCCTGATCACTACGACGGTTGAGGTTGAGTGCGCGTGAGAATTTGGGCGGTACCTCGGCACTGGGTATTTCTTGTCTCAGTAAAATCCGGCCGCCATCCAGGTGACGCACAGCGTCCGTCATACCGTTGGAAGCTTGCCCCGGACGCGATCCGGGGACGGTATCCAGGTGACGAAAAGCGGGAATGACTGAAGGGGTGTCGACTTCAAGTCGACAAATTCAGAACCCCTCGGCTTAGAGCCGAGGGTAGCTCAGTTATTCTGTCTGGCCGGGAGAGCTGGAGGTTGACGTGATCGATTTCAAGAAGGCTACGGTTCGCTGGAATTGGGATCACTATACCGCGAAAAAGATTTGCGGTGTTCTCTCCAGGAGAGTGGCAGGCACGCCGCGCCACGCGGCTAGTTTATTCCTGAAGCAGAACCTCGAACAATTAAAAATTACCGCGGAGCAAGCGCAGCTGCGCTACGAAAAAACCGCGCCAAGCCTGGGCGGCTTCGCGGTGTTGTATCAGCAGCACTACAAGAATATTCCGATCCACGGCGCCTGGGTGGCGGTGTATGTCGATCGCAGCAACCGGGTATTTTTGTTGCGCAACGACACCGTTCCGGTGGAAAAGCTCGAGGCGCGGCTGCCGCGCCGGCAGCGATCTGCGCGGCGGCCGATTTCTATCGAAGCGATCGTCCGTGGAAAAATTCGGGAAGGCGGGGGCGTGCTCAGTACGGCGATCGAGAAAGAAAACATGATCTATGCCTACAAGAATACCTTCCGGCGAGTTTGGAAAGTGAAATTCAGCACAACCAAGCCAATGACTTCGCGGATTCTCTTCATCGATAAGATCACCGGACATATTCTCGATGACCGCGACGTGATGCGCCGGATTCACGGCAAGGGCCAGGTCTTCCTACCGAATCCGATTGTCGCTCTAAACCAGGATGATCTTTTTAACGATCGCGATCGAAGCACTGAGATCTTTGCCAAGGCCTACCGTAAAGTTGTTCTGCGCGACCTGGAACCCGGAGGACTTTTGCGCGGGCCGTATGTCGACACGCGCAACACTCCGAGGCCCGCGCGATCTGCGAATCAGGAATTTAATTACACTCGGCGCGACGACCGCTTCGAACAGGTGATGGTCTACTATCACATCGATGCGGTGCAGCGTCATCTTCAGTCGCTCGGCTTTAAAGGGAAAACCGGAATCCTGGAGCGGCCGATGAAGGTGAACGCTCATGGCGGCCCGGAGGACAATTCTTATTACGATCCGTCGCCCGGCAAGCATGATCTGACCTTCGGTGATGGCGGGGTTGACGATGCCGAGGACGCCGAGGTGATTTTGCACGAATACGGCCACGCGATCCAGGACGACATCTTGCCGGGTTTTGGCCAGAGCCACGAGGGCGGCGCCATGGGCGAAGGGTTCGGCGATTATCTCGCGGCGTCATTTTTTGCCCGGTTTAAAAGCGCCGAGCGCCAGGCGCGATTCGCCGAATGGGACGTGAAGGCGGTCAAAGGAAGCGATGAAAAATCATTGCGCCGGCTTGACAGTAAAAAGCACTATCCCGAAGACATGGCCAACGAAGTGCACGACGACGGCGAAATCTGGTCGGCCTGTCTGTGGCAAGTGAGAAAGCTGCTCGGCAGAAAGAAGGCCGATACGGTCATCCTCGAAAGCCATTTCTATCTCGGCCCCTATGCCGGTTTCCAAGACGGCGCGGACGCGATCGTCCTGGCGGAGCAGACGCTTTACGGCGGACCAAAGAGCCGGGCGTTGAGAAAAATTTTCCACAGGCGGGGGATCTTATGAGGTCGGGGAACTCTCATTGAAAGTTACCTCGACTTTAGCTTGAGATTATCGACGCTAACGTAGCGCAGACGAGTCTCGTGCCGCCGTCCGGCGCGCGATTAACGCGATCCTGATTTCTTTACCTGCATTACCGGCTGCCGGATCCGCTGCTCGTCTCTGGTAATCCGATCTTGTGGCCGTGTGACGCTGCCACGCCGACGGCGTTGTCGGCCAGAACTTCACCATGACCGATGCCCAGTGTCTTGATCCAGCGCTGCTGACCGAAGGTCAGGGCGATGAAGAAGCCGAGCTCGACGAGCTCGGGGATGGTGAAGTGCTGGTGCAATTTTTCCCATAAGGCCGCGTCGGCGATCTCCGCATTCCAGATAATCGCGCTGGTGTAGGTGAGCGCGACCTTTTCGCGAGCGGAAAATTTTTCCGACGTCGCGAAATTGAGCAGCTCATCGTAATTCTCTTCCGACAATCCTTGCCGTCCAGCCTGGACGGATCTTTGCACGCCTCAATATTCGCAGTCGATGGATTTCGATACGTAGACGCGGCACATTTCCTTGAGCTTGTGATCGACTACGCCGTTTCGAAACGTCAGGTCCCAGGCCTCGGAGAATGCCCGGATCACGTTGGGGTTGTTGGCCCGGATCGCTTGGCTCTCGGGCCGAGGCGTGCCTTCCTTGCGCGCGCGTTCGAGATAGCCACGGATCTCGGGGTCAAGAACCTTTTCGAGCTCGACATAGGGAATATGCGGCATGAAGTTCTCCTGTGAGTTTTGAGTTAAAGTTCAGTCATCCCAACCGGACTCATCACTACAGTTGAAGGATAGGTGAAGGCGCTGTACGGCGTCAAGTCTATATTGAGCGGTTCAATCTTCGGACTCTTTGCGGGCCTGCTACTCTGCGGGCGATTTACATAGCTTCTCGATTCGGTTAGTAGAGCGGCATACCAGTTTGGCAAAAGGAGGCGCTATGATTCACACAAGAATATGCGATCTGCTCGGCGTTCGTCATCCGATCGTTCTCGGCGGCATGGGCAGCGCGACCACGGCGCCGCTGGTGGCCGCCGTGTCCAACGCCGGCGGGTTTGGCACGCTGGGCACCTCGGCATTCAACGCCGCGACATTGGAAAATGAAATTGGCGCCATTCGCGAGCGCACGGACAAACCTTTCGGCGTCAATCATTTGCTGTTTCAGATTCAAGAGGACATGTTCGCCGTGACATTGCGGGCGCGGCCGGCAGTGGCGGCCTTCGCCTGGGCGCGCAAGGATCAGAATCTCGGCGAGTATTTTCAGCGCGCCCACGACGCCGGATGCATCGTCATGCACATGGCCGGGGAAATTGCCGAAGCGCGGCGCGCCGCGGAAGCTGGCGCTGATGTGTTGGTGGCGCAAGGCACAGAAGCGGGCGGCCACGTCGGCTGGATGGCGTCACTGGCGCTGGTGCCGATGATGGTCAAAGCGCTGGCGCCCCTGCCGGTTCTTGCCGCCGGCGGGATTGCCGATGGCCGCGGCTTGGCAGCGGCCTTGGCTCTCGGCGCCGAAGGGGTTTTGCTCGGCACGCGCTTCATGGCGACGCCGGAAGCGCCGATTCATCCGAACTTCAAACTGGCGATCGTCAAAAGCGACGGTCACGACACCGTGCTCACCGAGATTCCCGATCTGGCCAGCCAACGGGTCTGGCCCGGCGCGATGTCGCGCGCCCAGCGCAATCGCTTCATCGAGCGCTGGGCCGGCCGCGAGTGGGCGATTCGTCAGGACGCCACCGAGATCGGCAAACAAGTCGCCGCGGCGCGCGCCGCCGGCGACGTCGACAACGCGCCACTCTCCTTCGGTCAAGACGCCGGTTTGATCGATTCGATCAAGAGCGTCAAGGAAGTGATTGAAGACATCGTTACGGAAGCGGAAAAAATAATCAAAGACCGCTTGCCGCGGCTTTTGCGGGAAACTTAGAATGGGATGGATGTTCACGAGGCAGGCCCTAATGCCGAAATTAGCGGCTAGTGCGGGTTTCCTGTGAAGAAGAATTCACCACAGAGGCACAGAGTTCGCAGAGTTCGGAGTATTTTTTAATCAAAAACTCTTTACTCCGCGCCCGGAGCCTGTCCTGAGCGGCGTCGAAGGGCGCCTCCGCGGTGCAATCTCCGAGTCGTGCTTCACAGGAAAGCCTGAAAACCCAAATTAGCAGACCGTTGAGAACAGATGTGGCCGTCGCTTTACAATTTTTCGCTACAAATGTATAAGAAACGCGGGCACGGTCGGGAACAGAGCTAACGACATCTCGATCCGTCCGTCCATCGTGCCGAACTGTCGCTATTCAACAGGGAGACTCGATGCCTACCGAGTTCGATTTTTCTCAATTGTTGCGACCGATTGGCGAAGCGCTTGAGCCGCTTCATATCGAATCGTTTAGGCTCAGGGTCGAAAGCGACGGGATTTTAATCAGCGCCCAAAAGCGAGTAGAAAGGCAAGCGCCGCCGGCTGATTTGACAGTTCGTTCGGTATGGGATGTCTTTCGCCGTAAAAAAGTCGAGGCTCCTCCAGCGCCGCAACCCTCATCGCAAATTCTCGAAATTCGCTATTCCTATGACGATATTGCCCGAATGGATGCGGCGGGAAATGCCAAGCGAATAGCCACCGCAGAAAAACCTGACCCACACGCGCTGTCGCAAATTCTTCGGGCCGCCGGCGCCTTTGTCGACCAGAAGCAGGGGCGCCTGCTGGGCGTGACGATGGAAGGTCACGATATAGCCATCGACTACGAATCCGCCCTGAAGCAAAAAACTACCGAGAAGCATACCGTCGCTTCGCTCTACGACTACTGGGTCAAAATGTATCTGCGCCGGCGCGAGCGCTCTTAATGCGTGGCGCGCGAGTGATGTCATTTCCGATTCCGTAGTCCGGTATTCACCAGCAAATTACTTCCCTCAATCGTGATCGCGCCGGCTGTCATTTCAATTTTCCCTCAGCGTGCGCGCGCCTCTCGCGGCGTCGCGCTCAAGAGTCTGGCTGTAACGCGACATGGGGTAACAGAAGAGGAAGTAACCGAGCGCGGCAAACAAATAGGCTTCGACACCAAATCCAGTCCAGGCCGGCTCGGTGAGCGAAACCTTGATCGTTGTCAGAAAATCGAACAGGCCGATGATGACCACAAGCGAGGTGTCCTTGAAAAAACCGATGAAAGTATTGACCAAAGGCGGGATGGCGATGCGCAACGCTTGGGGCAGGGTGATAAACCAGGCGCGCTGCCAATAACTATGGCCGAGCGCCAGCGCGGCTTCTTCTTGCTGGCGCGGGATCGCCTGCAAGCCGCCGCGCACCACTTCGGCGAGATAAGCTGCGGCGAATAGAATCATCGCGAGTTGGGCGCGCAGCAGCTTGTCGATGGAAACTCCCGTGGGCAGGAAAAGCGGCAGCATGACCGAAGCCATGAACAGAACTGAAATGAGTGGAACGCCGCGGATCAATTCAATGTAAGCGATGGAGAACCAGCGCACCAAAGGCATTTCTGATCGGCGACCCAGGGCGAGGAATATCGACAAGGGAAACGCGAACGCGATGCCGAATGTGCTGAGCAAGAGCGTCAAGGTCAGCCCGCCCCAGCGCTCGTTCTCGACGTAGCTCAGGCCGAACACGCCGCCCCGCATGAGCACGCCGATGACTGCTAGCCCTGCGAGCCAAACAAAAATTAGCGGCGCTCGCCGGACAACCTGCAAGGCGCTGAGGGCATACAGCGCGAGCAGCAGCGCGATCGCTAAAGCCGGCCGCCAGTGTTGGCCAGCGGGAAAAGTGCCAAACAAAATGAAGCGGTACTTGTCCGCGACGAAGGCCCAGCAGGCGCCCTGGCGGGCGGTATCTCGGCAGAGGCTTGCGTTCGATGGCGACCAGACCGCGTTTACCAGCGCCCAGTCGATCAGCGCTGGAATGAACCGCCAGGCGAGATAAACGATCACCAGGGTCGTAAGACTAGTCGGCCAGCTGGTGAAGAGATTCGCGCGCGTCCAATTTAGAATGATCTTGGCCTTCATGATTGAGCGCCCCTGAGTGAGATGCGCGCGTTATACCGGTTCATCAGACTAGAGATCGCCAGACTGATGGCAAGATAAACCAGCATGATGATCGCGATGCCTTCGATGGCTTGGCCGGTTTGGTTGATGGTTGTGTTGACGATGGCGACCAGATCGGGGTAGCCGATGGCGACGGCAAGGGAGCTGTTTTTGGTGCAGTTCAAGTATTGGCTCGTGACCGGCGGCACGATGACACGCAATGCCTGCGGCAAGATGACGAAGCGCATGACTTGCCGGCGGCTAAGGCCGAGCGAACGAGCCGCATCGAACTGGCCGCGCTCTACGGATAAAATTCCCGCCCGGACGATCTCGCCGATGAACGCCGCCGTGTAGAGCGTCAGGCCGAGAAACAGCGCGGTGAATTCAGGCGACAACAACCAGCCGCCGGAAAAATTAAAACCGCTCAGCACCGGATATTCGAGAGCGAGCGGAATTATTGTCGCAACCAGGGGAAATGCCAAACCGCGGTTGCTGAGAAATACACCGGGCACTGGGTTTAGCGCGTTTGCCGGCGGCGGCAAGGTCTCGATGATCACGGCATACCAGAAAAACAGTTGCACGATTAACGGCACGTTGCGGATCACTTCGACGTAGGCGGCAGCGAGCTTCGCCAGCAGCCAATTCGGCGCTAAGCGCGCCAAGCCAAGCGTCATACCGATTAAGCTTGAAAAGAAAATCGCCGGCATGGCGACGCGAAAAGTATTCAAGAGGCCGATGGCGAGCGCTTTTAAATAACTATCGCTGGCGTTGTAGGCAAGCAACGTGGTCTCGCCGATTTCAAAGCCGGCTTCACGGCTGAGAAAGCCGAAGCCGCCGGCAATGCGGCGGGCGAGGAGATTTTCGACGGCGTTCGAAGTGAAATACCAAGCGGCGAGCACAAGCGCGGCTGCCAACAGGGCTTGATAAACAACGGCGCGATGGCGCGGCAGAAATCTTTGCCGCGCGTTTTGATTTCTGCCGGTAATTTCGGCGGCCATGGAAAATTAACGAGGCGGCAAATTTATCGTAGCGGCGGCGCGTACATCAGGCCGCCTTTGTTCCAAAGCTTATTGATGCCGCGATCGAGACCTAGAGGCGTTAAGTTGCGCTCAAAGCTCTCGCCGTAGTTGCCGACCTGTTTGATGATGTTGTAGGCCCAGCGATTGTCCAGAGCGAGCAGCTTGCCGAAATCGCCCTTGGCGCCGACGAAGCGTTGGATGATCGGATTGGCGCTTGTGGCTTGCTGTTCGATATTCTTCGAGGTGAGTCCAAGCTCTTCGCCTTCGATCATCGCGTAGAGCGACCATTTGACGATGTCGAACCAGTGATCGTCGCCGTGGCGCACCGCGGGGCCGAACGGTTCTTTGGAAATCACCTCGACAAGAATGACATGGTCCGCGGCGATGGCCGCACGCGATGCCCGTGCGGCGACCAATCCCGACACGTCGGTCGTGAAAACATCGCAGCGCCCGGCAAAATAGGCATTGAGCGCTTCTTCAAATTTTTCGATCACCACCGGTTTGAATTTCATGTTGTTAGCGCGAAAGTAGTCGGCCAGATTCAGCTCCGTGGTGGTACCCGGTTGCACGCAGACCGTAGCGCCGCCCAACTGTTTAGCGCTTTTCACGGCGCGCTTTTTCGTCACCATGAATCCCTGGCCGTCAAAATAATTGATGCCGACGAAGTTGAGACCGAGGCTACTGTCGCGCGTGAAGGTCCAGGTGGTGTTGCGCGAAAGAATGTCCACTTCACCCGATTGCAGCGCGGTGAAGCGCTGTTGCGTGGTGAGCGGCGTAAAGCGAACTTTTTTCGCATCGCCGAACAGCGCGGCGGCGACCGCGCGGCAAAGATCGACGTCGATGCCGCGCCATGCGCCGTTGCTGTCCGGCTGCGAGAAGCCGGCCAGGCCGGTATTCACGCCGCATTGAATGAAGCCTTTCTTCACGGCGCCGTCAGCGGTTGCGCCAGCGTGGGCGTTGTTTGCGCCGAGAGCCATGAGTAGAATGAAAACAATCGAATTTGTCATGCTCGGTGTATCTCTTTCGGTTTATTGGCCGTGTCATCGACGCCGCTGAACTTAATACAACCAGCGAGATATTGACAGCAAGCGCTGGCCGATTATAGATGGTCCTTAAAGCGAAGAGCCAGCGCACCAGCTAGATGGAGGACCGAACTATGCCAGACGGCAGAGTAGAGAGTGGCAGCGCAGCACCGAGTGGCTACCAACGATTGCTCGACGATCTGCCGCGCACGGGGCCGGGAACCAAGGGCGGTGAAATGCTGCGGCGCTATTGGCATCCGGTCAGTTTGTCGGCGAACCTGAAAGACATCCCCATCGCCGTGCGCATGCTGGGCGAAGACTTGGTGCTGTTTCGAGACGGTAAAGGCCGGCCAGGCTTGTTGGGTATTCGTTGTTCGCACCGCTTGGCGTCGCTGGAGTATGGCCAGGTGCGCGAAGACGGCTTGATGTGTTCCTATCATGGCTGGAAGTACGATACCCAAGGACGCTGCATCGACACGCCCCTGGAACCCTGCGACAGTAATCTCAAAAACGCCATCCGTCATCTGTGGTATCCGGTGCAAGAATGGGCCGGCGTGGTCTGGACCTACATGGGTCCGGAGAAAGAAAGTCCGCCGCCGCTCTCGAAGATCGACGTCCTGGCGCGCACCGACGGCGTCGTCAAATTGGTCGACGGCGATATTCGCAACTACAACTATCTCAACTGGATGGAAAATTTCGCCGACATGGGTCACGCGACGGTTCTGCACGGCTTGGCCGTGCGCGATCTGCCGGACGAGCTCAAGCCGTTTAGCGATGGCAGTATCAAAAATTGGTCGCCGCTTCCTTTGGAGCATGTGGAAACCGATTACGGTATGAAAACCGTTTCGGTTCTCGACACCGGCGATCCTGAAGTCAAGTTCGTCAACACCTGGGCGTTGGCCATGCCGATCCATTGGCGTTTTTCCGGCATCCGCTCGGGATTTCCGCCTGACTTCACCGACGAACGCCAGGAAGGCGGCGGCATGATCCGGATCATCGACGACAGCCACTTCGAACTGTTTCGCTACAGTTTGACGCGCAAAGGCAATTTCACCGGCGGCTGGTTGTTCGGCTTGCCGACTAATTTAAAAGGCACCGCCGAGGAGAAAAATTACGACCGGCGCAAATACAAAGGCTGGGAAGGAATTCCCGCGTTGGAAGATCTGGTCTTGCAAGAATCTCAAGGGGCGATTCCCGAGCGCCGGCTGGAGCATCTGGCGAGCTCGGATCGCGGCGTGATCATGATGCGGCGCATTTGGCACAAGGCGATGGCGGACGTGGCCGAAGGTCGAGACCCGAAGGGAGTTGAACGCCAGCCCAAGGCGATGCTCGAAGTCGACACCTTTCACGGCCATGTGCCCGTCAGCGAGCTGCGCATCGGACCGGAGAACATGCCCTCATCCACGGATGGCCGCGGCCTCATCCGCGACCAAGACGGCAAACTGGTTTTTGCCTAATCCTAATCCTGATCGTTGCCGTCGATGGCGGTTTGCGTTTCGCTATGTTATTTTTGAGCAAGCAAGTGGAGGCGTGATGAGCGAATCGGCCAACCGGTTATTTGTCGGAATCAAGATCACCAAGGCGCTGCAAGCCGACTTGGACAGTCCGGCGCCCGGAATGCAGCACTACTTTGACGGCAACGATAAGGACTCCCTAGAGATCGTCAACTTACGCGAGGAAAGGTTCATCGGCAGATATCTGGCCGATGGCTTTCCGGTGGCCAATCTCGTCGATGTCACGCGCAACGTCCGCAGTATCGTCTCGTTGATTACCCGCGGGCACCGCATCGAAGAAGACGCCGTCCACATCTACTCCTGTTAAGTGCACGGCGCGCTTGCGCCGCCCGGACGCATCGCTCGCCTACTGCAATCCCGCGGCTTTGAGATATTGCAAATCGATAAAGCGCTCTACCGCCGGCAGCGGCGCTTTGAGCTCGCCGGCTTCGCCCATGACGCGGATGACTTCGCCAAAGCCTTTGACGTCGATCTCGCCTTGTTTGGGAAAAACGCCGCGCTCCGGCTCGAAGTAGAGCTGCAATATATGTCGGGCGATGGTTTCGGAAGTGCCGGTGGTCTCGGTGACGATGCCGACGATT
>Ga0137461_1000304_pt1 | contig 11241 bp, 10 predicted proteins | sample EasRivERMGT746_2_FD_104650 | JGI IMG/M metagenome (GOLD analysis project Ga0137461, IMG submission 104650) | Soil microbial communities from meander-bound floodplain in the East River, Colorado, USA - East River MetaG ERMGT746_2 | ecosystem: Environmental > Terrestrial > Soil > Floodplain ... | reverse complement strand
TTGAAAGCCGGCGATGAAATCATCGTGTCGGCGATGGAGCATCACTCCAATATCGTACCGTGGCAGATGCTCTGTGAGCAAGTCGGCGCTAAGCTCAAGGTGATTCCGATCAATCATGACGGTGAGATCGTCATGGACGAGTATCGCCGGCTGCTAAACGACAAAACCAAATTCGTCTCGGTCACCCATGTGTCCAACGCCCTTGGCACGGTGGTGCCGGTCAAAGAGATCGTCACCCTGGCGCACGCGCGCGGCGTTCCGGTGTTGCTCGACGGCGCCCAGGCGGTGCCGCATTTGAAAGTCGACGTGCAGGATCTCGACTGCGACTTCTACGCCTTCTCCGGGCATAAAATTTTCGGTCCCACCGGCGTCGGCGTCTTGTACGGACGCGCCGAGCTGCTGGAGAAAATGCCCCCTTACCAGGGCGGCGGCGACATGATCAGTTTGGTGACTTTTGAAAAGACTCATTACAATGTATTGCCCTACAAGTTCGAAGCGGGCACGCCGCACATCGCCGGCGGCATCGGTTTGGGCGCCGCCATCGATTATTTGTCGGCCCTCGATTGGAATCTTGTTGCCGCCCATGAGCATCAGTTGCTGACTTACGCCACCGAGGCGGTGTCGAGCATCGAAGGTCTTAGGATTATCGGCACGGCGAAAGAAAAAGCCGGCGTGTTGTCGTTTGTCTTGGGTCATGTGCATGCTCACGATGTCGGTACGATCCTCGACCAAGAAGGGGTCGCGGTGCGCGCCGGTCATCACTGCGCCATGCCGGTGATGCAGCGCTTCGGCGTGCCGGCGACGACCCGGGCGTCGTTTGCGTTTTACAATTCTCTAGATGAGATCGACGTGATGGTGCGCGCGATCCATCGAGTCATGAAAGTGTTTGGCTAATGTCTGAACTTGACGAGCTTTATCAAGAGGTCATCCTCGACCACAACAAGAGCCCGCGCAATTTCCGCGAGATGGCCAACGCCAATCATAAAGCGGAAGGCTACAATCCGCTGTGCGGCGATCATGTCACGGTATTCTTGCGGCTGGAAAACGGCGTCATTCAAGACATCAGCTTTCAGGGCTCGGGTTGTGCGATCTCCAAGGCGTCGGCGTCGATGATGACCGCCGAGCTCAAAGGCAAGAACCAAGCGGCGGCGCAAGCTTTGTTCGACAACGTGCACAAGATGCTCACCGGCGATGAGAGCGACGGCCAGGTCGTCGACAAAGTCGGCAAGCTGCAAATTCTTTCCGGCGTCTGTAAATTTCCGGCGCGGGTAAAATGCGCTAGTCTCGCTTGGCACACCGTGGTCGCGGCGCTCAAGGGCGAAGCCCAACTGGCGAGCACCGAGTGATTCGATGGCTGAGCGCGAAAGGAGAGCGGTGCGATGACCTCTGATAAACCGATTACGCTGCGGCGCGATTGCAGCGCGATCATGATTCCCAGCGGCGAAACGGTTTCGCTTCCGGCCGGCAGTTCGGTTTGGCTCACCCAAGCGGCCGGGAGCGGCTACACGGTGATGACCGATCATGGTTATAGCGTGCGCATCGATGGGCGCGACGGCGATGTGCTGGGGCTGGCCAAGATCGAGGAGGCGACGCCATCAGCTTCGCAAGGTTCGCAAGGTTCGATTGAAGAGCAAGTTTGGCAGCAACTGCGCTCATGTTTCGATCCGGAGATTCCGGTCAACATCGTCGAGCTTGGCTTGGTCTACGATTGCCGGGTCGACCCGCTTCCCAGTGGCGGGCATAAAGCGATCGTTCATTTTACTTTGACCGCGCAGGGCTGCGGCATGGGACAATTTATTAAAGAAGATATCCGCAAAAAATTGCTGGCGCTGGCGGAAATTCGCGAGGCGGAGGTGGAATTGGTCTGGGAGCCGCCGTGGAACCAAAGCATGATCGCGGCGAGCGCGAAGCAGCAATTGGGGATTGAATAGAGTCATGGAAAGCATCGATCAAACCATCATCGAAGCTCAAGTGATCGAGGCGCTGCGCACCTGTTTCGATCCGGAAATTCCCGTAAACATTTACGAGATGGGTTTGATTTACGAGGTCAAAGTCGGCGAAGCGGGCGCGGTCACCATTCAGATGACCCTCACTTCGCCGAGCTGCCCGGCGGCGCAGTCGATCCCGGCGGAGGTGGAACAGAAAGTTCGCGTCATCGACGGTGTCACCGATGTCCAGATCGACCTGGTCTGGGAGCCGCCCTGGGATCAGAGCAAGATGTCCGAAGCGGCGCGGCTGCAATTGGGTATGCTTTAATCGGCTTCGATATGTCGACCGTTAACGATAGCTTATTCGCGCGCCTCGGCGGTGAAGCCAAGCTTAGAGAAATAATCAGCGCGTTCATCGATCGGGTCTTTGCCGACCGCATGATCGGCTTTTTTTTCCGCAACGCAGACCCGGCGCACATCAAGGAAATGGAATATCAGCTCACGGCGGAATTTCTCGGCGCCGATGTTAAATATAGCGGCAAGCCGCTGGCCAAGGTGCATGCGAACCATCCGATCATGGGCGGCCACTTCGCCCGGCGGCGGCAGATTTTCAAAGAAACTCTCGAGCATTTTCAAGTTGCCGAAGAAATTAAGTCGGCATTGCTCAACCACACCGATGCGCTAAGACCCTTAATCACACCGGAGAGCGGCTCGGATTGCGATCCGATCGCGGCGCGCCGCCGGGTCACTCGCGCACAAGAAAACCCGCAGTAAAACTCCGATTATTTACCGCCGGCTAATTGTTCATGGCGAAACCATGTGCTACTAATAGCGCTACGCCGATGGTAGTCATCTAGGATTAGTGTGAAGTTAGCCGATCTCTATGCCCGGTCAGGGTTGACGCTTTCGGTCGAGTTCTTTCCTCCAAAGACAGACAAAGGCGAGGAGAACCTCTTTAACGAAATCGAAATCATTAAGAGGCTCAATCCTGGCTTTTGTTCTGTTACGTACGGGGCGGGCGGAAGCACGCGCGAGAAGACCGTTGACCTGGTCGAAACGATTCACAACGGTTGCGGTTTCGAAGTGATGTGCCATTTGACCGTGATCGGCCAATCCAAAGCCGAAGCCCGGGCGATTCTCAAAAACTTGCAAGCTAAAGGCATCGAAAACGTCCTCGCGCTCGGCGGCGATCCGCCCCAGGGCATGGCCGATTGGCGGCCCCACCCAGATGGTTTCCACCACGCCATAGAATTGGTCCGCGAAGCGCTGGCCATGGGCGGCTTCTCGGTGGCCGTCGCCGGCTTTCCCGAAGTCCATCCTCGCGCTGTGAGCCGGGAAGCGGACTTAAAATTTTTAAAAGAAAAAGTCGATGCCGGCGCGGCGGCGATCATCACCCAACTGTTTTTCGATAACGACGAATTTTTTCGCTTCGCCGACGATTTGCGCAAGCTTGGCGTCACGGTGCCGATCGTGCCGGGAATCTTACCGATACTTTCGGCCAGCCAGGTGCGGCGCTTCACCGCGCTGTGCGGTTCGAAAATTCCCGCCGGGCTGGAGCAGCAATTGTCGAAAGTCGAAGCGGACGACGATGCCGCAATCGAACTGGGCATCGAATACGCGACGCGCCAGTGCGAGGGGTTGATCGGTTACGGCGTGCGCGGTGTGCATTTCTATTCCCTAAACAAAGCGTATTCCGTCCAAGCGATCTGTAAGAATCTCGGGCTTTAGCCCGGATTATTCGCGGTAAAACTGCGATCGACGTGCAACCCTTCCGGAACGAAGGCAAAGCAGTTGTGCCTTGAAGATGCAAGCGTAGCGTATTGCTTATGAAATCAGGAGTGAAAAGGTCACACATCGTGCCGAGCGCTGAGCCCAAAATGAAACATTCGCGCCGGTGCCTTCGTTCCTCCAGGGTCACACCTCGATCGACACGGTGTCGTCAGGTTTGCTCGTAGCATGCTATGAATAATCCGGGCTAATTCAATTCAGTTTCCAATTCCATCTGAAGAAAGCCAGCCCGCCGTTGGCGGCGCGCTGTTGTAACCATGGCGGACAACGATCACAGCTTACTCGACGACAGCAGTGAACAGGTGGAAGTGCGGCGGGAAAAATTGGCCAAGCTGCGCGACGGCGGCGCTAGCGTTTATCCCAACGACTTCAAGCCGGACCGTTCGCTCACTCAGGCGATCGCGCTCGGCGCGGATGTTAGCGATGAGGACCTCCACGCGGCGCCGCGCGAAGTCAAAGTGGCGGGGCGGATCATGGCGCTTCGGCGCATGGGCAAGGCGGCATTTTTTCATGTGCAAGACCGCCGCGCCAAGTTGCAGGCTTACGCGCGCAAAGACCGCTTGGGCGACGAGACTTTTGCGCTTTTCCAGACTCTGGATATCGGCGACATCGTCGGGGTGGGCGGCGTTTTGTTTCGCACCAAGACTAAGGAATTGACGGTGGAAGCTCGCGAGCTGCGTTTGCTGACCAAATGCTTGCGGCCGTTGCCTGAGAAATGGCATGGGCTCGCCGATGTCGAAGCGCGCTACCGCCAGCGTTACCTCGACTTGATGGTCAATCCCGAAGTGCGCGAAGTATTCGAGAAACGCTCGCGGATCGTCCGCTTGCTGCGCCGTTTTTTCGAAGAGCGCGATTTCCTCGAAGTAGAAACGCCGATGATGCAGCCGATTCCCGGCGGCGCGGCGGCCAAGCCGTTTATCACGCACCACAATAGCCTCGACATGGAATTGTATTTGCGCGTGGCACCCGAATTATTTCTCAAGCGCTTGCTGGTGGGCGGTTTCGAGCGGGTCTTCGAGCTCAATCGCAGCTTTCGCAACGAAGGCATCTCGGTGCGGCACAATCCGGAATTCACCATGGTCGAGTTCTATCAGGCCTACGCGACCTTCGAAGACTTGATTGAACTGACCGAAGAACTTTTCGTCAGCTTGGCCAGGGAAGTCGCGGGCTCTTTGCAATTGCCCTGCGGCGAACATGTGATCGATCTGACGCCGCCCTGGCAGCGTTTGACAATTCCACAAGCGATCATGCTCCATGGCGGCGCGGCGCAAGCCGACATTGACAGCGTCGCGGGGTTACAAGAGTTCGCTAGGAAGCATCATTTGAAGGTCGATTTGAATGCTTCCTACGGTAAGTTGTTAGTGGAAGTATTTGAAGAAGTCGCCGAAGCAAAATTGATTCAGCCGACTTTCATGACCGGGTATCCCCTCGAAGTGTCGCCCTTGGCGCGCAAGAACGAGAAGAATCCGGCGCTGGTCGATCGCTTCGAGCTCTACATCGGCGGCCGCGAACTGGCCAATGCTTTTTCCGAGCTTAACGATCCCGCCGATCAGCGCCAGCGCTTCCTCGACCAGATGACCGCACGCGCCGCCGGCGACGAAGAGGCCAATCCGATCGACGACGATTACGTGCGCGCGCTGGAATACGGCATGCCGCCGGCCGCCGGCCAGGGTATCGGCATCGATCGGCTGGTGATGTTGTTGACCAATTCGCCGTCGATTCGCGACGTGATTCTTTTCCCGCTACTGCGCCCGCAGCGCTAGCCGGCTGTGTTCTGTAAATTGTGAAGGAGTATTCACCACAGAGACACAGAGTTCGCAGAGTTCGGAGTATTTTTAAATCAAAAACTCTTTACTCTGCGTCCTCCGCGCCTCCGCGGTGCAATCTCCGAGTCCGGCTTCACACGGAAGCCTGAAGAATTTTTAAATGAAATACGAGCTGTTCATCGGACTGAGATACCTGCGGGCGCGCCGGCGCGAGACTTTCATTTCGCTGATCACGGTGATCTCGGTGCTTGGCGTCATGCTCGCGGTGATGACGTTGAACGTGGTGATGTCGGTGATGAGCGGTTTTGAAGAAACCCTGCGCGACCGCTTGCTCGGTATCAACGCTCATATCGCCTTGGTGCGCTCGGGAGAACCGATGCGTGATCACGAAAGACTGATCGCCGAGTTGGCCAAGGAGCCAGGGGTCTTGGCGGCTTCGCCGACGATCTACGGCCAGGTGATGCTCACCTCCGGCTCGCGGGTCTCCGGTGTGGTGGTGCGCGGCGTCGATCCCAATCGCGTCAATGGCGTGGTCAATCTGCAAAGCTTTTTAAAAGAGGGAAACCTCGCCGCTCTCAAATCGCAACATCCGATCCAAGTCGAAGAGCGCACGGTGATGCTACCGGGAATTATTTTGGGTGAACGCCTAGCCAATCATCTGGGTGCGTTTACCGGCACCGCGATTCAAGTGGTTTCGCCCTTGGGCAGTCCGACGGCCATCGGCGTGATTCCTAAAGTGCGCCGCTTCGTAGTGGTCGGCATACTCAAGAGCGGCATGAGCGAAATCGACTCGACGCTGGTTTTCATGGCGCTGGGCGAAGCGCAGAATTTCTTCGAAATGGCCGGCGCTGTGAGCAACATCGAAATGCGCGTGAAGGATGTCGATCAGTCGCGCCAGATCGCCGATCGCATTCAGCGCCGGTTGGGCTTTCCCTATTTCGCCGAGGATTGGACGCGCCTGTGGCCCAATCTGTTTTCGGCGCTGCAATTGGAAAAGACGGTTTATTTTTTGGTCTTGCTGCTGATGGTCTTGATCGGCGCCTTCAATATCGTTTCCACCTTGGTGATGGTCGTCATGGAAAAGAAAAAAGACATCGCCATCCTGCGCTCCATGGGCGCCTCCCAGCAAAGCATTCGCAAGATCTTTTTGCTCATGGGTTGCATGATCGGCGTTATCGGCACGGTGTTGGGCGTCGTGCTCGGCTTGCTGGTGTGCGGCTTGATCTCGCAGTACCAGTTCAAGCTGCCCGACGGGGTTTTTCTGATCTCCACCGTGCCGGTGCGCATCTATCTGAGTAATTTCGCGCTGGTCACCTCGGCGTCCTTTGCCGTCTGTTTGCTCGCCAGCATCTATCCCGCGCGCCAGGCATCGAAGCTCGATCCGGTCGAAGTGCTGCGTTATGAGTAAAAGCCTGCTTTCCGTGCGCGATCTGCACAAATCTTTCAGCGAGGGCGGCAGCGAAATTCACGTGCTGCGCGGCATCAATCTCGAATTGGCCGAGGGCGAACGCTTGGCCATCGTCGGCGCCTCGGGCGTCGGTAAGAGCACGCTGCTGCATATACTCGGCACGCTGGATCGGCCGACCAGCGGAAAAATTTTCTTCGAGGGCCAAGAGCTGCCATTGGCCGACGAGGCGCGTCTCTGCCAGTTTCGTAACCGGCAGGTTGGCTTCATTTTTCAGTTTCATTATCTCTTGCCGGACTTCACCGCGTTGGACAATGTCATGTTTCCAGCGCTGATCCAGGGTATGGATGGGGCGCAAGCAAAGGGCGAAGCGGAGCGGTTGTTGGAGCTGGTCGGGCTCAAAGAGCGCATGAGCCACCGGCCCGGCAAGCTTTCCGGCGGCGAGCAACAGCGCGTCGCGGTGGCCCGGGCGGTGATCTTGAAACCCAAGCTCGTGCTCGCCGACGAGCCGACGGGATCGCTGGATCAGCGCATCGGCGAAGAAGTGCAGGATTTACTTTTCCGCCTCAATGAAGAACATAAGATCGCCCTGGTGGTGGCCACGCACAACCGGGAATTCGCCGATAGGATTGGCAAGCGCGCGGAATTGCGCGCCGGGGAAATCTTTGGCTAGCGATTACGCCTTTACAAAAGCCCACGATCTTGTTAGATTTTTAAAAACCTTGGTAGCCCGTGACAGTTGAATTCCTAGCGCCGATGGCACCCAGCAAAATTATTCGATCGCTCCCCAAATTCGCCACCGTTCTTTTATTGCTCGGTCTTGGCATCGGCTCGCCCGGGGACGGTCGGGGTCAAGACAAAGTTAGACTGAAGGAAGTTAAAATCAGCGGCAACGTGCGGGTCGAAGACGACGGCATTCGGCTGCATCTGAAGAGCCGGCCCGGTGACAATTTCGATCCGCTGATCGTTGAACAAGACGTCAAGGCGATTTATCGCATGGGTTTTTTCGATGACGTCAACGCCGAACTTTCAGCGGATGGGATTTTGACCTACGCGATCAAAGAAAAGCCCTACATTCGCGAAGTGAAAATTCAAGGCGCGTCGCAGGTGAGCAAAGATAAAATCGAAACCGCGCTGGGCATCGGCGCGCGGACGATTTTAGACCGGACCAAAATCGCCGAGGGCGTCGACAAGGTCAGAAAAAATTACTCGGAGCAAGGTTATGTCAATGCCAAGGTTGATTACGCCGTGTCGATTGAAGCGAATAATCAAGCTGTGGTGACGCTCGATATCGTGGAAGGCAATCGGTTGCTGATCAAAACCATTTCTTTCGCCGGTAATAAAGCCTTTTCCGACGGCGATCTTAAAAGTTTAATGGGGACTAAAGAGGAATGGATCTTCTCCTTTCTCACCAATCGCGGTGTGCTTGACCGTGACATATTGAACAACGACTTGGCGATTCTCTCAAGTTACTACAACGATAACGGATATGTGGAACACAAAATCGACGATCCAATAATTCTTCGAGGGCGCGACGGTCTGGAAGTCGTCTTGCGTATCAGAGAAGGCCCGCAGTACCGGGTGGGTAAAGTCGAAATCGGCGGCGATCTGATCGAAGACGGGCAAGCCATTCTCAAAGCGCTAAAGCTCACAACCGGGCAAATTTTTCGTGGCAGCAGATTGCATGATGATATCACGCTGCTCACCGACTTTTATTCAAACAAGGGCTTTGCTTTCGCCCAAATCGACCCTGTGACTAATGTCAAGCCGGTGGAAAAGGTCGTCGATGTGGCGCTGATGATCACCAAAGGCCCGCCGGTGTATTTTAACCGTGTGCTGGTCGCGGGCAACAGCAAGACCCGGGATCAAGTTATACGGCGTGAATTGTTCGCTAACGAGCATGAACTGTATTCGGGCTCGAAAGTCACCCTTAGCCGTAATGCCCTGCAAAGAACCGGTTATTTTGAGGACGTCCAGGTGACCACAAAAAAAACCGGTCAGCCCGACACGTTGGATATGTTGGTAGAGGTTAAGGAAGGGCCCACGGGCCAGTTTCAATTCGGCGCCGGGTATACCGGCGGCGATGGTTTTCTTTTCAACGGCAGTATTTCTGAGAAAAACTTGCTGGGTCGCGGCCAGGGGATCAGCGGTGACGTTAGCCTGGGTTCGAAGCGCCAGGATTTCGTTCTTAGTTTCAATGAACCTTTTTTGAACGATACCAAGCTCGGGGTTGGCACTGCTGCGTTCAATACGAGGCGAAAATTTACCGATTTCGACGAGCGTAAACTGGGGTTTGGCGTCAATACTAGCTATCCGCTTGGCGAATTGAAGATTCCTTGGATCGGTCGTGGGAGTGCTGATTCCGAGAAAGGCTCGGACGAGATGCCGGGCAGCAGGCCGGTATCGATGTGGGACTATATGCGTGGCGGCGTCGCCTATGATCTCACGCGAGAAACTATTAAAGGAGTCTCCGCGTCAGCATCGCAGTCGATCAAAGACCAAGAGGGAACTATATTATCGAGCAGTGTGACTCCGAGCATTAGCTATGACAGCCGCGATCATTTCTTTGCGCCAACCGAGGGCACCAAATCGGTTTTCTCATTTAAGACCGCTGGTTTAGGTGGCGATACGCAATTTATCAAAACCGACATTAGCGCGCGCTGGCACTATCCCTTGCTCCGGGATCCACGCTGGGGCGGCGCTTGGGTTCTGGCTCTTGGCGGCACGCTTGGCTACGGCAATAGTTTGCCGTTATTTGAGCGATATTTTATCGGCGGGATCAATTCGGTGCGCGGTTTCACTGATCGGACCATAGCACCGCGAGAGCCTACCGGTTGCGATGGTTCCGGCAAGAACTGTACGGGAACGGACGTCGTCGGCGGTGATAAATCGGCCGTGCTCAATACCGAGTTGTTGTTTCCCATCTACGAACAATACGGCATACGAGGCCTTACCTTTTTCGATTTAGGTAATTCATTCAATACGTTTAGTCTTAGCGATATGAGGAGATCAGCCGGCATTGGGGTGCGCTGGATGTCTCCATTTGGACCGCTTCGAGTTGAACTCGGTTTTCCGCTGAATAAAAAACCCGGCGACGATACTTCCGTGCTCGGCTTCTCGATTGGCAGTCAGCCCTGAAGCTTCAATCATTCCTGCGACATTTATCGAACTGGAGGTTTACGTGAAATATTGGCTAGTCGTCGTGCTGCTGGCCCTGTCGGCCTCGTTTGCCCAAGCGCAAGAAAGGCTGAAAGTCGGCTTTATCGACGTTCAGCGGGTAATCGCGGAGTCCAATGCCGGCAAGCGAGCCAGGGAGCGTTTTCAAGCGCAGATCAAAAAAGCCGAAGGTGATTTGCTGAAAGAGCGCCAGGATCTCGAGCGTCTCAAGACCGACATCGAGAAAAAGGGTCCGCTGCTCAAAGAAGAAGAGCGGCGCAACCTTGAGTCGGATTTCCAGAAGCGCTCGGTCAATCTGCAAAGGTTGATGGGCGATTATCAGGAGGAACTGCGGCAAAAAGAAAGCGCCATGATGGCGGACCTGCTCAAGGAGTTGGAAGGGGTCGTGGCCGAATATGGCAAGGCTGAGAAATTTACAATCATTCTGGAGCGCTCGCAGATTCTCTACAGCGATCAAGGCACCGACGTTACCGCTAAAGTAATCGAGAATTACAATGCTCGGGTAAAGAAATAGGTGACCGTGGGTAAATCGCTGGCCGAGCTCGCCGCGCACGTGGGCGGCAAACTGATCGGTGACGGCAGCGTGATGGTTGACAAAGTGGCTGCCCTGGACCAAGCCGGCCCGGGTGAAATCAGTTTTTTAACCCATCCCCGCTATCAGAAGTTTCTGCCCCAATGCCGCGCCAGCGCGGTGATCGTCGGGTTTGGCGTAGCCGATGCCACTGATGTCACTGCCGGTCAAGGCCGACTCAGTTTTATCGAATGCGCCGATCCCTACCTCGCCTTCGCGAAAATTCTCCAAGTTCTCGCACCGGCGCAGCCGTTCAGCGCTAAGATCAGCCCTCTGGCCTGCGTCGATGGTTCCGCGGTGCTCGGCGCATCGGTGACGATTTTTCCCAACGTCTATGTCGGAGCGCGCGCGCGCATTGGCGATCGCACGGTGCTCATGCCGGGAACTTTTCTCGGCGCCGATGTTCAAGTGGGCGCCGATTGCGTGCTTCATCCCAACGTCGTGGTGCGCGAACAGTCCCGCTTAGGGGAGCGCGTCGTGTTGCATGCCGGGGTGGTGATCGGTAGCGATGGTTTCGGCTACGCCGGCAGCGGCGCCGGGCGCATGAAGATTCCCCAAGTGGGCAGCGTCGTGGTTGAAGACGACGTCGAAATTGGCGCCAATACT